>SXGT01893990.1_pt1 | contig 17040 bp, 24 predicted proteins | sample 3176221 | NCBI WGS metagenome assembly SXGT01 (sample SAMN11356862, study PRJNA531348) | freshwater metagenome | isolation source: freshwater sample F1-120 | place: China: Fuxian Lake, Yuxi | collected 2017-12-25 | reverse complement strand
CGATCGGCGGGCTCGGTGTCCTCTCGATGGCGGACGACGTCTACCAGCTCGAGAAGGCGCTCACGCGCTTCGAGATCGCGACGAACAAGACGCCCGAGCAGATGGGAGCGTTCCGCGAGGAGCTGAGCAAGATCTCGCGCGCGAGCGCGATCGGCCGCGAGGAGCTGCTCAAGGGCGCGTCCGCGTACGTCGCGCTCACCGGCGACGCCGCCGGCGCGGCGAAGGGCATGGCGACGTTCGCGAAGGTGCAGAACGCGACGGGCGCCACGATGGAGGACATCGCAGCCACCGCGGCCGCGATGAAGGACAACCTCAAGATCGACCCCAAGGACTTCGAGGCGGCGTTCTCGGCGCTGCACGTCCAGGGCAAGGCGGGCGCCGTGGAGCTCCGCGAGCTCGCCTCGGAGCTCGCCGGCATCGCGCCCACCTTCGCCGACTTCAAGGGCGGTGGCGGCGTCGACGGCCTGGTCGAGATGGGCGCCGCGCTGCAGGTGATCCGCAAGGGCTTCGGCTCGAGCAACGAAGCGGCGACCGGCATGCAGTCGCTCATGGTGTCGATCAAGAAGAACGCCGGGAAGTTCCAGAAGGCGGGCGTCAAGATCTACGACAAGGATCCCAAGACGGGGAAGAAACGCCTCAAGGACTTCAGCGACATCATCGATGGGATCGCGAAGTCGAAGCTCGCGAAGGATCCGACGCTGCTACAGAAGGCGTTCGGCCGCGACGAGGCGGTGCGCGCGTACGACCAGCTCGTCAAGAACCGCGCGCTCCTCGACAGCCTGATCAAGGAAGGCGGCGACAAGGGCGCGATCGACAAGGACGCCGAGCGCTACCTCACGTCGGACGCCGGCCGCGTCGAGGCGGCATGGAACAAGGTGAAGCTCGCGCTCGCCGAGGCCTTCACCACGGACCGCATCGAGGCGGTCGTCAAGGTGATCGAGCGGATGGTCGACGGCCTCGAGGTGATCACCGACCTCCTCCACGGCTTCATGATCTCGGAGCAGACGCACCAGGAGAACAAGGACTACCTCGCCAAGCGCGAGCGCGGGATCGACAAGGTGCAGGCGACGGTCCTCTCCAAGACCGGCAGGATGCCCACGCGCGAGGCCGCCGAGCAGCAGTACCGCAACGAGGAGGCGCAGCTCTCAAACCTGCGGCAGGGCAAGTACGACTACCGCTCGGCGTCCGACATGCTCGAGAACCTCGCGCGCGTGAAGTCCGGTGCGTTCGCACGCGGCGACGAGTTCGAGCAGATTCTCGCCTCGAAGTTCGCCCAGAAGATGGTCGGGCAGATGACCGGCGGCATGTTCGGCATCGCGCCGACGCCTCCGATCGTCGTGAAGATCGACGGCTCGCCGGTGGCGCGCGCGGCGGCCAACGCCAGCGCCCACTCGACGCGTCCCGGGGGCGTGTGATGGCGGACCTGCAGATCGGCAAGTACGGCGACGTTCCGCTGCTCATCACGAGCTACTCGGACGAGGACGGCCGCGACTGGGCGGTGCAGTCGCCATCGCGCGGCGACGTGCACGTGCTGCAGGAGCGCGGCCGCCGGCTGCAGCGCACCGCGTGCGAGATCGTGTTCTGCGACGAGCCGGGCTCGGCCACCTACGTCGACCGCTTCCTCGCCTTCCGCGCGCTCGCCGCCGGCGACGAGCCGCGGCTCTTCGTGCACCCGATGCTCGGGAACTACCTCGCCGTCGTGATGGACTTCGCGCACCGGGTCGAGAGCTCCGAGCGCTGCGTCCGCGTGACGTGCACCTTCGTCGCCCAGGAGCCGCCCAAGGCCGTCTTCGCGCTCGGCGCCGGCGTCACGGCGGCCGCCGGGCCCGAGCAGGTCGAGGTCCTCGCCGCGGCCGCGGACGCCGAGCTCGAGGACCTCGAGCTCGAGAGCGCGGCGCCGACCAGCTGTCTCACCGCCGTGCAGGCGTGGGCCGAGCTCGAGGACCCCGACGCGCGCGCGATCGCGCTCGAGGCGGCGAGCCTCGCCGCCGAGATCGACGAGGCCGTCGCGGACCTCGAGCTCGCCACGTCGCTCGAGCGCTGGGAGGCCTATCGCTCGCTGATCAACCTCCGCTACTCCGTCGTCCGCGCGGCCGAGTCGGTGACGTCGGAGAGCGCCCAGGTCACCGAGCTCGTGCTCACCGCGGCCGAGCCGCTCCGCTCGATCTGCGCGCGCGTGTACGGCGCGCGCGACGCCGACGAGCGCGCGCGCCAGGTCGCCAAGCTCAACGGCCTCCGCACGCCCGGGCTCGTGCCGGTCGGCACGCGGCTCAAGCTGCCCGCGCTGGGGGTGCAGTGAAGGTCCCCGAGCACAAGGTGTCCGTCGTGATCGGCGGCTACGAGATCCGCGGCTGGTCGGAGTACTCGATCACGACGTCGATCGTCGAGCCCGCCGACACCTTCGAGATGCGGCTGCCGTTCGACCGGAAGGCGTGGAACCTCCTCGTTCCCGACAAACCGATCAAGATCGTCTGCGACGGCGTCACCTGGCTCAACGGCTTCCTCGACGAGTCGCCGCTCGGCGAGGGTGAGGAGGAGCTGCAGATCCGCGGCCGCTGCCGCATCGGCCGCCTTGTCGACGAGTCGGCGCCGTCCTTCCGCTACAACGGGCTCAACCTCGACAAGCAGATCGATCAGGTCGTCCGTCCCTGGTTCACGAAGGTCACGATCTCGAACGCCCGCAACCGCCGCGTGCTGCGCGGCAAGGGCCGCAAGGCGATCGGCGGAACGGAACCGCTCCGCGTCGCGCCGCGCAAGGACGGCCTCCTGGTCGAGCCGGGCCAGATGCGCTGGTCGGTGATCGAGGAGCTGTGCGGCCAGGCAGGTCTGCTCGCCACCTCCGCCGGCGACGGCACCGAGCTCGTGATCTTCCGGCCCAACTACAACCAGGAGATCCAGTACCGCTTCTTCATGCCGGCCGCCGGCTCGAAGCGGGCACGCGAGGGCAACACGATCGCGATGGCGATCGAGCGCTCGACCGCGCAGCGCTACAGCCGGATCCTCGTGGTCGGCTCCGGCCGCGGTACCGACAGCAACTACGGCCCGGCGGTCGCCTCGCGCTACGGCGAGGCCAAGAACAACTCCGCCACGCCGGACGGCGACGGCAAGGACTTCTCGGCGCCGAAGCGCCTGGTGATCCAGGAACCGGTGCAGTCGATCGACGAGGCCAAGGAGCTCGCCGCGCGCGAGATGTCGCGCCGCGACGGCCAGGGCAACGGCATCCGTATCACGGCGGCGATGCACGGCCAGCTCGTCGCCGGCAAGCAGCCGACGCTCTTCGCCTGCGACACGCTCGCGCACGTCGAGGACGAGCGCACCGGCACGAAGGGCGTCTACCTCATCACCGCGTGCACCTTCAAGAGCACGCGCCAGGGCGGCGAGCAGACGCAGCTCGAGCTGGTCCCCAAGGGAACGGATCTCGCCGCATGATGGGCCGCAGCCGCAAAGCGCACGCGCGCGTGGGGGACCCGATCGAGCTGCGCCTCCGCAACATGGTCCGCCGCTTTGTCGTCTCGGTCGGCCACGGCGCGGTGTGGAAGCTGCTCGGCATCCGAGGCCTCGACGGCGAGGACGAGACGGTCACCGCCGAGGTCTTTCAGGGCATCGGGATCGCGTCGCGCCCGGCGGCCGACGGCGAGCCAGAGGCGATCGTGGTCAACGTCGGCGGCGCCAAGGTCCCGGTCATCGTCGCCACGCGCGACCAGCGCACGCTGGCGGGCGTCCTCGCCTCGCTTGGCGAGCTCGAGGCCGGCTCCACGCTCATCTTCACCGCGGGCGCGGTCGTGTACGTGCGCGCCAACGGCACCGTCGAGATCCGGTCGCCGGGCGGCGCCGCGGCCGCCCTCGCCACCAAGGCCGATATCGACGCGCTGAAGACGTACATCTCGACGCACACCCATAGCGGTGTCACCGCCGGCGCGGCGGTGAGCGGCGTCCCGGCGGCGGCCCCCCCAAACGCGACGGGCACGACCGTCCTGAAGGCGCAGTGAGATGCCCTGGGATCTGAAGCTCGATCCGATCACCCTCGACTTCGTCCGCAACGCGAGCGGCGGCTGGGAAACGACCGAGCACGGGGACACGGCGGTAATCAACCAGCTCACCGTGCACTGGGAGCGCTGGTGGGCGGATCCGGACGTCGGTTCGCGGCTCTTCGACCGCGAGCTCTTCACGGACGATCCGGCGCCGCTCGTCGAGCAGGAGACGCGACGCGCGCTGCAGCTGCTCATCGATGAGGAGCTGATCGACAACCTCGAGGTCGTGGCGGTCGAAGTGAAGTCGGGCCGCGTCGACGTGCGCACCAAGTACCGCCTCGTCGCCACCGGCCAGGACGTCGACACCTTCCTGCCCATCATGAACCCCGGAGCCTGAGCATGGCCTTCGCGATCCCGACCTTCGACGAGATGCACGCCTTCCTCGAGGCGATGCTCAAGGCGCTCTTCCCGACGCTCGACGTCTCGCGGACGTCCTTCCCGAGCCTCTTCGCGCGCGCGCTGGCGGCCGCCGCCACCGACAACCACGCGCACCTGGTGGCGACGCTCGCCGACCTCCTGCCCGACACCGCCGAGGGCGAGATGCTCGATCGCTGGGGCGCGATCGTCGGCCGGCCGCGGAAGGGCGCGACAGTCTCGCGCAAGGCCAACGCGCTGCGCCTGGTGAACACCACCGCCTTCAACGAGGCCGTGGTCGTCGGCCAGCAGCTCCGCCACTCGAGCGGACTGATCTTCGCGATCAACGAGAACACCAACGTCCTCGCCGGCACCGAGCAGGACGTCGACGTGATCTCGGTCGACACGGGCAGCGCGACGCGCCTCGAGGACGGCGAGATCCTGACGTTCATCGTTCCGCCGGCGCGCATCGAGGAGAATGCCGAGCTGCAGCTCGACCTGGACGAGGGCGGCGACGACCAGGAGAGCGACGGCGACTACCGCCGGCGCATCCTCGACCGCCTGGCGACGCCGCCGCTCGGCGGCGCGCAGAACGATTACGTGCAGTGGGCGCTCGAGCTCGAGGGGATCGACGCCGCGTTCTGCTACCCGAACCGCGCCGGCCTCGGCACGGTCGACGTCGCCGCGCTTCACAGCGGCAGCGGCACCGCGCGCGTTCTCAACGCTGGCGAGATGAGCGAGCTGCTCGCCCACCTCAACGAGGAGCGGCCGGTGCACGCGACCGTGCGCGTCCTGACCGTGACGACGCAGGCCGAGTCCGTCGAGGTCCGCATCCTCGACACCGGCGAGGAGGAGTTCGCCTGGGACTGGAACGATCAGACCGCGCTGATCGTCTCCGCCTGGAATGCCGGGCTGAAGAAGATCACCTTCACGACGGACCGCCCCGACACGATGCAGCCGAATCACCGGATCGTGGTGAAGAAGCTCGACGGGACCGGCGACGGCGCCCCGCTCGTGATCGAGTCGCTCTCCGGCACCGACGCGATCATCCTCAAGGAGGCGCCGGCGGTCGCTCCGGCCAACCTCGACGAGGTGTACGCCGGCGGCGCGCTCACCGAGCCCGTCCGCGACGCGGTCCTCGAGCACATCAACAACCTCGGCACGGCCAACCCCGACGCGACGCGATACGGCGAGTGGGAGGGCAACCTCCGCACCGCCGGCCTCTACAAGGTCGTCAACGGCGTGGAGGGCGTGCTCGACTCGGAGCTCGTTACGCCGGTCGCGAACGTCGAGGCGACGGACCCGGCGTTTCCCAACGACGACGAGATCAACCTCATCGTGCCGAGCCGGACGCTCGTGCGCCGGAAGTGGTGAGCCATGGTCGCCATCGTCCAGCTCTACGATCCCGTCCCCGGCAACATCGGCCTGCTCGCCGACGAAGACACGGTGATCATGCTGCCGTTCGCCGAGCCGGACGGCGTGAAGCCGAGCGACGTCGCCGGCACGCTCGAGGACCTGGCGCTGGCGCCATTCGGCACGGCACCGGCGCCGGACAGCACCGTCGCGTGGGCCTCGGCGTTGAGCCAGAAGTTCCTGGCCAACGCCGGCATGATCTCCACCGACAAGGCCGGCGAGTCGAGCGTGCTCACGCGCGACGTCTCGATCCAGATGATCCTGGCGGTCAACCACACCGACGGCTTCGGCGCGGCCAACACGTGGCCGTTCCTGCGCGGCGACGACGTCTACAGCGGCGCAGGGGCGGCGCAGTACACGAGCTTCGGGATCAAGATGCAGATCGATCCCACGAGCGCGCAGGGCGGCGAGGTTCGCGTCGCGTGGACGTGGCAGAACCTCGCCGGCGCGGTCTTCCTCGACGCCTACGAGGTCTTCACCGCCCCGCACGGCCAGATCTTCCTGCTCACGCTCACGCGCCGCTGGGTGTCGACCACGAGCGTGGTGCTCCGCTACTACATCGGCGATCGGCTGCTCGCCGAGCGCACGGTCGCCTCGGGCGAGATCGGCGGCTCCGCCGGCGGCACGACGCGGATCGGCGCCAACTGGTACGGCTGGTTCGACGACATCAAGGTGGTCGACCGCGAGATGTCGCACGAAGAGATCCGCGCGACGCACGCGCGGCTCAACCAGCACCAGCCGGACGGCGTCACCGCGCTGCTCGGCCAGGCGCCGCCGGGCGCCATCTTCGCGCGCGCCGATGGCTCGGACGTCGGCCGCCTCATGAAGGCCTCCGGCCAGGCGGTGGGCTACGCCACCAGCAAGGCGCACGAGCTCCGCGAGACCTTCCTGCCCGACCGCGCCTACAAGGACACGATCGGGCGCTGGGAGAAGATCGTGGGCCTGCAGCGCCGTGAGCAACTCGCGCTCGACACGCGCCGCGATCGCGTCGTGTCCCGCCTGCAGCTCGAGAACGGGTACTCGCCGCCGAAGATCCGGGCGCTCCTCGCCACGCCGTTCGACGTCGACGAGGCCGACGTCAACATCATCGAGTTCTCGCCGACGATCACCGACGACTTCACCACGCTCGAGACGGAGCGGTGGCACGTGCACGGTTCCGGCTGGTCGATTGTCGCCGGCGCGCTACAGGTCTCGTACGCCGCCGGCACGGACCTGCACTGGGACGCCATGCCGCCCGCGCCGCCGCACGTCCGCCTCGACGTCCAGAACGGTGACAGCCTGGTCGGCATCATCGCTCGCGTGAAGCTCGCGACCTACTGGGCGAACCTTCCCACCAACGCGATCGTCGGGCTCTTCGCCTACAACCTCGAGAGCAACGACGCGCTCTGGTTCGGTGTCAAGAACGTCGGCGGCGTGCGCAAGCTCGGCTACGTCTCCGCGGTCGACGGCGTGCTCGGCGCCTTCACGGTGATCTCTGATCCGTCCACCGACGCGGCGTACTGGCTGGGTCTCCGTAAGACCGAGCTCGGCTACATCCTCAAGTTCTCGACGATCGGTCCCGAGTTCGGCCCGGAAGTCCCCGTGATCGGCAGCGTCACCGCGCCCCAGCATGTCGGCGTCGGCGTCATGTGCACCGACTTGACAACGGCGGCGCAGCTCACCGCGACCTTCGACGACTTTCTGGTGCGGATGCCGAATGGGGAGCGAGCCTTCCATTGGTACGCGTACCGAGACCCGGGAGATCCGGGGGAACCCGACATGGAAGACGCCGAACGCATCGTGCAGCGAGTCAAGCCGGCTCACACCGAGACCGCGGCCGTCCTGTCGTTGAGCTGCCTCTACGACGACACCGGCCTCTATGACCACACGCCGATGGGAGCGCTCTGATGGCACTGCCCACCAGCCGCGATGAAACGTGCGCGCCGTCGGGCAAGGTCCGCTCGGCGCTGCTCAACGCCCTGCAGGACTTCATCATTAGCCTGTGGGCCGGGCGGCACGGCGACGTCGTCGAGGCAGTCCACCCGTCGAAGGCACGCACCGACGGCACCTCGACCTACAGCCACGCCAACCAGCGTATCGACAGCGGTGGCGTCTCGATCGTGCACTACCCGCTCGACGTGCGGGTCGGTGATCGCCTCAAGAGTGTAGCGGTCGCGCGATACGGCACCGGTGCCGCCAACATCACGATCCGCCTGATCAAGATGACTGCGGCCGGCGCCGCCTCCAACGTCGAATCGACCACGGAGGTGAACCCAGCGGCGGCCTGGGGCACGACCACCTTCAACTTCGCGGACGTCACCGTCGCGGCCGGCGAGACCTTCGCGATCGCTGTCGAGTTCGGTGCCAACGCGATGCGTTCCGGCACCGTTCACCTGACCAAGGACCACCCGCCATGATGGCCAAGACCGTACACGTGCCCGATTTCGTGAAGGAGACCGACGGCACGGTCTTCAAGCAGGCCGCCGACGGGGCCACGCTCCCCGCCGGTACCTACTACGCCGACTTCGGCCCCGGACTCGAGCGCTCGTCGTTCATCGGCCCACACTTCATCTGGGACGGCGTGATCGTCGCCTCGGGCGTGACGTTCGAGGGCACCGGCTTCTTCGACGCCGACATCAAGGCGGCGACCGGCGCGGCCTCGGGCTGGGACGTCGAGGCGGCCGGCACGGCCTTCGCGATCGCCGCGGCCGCGGGCCAGAACAAGCAGCACTGGGTCGAGTTCTGCTCGCACCGCGCGCGCGCGAAGGTCGTGGTGACGACCCAGGGCAAGCTCCGCCTCTCCATCGCGACGAAGGGGGCCTGACCGTGCCGCGCTTCGGCATCGGATTCGGCGGCGGCCGCGGCCGCAAGATCCTCCCTGACGAGCTGGGCGACAGCCTCGGCCCTCACGCGATGGTGTCGTCGACCGCGTACGCGCGCTACGTGGGGCCGACCGACGATCCGCTCACCGAGCTCGACGTGGCCGGCTACATCCACGGTGTGGCCGCAGTCGCCGGCGGAGGCGGCGCGGCGCTCAACTGGGCTGAGTTCGCGATCGCGATCAGCGCCAACCCAGCGCGGATGGCCGCCAACCTAGACCTCACCATCCTCGGCACGGCGGACGTGACGAACGAAGCACTCAACGCCGGTGCTGGCTCCGCGATCAAGCGCAAGACGATCCTCGGCCTTCGCATCCCGGCCGGAGCGCACCTGTGGGTGCTCGCCTCGACGGCCTTCCAGACGACCAACATGACGATGCGCTACGCCAACTCCGACGGTCAGGGGCGCTGGCGGACGCGCGCCGCCTGCCAGCCGTCGCTCAACCTCAACGCACCGCTCGCGTTCGCGACCACGGCGCCGGCGGCCGCGGCGGTGATGCTGCTCTACGCCCACCTCCCATGAGCACCTCGGACTTCATCCGCGTCGTCAACCCAGGCACCGACCGCGGTGCGATGATCAACTCTGCGATCCGCGCCGCGGCGCTTCGCTTCGTATCGACCGGGCGCAAGCAGGTCGTCGAGCTCGGCGCGGGCGTGCACTACGTCGAGCAGAAGATCGTCGGCCGCGATGGTGTGCGCCTCCAGGGTGCCGGCGAGGACCGCACCTTTTTGCGGCCCACGTTCGGCGCGGTGGCCGACGCGGACAACGTGTTGAACCACGTGATCGGCGTCGACGGGACGATCGACACGGCGAAGCTCAACACGACGCTCACGGCGATCGCGCCGTACAACACCGAGTCGGTGGCCGTCACCGCGGTTGGGACGATTGCCGCCGGCGACCACTTTCTCATCCAGGGGCGCAACGACGTCGTTCCCCAGAATTCCAACGGTGACAGCGACGGCGTCGACGTCGTGCTCTCCGAGGTCTGCCAGGTCGCGGCGAGCTACGCCGCCGGCCTCACGTTGCCGCTGGTGTGGTCGCTGCGCCAGCACCACGCGACGAACGGCATCACCGTTCGCGGCCTCACGCCGGTCGTCGGCTTCGAGGTCTGCGACCTGCAGATCCAGGGCAGCACCGATGGCGTGACCACCGCAGTCGGGATCTTCGGCCGCTACGCGCTCGACCTCACCATCCGCAACGTCACCGTGAGCGGCTGCTCGCGGATGGGCGTCGACCTGGTCGGCGTGCTCGGCTTCTCGATCGGCGGCTTCCGGTCGCTCGGCACCAACAACGGCTGGATCCAGCTCACCTCGTGCCAGGACGGCGAGGTCTTCGGTTTCCGTGGAACCCGCGGCACCGCCAGCGTGCACGCGAGCGGCACGCCGCGCTTCCCGATCCTCCTCCGCCAGCGGTGCACCGGCGTGACGGTCCGCGACGGCGTGCTCGAGGGCACCGCGCTCGGCATGTACCTCTCCGGCGGGAAGCACGTCGTTTTCAAGAACCTGCTCATCCGCGACGTTGAGATCACGCAGGCGATCTACGACCGTTGTGTCCTCGGTGGCGAGATCCAGAATGGCGGCGCCGCCGTTCTCGGCTGGGGCAGCGGCTACGGCCCGCTCAACATTGCCGAGTTCGGGCACGACGTGCAGGTCTCGAGCGTGCGGACCGAGAACCTTCGCGGCCCGGCCTCCGCTGGCTGGTTGGACAACCCGTACCGAGCCGTCGCGTACTTCTTTCACGACGTCCTCCAGTTCTTGATCTCGGACATCTCCGCGATCAACCGAGGCATCTCGAGCGGCACCACGGGCGTGTCCGGTGTCATCGTGTCCGACGCCGGGGTCGTGATGACCAACCTCTTCGTCTCGGGCCACTCGTTTGGCCTGATCACGCAGAACTTCGCCACCGGTCTGCGCCTGACCAACTACGTCTTCGAAGCTACGGCGGGCTCGGGCGGCAACTCGACCATCCCGATCTACTTCGACCACGGCGCCGGCAACCACGAGATCCGGATCAAGGGCGTGCGGATGTCGAACGCCTTCTCGCAGATCCGGTTCGGCGGCTCCTTCGTCTTCGACGAAAAGCTCGTGATCGAGGACCTCATGACGGATTCGGGCGAGTGGGACTACGTCCTTCTCGCCGACAACCAGACCGGCGGCGCGTTCAACACCGGCGACGTCGTCTCTTTCGACGGCACGTACCAGGGCACCAATCGGCGCGTGAAGACGCCAGACGCCGGCGAGGCCGGCTACGAGCGTAAGCTCGCGGTCGTCGTGTCCGGCGTGGGTGGCGGCGACGTCGGCACCGGCATCATGGCCGTTGCGCCGCTGCCCCAGCGTCGGGCGTCGGTGATGGCGTCGGCCGCCGTGGTCGAACGCGGCGATACGCTCGAGTACGTTGCCGCGCGCCGCGTGCAGGTCGACAACGCCGCGGCCGTGCCGCTCGGCATCGCGCGCAACCGGAAGGCGGCGGGTGCCGAGGGGATGATCCTGATCGGGGCGGTCTGATGCCAGACGTCTCGCTCCTCGAGACGATCCTCGCCCTGTCGACGGCGCTCGGCGCCGGCGGCACGGTCGGCGCGACGATCCGGCGGCCCAAGCCGGGCACGCCGGAGGACCACGAGCAGAGGCTGGTGAAGCTCGAGACAGGCGACACCGACTGCACCGAGCGTCTGAACAAGCTGGAGGCACGCGTGAACACCATGGAGACCACCGTCGCCGGCGCCATCGGCCAACTCACCGAGAGCGTCAACCGTCAGTGGAAGGCCGTCGAGAAGCTGACCGAGAGCGTCGACGGGCTCAAGGCTTCGGTCATCGAGCTCGACGTCGAGGCGCGCGTCGAGCGCGAGCTCCGCAAGCAACGCGCGCCGACCAAACCGGACAAGGAGTAACGCATGCGCAAGGCAATGGTGCAGGCCCTGACCGGCCTGCTCGGAAGCAAGAAGGCGTGGATGGCGGTCACCGGCGCGATCGCCGCCGGCGCCATGCGCCTCGGGTTCGACGTCGACGCCAACACCGTCGGCCTCATCCTCTCGCCGATCCTGACGGCGATCATCGGCCAGGGCGTCGCCGACCACGGCAAGCCGGCGAGCTCGCCGCCGGGCGGCGCGTCGTGAGCGCCAAGGAGTGGGCGCCGCTCCTCCTCGAAGGGCTCCGCACGGCGGTCGACGTCGCCAAGGCGCGCGGCCTCGAGCTGCCCGGCGAGGACGAGCTCGAGGACCTCAAGGCCGAGCTCAACGCGCGCGCGGCCGACTTCCTGCCGACCGAGCTGCAGCTGCTCGCGCTCGCCATCCAGGCGACCGCCGTGCGCACCGAGATCGCCGTCGCGAGCCTCGGCACGGTCGCGCGCTGCCCGCGCTGCAGCGGCGTACTGACGGTCCACGGCGAGGTGAGCCCCCACACGGGCACGGCCTCGCGCTCGACGTCATGCGACGCGTGCGGCTGGAAGTCGGACGTATGAACGTCCTGCAGACCATCTTCCTCGCCGCGAGCGCCGTCGCGCTGCTCCTCGCGATCGTCCTCGCGTCGCGCGGCCGCTGGTTCCTCGCGACCTGGTGCGCCGCCGGCGGCGCCTTCGGTCTGTTCCTTACCCACCAGGTGCTTTCATGAACCTCGAGCACGCCTCCGCGTTCATCAAGCGCCGCCTCGAGAGCGGCACCCTCACCCACGCCGAGCTCGCGCGGATCGTCGAGCGCGCGCAGCTCGCCATGGGCCTCGAGGCCGATGGGATGCCCGGGCCGCAGACCATCGCGCGCCTCGACGGCTTCATCATCGAGCGCGACGAGGTCGACGACGACGTCACGCCGGTGGCGACGCTCGAGCTCGACGCGCGCCCGGACTTCGACGGTCCGCTCGAGCGCGTGCCGCGCAACCGCGCCGACGTCGTCGCGCTGCTCGGCACCCCGGGCAAGGGCGTGCCCGATCCGGCGGGGGTCAAGGCGAACATCATCACCGTCCGCGACGTGCCGGGCGTGCCGCCCAGGTGGCACTTCCAGACGCACCGGCTGATCGAGCCGTACATCCGCGAGGCCTTCCGCCGGGCGCAGCTCGCCGCGCCGGCGTACCGCATCGATCGCTCGGCCTCGTTCGTCTTCCGCCACATGCGGCACGATCCCAAGCTGCCGCTCTCGTACCACTCGTGGGGCGTCGCGTTCGACGTCGACTCGGCCCTCAACGAGGCGGCGCACTTCAAGGTCGGGCAGGAGCCGCAGGCGTTCTCGTCGGCCTGGCGCGTGCGCTGGCCGAACGGTCTACCGCAGGCGTTCGTCGAGGCGATCGAGTCGGTCGGCTTCGCGTGGGGCGGCCGCTGGAAGGGCTACGTCGACCCGATGCACTTCGAGTTCGTCGGAAAGACGGACGTGCAGGTCTAGCGCATGGCGCACTTCAGCACATACCTCTCGCAGGCGCTGCTCAACCACGTCTTCCGCAACACCGCGTACGGCGCGCCGGCGACCATCTACGTCGCGCTCTACACCGTCGCGCCCACCGACGCCGGCGGCGGCACCGAGGTCGCCGGCGGCAGCTACGCGCGCCAGGCGGCCGCGTTCGCCGCGCCGTCGGGCAACCAGATCGCAAACTCGGCGCAGATCACGTTCCCCGAGGCGACGGCCAACTGGGGCACCGTCGTCGCGTTCGGTCTCTTCGACGCGGCGGGCGGCGGCAACTTCCTCGGCTGGAACAACATCACCAACGTCACCATCAACAGCGGCGACCAGCGCTTCTGGAATGCTGGCGAGCTCACGGTGAGCCTGGACTGATGGCGGCCACGGGCGAGATCGAGATCGACTTCGGCGCGGCGCCAGGCAAGGACCTCGTCACCGTCGCGGTCGCACGCGCGGCGGTCACCGCCAACACGCACGTCGAGGCGTATCTCTTTCCGAAGGCGACCGCTGACCACTCCGCGGACGAGCACATCATCGACGGGCCGGTGCTCTTCGCCCACAACGTTCAAGCGGGCGTCGGCTTCGACGTCGCGGCCATCTACAAGGGACAGGGGCTCTGCGCCGGACGGTGGACCGGTCGCTGGGTCTCGACCGACTGAGGAGTCACCCATGGACATCAAGCAGCAGCGTGATCAACTCGTCGCCGTGCTCACCGCCGCGAAGGCGCGCTCGGCGCAGGGACTCGAGGACACCGTCGAGCGCGACGTCGACGGCGCGGAGCTGGCGCGTTCGACGCGCGGCCGCGACGCCTATCACGACGGCATCCAGCACCTGCGCCACGCGATCGCCTGCCTCGACGCGGCGCTGGCCGTCGGCGTGACGCCGTGAGCATCATCCTCGGCAACGGCTCCGCGTCGACCGAGACGAAGGTAGACAGCGTCTCTCGGGCTTTGCGCGTCAACCTGGCCCCGCGCGGGCACGGGTACCGCATCGGCGAGCAGAGCGGGACGATCGCCGCGGCGCTCGGCGCCAACTCCGCGGTCTACGCGCAGCGAATCGATCCGGGAGCGGCGGTGAACGCGTGGATCGACCGCGTGCGCGTCGCGTACACGACCGTCGTGGCGTTCACAACCCCCATCACGGCAGGCCGGCGTCTGGCCCTATTCCGCGGCAGCGGCGCGGCCGCCAGCGGTGGCACGGCGATCGCGACGGCCGTGAAGATGGATACCGGCATCGCGCCGGCGTCTGAGTGCGACGCCGCCCAGGGCGGTGACATGCGTATCGCCACCACCGGCGCTCTGACAGTCACCGGCATCACCTGGGAGTCGCAACCCTTCGGCGTCCTCACGCTCGTTCACGTCGGCGCCGCCGGCGCCTTCGTCGAGCGCGTCTTCGAGTTCCACGCCACGGAAGCGCACGATGCTGTGTTGCAGCCTGGCCAGCTCCTCGGCCTCCGCAATCCGGCGGCGATGGATGCTGCCGGCACCTGGCAGTTCAGCGTCGAGGTCGCCTGGCGCGAGGCGGCGGCGTTCGCGAGCTGACCCGTGTCGCTCCTCCTGGCCTACTCGGATTCGGCGCCGGTCGCATTCGACCCGGCGTCGATCAACGCCCAGGCCGCGCTGGCGCTCGTCGGCGACCATGTGAAGCGACACCTGAGCGCCGGCGCCATCGCCGCGCAGGCTGACCTCCAGCTCGCTGGCAACCACGTTCGACGTCACCTCTCCGCGGTCACGCTGGCGGCGCAGGGCGCCTTCGCCCTGGTCGGCAACCATCTGATCGGCCACCTCGCCGCCGCGGTGATCGCCGGCCAGTCGACCCTGGCCACGAACTCGATGCACTCTTACCCGAGGCCGATGCCGTTCGGCACGGTGAGCAGCTCGGGCTTCCTGGCAGCGTCTGCGCCGCGGCGTCCTCGGCGACGGATCCGCTTCAGGAAGACCGGCCGACCCTAGCGGCCGCGGCGGAGGAGCTGCTCGAGCTCGGGCCCGGCGAGATCGCCGGCGACCAGGCGCTCGATGTCGAGCTCGGTGGGCGTGAGCTGGCGGTGAGACTTCGCGTCCTCGAGGAGCACGCGGGTGGCGGTGATCCTTGGGTCGGGAAGCGAGCGCGCGAACCGCTCGATCTCGCGCACGGCGGCGGCCTGCGCGTCCTCGAGCGTGACGGCGCCGCCGGCGGCCCAGCGGACGTCCATCACGTAGACGGTCCACCAGAACGACGATGAAGGGTGCGAGGGGCTCTTCTCCTCGACGGTCAGCTGCCCCGTCTGGTCAGAGTCGCCGATGTCGGCGATGTAGAAGGTCCCGTCGTCGACGGCGCGCCATTCGATCTTTTTCATGTTCCTCCGTAGGCCCGCGCCGCGGCCGCGGCGCACCGCCGGGCCAGCCGCTCGAGCAGCGTCTCGTCCGCGCCGGCGACGTCGGCCATCTTCTTCTTGGCGATCGCGCGGAGCTTCTCGCCATCGTCGGCGTCGTAGTCGGGCCAGGGCGCGGCCGGCCTGATGCGGCGCGCGAGCTCGAGGCGGACCTCGGCGCCCCACCGCTCACCGCGAACGGCGCAGACGCCAGCGAGCTGCTCGACCAGGTCGTCGAGGCACCGGTCGCAACGCGGCGACTTGCCGCCGCACGTCTCGCAGGTGAGCACGCTGGCATCCTGACACGTGAGCGGCGCCGGCGGCGCGGTGACCGCCGCGGCCGCGAGCTTCGCGTGTGGCGGGCAGTAGTCGATCTCGTCGCCGAACGCCGCCGCGCACCGATCGCAGATCGGCGCGTCGCAGGTCTTCCCGGTCTTCTTCCCCTTCAGCGGGAAGTCGCAGAGCCGGGTCGACGGCGCGCCGCACGCACACGGCTTCGACCGCCGGCGGCTGTGGCCGGTGCAGACGAAGCCGCCGCCGGGCAACGGGTGGCAGGCCATCAGTGCGGCAGCGGCTCGGCGCCGTCGTCGGCGTGCTCGGCGCAGGTGTAGACGTCTGCGAGCTCGGTGCACTCGCCGTCGGCGCGCGCGACCAGGGCGCCGCGCTCAAGGTGCGTCGCCGGCGACAAGCAGCCCTTCAGCGAGCAGCCAGCGGAGACCTTGCGCGCCGCGTACTGCACCGACGCCGGCGTCTGCAGGATGACCCTGAGCTCCTGGGCGACGTCCTCGAGGCCCTCGGTCTCGAGGTTGTCGATCGCGCGCTCGAGCGCCCGCTCGAGCACATCGATCCGCGTCAGGCGGTGGGCGGAGATCTCCGCCTCCTCGGCGAGCGCGATGCCGTAGGGGCGAGCGTGCGCACGCCACTCGGCCTCGGCCGCGGCCATATCTGCCTCGCGCAGGGCCTCGCTCACGGCAACGCCGGCCTCGTGATCGCGGCGCCGGCGCGCGGCGGTGAGCTCGTCCTCGTAGATGTCGTCGCTCACGACGGCGCCCCGCTCGGCGTGCGCACCTTGAACGTCTGCAGTTCGGGTCGGCCCTTCTGCCGGCGCACGTCGTTGAGGCAGCTCACGAAGAGCTCGATCGCGGCCTCGGGCGGCATCCCGCACTCATCGGCCGTGTAGGCCAGGCCGAGCGCGTAGGTGGTCATCTCGGCGCTCGCCCGCTCGACGTCGTCCATGCGCTTCACGTCGTGCTGACTCTTGGCGATCACGCTGTACGCGGCGCGCAGGCCGCGCGCGAGGCGCTCGAACAGGTCGGGGGCCGGCTTCATCGGTCGGGATCTCCTTCGCCGGCGCGCAGGGCGGCGAGCCCCAGGTCGCAGGCTGAAATCAGGGGCTTGGCGACTGCATCAGGTTCTGATGCAGCGTCCGATGCACCGGCGCGATTCGGCGCGCCAGCGCCCCCCGTAAACTCGCGATTCTCCACGCGCGAGGTCGCGCGGGCCGGCGGGTCGGACGGGTTCAAGTCCCGTCCGCTCCGCTAGCGCCACTCTCGCAAGAGGGTGGCGTTTCGCGTTCTTGGCGCCGGCGATCGTCGTTGATCGTCGTTTTCGGGGCCGGACGGGTCTTGCACCTAGGTTGCAGCGCGGGTTGTCGT
>SXGT01039568.1_pt1 | contig 17045 bp, 17 predicted proteins | sample 3176221 | NCBI WGS metagenome assembly SXGT01 (sample SAMN11356862, study PRJNA531348) | freshwater metagenome | isolation source: freshwater sample F1-120 | place: China: Fuxian Lake, Yuxi | collected 2017-12-25 | reverse complement strand
GCTCCACCGAAAAATCGAGGACAAACGGCAACACACCCTGTAAACTCATGCCCGGCCTCCCTGCGGCGTTGAAGTGCTGATGCCACAACACCTTCTACGCCCTCGCGGGCCGCTTCATTGGATACGCATGAATAATGTGGGTTATGCGGATTGACGAGGGATTGCGGACATGAGGACACCATCTCCAATCCGACTCACCCGCAAGACCGTCGCCACTAAATCTCCTCTCGAAACTCTCCGAATGGGAATAACAGAATCGAGCGCTCGGCTCTTTTCATCCAAGGCTCTCGAAAGGTTTCGAGATCATGCCCCGTATTCAATGGCGATTCCGATTGTTCTCCGCGTCCGCGCTGTCTGCTGTCATGTGGTTCGCGCCGCAAGCGGGCCGGACGGAAGAAGGTCCCGTGGCCTCGGTGCCTGCGGCGGAATCCGCTGCTGGGGACGCCTCCGAGTCCAAACTCGCACCGACTGAGGAAACTCCGCTGACGGTAGCGTTTCGCGAGCATCTCGCAGATCCGCAGTCCGGTCCGTGTGGTCGGCCCGAATGCCCGATCTGCAATCCGAAACCGGCCGCGAAGCCGCCGGCACCGATCCTGCCTTGGAAGGGGGTCTATTTCAACAACGATTTTTCGTACAAGAACAAACCCAATGCCCCGCACTTCCTCGGCGAAGAGTTGAAGAACATGCCCTTGTTCGATTGCGACTGTGAACCGAGTGGGATCACGCTGTCCTACGGTGGTGAGGTTCGGCACCGTCACATGAACGAAGACAATCGCTTGCGACCGCTCGCGCCGGGACAAGGGCCGGGACGCAGTACCTATGACCTGTATCGTTGGCGTCAGTATGTGGACCTCAAGTATCGCGACGAGTTTCGAGTCTATGTCGAGGGGATCGACGCTTCGATCTTCAGCAACGAACTGCCGGTGACCGGCATCGATAAGAATCGCTGGGATATCCAAAACGCATTCTTCGATTTGAAGGTTGCGGAACGAGACGGCAAGCCGGTTTATTTCCGAGCCGGTCGCCAAGAGTTGTTCTATGGAGCACCGAGCGCCGTCAGCCCCGGACAGCAAGTGATCTCACCGCTCGATTGGGCGAACACGCGCCGAAATTTCGAGGGCTTCAAGATGTTCAGCAACGGCGAGACGTGGGATCTCGATCTGTTCGCCGTGCAGCCGGTCAATTCGGCCAACCCGACGGGACCAACCGGAGGTCGTCCGGCTGCCGGTGCAAACGCGGCAGTCAATACCTGGGACAATCGCTTTGATCACGCCGACCCGTCCCGTTGGTACAGCGGAGCCTACATGGTCTACAAGGGGATCAAGGACCAGACGTTCGAGCCATATTACGTCTGGCTGCAAACCGATAGCTCGAGACACGTCGGTCCTGCTCCCGGCGTCCCGGGGCCAGGTTGGGCGGACGGCAATCGTCACACGCTCGGATTGCGATGGACGGCGACGAAACCTATCAAGGACGAGTGCGATCAGCCGTGGATCGTGATGGCCTCAGATATTGAAGGTGCGTATCAATTTGGCAAAGACAACTCCGCTCAAGTGTCTGCTGGCTTCTTCACGAGCAAACTGGGGGCGACCCTCTCACAGGTGACTTGGACCCCGCAGCTCAGCTTCGTCTATTACTACGGCTCGGGAGATAAGAATAACGCCGACGGCAAGAACACTACCTACAACGTCCTTGTTCCGCTGAATCACGCGTACTGGGGGATCATCGACAATTTCGCCGGGCAGAACCTCAACGACTACGGGCTGCAAACCACGATCAAGCCGCATGCGAAGTTGACCGGCTTGGCCGCCGTGCATTGGTTCAATCTCGTGAGCAACACTGATACCGTCTACAACGTGGCGGGCGCTCCGGTGGGTGGATTGGGTACCGGCAAGAACCTCGGCCAGGAAATCGACCTGATCGGCACCTATTCCTACAACCCGAACTTCGATGCGCAAGTCGGGTATAGCTGGTTCTTTTACGGCTCGCACTTCAGCGGAGCGAACGCGAACCTCAACGGACAGCCGCTCCAAGATGCGACACAGTTCTACATCCAGACGTCGCTGCGATACTGATCGCTCATGGATGACGGTCTCCACAAAATCGCCCCGGTCCACTTGGCCGGGGCGATTTCTTTTGGGAGATTGATGAGCCCGACGCAACCTGAAGGAAATCTGAATTCGTTGCTTTTTGGGTATCACAAATTGAAAAGCCCCTGCCTATCATCCTCCGCTATGTCGCTTACCCGAACCTATCCAATGCTCCGCATCAGCCGCTTCGCGGTTGTGGCAGCGCTGTTTGGTTTGTGGTTGGTCAGCGAGCAAGCGTGTCAGGCGAGTTGCGGCGACTACCTGGTTCATCACGGCACGCAGGCGAAATCGACCGATCCGTCGAACACGCAGCACGGGATGCCCACCACGCCGTGCCGAGGAGCCAATTGCTCCCGCCGTTCCGAGACACCGCCTCTCCCGACTCGACCGACGGTCGAGACAACTTCCGTGGAGTGGCTCTGTGTGATCGAACAGATTCGTGGCCAGGACGATGAGTCCCATACCTGGTCGCTGGGGTCTGGATCGCTGATGGCTCGGCACACGAGCCAACTGCTGGATCGCCCTCCGCGAGGGTAAAGCCGGTTCGTCCGGAGTCACGCGCTGACGCTGGGTTTGTCCTTGCGCATCCTCGGCCAAGCGGCGAGGTCGTGTTGTGTCACGATTGCTGGCTCACGTTTCAGACGGATCAAAGCAGCCCTAAAGGGGCGCGACTCGAAAGCCCAAGGCAATGCCCTGGGTGAATCAGTCGAACGAAAGTCATTAGCCCTGAAGGGGCGCAACTTCCACGGATGTCATGCGAGTCTCGCCCCGTTGGGACTAAACACCGTTTGGTGTGGACTCACCCAGGGCGTTGCCCTGGGTTTTCGAGTCAGTCCCCGTTGGGGCCAAAAGCTTGAGGCTGGTGACACGCGATTTTTTCAATCTCCGAGCGGAAATTCCGCCGGAGTTTCGTCTCAGTGATATTCTTCTCTGCTCTTCATTTTTATTGGGAGAACTGTGATGTCTCGATCTCTTCATTCCCCATCAGTTCGTCGTGGTTTTACGCTGATCGAACTCTTGGTGGTCATCGCCATCATTGCCGTCTTGATTGCCCTGTTGTTGCCCGCCGTGCAGCAAGCTCGTGAGGCCGCTCGCCGGTCGCAGTGCAAGAACAACCTCAAGCAGATTGGGCTCGCGCTGCACAACTACCTCGAAACGGCCAAATGTTTTCCGTTTGCACTCGGTGGAACCGGAAACAAATACTCGGCGCTGAGTCAGCTCTTACCGAATCTCGACCAAGGGCCGTTGTACAAGAAGATTGATTTCAAGCTGGTCATCACCAGTCCGGCCAACACGGCGGTCGGGATGGTCGAATTGCCGCAGTTTCGCTGTCCATCGGATTTCGCAAACCCCCTTGCTGCAGTTGGGGGCGCAATCAACTACATCCCCAACAAAGGGACCAACGTTTTGTGGAACGACCCGGCCGGGAACGGAGTGATCTTCTTTATGAGTTCGACGAAGTTCTCGGACCTCAAAGACGGCAGCAGTCAGACTGCCGCGTTCAGCGAACGGAACGTAACGGACGGTTCGCTCGGCATCTCGACTCCCGATTCGGACACCTACTTGAGTGCTGCGAACCCCGCGGATCCCGATCAGGCCGTGCAGATGTGTCTGGCGGTGAATGTCACGAATCTGGCCAATCAATTTCCTAATCACATGGGCGCGCCGTGGATGGATGGCAAAAACGGCTACCAGCACATTGGTCCGCCGAATGGTCGCTCTTGCGGTTTTCAGACCTCGTCCAAGGCCGCGATGACGGCGAGCAGCCGTCACACCGGTGGCGTGCATACCCTGATGTGTGACGGATCTGTGCGGTTCGTCAACAACAGCATCAATGTCACCGCTTGGCGAGCCATTGGAACTCGCAACGGCGGGGAAACCGTTGGGGAGTTCTAAGCGTAGGAGTGAATCCGAATTGATGCTGGGTAGCCACGCTCGCACAGAGCGTGGGCTTTCCGTGATAGATCCCGCGTTCTGGCGAACGTGGCTACGAGAGATGAGGTTTTCAATGTCTCCAAGTGTTCGCCATCTCCAGGCGTTGTTGTGTGGTGTTGTGTTGAGCTGTGTGTTGTTGGGATGTGGCGGTCCGGTCCGGGCTAAGCCGGTGCAGAGCGATTTGGCTCGGAAGACTTTGGCCGAGGTGTTGGATCACTGGAAAAGCGGCGGCAACATCGAAGAGCTTCGCAAACGGAAGCCGGAGATCGTCGCTCAGGACTTTGCCTGGATGAAGGGGCTGAAGTTGCAGGAGTATCGCATCCTCGACGATGGTCGTTCCGAGAATGCGAATCTCCGCTGCGAGGTGGAACTGACGCTTGTACCTGAAGACGGCGGAGCACCGACCAAGAGAACCGTGAACTACCTGATCGGCACCGATCCGGTCCTGACCGTGTTTCGCGAGGTTGGCGACTGAGCCAAGTAGGCCGGTCACTCCGTGACCGGAATTTCCGAGTCATGGAGTGACTCGGATACGTTTTCAACAAGGAACTCGTCATGCGATTTGCCAATTGGTTGCTCGTGGCTTTGGCGCTGCTCGTGATGTCGTCGCCGGTGCAGGCTCAGCGGCAGAAGCTGAAGGTCAACGAAGAAGACTTCGTGAAAGAGGCACCGGTTGTTGGCAACAAGCTGCCCGACGTCACGGTGTATTCGCCAACTGGGACGGAGTTCAAAACGGCCGACCTGCGTGGGCATTACACGGTGCTCACGTTCGGTTGCCTCACCTGACCGCCGTTCTTGTGGAACGTCTCCGGTCTGGAGGCGGTGCATCGGGACTACGAGTCCAAGGGAGTGAAATTCTTTTTCATCTACAAGTCGCTGGCTCATCCTGAGCTGGCGGGAGATTACGTCCAACCATTTACGCTGACCGAGCGGTTGGCTCACGCGCGGCAGGCGGAGAAGCAACTGGGCGCGACGATTCCGTGGATCGTCGATGCGATGGATAATCGACTCAAACACGCCTTGGGCAATCGGCCCAACTCCGAGTTCATCGTGAACCCGGAAGGTGTCGTCGTCCGTAAGCGGGCGTGGAGTCACCCGGCAGGTGTTCGCAAAGACTTGGAAGAGCTGGTCGGGCCGGTCGAGCGGATCACTCGAGAGGAAGACGTGCATCTGAAGATCGAGTTGCCGGTCAAAGCTCCGGCCGCTCGTGGCGTTGTGCAGCGATTGAAGCGGCCGAGAACGGTGGCGATCGTCATGGAGCCAAAGATCGAAGAGCGCGGCCTGCCGTTCTTCGCCAAGCTCCGAGCCGAGGCGACCGACGAACTCGTCAGCGACGGAGCCGGCAAGTTGTATCTCGGCTTTCATCTCGACCCGTTCCAAAACGCGCATTGGAACAACCTCACGCGGTCGCTGTCGTTCAAACTAGAGGTTCCCGATACGGCGAAGTTCGAGCAGACCAGCGGCGTTGCTCCGAAAGTCGAAGCGATCAGCGACACGGACCCGCGCGAATTCTTGCTGAACGTCGAGGCTTGGCCGAAGGACCAACCGCTACGCCTCACCGTGACCTACGCCGCTTGCGTCGGCGAAGAAACCTGTCATCAAGTCAAACAAGAATACGTCCTGCATCGCCGCCGCGACCCCGATGCCGGCTCAGCGCGTGGCGAAGGTGCTGGTTACTGGGATCGCGACGAGTTCGCTCAACAGCAGTTGGCGGGAGACAAGGACAAAGACGGCAAGCTCAGCCGCACTGAGGTTCGTGGCCTCGTGCTGCCACATTTCGACGCCCTCGACACGAACAAGGATGGCCTGTTGGAGTTTGAAGAACTCAAGGCTGTTTCGGATTGGCTGAATCATCATCACCAACCCGGTGCGATGCGAACCGATTCAGCCGCCAAGCCGCCCATTCGATTGAAAGCCAAACCATGAAGCGATCGACTTGTTGGGTTGTGTCTGTCGTCACCGCGACGATCGGCTTGCTCAGTTGGGCATGGGCGGACAAGCCGTCGGACGACAAGGCCAGCAAGTCGAACGCCGCGAACAAATCCATCACCGACAATGCCGTTCGACACGCGGCGCTCGTTCGGACGGGCGAATCACGCTACGACTGGAAGTGGTTGGCCGCACGATGCGACAAGGACCGCGACAGCCAGATCTCGCGCCGCGAGTTCTCTGGCTCGGCGAACGACTTCGCGCGGCTCGATCGTACTTGGGACGGCGTGTTGACGGCGGACGATTTCGATTGGTCCACCGACGGGACGCTCTGCCGTCAGAAGGAAACCACGTTCTCGCTCTTCAAATCCACGGACACCGACAGCAACGGCCGCATCTCACCCGAAGAGTGGCAAGCGTTGTTCGGCAAACTCGCGAAGGACAAAGGCTATCTCAGCGAGGAACAGTTGGAGGAGCTGATCTACCTGCCGCGTGTCATAAAGACTCGCAAGGAGACGCAGAACTTCGACAGCATCGCCAACTTCCTCGACGATGCAAACGCGAACTTTGCTCCGAAGCTGCCGCAGATCGGCGAACTGGCTCCCGACTTTGAACTCAAGACCGCTGACGGCCAAACGAGCGTTCGCCTCTCGTCTTTCCGAGGTAAGAAGCCGGTCGTGCTGATCTTTGGTTGCTTTTCATGCGGAAACTACCGGACGTACTCGGAAACGCTCGAAGAGATGTACCGCCAGCGCAAGGACGACGTCGAATTCGTGCGTGTCTATGTCCGCGAGGCCCATCCCTCGGATCAGCAGAAGCCGACTGAGACGAACGCGAAGGCGAGCATCCTCGTGAAGCAGCCGACGACGCTGATTGAACGTTGCACGGTGGCGGGTCAGTGCTCGGCCACGTTGAATATCAAAGGTCCGCTGGTCGTGGATGAACTCGACAACCGCGTCGGCCGTACCTACGGAGGCTGGCCCGATCGTCTGTACGTCATCGACCGCGACGGTCGAGTCACCTTCCGCAGCGGCCCCGGCCCGTTCGGTTTCAGTCCTCGCGAAATGGAACAGTCGCTGGTGCTGCTTCTTCTTGACCAAGATGGTCGTTGAGCTGAGCCGTTATGCTTCGATCTCACGAGAGAGATGAGTCATCAATTGAGGAAACATCCGATGAAAGCTGGGCCGTGGTTTCGAAGATTTGTGTGCGGATTTTCCATCGGCGGATTGATGAGTCTTGCGCTACCGCTCGTGGCTGACGATCCGTCAGGCGACGAAAAACAAAAGCAGGCGTCGGATGCGAAGTCTTCACCGGAGTTACCCGGTTCAGAAGCAGCGTTCGCGAAGATTCTGTTTGGGAATCTCTCGGCCGAGCACATGAAGTCGCTGGGCGAGATGCTGGAAAAAGATTGGAAGGACCGGCCGGAATGGGGCGAGATGGCGGTCGCGATTCTGAAGGATGACTTCATGCGGCCGGGAACCGGCTGGTGGAAGCCGAGCACCATGCGGTACGACTGGAAATGGCTGAGCGAACGATTCGATACCAACAAGGATGGCAAGGTCGAACGTGAAGAGCTTCCGAAGGACATCGCCAAAGCCGATCAGTTGTTTGCTCGGCTCGATCGTGACGGCGATGACGAGCTTGCGCCGGCGGACTTCGCGGACTCCGATCCGATGAAGGCTCAGGCGTCGAATCGGTTGTTCGACAGATTCGATTTCGATTCGAACGGCCGGGTCACGCAGCAAGAAATCGCCGAGTTCTTTCGTCGCGCGGACAAAGACAAAGCGGAGTTTCTGACGCCCGAAGACTGGTGGCTGGCGATCGACCCGCCGGCCAAGAGACGGACCAGCGGCGAGGCGGATGTACCGGCGATGGGCCCGTCGTCGCCGAGCGTCGCGCTGCGGATGCTGATGCGTGGGGAGATGGGTTGGTTGACCACTGGCCCTCAAGTGGGCGATGTCGCCCCGGACTTCACGCTGCCGAAACACGATGGCACCGCCAACGTCAAGCTGTCCGATTCGTTCGGGAAGCGACCGGTGGTACTCGTGTTCGGCAGCTTCACCTGAGGCCCCTATCGATCCCAGTCTGGGGTCATCGACAAGCTGTATACTCGGTTCAAAGACCGAGCCGACTTCTATTCCGTTTACATTCGCGAAGCACACCCCACGGATGGCTGGGCCATGTCCTCCAACAAACGAGCCGGCATCAATGTCGCGCAGCCGAAGACCGCCGCCGAGAGGACTCAGGCGGCCGTCCAGTGCTGTGACTCGCTCAAGATGACGCTGCCTCTGTTGGTCGATGGCATCGACGACAAGGTCGGCCGCGACTACAGCGGCTTTCCGGACCGGCTGTACTTAATCGACCGCGAAGGCCGCGTGGCCTACAAAGGAGGCCGAGGTCCGTTTGGTTATAAGCCGCGCGAACTAGAGCAGTCGTTGATCATGCTGCTGCTTGATGAAGCCCAGCCGACAAAGTCCACGACGAGCAAAGCGAGTCCAAATCCACCAAGTGAAAAGTAGCGTCGAATGACGCCGCCGGGCGCTAGCCGGCGGTTTGATTTCACCGAACCGTGGGCTAGTGCCCAACGGCTAATTCATTTCGTAAACGACTCTTTTGAAACCCCAAACCAGGAGCAACCAACATGGCCGACCCCGTCATCAGCAATCATCAGCAGTCGATCCTGAGCAATCAAGCGCAGATCCTCGCCAACCAAGCAAAGATCGAAGAGAACCAGTCGAAGCTCGACAAAGTGGTCGGCAACCAGACGGCGATCTTGGCGAATCAGAAAAAGATTCAGGCCAACCAGGCCAAGCTCGACAAAGTGCTCAGCAACCAAGCCGCGATCCTCAAGAATCAGAAACGCATTGAGGCCAACCAGGACAAGATCCTGGCTAACCAGAAGAAGATTCTGAGCAAGTAAGGAACAATAGCTCCGTAGCCGAAGTCGTGAGACTTCGGTCCGAACTCTCACGAGTTCGGCTACATCGGAAACTTGTAGCCGCGTTCGCCAGAACACGGGCGTTTGGCCAATCTCACCCCGCGTTCTGGCGAAGCGCGGCTACCGAAAATGACAAATGACCCTCAAGCGCAGAGTTCTTCTGGCGTCGATCGGCTGGTTGAGCACGGTGACTTTGTTGCACCTGTGGCTCAACACGTCGGCGTTCGAGCTAAGAACAATCAGCTCGGCCCAGACCGGAGCGCAATTTCGGGTTGGTTTCCTGCCGGTCACCTGACACCTGACTTGTCCCGTGACCCATTTCATCAACCAGAGCATGACTGGGTCCGGGACTTTTGAACCCGTGCGGTTCAACGGCTTTCCGGAATTGAAAGAGGCATTCCTGTCGCATCATTTGAAAGCGACCTTCATTTTGGCTCCGATGGCAATGGCTCTCCGCGAGCAAGGGGTGCCGATCAAGATCGTTTACCTGGGTCACCGCGACGGCACGACGATGATGGTTCACAAGGACTCGGACATTCGTCGCCTCGAAGATCTGCGTGGGAAAAAGGTCGCCGTCCCTAATCGCTTCTCGAATCAACGGCTCATAATCTTCCGGGCCTTCAAGGAGCGTGGTCTGAATATGGACGAGGTGACGCTGTTAGAGATGCCTCCGCCGGATATGCCGGCCGCACTGCATGTCTGCGCGGTCGATGCGATCATTTCGGGCGAGCCATTCATGGCGCAGTCGGAAATGGACGGCTACGGGCGTGTGCTGTTCATGACCAAGGATGTCTGGCCGGAATTCATCTCGTGTGTGTTGGCGGTCCACGAAGACGTCATCCGCGATCATCGTGCTGAAGTGCAGCAACTGGTGGATGGCATCGCACGCAGCGGCAAGTGGCTCGACACGACGATGGACCACCGCATGCAGGCGGCGACGTTCACCGGGCAGAACTACTACAACCAAGATCCCAAGCTGTTGCAGTTTGTGCTCAGCAAGCCGCCGGATCGCGTCAAGTACACCAACCTCGCCGTGCGGCGCAAGGATTTTGAAGAGATCGAACTCGTCGGCCGCGAGTCGGGCACGTTGCAAGGCACGGCCCACTTCGAGGACTACGCCGATCCCTCGTTTGTCACGGATGAATCCGCGATCCAACCGTATCTCTGGGAGGCAAAGCCATGACACCCGCAGTTTCCGGCGAGCAAGCGGCGCTCAAGAACGATCCAGGCGAGCGGGGCGGCGTCAGCCCCCCGGTTGTCTCGATCGTCCACCGGGGGGCTGACGCCGCCCCGCTCGCCGGGATCACCGCACGAGCGATCGTATTGCCGTCGCTCGTCGCCGTGATGTTCCTGCTCTTCTGGGACGGAGCGGTGCGATTGTCCGGCAGTCAGTTGTTTCCTAAACCGCTCGACGTGTTGTGGGGGTTGGTGGAATTGGCTAAGAAGGGATTGCTCGTCAAGTACGTCGTGGCCTCGTTGTTTCGCGTCACTTGGGGTTTCACTCTGGCCGTGATCGTCGGCATTCCTTTTGGACTTTTGATGGGCTCGAACAAGCTGGTGCAAGAGGCGTTCAATCCGCTGATTCAGGGCTTTCGCCCGATCTCGCCGATCGCCTGGATTCCGGTCTCGATCCTGTGGTTTGGGGTCTCCGACGCGGCACCGGTGTTCCTGATTTTTTTGGCGAGGGTGTTCCCGATCACGGTCTCGACCGCGGCGGCCGTCAAAAGCGTGCAGTCGGTTTATCTACGAGCGGCCGACAACTTCGGTCTGACGAAGTTTCAGTTGTTTAGCCAAGTCATCTTCCCAGCGAGCCTGCCGCAGATCATCACCGGCCTGCGGATCGGCTTGGGGATCGCGTGGCTGGTGGTCGTCGCGGCCGAGATGATCGCCGTCAACTCTGGCCTGGGCTATCTCATCATCGACGCGCGGAATGCCGGCAAACGATATGACCTCGTCGTGGCGGGCATGGTCTTGATTGGTGTGATCGGTTGGCTGTTGGATTTGCTGATGCGGCAAGTCGAGCGCTTTCAGACAGTGAAGTGGGCGTATGGGACGCTGCATGATTGAGCCACCCACACAGAGCCTGCCAACCGAACGAACCGGGACTCCGGCGGTTCTTGTTCGCGACGTGTGGATGGACTTCCCGCACAAGCAGGGAAGCCAGGCCACACCCGTTCTCGAACAGATCAACGTGGAGATTCCGCGCGGCGAGTTCGTCTGCGTGGTCGGGCCATCGGGTTGCGGGAAGACGACGTTGTTGAACATCATCGCCGGCTTTTTGAAGGCGTCGCGCGGCGAAGTGCTGGTCGAGGGGGAGTCGGTCCACGGCCCCGATCCGCGGCGGATCGTCATCTTTCAAGAAGGCTCCGTGTTTCCATGGCTGACCGTGTCGGCGAACGTTGGATTTGGACTGAATCACGTTTCCGCGGCCGAGCGTGAGCGTGTCATTCAACACTACATCGACATGGTCGGGCTCACCGGATTCGAGTCCGCTTATCTCCGGCAGTTGTCAGGCGGCATGCGTCAGCGCGTCGAGATCGCGCGGGCACTGGCCGCGAACCCAGAAGTTCTCTACATGGACGAGCCGTTCGGGGCGCTTGATTACTTCACTCGCTTCAAAATGCGAGCCGACCTCGTGCGCATCTGGCAACAAGAGAAGAAGACGATCTTGTTCGTCACTCACGACATCGACGAAGCCATTCAATTGGCCGACCGCGTCGTGGTGCTCAGTTCGCGACCGTCGACCATTCGACTCATCATGTCCGTGCCGCTGCCCCGGCCGCGCGATTTGAACTCGCCAATCTATCTTGAAACGCGCGACCGGATTCTCAATGCTCTGGGCATGAGCCTGCGGAACGGGATTAATGCCAGTTGCGGAAGCCACTCGGACGCGAGCGGGAATTGTTGATCGCGACGTACGGTGTCATCGCACTTCGGAAGTATCCGGGCCGTGTGAAGGGATTTTTATGAGGCCAATTTCTGATTCACGGCTCACATCCGGGTTCGTTCGTCATCCGATTCGTTATGGCGTGGTGGCCGTCATTCTGGGAACTGCATTGACCACCTTCGCGCTCTGGACTTCGATCGGATCAAAAACCTCTTCGCCCCCTGCGTCTTCACAACAAAACCAGTTGGATCTGCAACCTCGGCAGCCATTAGATGCCAGCGGCTTCGGCACGATCATGCCAACCGTTGTTTCCTGGAATCCCAAGGCATCGCCGCGAGAGATCGGGGAGAGTTGGGATCGGCTGGCGGAATTGGCGATCGCACAGCTCGACCACCAATTGGGACAACGCGAGGACAATGTTCTGGACACCGTGACGTCGTTGTCGTCCAAAGCCACTTATCTCATGTACGATGGAAAAGCCGAGCAAGCCTACGACATTCTCACGCAGGCTCAGCTCAAGGCTCAAAGTTTTCCGCTAGTCGCCAAGCAGTGGCAGGCCAACCTCATTTTCCTGCGTGGAGTGGCGGCCCTGCGGCGCGGTGAGAATGAGAATTGCATCATGTGCCGGGGCGAGAGTTCGTGCATCTTGCCGATCAACAAAGCGGCCGTGCATCAGAGTCCTGAAGGATCGCGGCTGGCGATCAAGCATTTCACCGAGTATCTGGAACTGTTCCCCGATGATTTTGAGGTTCGCTGGCTGCTCAACCTGGCGCACATGACCTTGGGCGAGCATCCGCACAAAGTAGATCCCAAGCATCTGATTCCGCTCGATCGGTATCAGAATTCGGAAGTGGACATTGGCAAATTCCGCGACATCGGCCACATCGTTGGCGTCAATCGGCTCAACCAGGCGGGTGGAGTCATCATGGATGACTTCGACAACGACGGTCTGTTGGATCTCGTCGTGACGTCGTTTGATCCCCGGCAGGCCATGTGTTTTTATCGCAATAACGGCCAGGGGACTTTTGAAGAGCAAACACAGCAGGCCGGGCTGACCGAGCAATTTGGTGGTCTGACTTGCGTACAGACCGACTACAACAATGACGGCCTGTTAGACATCTACATCACGCGCGGAGCGTGGGTGCGCTGGCCCATGCTGCCGACACTGCTGCGCAACAATGGGAATTGCTCGTTTACCGATGTGACGAAAGAGAGCGGATTGCTGGACCCCGTGAATTCCAATGCCGCGATGTGGGCGGACTTCGACAACGATGGTTGGCTCGACCTTTTCGTCTGCTGCGAACGGACGTCTCACCGCCTGTATCGAAACTTGGCGGATGGCACTTTTCAGAATGTCGCCTTTGAGGCTGGGATCGCAGTCGATGGGCAGAAATTCGGAAAGGGATGCACTTGGTTCGACTATGACAACGACGGCTGGCTCGACATCTATGCCAACTGCTTCCAACGAACATTGGGAGATGTTGTCAAAGGAGTGATCGGTGAGCCTCACGGGCTCAAGACGAATAAGCTGTATCGGAACCTTAATGGCGAGGGTTTTCAGGACGTGACTCGCGAGGCCGGACTGGATGGGGTCTATGCCGCGATGGGCTGCAACTATGGCGACTTCGACAACGACGGATTCCTCGATATGTATCTGGGGACCGGAGATCCGAATGTGGCGACGCTCATCCCCAACCGGATGTTTAAGAACCTCGCCGGCAAGCGATTCGTGGAGGTCACCGGCTCCGCGGGCGTCGGGCATCTCCAAAAGGGACATGCGGTGGCGTGTGGAGAATGGGATCGTGATGGCAACACCGACATCTTCGCCGAGATGGGCGGTGCGATTCCTGGTGACCAATACCACAATGTGCTGTTTCAAAATCCTGGCCACGATCGCCGCTGGATCACGGTCAAACTGGTCGGCAAGCAAACCAATCGAGCGGCCTTGGGTGTACGTATCAAGGTGGTCACTGCGGGCAGCCAGCCGTTGACGATCTATCGGCATGTCTCCCCCGGCAGTAGTTTCGGAAGCAGCCCGCTGGAGCAGACGATCGGATTGGCCAAGGCCGACCGCATCGCTCTGCTGGAGATTCACTGGCCGACTAGTAGAACGACGCAGGTGTTCCGTGATGTTCCCGTGGATCGGGCCTTGGAGATCACTGAATTCGCGGACGAGTACCGTGTGTTAGAGCGGCAGCCTGTCGTGTGGAGGAAATAACAACATGGCACACATTCCATTGCCCGACGGCGTGCCGGGCATCTCGGGTTTGCTAGTCGCATACCGCGACACCGAGCAGCACATCAACGGTCTCACTCAAGCGGCGATGCGTGGCCCGTCGTCACTGACGGAAGCGGAGCGTGAATTGATCGCGGCGTATGTCTCCGCCGGCAACGACTGCGTGTTTTGAATGGAGGCCCACGGAGCCGCGGCGCGGCAACTGCTCGGCGAGCAGTCTGGTGTGGTGGCGGAGATCTTCGAGGATGTGGACTCCGCCCAGATCGACGACAAGTTGCGAGCCTTGTTGGTCATTGCGGAGAAGGTCCGCATCGACGGACGCCTCGTTGGGGAATCTGATGTGCAAGCGGCTCGTGAAGCGGGCGCGGACGACAAAGCGATTCACGACACCGTCCTGATTGCCGCGATGTTTTCGATGTTCAATCGGTACGTCGACGGGCTCGCGACCTGGACCCCCGCCGATCCCGCCGTCTACGACGAGATTGGGCAGCGGCTGGCAAACAAGGGCTACGGCAGTCGCTTTCGTGAATGATACGTAGCCGTCATTGCTCCGCGTGACGAGCGGAGTGCTTCACCGCGGTCGCAGTTCATGAGAGGCAGTTTTGACACCGTATTCTCGTGAATGCGGTCGTCGGAAGCGTGCGGATCATCACACGCAGCGATGATGACTACGTAGGCTTGCCTCATCGCGGCAGCGAAGCAACGTTGGGTCGGCGGATCAGAAGCTGAAACGACTCGTAGGAATGCACCGCCATGCCGCCGAACTTCTTGTACGAACGGAAGGATCGCTCTGCGGCTTTGACTTGTTCCAGGAACTTGTCGTAGTTGTCGTCGCCGAAGGTGATCTTCGAGAGCATTTCGCTGGTCGCTTGGAAGGCGGGGATCTCGGCTCGGCCGGGCGTGGCGAGATCGCGGTTACGGAAGTTGCCGAGTTCGGGATCGACGCGCACGGCGGTTTCGGCGGCGGCGCGCAGTTGGGCGATAGCATTTGGCGTCAGGTTCTGTCCGGCGGCCCCGAATTTGTCACTGATGGTTTTCATCGCACGCTCAAACCGGGCTAACTCTTCGCCATTGGGTGCGACCGGGACTTCCAATCCAATGTGGACGTTTTCGCCGTCGTCGAGCCGTCGTACTCGGAAGCCTTCGTAGCGGCACAGATCGCCGAACTCGCGAGCGTTGCCGCGGATGGCCGTTTCAAATCGCTTGCGCGGTAAGCCGACGACGAACCAGGTGTCAGACGGAGCGGAAATCGAAGTCTCGACCCCCATGAAGACCCGCGCGCCTTTCGTTTCGTCGGCATAGCGCAGAATGTCTTGGCCGTGGACGACCATGCCGTCGGCTCCGTCGGCGTTGTCGCGGTAGTTCATGATTCCCACGTTGTCGAGCAGATCGACGCAGTGCCAACTGGCCGGTTTCTTTTTGCCGTTGAACGTGATTTCGCTGACCGGCTTTCCGGTCTGCTTGTCGGTGTGATGCCACCAGAACGGAAGATCGACGCCGAATGCCAATCCTGATTGCGTTCGGACGCGGCGCTGACATTCCACATGCACGTCCAAGAACTCTTTGAGCATCCGCTCGCGGCGTGTGCGATCGCACCAGCCCAGCAGCATGTGTGGCTCGTTGTCGAAATGAATGCCGTCAAAGCGTTGATCGGGCGGCGAGGCTTGATTGAACGCGATGATCGCTTCGACCACGCCCAGCGGGATCGAGTGCCTCAGACGCGCACAGTATTCGGGATCGCCGTCGAGCACGTGAATTTGCAGCCGTGTCTTGTGCGCGGCGGCGAGAAACGTTCGCAGTTTCTCTGTGTGACGCAACTCCACGCGAGCCGGTGCCGGTTTGCCGTTCGGCTGCGCGGCCAATGTGCTCATCGGATCGGTCTTGTATCCGACCTGCACCCACAGTTGCTCGATCCCCTCGGTCGCGCACAGGTCAAAGAGACCATCGCGAGCGGTCTCGTTGTCGAGGAACTCGCCGAGTTGCCAGAGCCACATCGTGCGCGGCGCGGCATGTCGGACGAACTGACGTTCGTTGTTCTCAGTCGCGTTCGGGTTCAACTGCGCGGCGGCAGAGGTCTTGAAGCTAATGTCGTCGATGTAAATCGTCGATTGCCCAACGGAGTGAAACAGTAGCGTCAGTCCCGCCAGGTTCGACAAATCCAGCGCCGCCGCGTCCTTGAGCGGAATGAGCACCTCTTGCCACTGGCGGTTGACCCCATCGGGCAGGAATCCGCGAATCTCACCCAGTTCGAGCAAGTCTTCTTTCTCATACCACGAGCGATCGGACATCTTGACCTGGAACCGTTCACCGCCGACATGGCCGCGAATCCAGAACGAGAGATAGGCATACGGTCGCGCGTCGAGGAATCGTTTCTTGGCGGCCTTGGCATCAAAGAATTGAAACCAGACACCGCAGTAACCTTCTTCGCGTTTATCGGCGCGGATGCGCAGGCTGGTCCCATTGGGTCCGCCGTGGAAAAGAGACTTATCGCGCAGAATGTCGATCTTGCTGGCTCCGGATTGGAACCGTCCGTGCTGGCCATCCATCGCATTGGGGATGCCGATCTCGAAGTCATCGACCAGAGCGACCTCCGGGACAGCGGCCTGTGACGTGGCCGATAGCAGCGTCGCGCCGACGATCAGGGTGGCGAGCGCCCGCCAACCGTGGCGCGTCGTAGAGTGAGGGGATTGCAGGCGTTTCACAGCGTCCTCGCCAGACAAGAGCTAAGAGAGTGTCAAAAGACAAATCGACTGTCACTGACCTCCTGGTTTTGGCCCCAACGGGGACGGACTCGATAGCCCAGGGTAACGCCCTGGCTTGGTGCAACACACATTGATGTTGAAGCCCCAACGGGTCGCAACTTGCATGACCTCCATGCCCGTCGCGCCCCTTCAGGCAACGCCGTGAAGAATTTTTAAGCGGCGATGTTTTCATTCGTGAAGTTGGTGAGTTGCTTCTTTTCTTGCGGAGAGAGCTGGCTGAGTTTGGGATCTCCGAGAGGTTTTTTATCAGGGTTGGGGGGATGGTAGC
>SXGT01068602.1_pt1 | contig 17047 bp, 14 predicted proteins | sample 3176221 | NCBI WGS metagenome assembly SXGT01 (sample SAMN11356862, study PRJNA531348) | freshwater metagenome | isolation source: freshwater sample F1-120 | place: China: Fuxian Lake, Yuxi | collected 2017-12-25 | reverse complement strand
CATCGCGTCGCGACCGTCGCAGTCGTTGTCGGTGCCATCGGCGAGGGTCTCGAACTCGCCGGGGTTGATGTCGGTGTCGAAGGGGGAGCAGTCCAGCGCCCCCTGCACGCAACCCGCTCCCGTGCCGCCCGCGGAGTAGCCATCGCCGTCGGGATCGTTGACGCAGATCGCTCTCGCCCGTCCCGGGGCGAGCATCGTGCTAGTGACGACTAGAAGTGCGGCAAGTTGCCGCAGGGGGGGGGCGCTGCATGTTGGATCCTCCGGCTGGGGCACGATGAAGGTAGCCGAGGGTCGCGCCCGGAGTCAAGGTGCTTGTTTTTACCCATCGGTCGCGACCGTCGGTAGCCGTGGTGATCCCGCGCGAGACCGTTGCGCGAGGGGGGCCCGGGAGCTACAATCGGTGTGCTCGAAGGACAAGCTGTGCGAAATCACACCCCCCCCCGCTGGACCCTCCTCCTCCTGGTAGCCGGTAGCGTGCTGGCGCCTCGCGTCGCGAGGGCCGACACCGACGGTGATGGCTGGGCAGCGACCGATAGCCCGCCGGATTGCGACGACAACAACGCGAACGTCCATCCCGCCGCCGAGGAAGACGGCACCGACGACACCGACGAGGACTGCGACGGTGCCTACCTCGTGGAGCGTTCCTACGTCGCGTCGATGAACTCGATGTTCTCGACCGACTTCACCCTCGGCGCGGCGGCCGCGCTCACCATGGCGGGCAACGACGACCTGCTGCGCCTGGTTCGCGGCGCGGGCGCCACTGCGTCGATGACCTATGACCTCACCTTCAACGATGGCCTCTTCACGGTGATGCTCAACGTGAAGGCCTGGGGCGGGGTGACGCCGTGCACCGTCACGGTGACTTCGAGCAACATGGCCGCCAGCTCCAAGGACTTCATCGGGCCCGGGATCAAGGTTCTCCAGTGGAGCTACGACCGGGCGTCCGACATCGGCCTGCAGCCGGGCGACACCGTGAGCGACCTCGCGATCGATTGCTCGGCCGGCTACGGCACCGTGGATCTCGACTGGATCACCATCACCGACGGGGAGTACGGCCAGGCCCCGATGAACGACGTGGTGGCCATCTCCACGGGGATGGGTCTCCCCGGGATGGGGCGGCAGTCGGTGGTGCGTGCCAGCCTCGACGCCAGCGGCGACCCGGGCACCACGACCTTCGTGGGCAGCGACGTGGGCGGCCTTGGCTGGAGCGACGATGGTTACACCTGGTACACCGCCAACGGCACCGCCACCCAGTGGCTCGAGTCGGGAGAGATGGGGGTGTGGGAGGTATGGAACGCCGACGCGAGCCCGGACACGGTCATCGTGCTCACGGGCGACAAGGACACGGGCGACGGCGGCGGGCTGTACTACACCGACGCCCTCGGCAACTTCACCCAGGCGTGGACCGACGCCGGCGGCGGACTGGGCGCGAGCAAGCACATGGACGACTGCGGCCTCGGCTACACCCCCGTGGGATCGGGGCAGCTCATCGTCAACGAGCCCAGCGACACCACCGGCACCATCTTCCTCGTGGCGAGCAGCGACCCCGACACCACCGGGCTCTACACGTGGGTGACGGGGAGCACCCCGGCGGCGCAGACCTTCAACGCGAGCTTGCCGTCCGGTGTCCCCTCGGCGCTCGCCCTCGACTCGTCCGGCGAGTATCTCCTGGTGGGTTTCCGGCCACTGCTGGGTGCATCGGAGGAGGGCGCTCTCTACGTGTGCCCAGCCGACTTCGACGCGGCCTCGGTGGCCGACTGCGAGCTGGTGTCGAGCAGCGCCGATCCGGTGTGGGCCGGCGACGTGCGGGACATCGAGGCCGACCCGAACACTCCGGGCTTGTTCTACGTGGCAGACGGCGGGCGTCAAGTGAACGGCACGACCTGTGACACGGGCGAGTCCACGGTGTTCGCGGTGGAGGTGGTGGGCGACTTCGCCACCTCCAGCGTCGTGCCCTACATCTACGACACCGACGACGACACGGCCGACTACATCCCCGACTGGGCGAACGACACGACAGAGTCCGATGATTACTACTACGAGAAGTACAACTCGTTGACGTTCAATTCCTCGACCGGAGCCTACTACCACGACGCCTGCGTGGACAAGAACGGCCACCACGGGTCGACGTATGGCGAGCTCGTGGCGCCCCGGGGCACCGGCGAGGAGGGGCACGAGTTGAGCTCCATCGCGATCGACCCCGCCGGGTCCTGGCTCTTCGCGTTCTACCCGCTCAGCGACCTTGCCCCCCAGTACGGCTGCGTTCGTACCTTCCGCGCCGAGGTGGGCGACGTGGCTGACGGCTCCACCCCGTGGAAGCCCTACCAGGGCTGGACGCTCGACGACGTGAACTACTACGTCGGCGCCACGCATCCCGAGGCCCGGCGAGCCGCCGTCGATGTCACCGGCGCCTCCGCCGAGTACGACGCCTTCATGGTGGAGGAGCCGTTGCTGGAGGACTGGGCGGGCGCGGGCACCCACGACGCCACGTTCGCGGCGGACGGCGACGGCAACTTCGACCTGTTGCTGGGGGGCAATTTCCTGTGGCGCGCGCTGGCGGAAGACACGGCGGCGAGCATCTACGGCTGGAACACCGCCCAGCCGGCGTCGATGTCATCGACCGTTCTCGACAGCACCGAGTGGGAGCTGGCCTGGGACGGCGCGAGCCAGGTGTTCCAGGACAGTATCGTCAACAGCATCGCGGCCTGTCCCGGTTGCGACCAGTCCACCGGCGCCGTGGTCGACCTCGTCATCGCCGCTGGCGTGAGCGACTACAAGATGGCGGTGATGCACGGGCGGAACGGGCCGCAGCGGGAGGCGGCCGACCGCCCTTGCGAGGTGCACATGCTCGACTCGTCGGGCAAGGACGTGTCGGTGTGGAGCGATGGCGCCGGCGGCGGGCAGGCGTGGATGAGCCTGATCAACCAGAATGACACGGACGACTCCACGTGGGATCGGGGCATGCTGTTCCTGCCCGACATCATGACCGATGAATGGTGTTGGGATTCCTATCAGGTGGGCACGAGCACCTACGGTATTACGAGTAGCAACTTCATCAACGACTGGTGGGCAACCCCCACGTCGCTTGGAGCGGACACCACCTATGAGCTCGTGTGTCAGGACTCCGACATCGAGGCGCGAACGGCCGCCACCGGTGGGGAGTACTGGGAGTCCTGCAATCCTGACCCGCAGTACTACACGGGAATGGACAACTCGGATGTGGGTCAGGTCGTTGGGGTGAACGCGCTCGCTGATGGCGAGGCGCTGCTGATCGCTGCGCCTGGGATGCCCGACCCCGGCACCGGAACAACCGCGGGCGGTGAAGGGCTCTGGCTCGCAAGTTTCTCCGCGACGACCGGCATCAGCTACACCGAGGTCCCCTTCTCCGCGAACGCGTTCGGCGTCGGCGTCTGCACCGAGTCCGAGTTTTTCGCCTGGGAAAGCCAGGTCACCCTCGCCTTCGACCCCTCCTCCGATGCCAGCGGCACCGCCCGCGGCTACCTCTCCTCGATCCACTCCGACTGTGGCGTGGTCGAGGTCGAGTTCGACGCGGCCGACCCGACCGACTCGACAACCACCACCTGGACCGAGGTGGATCTCTCGCTCTGTTCGCTCGACACCCCCCTGGCGCGCGGGGTGGCCATCAACCGGGATGGCACCTGGCTCTTCGCCTACGGGGGCCCCGACACCAGCGCCGGGAGCGGCTCGGCGGACGGGGGCGTGTGCGCGGTGGATCTCACCGGCACCTACGCCACGCAGCAGGTCGTGGATGGCGACGCGGTTGACATCCAGATCGAGACCTTTCTCGCCCACCCGCACATCGACGACATGTTCTACTTCGGCGGGCACGCGGCCACGGGCACCGTCGATGCCGCTGGTGTGTACGCGCTCCAGCGCCGCTACCGCCCCGCCACGGCCGACTGGAACTGGGCCTGGCGACGCCTCAACGGCAACGACCTGGAGCACAAGGCGGTGCTCGACCTGGCCTGGGGCACGGGCAGTGGCGGGCCGGGCACCATCCTCCGCGACCTCTACGTGGCAACGTCCGGCGGCGGCGCCTGGGACCTTCGCCTGTCGTCGCAGTGAGCTGGCGGATGCTCCCCGTGTTCCACCTGCTCGCCTGCACGTCGGGTCCCTCGTCGGAGGCCGATCCACCGGACACCTCGCGCGCCGTGCTCGCCGACTCGGTCGACAGCGCGCAACCCGACGACAGCGCCCCGGACTCGGGGGACACGGGCAACCCGGACACGGGCAGGGATGACACCGGCCCACTTCCCGCTGACGCCGATGCGGATGGTTTCGCCGAGGACGTGGACTGCGACGACGGCGACCCGGACGTCCACCCCGGCGCCGCCGACCCCTGCGACAACGTGGACCAGGACTGCGACGGTGGCAGCTACGGCCCCGGGAGCTGTGGAGAGGTGATCGACATCGTCGGGGTGGCCGAGCCCGTCTTTGACCCTGCGTACATCCCGTTCCCGGTGGACGACCTGACGGGCGACGGCATCGACGACGTGTTCGCGTACGTCACGGACCCGCTGCTTCCTACTCACGACGGGGAGTCGTTCAGCGGCATATCGCTCTTTGCGGGCGGGTCCCGCGGCGGCGAGCTGCCCACCGCGCCCGAGGACATGCTCTTCTGCGTGGTGCAGGGCGGCACCTACCCGTTGTTCTCGGTGGGCGACGTGGACGGTGACGGGACGAACGATCTCGTTGATGCCTTCTTCTTCGCCGCGACCTATGACATCTACCTCGGCCCTTTCCCGAGCGACGGGCGCTGCCTCGACGCCGAGGATGACGTGAGCGCCGCGTGGTATCCCGAGTGGTACGACTACCCGGAGCTCGGCACCGGGCAGGCGTGGGGCGGTGATCTTGACGGCGACGGGGTGAACGACTTCGTTGCCGGAGCGCTGTCCGAGGGACCGTCGGGGGGGTACCTGTCGCTCGTACAGGTTTTCCAGGGCGGACAATTCGGGCTTCCGGTTGCGAATATCGAGCTCGGACCGGAGGGCGATCTGGGCGGCGGAGTTCCTGAGTTGGTGGGCGACTTGGACGGGGACGGGGCGGACGATCTGGCGGTGGCGCGCTACTGGAGCCAGGGCGGAACGGTGATGGTCTCGGGCATCGATGCGGTGACTGGCGATGGTGCACTCCTGGACGACCTGGCGCTCGCGATTCTGGACAACGCCGGCGACCCTTCGCTCGGCTACGACACTCTTGGCGAGTTGGCGGCGGTTGGCGACGCGACGGGCGACGGAACGTCGGATTTCACGGTGACCTATTCCACCGCCGAATCGCTGGGTTATCAGCACGGCGAGGTGATGTTCTTCGACGGATCGACTCGGGGCACGTACGGCATCGAGGCGGCGATCGGCTCGTGGGTGGGTGTCGTTGCGGACGAGATGTTGGATTGGTATGGTAGTCTTGACTTGACGTGCGACGGGTCATCCGAGTTGCTGCTTCGGGGCTACGCAACGCCTGACAGGCTGGAGAAACGTTGGTACGTGCCGAGGAGTGGCGTCCCCAGCCTGCGCGAGCCGCTCGATGGCCTGACCTTCTCCGGCGAAATCGCGCCTCAGGGCGAATTCAAGGACATCGACGGCGACGGCTGTGACGACATCCCGCTCTATGTGCTCGAAGGCGACCTCTACGGCGCCGTGTATTTCGGCTGGCCCATCCCCTTCGACGATCCCTCTGCCTGGTAACCCCGACCAAGGAATGCCCATGCTCGCCCTCCTCTCCCTGCTCGCCTGCCCCGAGCCCACGACGGTCCCGGAGCCGGTCGCGCCCGCCAGCACGCTGCGCGACACCGGCGGCGGAGAGTACGCCCCCGCGTCCGCTGCCACGATCATCACGCCGCAAGCGCCAACCCTGCGCGACACCGGGGGCGGCGACGGGGTTCCGGCCTCGCCGCGCTCCCCGGCAAGCTGAGCCGCGCCCGGCCTGTGGCCGTCGCCATGCGTCCCAGCCGGGATACACTCCCGTATGCTGCTTCACAGGGGGCCCCGGCGTGGCGTTCAACTCGCGTGCGGCGTGGTGTGCGTCCTCGGCGTCCTTGGCGTCCTTGGCGTCCTTGGCGTCCTCGGCGTCCTCGGCGTCACCGTCGCGCGCGCCGAGAGCCCATTGTCCGGCGTCTCGGCCGGCGCCGCGACGCTCAGCATTCCGCTCGATTTACCCGCCGTCGGCCTGCTCGTCTGGGGCACCCCCGCCCGCTGGGGGCTACTCTCGGTCACCCACCGGCCGGCCGACCACTGGATCCCCGTGAGAGGCGACCCGGTGGGCGTCGCCTTCCTGGGCAACGACCGAGATCGCCACGCGGTGGTGGCCTGTGACCTCGACCGCGACGGCGTGGACGAGGTCCTTGCGAGTGTCGGCTCGCGAGGCGGGGAGGGCGACAACAGCCCGGAGCTGTGGTGGCTCGAGTCCGGTACGTGGGTGGAGCGGGGTGCAACGCTGTTCCCGCCGCTCGCCGGCCTGCGCGGTCGCGGGGTCAGTTGCGACGACATCGACGGCGACGGTTGGCCCGAGCTCGGCCTGTACGGCTTCCTTGGGCGAGTCGCCGACGCGGTCCTGCGCTGGGATGGCGCGCGCTGGGCAGACGTGGCGCCGTCCTGGGGCCTCGCCGAGTCGGCGAACACCCACGGCGCCCGATTCGACGACATCGACGGCGACGGGGATCTCGACGCCTTGCGCCTGGTCAATCGCGACCTCAGGGTGCTCGCCCAGGAGCCGGGACCGCGCTTCGTGGAGCGGCGAGAGCCGCTGGGCAACAACGTGATGGGCTTCGTGCCGCTCGACGCGGAGAACGATGGAGACACCGACATTTTCCTGGCCCGCAGTCGAGTTCCCCGGGGCCACGCGGTGGCGGCCGGGGGTTTCCGCTTGGAGTTGCCGGGCGACGACGAAGATCTGCTCGCCTGGCGTGCCCCCGAGGGCTGCCTGCGCGTGACGGTGTCGCTCGCGGGCGACCTCAGCGGCCGGCTCGCCGGGGTGCGCGTGGGCAAGGTGCGCGAACCGGTCGTCGAGATCGACCTCGCGCAGAGCGTCTCGCCGCCGGCGTTCCAGCCCTCGCAGGTGGCCGCGTGGTTCGACGCGCCCACCCGGACGGTGTCGGTGCGCGCGCAGGGCCCCGCCGACCAGCTCCTGGGCAGCATCCGCTGCGTGGAGGGCGGCGAGATGGTGGTCGTCGCCGCCGAGCTCGAGGCCGCGGAACCGTGGTCGCCGCTGCCGAACCAGCTCTGGCTCAACGATGGGGCGGGTCACTTCGCCGAGGCGGCGGGCACGCTGCCGAGCTTGCCGGCGGCGGCGCACCTCGGCCGTCCAACCGCCGCCGACGTGGACCTCGACGGCGACACCGACCGCCTGGTGGTGACCACCGTGACGCCCGACGCGCCGGGCAACCCACCGGACTGTCTGCTGCTCAACGACGGCCAGGGGCGGTTCACGCTCGACACCCGTTTCCCCGCTGACACCGCCCCCGAGCGGGGCCTGTTCTCGGTGGCCGCCGACCTCGACGGCGACCGGTTTCCCGAGCTGCTGGTGGTTAACTCCGAGACCCCCGGGGCCGGCCGTGCCTTCGTATGGCACAACCCGGGCGGGCCCAACCGATGGATCGAGGTCGAGTTGTACGACAAGGGCGGCAAGGCGCGCTCGTTGTCCACCTGGATCGAGGTGAAGACGCCCACGGTCACCCAACGGCGACGCTCGGTCTCCTATCCGGACTTCCGGGCGAACGGGAATCTCGCTGCGGTGTTCGGGCTGGGGGCGACAGGCCACGCGGAGGTGCGCGTGCGCTGGCCCGACGGGCAAACCACCGACTGGCGAGATGTCGCGGCAGGCGCGACCGTCAGCGTGGTTCACCCGTAGACGGAAACGAACACCCTACTCCCCGGACTTGGAAGGACCCCAACTCACGCGGGCGTGGCCATCGATGGTCGCAGCGTCAGTCCCGCCTGCAGCCTTGGCCGATCTCCGAGAACTGCGCCAGGACAATCCCGTTCCACGGGTCGATGAGGCGGCCCTCGCTCTGGGTCTCGCCAATGAGGTCAACGCAGTTGGTCCAGGTGTCGACCGTGACTTCCCAGCCAGCGTCGCTCCCGCCAATGAAACGTGCGTTGTAGCCACTCAGTCCCGGAGGGAGTTTGTCAACCTGAGCGACGCAGGTGGCGGCGACGCTGGTGATGAGTGCCGCTGGTTCGCAAGCGACCTCTCCGCAGTTCGCACCCTCCGCCTCGGACGCACCGCGGCCGTACTTGGCGATGCAGCATTCTGTCGCGGTGGCGACATCGCCGCACGCCTGCACGCATTCGTAAATCACTGCGCCTGTGTCGTCGGCGCTGGCGCCCAATCCACAGGTGGACGCCGAGTCGTCGCACCCTGTGGCAGCGAGGACGACGGCGGCGGCCCGCATGCCGACTAGCCGCTGTACAGCCACTCCACCGCCGCGATGTCGCCGGGCGCGAGTCCCGGGTACTCCACGCCGTCGGGTTGGGCATCGAACATGATCGACGCGTCGTATGTGGAGTGGTCGAGGCCGAGCACGTGTCCGAGCTCGTGCACTTGGTTGTAGAGGAGATCGGCCTGCCCCGCCGTGGGTGTGCTGGCCACGGCCCAGTCGGTTTCCTCCGCCGTGCCGTCGCTCCGCAAGGCGTATCGATACACCACGATATCGGTCTCCTGAGTGGCGTTCGACTCGTCATACCAGGACTTGGTCACGGCGACGCGCCCGACCCATCCGGGGTCGAGGTCGTTCGCGGCCACCAGCACGTTGAACCCGTCGAAAGAGTGTGCTGGCGTGGTTGTGCCGGCAGCGTCGTCCGCGCGCAGCGTGTCCGAGACCGGTGAACTGAAGTCGGTGGACGCCACCACCAACGTGGGTGGGTTGGCGAGCGCGTTCCACTCGGCCATGGCGTCAACCGTGTCCGACTCCACGCCCGCAGCCGCCAGGCCCACGGCCTCAAACGAGGCGAGGTCAAGCTCGAGGTCCACCCCGTCATCAGCACACCACGCGTAGCCGAGGAACTGGTGCCCATCGACGTAGTCCGGCCAGTCGCTCCAGTCGCCGCTCGGATCGCAACCCTTCGGAGCCTCCTGCGTGCAAGCGAGTACAGTGAGCATGAAACTACTGAGCATCGCAGATGCCCTCCCACATTGACGCGAGTTCGGGCGGTTGGGGAAGCGTAGGCTCAGGGTCGAGTTCAAGGACAATGCCCTCCACCAGCCGCAGCGGTCGCTCCGGCCCCTCGTTCATCCCAAGCAACCACCGATCTCCTTCCTTGAAGTCCGGGTTGCCGCTGACTCTGTAGGTGAGGGTCCCTACCTTTCCGCCCTCGATATTCATCCTCGTACCCGCTCGCGGCGGTCCGTGGACCACACGCTCGAATGTGAGATCGACCGCGGACCAGATCGCCCCGTTGGCCATCAGCTGCGAATGCACGGCGTCGACATGCGCGATCACCACCAGATTCGCAGCCGCACACGCCCATCCTACCGCAGCTGGGTCCTGCGCGCGAGCGGTGCTCGCGTCGGCGCTGGCGATCAGGACGATTGACGCTAGACAGAGGAACGAACGTGGCGACGTGGCGACGTGGCTCATCTCGTTAGGTTAGCGCATTTCCTGATCGCCTGCAAGCGGTACGCGCACCGCGGGAGGCCCGCAACGGCGCGGCGGACATCTACTTCAAGCTGGCCCCGTGGTCTGCGGCGCCTCTACTCCCCCGACTTGGAAGGACTCCAACTCACGCGGGCGTAACAATCGATGATCTCGTCGTCAGTCAGGTCGAAGCCGAGGAACGCGCTGCCGTCGATGTTGGTGCGCCCGTTGTTGTCGGTGTACACGAGCCCGGAGAAGTTGACGTAGAGCGGCCCCGCCTCGTGCTGGTGGAGCCCCGACATCGTGAAGCCGCCACGCAGGTCGACCGCGGCTTCCAGGCGTTCCTCGGGCTCGTCCTGGAAGTAGGCGTAGAGCGACGAGGGCGCCGCTCCCTTCACCTCGAAGGCGCCAATCCACTCCGACTCCGTGGACAGATCGAAGTTCGGCACCGCGCAGCCGTCGAAGTAGGAGTACTGGGCCCCGAGGCTGCTGGTCCACAGGCCCAGCACATCGGGGATGTTGCCGGTGTCGCCGCCGTTGCCGTCCGGGTCGCCGCAGTTGCTGCCACTGCCGGAGGAGTCGCCACTATCAGCGCCGGGCGCGCAGGCCGCGAGGAAAAGGAAGGTGAGTCGACTCATGGTGTGTCTCCTTTGGGTTCCGTGGGCAGAGCTTCGAGCCAGAAAACGACGCGCCGATTGAGCGCCCGGCCCTCGGGCGTGTCGTTGCTCGACACCGGGTCCTGGGCGCCGCGCCCGGCGAACGTGAGGCGATGGGGCGACACGCCAAAGCCCTCGGCCATCTCGCGCGCCACGGAGGCGGCCCGGAAGGCGGTCCACTCCCACGGCGTGGGCAAGATTTTCCGCGCGGCCGGGGGCGGCGTGCTGTCGTCGCCATGGGCCACCACGGTGACCGCCACCTCGGGGTGGAGCTTCACCGCCGTGGCCACCAGGTCGAGCACCGGCCAGGCCTCCTCGCGCAAGGTCAGGCTGTCGGGCGCGTAGAGCTCGTCGAGAGACACGCTCACCATCGTGCGACGGCCAAGTCGCGACACCGTTGCCTTCTGACCGTTCATCACCTGGAGCAGCTCGGCATAGAGCGGGTCGGGTGCGGTGCTGTCGGAGCAGGTGGCGAGCTGCTCCTGGAGGCGCGCCACCTTCTGGTGCAGCGCGATCACCTCGCGGTCGAGCTGGCCGATCAACGCACGATCCTCGGCGGCGCCAGCGCCAGCGGGTTCCACGAGGAGCGACAGCGCCAGGATCACCGCCGGCTAGCCTGCGAAACCGTGACCGAGGGGCGGGTCGATGCCCCACTCCGCCGGCCCAAAGCCCTTCATCGCCTGGGGGAAGTTGCCGGAGCCGCGAAGGCGGAGGTAGCGGTTGATCCAGCCGCGAAGGTCCTCGGGATAACGCCAGTCCCACCGGCCATCCTTGCGCTCGCGGGCCATGGTCATCCATGCCAGCGTGCCCGGGTGCATGAGCGCCGGCTCGCCGTCCTGCGGGCCGCCGACGAAGCGGAGCGTGCCGTCGGCGTCTTTGCGGAGGAAGGCGCCGAGCGGCGGGTCGACGATGACATCGCCCCACTCGGCCAGCTCGGCCACGGTCTCCGGGGCGGAGAAGCGGTCCGCCAGGGTCACGAAGCAGCGCCCACAGGCCTCGGCGTCGTTGCCGGCACGGTGGGCCTCTTCCAGCTGGATCTCGAGGCGCTTGCACAGGTCGCCGAGTTTGTGGCCCTTGGCCTCGCGGTGAAACTTGTGGGAGAGGTCGAGGGTGTCGGCCTCGGCGGCCGGCTGCGGCCAGCTCGCGAGCCCGGCGGCGGTGAACTCGCAGCCGAGGTGCCGCCGGTCGAACGACAGGTTGTGCGCGACGATGAGCGCACCATCGAGCAACTTCCACACCTCGCGCGCCACGTCGGCGAAGGGGGGCTTGCCCACCACGTCGTCGTTGGTGATGTGGTGGATCTCGGTGCTCTCCCGGGGGATCGGGATCCCCGGGTTGACCAGCCACTCGTGGCGCTGGATCTTCGCGATGTGGCCGCTCGGGTCGAGGCGCATGCTCACCGCCGCCACCTCGATCACCCGGTGACCCTCCTCGGGGGCAAAGCCGGTGGTCTCGGTGTCGAAGGCCACGATGGGCAGGTCGCGCCAGCGCATGCGGGCTTCTAAGGCGCGCGGCGACGCCGGGCCAGGGCGCCGACCGCCGAGAGCCCGAGGGCCACGGTCCCGGCGCCGGTCGTCGCGTTGCAGCCGCACGCGCCCGGCGCGGTGAGCCCGGGACCGCCTCCCTCGGCCTTGTCGCCGGTGTCGTTGCCGTTGCCGTTGCCGGAGTCGGTCCCACCGCCGCCCTCGTCGTCGTCGCAGGCGGTGCCCAGGCCGTCGCCGTCGGCGTCGGCCTGGTCCGCGTTCTCCACCTTCTCGCAGTTGTCGGCGTCGTCCACGATGCCGTCGTCGTCGTCGTCAAACCAGGACACGACCGGGTTGCGGAAGTAGGCACTATCGCCGTCGTAGTCGCCCGACTCCGTGTAGAGTCCCTGATTGTAGCCGTAGAAGCCGATGCCGGTGAGCATCATGTCGGCCGGGGCCTCGAACTCCAGGGCGATCTGGTTCCAGCGGACCGTCACTGCGCCGTCGTTGATCGCGATGCGGGCGATGTCGTAGTCGCCCTCGCTGAAGGTCCGGCTACTCTCGGCCAGCACCGTCACGTTGCGACCACTCACCTCGATCACGGCCGAGGAGGGCGTGTCGATCGCGTCAGTGGGGCACCACTTGTTGTCGCTGTCCCCCGCGGAGCCACACACGAGGAGCAGGTAGTAGTGGGCGTCGCCGTCCTTCCCGAAAACGAGCCCCCAGGCGTCGTTGTCGTCGACGTACACCTCCGTCTCGTACACCCCCTGCCACACCGGCTCGGCCTCGTTGACCAGCCAGTTGTCGCTGCCGTCGCCGCTGCCGAAGCCGCTGCCGCCGTAGTCATACCAGGGGAAGGCCCAGGCGCCGTCCTCGTCGAAGGCGTAGCCGCCCCAGGGATCCTCGTCGTAGCCGTTGGTCCAGCCGCCGGTACCGGCGATGGAATCGCCATCGTCCGGGAATCGGGTGTAGGTCCAGGCCTCCACCTCGCCCGCGTGAACCTGGGTCGCGAGAAACAGGGCAAACATGATTCTCTCCGGAGGCGCCTACTATGTCTCGCGCGCCAGGAGGCCGGCGCCTTGCCCGGTCAAGAAACTGTCGGGAGGTCGCCCCTTGCGCGATGTCCCGCGGCATGCTCTACAAGTAGTCGACTCGCCCGGGAACCTCATGCTTGCCCGACCCGCACCCTCGCCGCGCGCGCGCGAGCAGGTGCTCGTCATCGATGCCTCCGATCCCTCGGGTCGGACCTACCATGTCGCCCTCGGCAGCGACGACCGCATGATCCACGCGTGCACGAGCGCGCAGGCGGGCCTGGCCTTGCTCCCCGACGTGCGCCCCGACGTGGTGATCGCCGCGCTCGACACCGCCGACTTGCCGGGCTTGCGACTCCTAGAAGCGGTGCGGCATCGTCAGCCGGGGGTGCCAGTGATCGTGATCGCCGCGCATCCCACCGTGGAAGGGGCGGTCCAGGCCTTGCGGGCCGGCGCGGTGGACTACCTCGGTCGCCCGGTGTCGCCGGGCTTGCTGAGCGAGAAGGTGGTGCGGGCGCTCTCGGAAGCGCGCTCCTCGCGGCAGCTCGCGCAGGCGCAGAAAGACGCGCGCGACCGCTGGGGTTTCACGCACCTCTTGTCGATGAGCCCGCGCATGATCCGCGTTTTCGACGCGATCCGCGCCGTGGCCGGCACCGACGCCACCGTGCTTGTCCGCGGGGACACCGGCACCGGCAAGGAACTGGTCGCGCGGGCGATCCACGAGCGCAGCCGCCGTCGCGAGCGGAATCTCATCTCGGTGAACTGCGGCGCGTTCACCGAGACACTCCTGGAGTCCGAGCTCTTCGGGCACGAGAAAGGCTCCTTCACCGGCGCCTCCGGGCGACGGCAGGGCGTCTTCGAGATGGCCGACGGCGGCTCGCTTTTCCTCGACGAGCTGGGGGAAACCTCCCTCTCGGTCCAGGTGAACCTGCTGCGGGTGCTGGAGGAGATGCGCTTCCGTCGCGTGGGGGGGCACGAGCTCATCGATGTGGACGTGCGCATCATCGCGGCGACCAACGTCAACCTCGACCAGGCGGTGAAAGAAGGCAAGTTTCGCGAGGACTTGTTCTACCGGCTCAACGTCGTCCCGGTCACGCTGCCGCACCTGCGCGAGCGCCCGGAAGACATTCCGCTCCTCACCAAGCACTTCCTGCAAGACGCGGCGAGCGAGTACGAGATGCCGCCGCCCACCATCACGCCCGAGGCGATGGAGGCGGTGCTTCGTTATCGATGGCCGGGCAACGTGCGCCAGTTGCGCGCCTTGTGCGAGCGCTGGGTGATCCAGAGCAACGGTCGCGACCTCAGAGTGGAAGACCTGCCCCCAGAGCTCCGCGCCCAGGGCCCCGCCGACGCCGAGCCCACCGGCATGTTCATCGACGACAACGTGACGCTCCCGCAGCTCACTGATCGCGTGACCACGCAGGTGGAGCGGGCGTACCTTCACAAGCTCCTGTCGCGACACCGCGGTCACCTCATCAACACCGCCGCCGCAGCTGGCATCACGCGGCGCACCTTGTTCTCGCGCATGAAGGCGCTCGGGCTCGAGGCCTCGGACTACAAGTAAGGCCCCTCGGGTTGGCCACGCGATTGCCGCGACCCGCCGGTCCGGGTACGGTCGCGGCTCGTATCGACCCCCGAGGTTTGCTCGATGCCGCGCCTGTTCGCTCTCGCCGCCCTGGCCCTGCTTGGCGGCTGTCTCGCCGAGGCCCCGCCCGCCGAGGCGGCCACCAAGCCCAACGTGATTGTGATCCTGCTCGACGCCCAGCGGGCCGACGTGCTGGGCCCCTACGGCTACACCAAGCGTAAGACCACGCCAAACCTTGATAAGTTTGCGGCGAGCGGCGTGGTGTGGGACAACGTGATCTCGCAAAACGCGTGGACGGTGCCGAGCGTGGCCTCGCTGTTCACCGGGGTCGACCCGCAGGCGCATCGCACCCTGCGCTTCCAGGTGAAAGACCGCGTGGAGATGGACACGATGTCGCTCCTGCACGACACGCTGGCCGAGTCCTTCAAGGCGGGCGGCTACACCACGGGCGCCTTCATCAAGAGCACGGTGATCGACAGCTCACGGGGTTTCTCGCAGGGTTTCGACAAGTTCGAGATCGTAGGCGGCACCGACCAGGCCTGGGGCCACTCGGCGCAGCAACTCAACGACGCAGCGCTTCCCTGGCTGAAAGAGCAGGGTAAATCAGGAAAGCCGTTCATGGCTTACATGCACTTCATGGACGCCCACAGCCCCTACAAGGCGCCCGAGCCCTGGTATACCAAATACAAGGGCAGCTACGGCGGCGCGTTCTCTGGTGCGCACGTGGAGATCGAAGACGCGGTGAAGAAGGGCACCGGCCCGAGCCCCGACGACTGGAACTACCTCCGCGCGCTCTACGACGCCGAGGTGGAGTACTGGGACAGCCAGTTTGGTCGCCTCATCGGCGAGCTCGACGCCCAGGGCATCGGCAAGAACACGATCATCGCGGTGGTGGCTGATCACGGCGAGGCCTTCTACGAGCACCAGAACATCTTCCATGGTCACCTGTACCAGGAGAACATTCACGTGCCCGTGGTCATGCGCGGGCCGGGGATCAAGGCCGGACACATGAAGGGCTATGCGCAGATCATCGACGTGACACCCACCCTCGCCGACCTCGCGGGCGTGAAGAAGGGCGCCGCCTGGATGGGACAGAGCTTTGCCACCAGCATGGCGGGTGGCACCGGGCACGCTGACTTCGTGTACGGCGAGTACATCAATATGCGGGCGGTCATCGACCCCTCGGGGCTCAAGGCCATCCTCGGTGATGGCGCCGACAAGCTCTACGACCTGAAGGCCGACCCCGGCGAGAAGAACAACCTCGCCGGGTCGCGACCGGCCGACGTGGCCCGGCTGCGGGCGCTCGCCGACGCGCGATTTGCCAAGGGCAAGGAGATCGGGGCCAAGTACCCGCTGGAGAAGCCGAAGGAGCTCACCGACGACCAGACCGAGCTGCTTCGTCAGCTCGGGTACATCGAATGATCGCCCTGCTGGTCGGTCTTGCCTTCGCGCAGTCGGGCTTCCAGGGGACCATTCGCGAGTTGGAGCTCAACGCCGGTGGCGGCCTCAACGGCGCGCCCGAGGGCATGTTTTTCATCGTGCCGCCCGGCGCCAACGCGGAGGCCGTGGCGGGGCCCTTGAGCGATGGTGCCCAGGGCGCCAAGCTCACCGTGCGGCAGGCGGGCGACGCGCTGATGTGCACGCAGTCGGCGCCGCTGGGGCCCCAGGCCTTCATGCGCGCCCGGCTCAAGGTGCCGGAGATCACCCCGGGCGGTGGCTCCTGGATGGGCATGAACATGGAGCTCCGCACTCGCGACGCCAAGGGCAATCTGGTGTCGCCGCCGGGGCTGATGTTCACGCTGGTGCAGAATGTGCGCGAGCCCACCGCCGGCTGGGTCGACATGGAAGGCCGAGTGCCGGTGCCGGCGGGGGCCACGCAGGGGGAGGTGTGCTTCCGCTTCGTGTTGTCCACGGGGGTCCTCGAGCTCGACCGCGTGCAGCTCATCTCCAAGACGGATGGCTCCGCGCCCGCGCCCGCCCCGACGGCGTCGGTCACGCCCACGGCGGCGCCCGCCCCAGCGCCTGCGCCCGCTCCGGCCCCGGCGCCTGCGCCGACGCCGGTCGCGACCACCACGGTGACCACCGCCCCTCAGCTCGCCTCGGTCTCGCCGTCGGTCGCGTCGCCGACCTCCGACGGCAGCCAGCGCGGCTTCACCTTGAGGGTCGACCAGCGCGCCTCGAGCGTGGCCTGCTCCAAGTGGGTGAGCGCCTCGGGCGCGGTGACTGTCTACGGGACGGTCGACCTGACCGCCACCAACCCCGATGCGGTGGACTGGTCGGGCCTCGCCATCGAGGCCTTCGCGCGCGACGCGAACGACCGGCCGGTGCTGGTCGGCGGCGTGCCCTACTCGCCGGTTTTCGTGAGCACCGAGGTGGGCATGGGGCAGAAGTTCAGCGTGACGTGGACCCCACCCAAGGGGACGAACCGCGCGCGGTTCTGCACGCGGTTCTCGGACGCCGCCGGGTCGGCGGGGTTTGACTGGAAGACGAACTAGCGGGGGGAGGCTGGAGGCGGGAGGGGGCGCGGCGGCTCGGGCCTCGTTACTCGGTGTTCGATCTCGGGTTTCGGGTCTCGGCGCTCGCGCCTAGGTCTCGGTCTCGGTCTCGGTCTCGGCCTCGGGACTCAGGTTCGTCCTCGGGGGGGCGGCGGTGCCGCGCTTCGGCGCGACCACCGATGTAGTGTCGCGACACGATGTCGCTGTCGCTGTCGCTGTCGCTGT
>SXGT01891191.1_pt1 | contig 17050 bp, 24 predicted proteins | sample 3176221 | NCBI WGS metagenome assembly SXGT01 (sample SAMN11356862, study PRJNA531348) | freshwater metagenome | isolation source: freshwater sample F1-120 | place: China: Fuxian Lake, Yuxi | collected 2017-12-25 | reverse complement strand
CGATGTGTCGATCCAGGCGCAGGTGCTCAACCTCTTCATGGACCTGCGCACGAGCCTTGGCCTGACGTATCTCTTCATCAGCCACGACCTCGGCGTGGTGCGGCACCTGTCGGACCGCGTCGTCGTGATGTACCTCGGCCGGGTGGTCGAGATCGCGGCGCCGAAGGAGCTGTTCGCGGCGCCGAACCATCCGTACACGCAGGCGCTGCTCGCCGAGGTGCCGCGCATCGACCGCCGACGACGCGACTACGTGCCGATCCGCGGCGAGATCCCGTCGCCGATGGCGCCGCCTCCGGGCTGCCATTTCCATCCGCGCTGCCCGCACGCATCTGCGCGTTGCGTGGCGGAGGCGCCGGCGCTGCGCGAAATCGCCCCCGGCCGGCTCTCCGCGTGCCACCTGAACCCGTAGAATCCAGCCCTTTTCGAGGACCCACGATGCCCAGCCAGTACCCGATCGAGCTTTCGCCGCCTGACATCGCGCCCTACCGCCAGGGCAACACCGGCGTCGACTACGCGCACGTGCTCGACTCCGGCAAGCCGGGACCGAACGTGATGATCCAGGCGCTGACCCACGGCAACGAGATCTGCGGCGCGATCGCGCTGGACTACCTGGTGCGCGAGGGCGTCAAGCCCAGGCAGGGCAAGCTCACGCTCACGTTCGCCAACGTCGAAGCCTTCGCGCGTTTTGACTTCAACGACCCGGACCGCTCGCGCTACGTCGACGAGGACTACAACCGTGTCTGGGCCGACGATGCCCTGTTCGGCAAACGCGATTCGCTCGAATTGCGCCGGGCGCGCCAGCTGCGTCCCTTCGTCGACGCGGCCGACCTGCTGCTCGACCTGCACTCGATGCACGAGCCCTGCGAGCCGATCATGGTCTGCGGCACCATCGACAAGAACGCGGACTTCGCCAGGGAGATCGGCGTGCCGCGCGCGCTGCTGCTCGACACCGGGCATCCGGCGGGCCTGCGCATGATCGAGCGCGGCGGTTTCGGCGACCCGAAGAGCCCAAAGAAGGCGGTGCTGATCGAGTGCGGGCACCACTGGGAGAAACGCGCCGCCGACGTGGCGATCGACACGGCGCTGCGCTTTCTGCGCGTCACAGGCGCAGTGGAGCCGGCTTGGGCGGAGTCGCGGCTGCGGCTGAAGCCGGTACTGCCGCAGCGCGTGGTGCGCGTCACCGAGGCGGTGGTGGCGAAGTCTGCGGACTTCCGCTTTGCGAAGCCCTGGGGTGGGCTTGAAGTGATCCCGAAGGCGGGCACCGAGGTCGCGCGCGATGGCGACAAGGTATGGACGACGCCCTACGATGACTGCGTGATGGTGATGCCTTCGCTCATCCACCTGAAGCCGGGCACCACCATGGTCCGGCTGGGGCGCTTCAGCTCCTAGGGCGGAGTTCTATTTCGTGCCCCACAACTCCGCGAGGCGCGAGTAGCGGCCGCAGTTGGTGGCGTAGAACTTGTAGCGCACCGGGTTCTTCAGGTGGTAGTCCTGGTGGTAGTCCTCGGCCGGCCAGAACTCGGCCGCCTTGACCACCGGCGTGACGATCTTCTGCTTGAACTTCTTCGTCTTCTCCGCGTTCGCCTTGCTCGCCTCGGCGAGCTTCTTCTGCTCCTCGTCGTGCCAGAAGATCGACGGCCGGTACTGGTCGCCGTGGTCGCAGAACTGGCGGTCGAGATAGGTCGGGTCGTGGTTCTTCCAGAACACCTCGAGCAACTGCTGGTAGGTGACCTTCTTCGGGTCGTAGGTGACCTCGACCACCTCGGTGTGCCCGGTGCGGCCGGAAGAGACCTGTTCGTAGGTCGGCTTGGCGACCTTGCCGCCCATGTACCCGGAGATGGTTGCGGTGACACCGGGCACCTTGTCGAAGGCCTCCTCGACGCACCAGAAGCAGCCGCCGGCGAATGTGGCCTTGGCGGTAGCGGCCTGCGCGAGGGCGCCGGTGGAGGCCAGCGCGAGGGAGAACGTGAGGAGCAGGGTCTTGAGCATGCGGGTTGGTCGCGGCATTGCGGCAGTCCTTACGACGGGGACTTCTGGGCCGCCTCCTGCGCCTCGAGGAAGGCGCGGCGGAAGGCGAGGGGGTCGGCGATCGACGGGATCGGCGCGTGCGAGGTTCCCGTGCCGGAGATGACCAGCGTGCCGTAGTCCAGCATCCGTCCCATCATGCTCTGCTGCACCTGGATGCTCTCGACCTTGGGGATGGCGATCTCGACGGTGTTGCGGCTGACGAAGCCGAACTTGGCGATGACGCGCTTGTTGGTGATGGCGAGCTCGGTCGACTTGACGCGGATCCACGCCCAGATGAAGAAGCCGATGCCGATGCCGACGACCAGCAGCAGCACGCCGAAGAGCAGCAGGTGCCACACCGACCACCAGCTCACGCGGCCCTGGTGGAGGATCTTCTCCCCGGCGATCAGGGTGCCTTCGACGTAGCTGGCCATCGGGTGGTGCCTCGCGCTTCGGGTCCGGGCGGACATCTTAGCGGATGCGGTCCGGGCATCGCCGGCTTCGTCCGGTATAACATCGCCGGCGAGTTCAATGGAGGCAACGAGGATGGATTCCCGCAAGGCAACGGCGTTCGCCGTGGCAGCAGCACTGGCGCTGGCCGCCCTTTCGTTCGGCGCGGCGCCGGTCGCGATGGCGCAGGCGTTCCCCGCGAAACCCGTCAGGATCCTCGTCGGCTTCGCGCCGGGCGGGGCGATGGACATCGTCGCGCGCACGGTCGGCCAGAAGGTATCGGCGGGCATCGGCCAGCCGGTGGTGGTCGAGACCAAGCCCGGGGCCGGCAGCAACATCGCCATCCGCGCGCTGATCGACAGCGCGCCGGACGGCTACACGGTCATGCTGGTCGCCAACGGCCTCGCCGCGAACCCGGCGCTGTACGAGCCGGCGCCGTTCGATCCCGAGGGCGACGTGGCGCCGGTGGCGCTGGTGGCTCGCCTGCCGGTCGTGATCGCCGCGAACCCGTCGGCCGGGTTCACCAGCCTCGCGAATCTCGTGCAGGCGGCGAAGGCGCGGCCTGGCGTCGTGGCCTATGCCACGCCGGGCAACGGCTCCACGCCGCACCTCGCGGTGGAGCTCTTCGCGCGCGCAGCCGGGATCTCCCTCGGGCACGTGCCGTACAAGGGCGGGGCGCCGGCGATCACCGACGTGCTCGGCGGGCAGCTCCCGCTGGTCGCCGTCAACGCGATCGAGGTCCTGCCGCACGTGAAGACAGGCAAGCTGCGGGTGCTGGCGGCGCTTAGCGCGGAGCGCGTCTCGACGTTGCCCGACACACCGACCATCGCGGAGTCCGGCTTTCCCGGCTTCGAGGCCTCGGTGTGGCACGCCTTCATCGCGCCGCGCGGCACGCCGCCCGCGGTCATCGAACGCCTGAGCGCGGAGATCGGCAAGGCGCTTGCTTCGCCCGACGTGAAGGAGCGCCTCGCCGCGCTCGGCGCGGAAGTGTCGCCGACCGGGCCGGGGGAACTGGGCGCGCTGGTGCGCTCGGAGCGCGAGCGCTATGGCCGGTTGATCCGGGAAGCGAAGATCAAGGCGAACTGAGGGCGCCTTCGACGTCTCCGGCCATCGGGGCGTGCCTTGCGCGTCAGGCCCGCGCTTCGAACTGCGCCATGAACGGGATGTCGGTCGTGCCCATGTCGAGTCCCATCTGCGACAGGAGCGTGGTGACCTGGCCGCGGTGGTGCGTCTGGTGGTTGAACATGTGCGTGACCAGCGCCCACCGGGGCACCGTGCGGGTCTTGCCGTCGATCTTGCTCGTGTAGGTCAGCGGCCCGGACAGCCAGTCCGGGGACAGCGACGCGGACCAGTCGAGGATGCGCTGGTCCAGCGCGGCGCGTTCCTGCCTCAGGCGATCGAACGTCCCGAAGAGGTCGGCCCGGGGCTCGGGCACCACGCCCGGATCGCCCGTGAAGCGAGACAGGAAGGCCAGGTCGCCATATGCGATGTGGTTGAGGGTGGCGTAGATCGACTGGAAGAACGCGCCGCGGTCCTTGCGCAGTTCCTCGTCGGGCAGCGTCGCGCACAATGCGTACAGGCGCGAGTTCATCCACTCGTTGTACTGGGCCATCAGGTGGGTGTGGGAGGTGGTGATCATGCGGCGGGTGGGCTCAACGTGCCGCTAACCCGCGCGCCGCGGCTCTTGCAGCGCGTCGGCGTTCAGCGGATGGTTCGGCATCCCTCTACGCGGCCAGCTTCATCACGCGCAGTTGCTTGCGCCGCTGCTCGGCATGCCAAAGATCGTACTGGGTTTGCTGATTCAGCCAACTCTCCGCAGAGGTCTCGAACGCGATCGACAGGCGCACCGCCATCTCGGGGCTTACGCCCGCGCGACCATTCAGGATCGCCGACAGGGTCTTGCGGCTGACACCCAGCGCCTTCGCAGCCTCGGTAACCGTAATCCCGAGCGGCTCCAGGCAAAGCGACTTGATGATCTCGCCGGGGTGGGGTGGGTTGTGCATGCGCATGACAAGTTCCTTCAGTGGTAGTCCTCGTAATCGACCAGATCGGCATCTACCCCGGCGAAGACAAACGTGATAAGCCAGTTGCCGCTCACCCGCACCGACCATACGCCTTTGCGGTCACCTTTGAGGGAATGCAGAACCAAGCCGGGCAGCGCCATATCCTCTGGTTTCGTCGCCGCATTCAACTGGGCGAGGATCAGCCGCAGCCGATCCGCGTGCTGCACTTGAATTCCCGACTTGCTGCCGGACTCGAAGAATCGCTGCAGCCCCTTGTGCCGGAATCGACGGATCACGAGGGCGAGTGTAACCGATGGCGTTACGGGTTACAAGAGGCTGAACGTCTGAGCTCGCCCGAGTGCGCAAGCGGGCGAATCCCGCTGTAGCACTTCGGGTGCAACGAAGGGTCAGGCGGCGGCATTCTGCCTCCATTGCGCGCCGGTGATGCGATAGAGACAGTGAAGGCGTAGAGGGTGACCTTCGCTGAGGCCGGGGTGCTCGAAGTCCTGGTTTGCGTTGTGCATGCCAATGCGCTCCATGACTGCACGCGACCGCTGATTGCCAACGGCAGTGAACGAAACCACTTCGTGCAGTGCCAGCTGATCGAACGCGACCCGAAGAGAAGCGCGAGCGGCCTCCGTGGCGTAGCCGTAGCCCCACGCTTTGCGAGCCAAACGCCAACCTACCTCGACGCACGGGGAAAAGGAGAATGTGCGCCGAGGAACCGACAGGCCCGTGAATCCGATGAACTCTGCAGACTCGCGTAGCTCGACCGCCCAGTTGCTCCAGCCGTTTGCGGCGAACTGCGCTTGCCAGGCTTGGATGCTCGCATCACTTGCGGCCCGCGACTGCGGTGACTCGAAGAACTCCATGACTGCAGGATCGGCGTTCATTGCTGCAAAGGGCTCGCGGTCGGACTCGCGCCACTGGCGCATGCGGAGACGCGGTGTCTCGATCTCGATGAGTTGTGGCATGCGAGGTCCCGCCGCCGCCTAACGTTAATTCGACTTCCGAAATTTCGCGTATTGCGGGGCCGGTTGGAAGGGGGTGTGGGGTAGTAGTTGAAAATTCACGTGATTTTCCGCACCCACGGGCTTCCTGCGCCGGCATACGCCGCGACGCTGCAGCCCTATTGCAGGATGGGCGGCGTAGCGCCGGGAATGTCGCGTGGATTCAACGGGCAAGGGGCGCATCGCGGGTGGCGCGCCTTGGGCGGAGAGAGGGGGACAACCCCTCAACGCCGCACCCTTTCCCCACAATAGGGGCGGGGGAAAGGGATCGGGTGGGGCGCCGCGCGATGAACGGTGCCCGTTCCATCGCGCGGAGGCAGGCCGGCGCGCCGTGCGCGTCCGGCACTGCCGGTTACTGCTCGACCTTCGCCTTGCCGCGCAGTTCCTGCACGAAGGTCTGCAGCTTCTGCTGCTGCAGCTGCTGCGTGATCTGCGGCTTGACCTGCGTTAGCGGGGGGAACTGCGTGGAGCGCACGTCGTCGAGGCGGATGATGTGGAAGCCGTACTGCGACTTCACGGGGGCCTGCGTCATGCCGCCCTTTTCCAGCTTCACGAGCGCGTCGCGGAACTCGGGCACGTAGATGCCGGGCACGCTCCAGTCGAGGTCGCCGCCGCGCACCTTGGAGCCCGGGTCTTCCGAGTGCTTGCCGGCGAGGTCCTCGAACTTCGAGCCCTTCTTCAGGTCGGCGAGGATGGTCTTGGCGAGGTCTTCCGACTTCACCAGGATATGGCGCGCCTTGTATTCCTTGTCGCCGGACTGGCCCTTCACGCGGTCGTATTCCTTCTGCACGTCGGCATCCGACACCGGGTTCTTGCGCATCCACTCGTTGATGTAGGTGCCGACGACGATCTCCTGGCGCATGGTCTCGATCTGCGCGGCGACGTCGGGGCGCTTGGCGACGCCGGCCTTGGCGGCCTCCTGCCAGATGATTTCGCGGTTCACGAGCTCCTCGCGCACTGCAGCGCGCAGCTCTTCGGTGTCGCGCTGGCCGCGCTGCGACTGCTGGCGCACGAGGGCGTCCGAGCGCGCCTTGGGGATCGCGACACCGTTCACGGTCGCCACCGGGTCCTTCACGGCGGGCGCGGCCGGCTTGGCGGGGTCCTTGGTCGGCAGCGCGGGCTGCGCCGAGGCCGCGAAGGGCAGGGAGAGCGCGGCCGCGAGGACGGCGCCGGCGACGAGGGGCGCCGCGTGATTGAGCTTCATCATGATCCTTTCGGTTCGAGACACGCAGATAATTTCCGCGGGGCGCATTATGCGCCGTTTTCCCCGGGTGCCCGGGCGGTGATGGAGAGCGCGTGGATGGGGTTCTCCATCAGGTCGCCGAGCGCCTGGTACACCAGCCTGTGGCGCGCGACCGTGCTCTTGCCGGCGAATGCGGCGGAGACGATGGCGAGCTTCCAGTGGGTGTTGCCGCTTTCCTTCCAGCCGGCGTGGCCGTGGTGCTTGTTGCTCTCGTCGACGAGGTCGAGCTGCAGCGGGGAGAGGGCGGCGCCGAGGCGCTCGCGCATGCGGGCTTCGACGCTCAAGGCTTGCCTTCCTCCTTCGGTTCTTCCATGAAGCGCGACATGTAGAGCGCCTGCGCGAACACGAAGGCGATCATGAGGCCGATGCCGCCGAAGAGCTTGAAGCTGACCCAGGTGTCGGTGGCGTAGTTGAAGGCCACGTACAGGTTCAGGCAGCCCATCGCGGCGAAGAAGCCGGCCCAGCTCCACAGGAGCTTCGCCCACGCGTGGTCGGGCATCTTCACCTGGTCGCCGAGCAGGCTGCGGATCAGGTTCTTGCGCCAGACCAGCATGCCGCCGCCGAGCACGGCGGCGAAGAGCCAGTAGAGCACGGTGGGCTTCCACTTGATGAAGGTCTCGTCGCGCAGGAAGAGCGTGAGGCCGCCGAAGACGACGATGATGCCGAGGCTCGCCCACAGCATCGGCTCGACCTTGCGGCCCTTCAATAACACCCAGCCGATCTGGCCGAAGGTGGCGACGATGGCCACGCCGGTGGCGACGTAGATGTCGGCGAACTTGAAGGCGACGAAAAACAGGATCACCGGGAAGAGGTCGAACAGGAACTTCATTTCAGCAGGCCTCGCGTGCGGTGCCAGTCGATGATTGCCTCGCGCGGATAGCCGCTGAAGCGCTTGTCGCCCTTCTTCGCCGGCGCCTGCACCCACGACGGTTTCGCGTCGAGGAAGATGTGCTGGCGCTCGCGCGGCGCAGGCAGCGGGGTGTCGATCGCGGAGGCGAAGGGGTAGACCCAGTCTTCCCATCGCGGATCGCTCACCCAGAGGGCAGACCCGCACAGGCGGCAGAAGTTCCGCTCGCCCGGCGAGGGCTCCTTGGCGCGGGGAGAGAGCTTCGCGCGATAAACGGCCAGGTTGCGCCGGCCGGTGACCTTCAGCGTCGCGGCCTCGCCCATGATGTTGATGGCATAGCCGCCGCCGCCCGCGGTCTTGCGGCAGATGGAGCAATAGCAGTGCATGTACGGGTACGGCGTCGACGAGCGCACCGAGAACCGCACCGCCCCGCAATGGCAGGAGCCTTTTAGCAGCATGGCGCTATTATTGCAGGAAGGAGGGTTCCGGCATGTCCCTGGTGAAACTGGTCGAGTACGCCGATGCGTCGCCCGAGGTGCGCGCGGTCTATGACGACATCATGAAGTTCCGCAAGACCGACTGGATCAACAACTTCTGGAAGGCGCTCGCCAACGATCCGGCGATGCTCAAGCGCACCTGGGACCAGATCCGGCAGGTGATGGCGCCGGGGGCCCTCGACCCGCTGGTCAAGGAGATGGTCTATCTCGCGGTGAGCGCCACCAACAACTGCGAGTACTGCACCTACTCCCACACCGCCTCGGCGCGCGCCAAGGGCATGACCGATGCGATGTTCATGGAGCTGATGGCGGTAGTCGGCCTCGCCAACGAAACCAACCGGCTGGCCAACGGCCTGCGCTTCCCGGTGGACGAGGCGTTCCGGCGCTAGCGGATGGTCCCACGCTCAGCAGCGCTCTACCTTGGGGTCGTCCAGTTCCTCTTCGCGACGACCTGGACGATCTACGTCATCTACCTGCCGCAGCTCGCGGCGCAGGCCGGCATCGACAAGCGCTGGGTGCCGTGGATCCTGCTCGCCGACCAGGTGGTGTTCGCGATCATGGACGTGGTCACCGGCTTCTGGGTCGACCGCGTGAGGGCAGGCCTCGCGCGCTTCGGCGGCTGGATCCTCGGCATGGCCTGCGTGAGCGGCGCGGCGTTCCTGCTGCTGCCCTTCGCCGGGGCATCGCCCGCGCTGCTGCTCGGGCTGGTCTTCGTCTGGGCGGTCGCCTCGTCGGCGCTGCGCTCGCCCCCCTGGGCATTGCTGTCGCGCTATGCGGCGACGCCCACCGTGCCGTGGCTGTCGACGCTGGTGCTCACCGGCACCGCGGTGGCCGGGGCCATCGCGCCGTACCTCGGCATCGCGCTGCGCGGCGTCGATCCCCGCGTGCCGTTCGTGGTGTCCACGCTGACGCTGCTCGCCGCCGTCGGCGGCCTCGTCTGGGTGGAGCGGCGGCTCGCCGGCGCGTCGCCGCAGCCCGCGGGCGAGGCGGAACCGATGTTCGACCTTGCCTCGGCGGAAGGCCGCAGGCTGGTGGTGGTGTTCTTCGCGGCGGTGGCGGTGATGGCGATCGGTTTCCAGGTGCACTTCTCGCTCAACTCCGCGTCGCAGTACCTGCGCTACGCCGCGGGCGCCGACCTGCAGTACCTGATGCCGGTGTTCTGGATCGGTGTCAACGTGCTGATGTTCCCCGCGTCGGGTTTCGTCAAGCGCCACGGTGCGTTCGCAGTGCTCGCTGTGTCCGCGGCCGCGGGCGGCATCGCCACGCTGTGCGCGGCGCTCGCGCCCTCGCTGGAACTGCTGGTCGCCGCGCAGTTCGTCGCCGGCGGCTGCTGGGGCGCGATGAGCGTCGGCATCTACTCCGCGACCATCGCTTTCGGCCGTGCGAAGCGCGAAGGGGCGCTGCTCGGCGCGATGTTCGCGGTGCTGGCGCTGGCGGCTTTCGTGCGCATCGGCGTGGTCGCCGGCAACCTCAACGGCTTGCCGGAGATGAAGGCGCTGCTGCCGTGGCTGCCGCACATCGGCTGGCTGGCGGCGGGACTGCTCCTCGCCGCGGCGCTGGGCGCGGCGCGGCGCAGGGCGGTATGATGGCAAGAGGAGGGCGGATGGAACGTCGCAGCGCGCGTTATCGGTTCGTCGCATTGGCGGTCGCCGCATGCGTCGCCGCGCCTGCCTTCGCCCAGCAGGGCGGCCCCGGGGTGATCGACCAGATCCGCGGCTTCTTCAACCGCATCTTCTCCGACGACCCGAAGCCCCCGGCGGTCGCCGAACCGCCGAAGCCCGCGCCGGTGGAGACGCGTCCCGCGGCGCCGGCCGAAGCGCCGGCGACCCGTGGTGCGGCACCCGCGCCCGCCGCAACTCCGGCGCCTGCACCGGTGAAGCCCTCGGCCACCGCGCAGGCCAGCTCGCGCAGCCTGCATGAATTCATCGCCAAGGGTGACTACAGCACCGCGCTGCAGATGATCGAGCAGGGTGCGGACGTCGAGGCCAAGGATCCCGGCGCGGGCGCCTCCGCGCTGCACTATGCCGTGATGCGGGGCCGCATGCCGCTGATCGACCTGCTGCTGACGCGCGGTGCCGACGTGAACAGCCGCACCCGGATGGGCACGACGCCGCTGCACACCGCGGTGCTCTATGCGCGGCTGGAAGTGGCCGAACTGCTGCTCGACTCGGGGGCCGACCTCAACGCGCAGAGTTCCAGCGGCGCGACTCCGCTTGCGATCGCCGAAGCGGCGCGCAACCAGCCGCTCACGGCAATGCTGCGCGCGCGCGGCGCGAAGTAGCTCAGCCGCCCGGCGCCCGCCGGTCCTCGACTGCCCGTCCGCCCCCGGGCGTGACGACGAAGCGCTTCCAGGTCTCGCCGCCGCCGCGCACTTCGAGTTCCCAGTGGCATGTGCCGCCGATCATGCGCGGCCGGTCGAGGTGCAGGATGAACTGCGCCGGCGTGCCGGCGGGCAGGGATTTCTCCCAGGCCTCGGTCTCCGGCAGGTACTTCACCGCCACCACCGCCGCGCGCAGCAGCGAACTGCCCTCCGGCGGGATGTCGCAGGCCAGCGTCGCTCCCGGCAGCGCGAGGGCGGCGAGCGCTACTCTTTCGAGCGGTCCCACAGGTTCGGCGTCACAGCGTTGGTGTAGCCCGAGACGAAGGTCTTCGGCGCGCCGCTGGCGGCGTCGAAGGTGTGGCGGCGCACCGCGCCGATGTTGCCGCCGTAGACATGGACGCTGATCGCGGTCTTCTCGCGCCCGGCGTTCGACACCACGTGGATGTCGCCGATGCGCGGTGACACGCGGTCGACGTCGCCCGGCCGCACCAGGTGCTCGCCCGTCTGGTGCATGGGCTTGCCCGCGACCGCGTCGGCGTACTCCTGGCAGAGCTCCTCGCCGCGCATCACGCCGACCAGCCCCCACACCGTGTGGTCGTGCACCGGGGTCTTCTGTCCCGGCTGCCAGACGAAGCTCACCGCCGAGAAGCGCTCGAGCGGATCGCAGTAGAGCAGGTACTGCCGGTACGACTCGCTGGAGGGCACGGAGAATGTGTCGGGCAGCCAGTCGTCCGCCGTGACGAGCGCGCGCAGCAGGCCCTCGCCCTCCTCGAGCATTCGAGCCTCGTCCGCCCCGTGCTTCTCCACGAGGCGGGTCATGTCCTGCACGTAGCCGCGAAAGCGGGCGATGTTGTTCATGCGCCGATCTCCTTGAGGACTTCCTGTGTGTGCTCGCCGAGCGCGGGCGGCCGCCGCCGCGGCGCGACGCCCATGCCGAGCGGCGAGGTGAATGTGCGGGTGCGCGCGCCACCGGGAAGTTCGAGGGGCTGCACCCAGCCATAGTGACGCACTTGCGGGTCGTCGAGGGCCTGCGAGTAGGTGTTGATCGGCGCGCAGGGCACGCCCTTCGCCCGCAGCGCGGCGAGGCAGTCTTCCGCGCTGCACGCGGCACAGGCCGCCTCGACGATGGCGCATAGCGCGACCTGGTTCCTCGCGCGCAGCGTTGTGCTGGAGAAGCGCGGGTCCGAGGCGGCGTCGCCGAGCGCCAGCGCCTCGCAGGCGCGTCGATAGAGGTCGTCGTTGCCCGCAGCCATGACGAAATGGCCGTCGCGGCAGCGGAAGGCCTGATAGGGCGCGTTGCGGGGATGCGCCGACCCCAGCTTCACCGGGTCGCGGCCGTTGCCGAACAGTTCGCTGGTCTGCAGCGCGGCGATGGCAAGCGTGGTGCCCTGCATGGGGACGTCGATCCATTCGCCTTCGCCGGTGGCGCGGGCCTTCATCAGCGCCGCGGTGCAGGCATAGGCCGCGTACAGACCCGCGGCGAAATCCGACACCGGCACGCCGCACTTCACCGGCGCGCCGTCCGGTTCGCCGGTGACGCTCATCACGCCGCTGATGGCCTGGATGGTGACGTCGAAGCCGCCTTCCTGCGCGCGCGGTCCCTGCTGCCCGAACGCGGAGACCGAGCAGTAGACGAGCGAGGGTTTCTCGCGGGCGAGGCCGGCGTGGCCGAGGCCGAGGCGCTGCATCACGCCGGGACGGAAGTTCTCGAGCACGATGTCGGCGGCGAGGCAGAGCTTTCTCGCCGCCGCGAGCCCCGCGGGATCCTTCAGGTCGAGCACCGCGGAGCGCTTGTTGCGGTTCACCGCGGCGAAGTTCTCCGAATCGCCCGCTGTGACCGGCGGCCAGTTTCGCATGCCGTCGCCGTCCGGCGACTCGACTTTGATAACGTCGGCCCCGAGGTCGGCGAGCAGCATGCCCGCGAACGGCCCCGCGGCGATCTGACAGAATTCGGCGACGCGAACGCCTTCGAGGGGAAGCATGGCCGGGGAACATAGCACAGGCGGCAGGGCGCACGGCGCGGCGATTTCGCCGCGCGCGGCGGTCGCCATGCTGCTGGTGATCGCGGTGGTGTTCGGCGCGAACCATGTCTCCGCGCGCATCACCTTCGACCACGGCACCAGCGTGGCCACGGCGGTGTTCGCGCGCTCGGCGGTGACCGCGCTGGTGCTGCTCGCGATGCTGCGGCTGATGGGCGTGTCGATGGCGCTGCCGCGCACCACGCTGCTGCGCGGCCTGGCCATCGGGTTGCTGGTCGCGCTGCAGAGCTACTTCATCTACTCGGCCGTCGCGCGCATTCCCGCAGCGCTAGCGCTGCTTGCCTTCAACACCTTCCCGATGCTGTTCGCGCTCGTCACCTGGGCGTTCGACGGCGCACGGCCGTCGAACCGGGCGCTGGTGGCGATGCCGCTCGCACTCGCCGGCCTCGCGCTCGCGCTCGACCTGCTTGGCAAGCTCGAAACGGTGGTCGGCCGCTGGCAGGAGATCGGCACCGGCGTGCTGTTCGGCCTCGGCGCCGCGGTGTCGTTCTCGCTGGTGCTCTACCTCACCGGCCGCTGGCTGCAGCAGGTGGATGGACGCATGCGCGCCTTCATGACGATGGCGGTGACGGGCGTGGTGGTGCTCGCCGTGGCTTGGCCTGCGGACGCGTTCGCGCTTCCGGCCGATACCACGGGCTGGGTGGCGCTGGTGCTGCTGACGGTGCTTTACGGCTCGGCGATCACGGTGCTGTTCATCGTGCAGCCGCTGCCGGGCGTGTCGCGCTACACGGCGGCGATGAACTTCGAACCGATCGCGGTGCTGTTCATGGGCTGGGCGATCCTCGGCCAGTCCGTGAAGCCGCTGCAGATTGTCGGCGCCTTCGTGGTGATCGGCGCCGTGATCCTGCTGACCTCGCGGAAGTAGACGCTCCCTATTCCGCCTTGATGCCGACCTCGCCGATCATCCGGCGCCACTTGACGAGGTCCGCGCGGATGAATTGCGAGAATCGGTCGGGAGTCATGCCGGTGGGCTCGAGTCCCTGGTCGCGGAGCCATTTCTGCATCTCGGGTTCGGCGAGAAAGCCGTTGATGTCCGCCGAGACGCGCTCGACGATTGACTTCGGCGTGCCTGCGGGCGCGAAGATGCCGAACCACGCCCCTCCGTTCAGTTGCGGGATGCCGAGTTCCGGGAATGTCGGGATGTCGGGCAGGGCGGCCGAACGCGTGCTGCCGACCAGCGCCAGCCCGCGGACCTTGCCGGCCTTGATCTGCGGCAGCGCGGTGCCGATGGAATTGAAGCTCGCCGTGATCTGCCCGCCGAGCAGGTCCGTGAGGATCAGCGCCTCGCCCTTGTAGGGGATGTGCGTGAGGTCGATGCCCGTGGCCCTCTTCACCGTCTCGCCGTAGATGTGGAACGAGGAGCCGTTGCCGAAGGAACCGTAGCTTAGCTTCTCCTTCTTCGCGGCGGCGACGAGGTCCGCGTAGGTGCGGTACGGGGAATCGGCGCGCACCGCCATGATCACCTCGGCTGTCATGGTCTGCGTCACCGGGGCGAAGTCCTTCTCCGGGTCGTAGGGGCATTTCGGGAACAGCACGGGCGCCTGGACGAACGACGTGAAGGTGGAGAGGAACGTGTACCCGTCCGCCGGTTGCTTCGCGACGTACTCGGTGCCGATCATCGCGGTGGCGCCGGGGCGGTTCTCGACCACCACCGGCACGCCCCACTTCTGCGACAGTTTCTCGGCGAGCAGGCGGGTGGTCCTGTCGGGACTGCTCGCGGGCGGGCTCGGCATGACGAACTTGACGGTCTTCGCGGGCCACGCCTGGGCGTGGGCGGCCGAACAGAACGCGAACGCAATGGCGAGGGCGGCGCTCAGGCGGGCTGCGGACATGCGGTCTCCTTGGCGAGCGCGGGCATCACTTCCCGCTGGAACAGGTCGACGGACTGCAGGGATTCGGCGAGGCTGAGGTCGCCGAAGGCGAAGCGCAACAGCAGGTAGTTGACGCCGCTTTTCCCGATCTGATCCGCGAGGACCGCACGCACGGCCTGCGGCGTTCCGGCGGCGACCAGTCCGGCGTCGCGCACGGCGTCGAAATCCTCGGGGAAGGCGGCGAACATCGGCTGCGTGCCGTGCTTCTTCCAGAGGAACATGAAGCTCGCGTGCCAGCGCGCATAGGCGCGGCGCGCGGCGGCAACCGCCTCGGCTTCGGATTCCGCGATCACCACGTGGCGCGTGGTGCCGATGAGCGGGAGCGTCGCGGCAGGATGGCCGGCGGCGGCCCACTCGGCACGGTAGCGGTCCGTCATCTCGCGCACGCGGGGCAGGGGCCCGTTGACCACCGCGTTGACGCGGTTCTGCACGCACCACGCCACGCCGTCGACATTGCCGACGCCGTACCACAGAGGGGGGTGCGGTCGCTGCAGGGGCTGCATCATGATCGGCACGTCGCGGAACCTGAAGTGCGTTCCGTCGTGCGTCAGCGAGCCGCCCTCGAAGGCTTTCATGATCACCGCGTAGGCCTCGATGTACATCGGCGAGGCGAGCGCGGGGTCGGTGCCGAAGTAGCCCAGTTCATGGGGCGAGATGCCGCGGCCGACGCCGAGCTGGAAACGCCCGCCGCTCATGTGGTCGAGCATGCAGATCTCTTCCGCGAGCCGCAGCGGATGGTAGAGCGCCAGCGTGTAGACCAGCGGGCCGAACAGGATGCGCGTGGTGCGCTGCGCGATCGCCGAGTGCAGCACCGACGGCGACGGGCACATGCCGAGCGGCGTCGCGTGGTGTTCGGCCGTGTGGTAGCAGTGGATGCCGATGCGCTCGTAGGCCTCGACGAGCCGCAGGCGGTGTTCGTAGAACGACGCGAGCGGCGCGCCGCTCGCGTCCAGGTGGTCGAAGACGCCGAATTTCATGCGCGGGGATGGTACCCCATGCCCCGCGCCGGGGCGCCTGCGTTTCGCTCTGGCTACTCGATGACCACCAGCTTCGATTCGCCCTGGAACTGCCAGGCGGCGCTCATCTGGCTGCCGGACTTCTTCGCGGCATCGGGCTTGCGCTCGAACTTGCCGGTGGTGAGTTTCACGGTCGCGCCCTGCTTGAGCGGGAACACCAGCCCGGGGAGCTGTTTCTTCAGGTCCGCGTAGGCTTCCTTCTCCCCGTAGCGCATCGACATGTTGAAGGAGGAATTCTTCCCGCAGTTCGCGCTGAACAGCACGGCGCCGGTGATGTTCTTTTCCTCGATCTTGTCCGCGACTTCCTTGAGGTAGCCGCGGACCAGCATGGCACGCACGTTCGAGAACTCGCGGCGCTTCTTCTGTTCCTCCACGGTCTGCGGCTGCATGCCCTTGGGGATCTTGCCGAGCACGGACTCGCCCTCGAGACGGGCGGCGAGCGCCTGGTCGGCATCCGACAGGGCCTCGGTATAGAACATCACCTGGAACTGCTTCTTCTCGGGAACCCAGATGGCGACGGCGCTCTTGATGGCGTGCCTCGTGCCCTCGCACTCGACGTTGCCCTTGGCGGGACCGGCGGATGCGGCGCTGCAAAAGGCGGTGGCGCAGAGGGCTGCGGCGGCAGTGGCGTATCTCATGGTCGGGCTCCCCTTGGTTGCGGCAGACCTTAGGCGCCGCAAGCCTCGGGGTCAATCGCCCGAAAGGGAGGTGGCGGGAAGCCGCCCGGCGTCGCATACTCGCCGTCACTTGGAGGAGGTCAACATGCGCAACCGCACTATTCTCGCCGCCACGCTGCTGCTCACCGCCGCGCCAGTACTCGCGGAGGTCAAGCTGCAGAACAAGGATTCGAAGGCGCACGACGTGACGGTGAAGTGTTCGTCCACCGTGCAGCGCTCGATCCAGTCGAACACCACGGCGACCCTCGGCAAGGGACCGTGCACGGTCACGGTCAAGGGCACCGGCGCGACGATGACCGGCAACGGCAACGACACGCTGGTCATTCCGAAGCGCTAGCGACGACGGGGAGGATCCACCATGAACGCCATTTCCAGGCTGGCCCGCAACACCATGCTCGCGTTCGCGCTGGCGGCGGTGCCCGCGGCGGCCTACGCCCAGCGCGACTGCGCCAATGCGCCCGACCACATGAAGGCGCAGTGCGAGACCCGCGCCAAGGCCGAGAAGAAGTGCGAGGCGCAGAAGGGGCCGGACCGGCGCAAGTGCATGTACGAGGAGATGCCGCGCGACTGCGCCAAGTCCGACAACAAGGCGCGCTGCGAGGCGGAAGTCGCCGCGCACAAGTCCTGCCGCGCGAAGAGCGGCGAGGACTACAAGAGGTGCATGAGCGAGAAGAAGGCGGGCTAGCCGCCGGCTAGAGTGAGACCACGCCGGCGCCGCCGGCGTAGAGTCGCTCGACCAGCGCGGCGCGGTTCTCAAGGACGGCTCGCTGGTTGATATCGCCCTTGTCGGTGATCTCGCCGGCGTCGATGGACGGCGGCGCGGCCATCGCCAGCACCCGCACCGGGTGCGTCGAGCTGCCGCCGCTGTTCAACTCTCGCAACGCCGCCTGCAGCTTCGCGGCGATCGCCTCCGGGGCAAGGTCCTTCGCCGCCGGACTGAGGAAGACAAGTGCGCCGACCTCGTTGCGATCGTGCCCGGTGATCACCGCGTCCTGGATGATCGGGTTGCCGGCGGCGATCAGGTGCACGCGCACCGTGCCGACGCACACCCAGGTGCCGGTGTAGAGCTT
>SXGT01595644.1_pt1 | contig 17050 bp, 8 predicted proteins | sample 3176221 | NCBI WGS metagenome assembly SXGT01 (sample SAMN11356862, study PRJNA531348) | freshwater metagenome | isolation source: freshwater sample F1-120 | place: China: Fuxian Lake, Yuxi | collected 2017-12-25 | reverse complement strand
TCCGGTTTGCCGTCGTTGTCGAAGTCGCCCCACGCCGCGGACACCGCGTTCGCGATGCCGTTAGCGAGCGCCGCGCTCGACGCGGTCGCGTCGGTGAACTTCCCGGTGCCGTCGTTGCGGAGCAACTTGCACTTCCCGTCCGCTTGTGGAATGAACAGGTCGAGATGGCCGTCGCCGTCGAAGTCGCAGATCGCGGGGCCGATCTTGCCAGGCTTGTAACTGATGCCGCTATCGGCCTTCAGCACGAACTTGCCGCTGGCGTTGATGAACAGCGTGCCGGTTCCGGCGCCGAAGAGGATGTCGGGTTTACCGTCGCCGTTGAAGTCCGCGACCGCGAGCGTGTCGCCCTTCACGTCGGACGCGAGGCCGTCAGGACCGAACCCAGACACGGCGCTCGCGTCCTCGAACCACTCGCCCACGGGACCGTTGCCGTTGCCGACCGCGATCGAGAATGTCTGCGGTTGGTCCGCGTTACACATCTTCACCATCAGCGTATTCTTGCCCTGTTTGAGCTTGAGCGACAGCGCGAACGGCTCGGCCTTGCCCTTATCGTCGCTGAACATTTTTTCGCCGTTGAGCCACACCGTGAGCGTGTTGCCGCCGGTGCCGATCGCGAACGGCACCTCGGCCGCGGCGCTCATCTCAAGTTCGCCGTAGAGGTACGCCGCGGAGGTTCCGCCGAGTTCGGCGAGCGGCATCGGCTCGCCCGACTTCACGTCCTTCTTCACCCACTTCACCGGCATGTCGCGCTTGGCCTTGTACTCCTTCGCGGGCGTGAACTTCTCCGTCTCCACCGCGAACGCGGTCTTGAAGTTGTCGGCCGGGTTTGCGGTGCGGAACATGCCGATCGCGTGCCAGTCGCCGAACTTCGGTAGCACCAACTTCGGCGCCTCCGGCCGGCTGTTCGTGTAGACGCGTAGCCCGTGGAAGCCGTTGGCGAGGACGATGTCGGGCTTGCCGTCGCCGTTGAAGTCGCCCCACGCGGCCCCGGTCAGGTTGTACGCGGCCTCTTTCGGGAGACGCCGCGTGTCGTCGCGGAACTGACCCTTGCCCAGGTTCGTGAACAGCCGCGGGCCGGTCGGGGTCGCGAGCAAGAGGTCGGGCAGGCCGTCGGAGTTGTGGTCGGCCCACACCGCGGAGCGTGCACCACCGGTGAGTCCCGGCAGCGCGGTTTCGATGAAGCTATCGCCGCCGTTCTGGAGCAGCGAAACCTTGCTCGCACCGCAGAGGCAGATGTCGGGTTTGCCGTCGTTGTCGAAGTCCACCGTGGTGACGGACTGCGCCTCGGCGTCGAGTTTCGAGAGCGCCGCGTACTTGTCGAACCCGGGCATGCCCTGAAGCCGGCGGATGTCTTCACCGCCCCAGCCCACGAAGTCGCGCTTCGGATTGTAGTCGACGAGTTTGAGGCTGGCCTTCATGCGCTGGATGCGTGCGGTCTTCTTGTGGATGGCTTCCTTGTCGCCGTCCACCATGCACGGCACAATCACTTCCTTGTTGTCCTGCATGTCCGAAATGACGCCCGCGAGCTTCTCGACCTTCCCCGCGTAACTGCGGAGCAGGAACGGCTCACCGTGCGACATGCCCCACCATTCGCCCTGCGGGTACGCCTGATACCACGAGTTACCGAAGTACGTTTCGCTGGCACCGCCGTTGTGGAAGAAGACGGCCATCTTGCCGACCTCAGCCCACTTCATGATCTCTTCCCACTCGCCCGGACGCAGCCCGCCCTTGCCGATGTTGTGCTTGATTTCGGCTTGTGGGTGCTTGCCCTTCACGTCCTGGATCTTCGTGAAGATGATGAGGTTCTTTTCGCGGTCCACCTGCTTCACCTGCATGGTGCAGACGTTGGTGGACTGCCGGAGGATGTCGCCGAGTGTGATGGGCACCTCGACGTAGGCATTCGCCGCTTGCGGCGTCGCAACACAGGCGACGCCGCAAGCGGCGAATGCGAGACACAGGCGACCAAGAAGCGAACGATCGGTCATGGCAGAAGCCTCCCCACGTATTGTCTTCAGCCCCGGAGGGGCGTCGGATGGTAGCCAGGGGTGAAGCGAACCGAAGGTGAGCGCAACCCCTGGATCACGGACATCACCAATCATCCGGAGCCCCGGAGGGGCGACGGAACGTTACGCATCGCTTTCCGTCGCCCCTCCGGGGCTTCAATCATATTTTGTGGACGTGGTTCCAGGGGTTGTGCTCGCGAAGCGCGAGCTTCACCCCTGGCTACCATCCGTCGCCCCTCCGGGGCTAAAACCAAATCACTTCTTGGGTCGAACCTTGTCCAACCGCTCCTGCGCGGCTTTCGCCCACTCGCCGTCTTTCGGGGCGTCCTTTAGCACGCGCTCCAACAGCTTGATCGCTTCGTCGGGCTTCTTCTCCTCGATCAGCGTGCGGGCATGTTCCAGCATGGCCGGGAACTTCAAGTCTGGCAAGTCGTATCCGAAGTAGACCGTGCTGAACGCCTTGCCCGCCTCCACCCACTTGCTCCCCGCGGCGCGACACAATCCGATTTGCAGGTGCGAACGCCCGGCACGATCATCCGTTGTGGCCTGTGTCACGAGAGCGTAAGCGTTGACCGCGTCGTCGTAGCGACCCTGGTTCTGGAACGCCCAGCCGATGCCGTAACGCGCGTCGATCGCCCACATGTTGTTCGGGCCGTAACGCGAGATTACCGTCTCGAACGCCTGACGCGACGCGTCCCACTGCTTGAGTTGCGTCAGCGCGTGGCCCAGTCGCAACAGCGCGCGGTCGCTCACGCCCGCGACGTTGTGGAACGCGGCGTTGTCGCGGAAGATGACGAGCTTCTTCTGTGCGTCGTCGGGCTTGCCGAGCGCGAGGAAACACTCCGCGGAGCGGTACAGCCCATGCGCCCGGTGCGCGGACTTGTCGTTGTTGCCCACCGCGTCGAACTGCCCCTGTGCCGCGGCGTAGTCCTTCTTGTCGAAGTAGGCCGCGCCCAGCCGGATGCGGACGCGGTCGATCGTCTCCGGCGACGTGACCTTGTCCGTCGGTTCCTTGTCGATGGCGTCCTTCAGGAGTTTGATCGCGTCGTCGGGCTTCTTCTCGGAGAGGATTTCGGCCAACTCCAGTCTGGCTTCGACGGCGAGAGCAAGATCAGGGAACTGCTCAAGGAACTTCGTGTACACGCCCACGGGGTCGGTGCCAGAGTTGCGGAACGCCCACGCCGCGTCGTAGAGCATGCGCGCCCGCGCTTCGCTCTGCGGGTGCGCCTGTTTGTACTGTTCGGCGCGCTGCTCGAAGAGCCGCCCGGCGTTCGCGAGTTCCTGCTTGGCGGTTTTAATCTGGTTGTCGATCACCGCGATCTGATCCACCTTCAGGTTCGGGAGCTTCTGCTTCTCGAATGCCGCGATTTTCACCTTCGCTTCTTCCGCCTGGCACTGTGTCGCCTTGAGCATCGCCTCCACCGCGATCAGCGCGTTCGGTGTTACCTGGGCCGATTGCTCGAACGCGGTGCGCGCTTCCGTCAGTTTGTTACTCTCGAACAGCGCGACCCCATGGTGAAAGCGGAGCAGCGCGACCCACTCGACTTTCGCTCCGCCCGCGGCGGTCAGCGCCGGCTCGAACTTGGGCCGCGCCTCCGCGAGCACCTTCACCGCTTCCGCGTGTTGGTTCTGCTCGCGCAGGAGTGTGGCGAGGTAGATCACGCCGAGCGCCGCGACCGGTGACTTCTGAAGCGGATCCGCGTTGAAGGCGCGAAGCGCGTTGATCGCGTTGGCCTTGTCGTTTTGAAGGACAAGTACCTTCGCACGCTCCAGCGCCGCATTGCCCACAAGTATCGAGGTCGGGAACTCGCGCGGTAAGCGTTCCAGCGAGGTGCGTGCCTTCGTCAGCGCGTCGGTCCGGTCTTTGCCGGGCGCGAGTTGGATCGCGAGCCGCTTCTGGCAGTAACCCAATTTGAGGATCGCGTCGGGTGTCTGATCGGCCTTCGGGTTCGCCGCGATGAACGTGTCGAGCAAGTTGGACGCAGCGACGAGTTTCTCGCGGAGCATGTTGTCCTGAAGCGCGTCTTCGGCCTTCGCGGGCGCGGTGCGGATGAGGCAGTCCGCGAGGACGTACGTCACCGGCGACAACTCTCCGTTGCGCTCCGCGGCGGGAATCGCGTCGAGCGCCTTCGTGGCCTTCTCGTAGTCTTCGATCGCGAGGAAAGAGAGCGCCTGCCCGTACTTCGCGCGGTTCACTCGCTCGAACTCCGGGAACTTCGTTACCACTTCGGCGTACTTCGTCGCGGCGTCCGTGAACGCGGCCTTCGTCTCGGCGGGCTTGTTCTGCTTCGCGAGTACCTCGGCTTTCGCGTACGCATTCTCCGCGCCACGGAACAGCACGAGCGGCGTTAGCGGGCTGTTCGGGAACTGCTGCTTGAAGGTCGCGATGCGGGCTTCGGATGTGGCGAAGTCGCCCGCGAGGTGATACGCGCTTATGAGCCGTTGAAGCGTCTCTTCGGCCTTCAACGGGAGCAGCTTTTCAGCCCAGATGGTTTCGTAGGTCGCGGCGGATTCCTTCGCGAGTTTGGCGGTGAGTTGCGTGTCGGCGAGTTCGAGCAAGTAGCCGGCACGCCGGCCTTTCGCGTCGGCGTCGCCCTGATTCGCCTTGTCGCTGGCGGCGCGAAGTGTGGCAATCGCGGTGTTGAACGATTGTGTTCGCAGGTTCGGGTTCGTAGGGACAACCGCCGCGGCGAGGCCCGCTTGCGCCTTGCCCGTCCAGAACAGCGACTGGTCCGCGAGCCGCGCGTTCGGCGTCAGCGGTTGAAGCGTCTTCACCGCGATGTCAAACTGCTTCAACTGCACCTGACAGAAGCCGAGCCTGAGCATCGCGTCGTCCTTGAGCGGCGACGTCGCGTAGTCTTTCGTGAATGCCTCGAACTTGCCGAGCGCTTCACCGAACTTGCCGGCTTCGTAGTTGATGCACGCCGCGTGGAACGCGCTACCGGCAACGTAGTCCGGCGCGGCACTCTTTACGAGCGATTCGAGCCGCGTCTTCTCGAACGGGTCGTTAACGAACTTCGCGGGCTGCTTGAGCGCCTCTACTGCGGCGGCCTTTTGCTTGGTGTACTCCGCAATGACCGCGTCGAACGCGGCGACGGCTTCCGCGTTCTCGCTCTGCGACGAATGCACACGACCCATCAGGTACCGCGCGTGGGAACCGTATGGTTGCTCGAAGGGCGCGAGTTGCCCGAGCGACTTTGCCGCGTTGGGAATGTCGTTCAGGAGGAAGCTCGCGGTGCCGTGGTAGTAGAGCGCGAGCGGGCGGAACTTGCTCTTCGCGAGCGCCGCGTCCTTCACGAACGGTTCGACGGTGGCGCGTGCCTCCTTCGTCTTGCCGATGCGCAACTCCATTTCGGCGGTGTCGCACTTGGCGCGTGCGGACCACTCCGCCTCGGGCGGCGTTTTCTTGTCGAACACGTCGCGGGCCTGAACAAACAGCTTCTCGGCGGCGGCGAACTTCACGTTCGCGGACGCAGTGCGCTGTGGCATCTCGTTCGGTCGCGTGACCCCTTCGGCGAGTTCCTTCTGCCCCAACCCACGCTGGCACACGCCCGCGTGGTAGAGCGCGATGCCCTGGTCCGCGAACTTGCCGTCGGCGGCGGGGGGCAGGAAGGCGTCGAGCGCCTTTTGGTAATTGCGGTCGGGGAGGTCGAGGAGCGCGAGACCGAGACCGTAGCGAGCGGCGTTCGCGTCCTTGTACCCGCCGAACTTGGCGAGCAGTTCGCTGAATCGGTCCGCAGCGAACTGCGGGTTCCCCTCGTTGTAGGCCTTGCGACCTGCGTTTAGCAGCGTCTCAGCCTGCTGGTCAGGCGTGGGTTGCGCGCTGGCGAGGGTACACGACAGGGCGATGAGAAGAAACGCGGCGATACCGCGGACGCTGGTGCTGAGCATTAGAGTGCAACTCCCCTGATGGAAGAGGAACAGGGTGCGGCGGGTCAAGGCAACGGCAGGAACGTAACTCTGAGCAGTTTGGCGGGTCATTCCCAAAGCCGTGGCGGCGGCAGCGATAGGGTGGGACCGGCTCGCGTGGGCTATTGTTGTCCGAAAGGACGGGGCGCGTCAACCGTGCGGCCCGGAAAACCGTCGCATGTTACGAAGTTGCGCGGCGATCACTCACCAAAGAGGCGCGAAAACCAACTATGGCCACCCGGTTGTGGGGCGGGCACGGTCACCGGATTTCCTTGTAACACGGCCGTTCCCCAGACGCCTGCGATCTGCTCTGCGCGTGAACGTCCGACCCACTTCGCAAGCCGGCCAAACCCCAACGCGAGCACCGGGCGACGGCGGTCGATGCCGTGACCGTCGGACCCGAGCAGATGAATGAACCCGCCCTTCGCCCACCGTTTCAGCGCCAACTCGAAGTTCTGCTCCCACGGTTCCGCGAGCGCGTGGGCCGTTACTTGAAGCAGGCACCCGGCTTCAATCCACTTCTGTGCGAGCGCGAGGTCGTCGAGCAATTCGGGGTACCGCTCCGCGTGCGCGATGATGAGCCGCACGCCTTCGGGCTTGAGAGCCTCCGCGAGCGGCATCGCGTCGAGGAACCCACTGTACGGCATTTCCACGAGCAGCCACTGCTTGTGATCGCCAACCGACATCAGCATGCCGCTTCGCCATTCGTCGAGCGTGTTCGCGGAGAGCATCACCTCGCCGGTGGGATACACCGACAGCGGAATCTTCTTCACGCCAAGCGTGGCCGCGAGCGCCGCGGCGGCCGATCGCAAGTGATCGGCGGTGTTCGCGGGGTAACCGGGGTTCTGGTGCGCGAGTGCGGTCGCGTGGCGTGCGCCTTCGGTGACGAGCATGCGGCACATCGCGAGTGCCACGTCCGCAGTCGGTGGGCCGTCGTCGAGACCCGCGAGCAGGTGAACGTGGGTGTCCGCGAAGGGAATCATGGAAGTGTTTTTAGGGCGCGAAGGGTTTACGCCCTTCGCGCCTCACGAAGAAATCCAACCGTGTCGGGCGGTCTACTACCTGACCTGTAGCGTGGAAGGCTCACGGCACCGCCGCCGGGCGCCCCCCGGCGCGCCGGCAGGAACCACGAACGGGGGGTTGAACCAGACCAGCATGCTCACCGGCCGGAGTCGGCCGGTGAGCATGCTGGAACAGCCTTCCCCGCGACGCACTGAGAGGCAAAGGCTCGGCTGTCGCAACATCAGCCTGCTGCAAAGCAGCGAGCTAAACACACCCGACACGGAAGATCAGTGGCGAACCGCCAGCGTAAGCTGGCTGGGTTGTTTCGCCAATCGAAAGACAACCCAGCCAGCTTACGCTGGCGGTTCAACGACTACTCGCCCGCCGGGTCTTTGCCGTTGACCCACGGGCCTTCGAGCTTCTGGTAGTCCGGCGGCACGAGCGAGCTGCCGGTGTAGCCCGCGGGCGGGTTGAAACCGGCGATCTCGTTCGGCTTACCGCGACCCTTGCTCCGCTTCTCCCACTGCGTCGCCCAGGACGAGTCTGCTTCCTTCGTGACGCGTTTCTCCTTGTCCCAGAACAGCGCCTTGCCGAACCGGTAGCTCTGCACGCCCATGTTCACCGTCGCGAACGCGGCCGCACCCAACTCCGGCGTGCTCAGCGTGTCGCGGCGCTTCACCTTGTCCGTCATTTGGACGTGCGAGATGAAGTTCTCCCACAGAGCACGCGTCGCGTTGCCGGACTTCGGGTTCTCGAAGGTGTGGATCGGCTTGTCGGCTTCCGCGCCCTTCGGCTTCGACGGACCGCCCGAGAAGAACTGACCGTTCACCTCGAAGCCCTTCATGTAGTCGCCGCCGCCGGTGAAGTTGATCGTGCCGAGGTGCCCGCGAATCCGCTCGCCGAGTTGCACGTCGTTGCACATCGTCGCGGAGATGATGACCTGGCAACCTTCCTCGTAGTCCGCGACCACCGTGGCCGTATCCGGCACGTCGCGACCGTCGTACTCCATGTAGAGGCCGCCGGCGCCGACCACGCGGGCCGGGAACCGGACGCCCATCGCGGCGATGAGGTGGGTCGTCTGGTGAACGAAGAGGTCGGTGAACATGCCGCCGCCGAATGGCCAGTAGCAGCGCCACTGCCCCCAGATGGCGCGGTCGAACGGCATCTCTTCCGGCGTCGGCCCGAGTTTCTTGCCCGCGAGTTCGGCGTCGCAGCCGAGGAACTTGCGCCAGTCAATCGTCTTCGGAGTCATGTCCTTCTTGATCGGGTAGTAGCGCCATTGCCCGACCGAGCTGTTGCGGTAGTAGCTCGTCGTCCCTTGAAGCACGTGCCCGAGCTTCCCGGCCTTGATGTAATCGAGCGCGGCCTGCCACGTCGGGTCGGCCATCGACTGCACGCCGACCGTGACCGTGCGCCCGAACTTCTGCGCGGCATCGACGACAAGGATCGCTTCCTCGATCGTCTTGGTCATTGGCTTTTCCATGTACACGTCTTTGCCGGCCGCCATCGCGTCGATTGCCATCTTCGCGTGCCAGTGGTCGGGCGTGGCGATGCAAATTACGTCCACGTCCTTGTTGCCGATGATGTCTTCGTAGTTCTTCGAGATGCGGCTCTTGCCGGCGTCCATCGGGATGCCGCAAGTTTTCGCGCTGGGGTACAAGCCGCGGCCGGTGCGGTTCTTCTTGTCGTTGTTCCGCTTGCCGAGCGTCTCGTCGCCGTCCCACACGTCGCACACCGCGAACGGGTCGATGGGTTTGCCTTCGTCGCGCAGATCGACAATGATGTCGATGTGCTGCTGACAGCGCCCGCCGGTGCCGAGGAAGCCGACCTTCAGCTTCTCGTTGGCGGCCTTGATCTTGGCGTAGCTCGCGGCGGGGAGGTTCATGGCGGCGCCGACCGCGGCGGTGCCCGCGATGAACGCCCGGCGGTTTACATTCGATTTCGACATAGCTATCTCCAGGGAGGGGAATGTAGTTGCGAGTGATGAGTGCCGAGTTGCGAGTCAGAATCAGAAGACCGGCTTTGCTCGCAACTCGCAACTCGTTACTTCTTACGTTGTTCGAGCAGCCACTTGTAGAGTTCGTCGGTGCCGTAGGCTTTGTCCCACGAGTTGTGCGGCACGCCGGGGTACTCGTCGTACTTGGGTTTGCCGCCGGCCTTCTTGAGGGCTTCGACCATCTCGCGGGATCGTTCGACCTTCACCGCGGTGTCGGCGTCGCCGTGGAACACCCAGGTGGGGATGTCCTTGATCTTCTCCGCGTCCTTCACGTTGCCGCCGCCGCAGACGGGGACGATGGCCGCGAACCGGTCCGGGTGCGCCGCCGCGATGCTCCACGTGCCGTATCCGCCCATCGACAGGCCCGTGAGGTACTGCCGCTTCGCGTCGGTCTTGTACTCCTTCTGCACCGCGTCGAGGATGGCCAGCGCCCGCTTGCCGTCGTCGCTCGCGGCGCCCCACGTGCGCTTCTCCGATTGCGGAATCACGACGATGAACGGGAAGTCCGCGCGCTTCTTGATCGCCGGCCCGATGCCCACGTCCACCGGCGGCTTGGTGCCGCCCTTGGTCTCGCCGGAGCCGTGCAGGAACAGGAGGGTGGGGTATTCCTTCGTGCCGTCGTAGCCCTTCGGCACGAACACGACGTAAGGTGATTCGGTGTTATCGGCGTTCTTGAACTTCTTGTCCACGAACCCGGTTTTGGGTTTCTCGTCGGCGGACCGAACCGGCTGCGCCGCGCACGCCGCGCACAGTACGAACGCAACCAGGAGGCAGAATCGCATGGAGAGGCTCCGGGAAGGGTAGTGATGTAAGCCTATCAAACTATTCAGGCGCCCGCCAGCGAGCACTTCGAGTTAATGTGGTCTGCTCGCGACCGGCGCACGTGACGATTCTTTTAAGGTGGGTCGAGGCTCGCTTTGGAGCCGAAGGCCCACCACGACCGTTGACGACTCGCGAACTGACTCCTGGAGAACCTAATGAACATTCTCGTCACGGCCGGGAACACCCAGACCCCGGTGGACCGCGTGCGGTGCATCACCAACATCTTCTCCGGCAAGACCGGCGCGCAGATCGCCACGACGGCATTCGACCGTGGAAACAGCGTGACGCTGCTCACGTCGCACCCGGCGATTCTCACTGCGATCCCGGCTGCGCGCGAGCGAACCGCACCGAACTGGCGCGTTCGCGCGTACCGCACGTTCGATGACCTCGAATCGCTGATGGCCGCCGAAATCACGGGCGGGGGGTACGACTTGATCATCCACGCCGCCGCGGTCAGTGACTACCACGTCGCGGGCGTCTTCACGTACCAAGGTGGGCAATTCGCGGACGCAATCGCGGGCAAGGTGAAAGGTTCGCACCCCGAACTGTGGCTCAAACTCACGCCGGCACCGAAGCTCGTCGACAAGGTGCGCGCAGAGTGGCGATTCGCGGGGAAACTGGTGAAGTTCAAACTCGAAGTCGGCGTCTCGGAAGCGGAACTGGAAGACATCGCGGAGCGGTCGCGTTTGCACTCGCACGCCGACCTGATGTGCGCGAATACTCTTGAAGGGATGCACGAGTGGGCGCTGATCGGTGCCGGTGCGAGCGGTTACCGGCACGTCGCGCGGGCGGAACTGGCCGCGCACCTGCTCGCGTCCGCAGGCGCGTAACCGTCCCGGCGGAGCAGGTCAACCTCTCGATGTTGCCCGAGTCCAGGTCGGTGGCGCTGGTCGTCCTGCGTGACTACGGCCTTCGCGCGCGAATCTGCACCTCGCAGAACGTGAGCGCCGCGATGCCGTTCGCGCCGACAAGCAGGGTCTTCTGGCTCCACGCCGCGCTGTCGAGGTAGGTGATTGTCTTCGCGTCGGAAGCGGCGCTGAGTTTCAAGGTCACGCTGTTCGCGGTCGCAGTCCCGGAGGCGACCTTGCCCTTCTGCCCGTCGAGGTAGAATTGACCCGCGAGCGCGTTGTCCCACTTCACCGGCTGGTCGAACTCCAGCACGATCTCGTCCTTCTTGTTGTTAGCGAAGTACGCCAACTTGAGGTTCGGCGGCGTGATGGAGGTGGTCGGAACCTTCCCGTAGTGGTCGCGTTCCACAAGAGGACAGATGAGCCTCGCGAACTCGGCGTACCCTGCGGCCGGGAAGTGACAACCACCCGGCGGGTCGATGCCCAGCGTGGACATGATGCTAAGGTTGGAGAACGCCGTCGGCAGGTTCCGTTGCACCTCGCGCAAGCGGTTGTCGGAGCCGTTAATGCCCATCGAACACGACTTCGGCCAGATTTGGAAGACGTAGTAGTGCTTCACGTTCGGGAAGTCCGTCTTCCACCCGGCCGCCAGGTCGATGAAGAACTGGCGGTACGTCTCGTGACCGTAGCCCCCGGTGGGCCCGTCCGCGCCCTGATCGTTCTCGCCCTGGTGCCACAGAATGCCGCGGACGCTGTGCGTGAGCTTCGCCTGCTGAACCCGCCACAGGAGCCGGCCGTAGATGGTCGTCACGTCGGTCGGGTTGGCCGCGTTACGCTGGTGCTGGTCGATGCGGCTCCCGCCGACGGCTCCGTTGATGATGCAAACGGGAACCTTGTGCGATTCGACCAGCCGGAGCGCCAGCGCCATGCCCCAGTAGCCGATCTGCCCGTTCCCGCCGGTGCGGTTGCGGACGACCGCGCGCCCCCAGCGGTCGTCGCGTGCGCCCTTCGGGTCGCCGGCCGTGCCGCCGAAACTGCACACCCACTCGCTCGAAAGCGGCGGGTCGTCCTTACCCACGTCGGTAGCCTCCGCGTTCGATTGGCCGTCGATGATGTAGACGTCGCCGCAGAGAATTTGCGAGCGCGCGTCAAGCAGAGTGTCGTCCTTTTTCAGCCTCGCGCCGAACTCGATCGAGTACTTGACGAGGCCTGGCTTGAGCTTCACCGTGAACGAATACGACTTGTCGGCCTTGAGCGCCTGACGCAGGCGGCTGAACTCCTTGCCGTCCGCGTAAACATGCAGGAAGACGGAATCGGCCTCGCCCGTGATCTTGCCGCTGTAAACCAGAGTGCCCTCGTTCTTGTCGTCGCGGGCGTAGAACTGGCCGTCCGTGGGCTTCTCGTCCTTCGCGGGCACGCGCTCAACCCACGCGTCTTTCGCAGGCTCCGTGACCGCGATTGTCACGGTTCGCACGTTGGGCTTGCCGCCGTTGTCGATGGCCGCCGTCACGGTCATCGTGCCGCTGTTCTGGGCACGCTTGAGGATGAGTTTCCCCGGCGCGGCGTCCTGAATCGTGGCGATGTCGGAAACGCTCCAGGTGTAGTTGAGTTTGTCCGCGCCTTTGGCCCGCATCGCGTTCAGGTTGGTGATCTGAGGAACAACCTCAATCGTCTTGCGCCCGTCCCACACGGCCGGGGCTTGCAGCGTGAACTCTGGTTCCGGGATGTCCTCCTTGATCGTGACGGGCACGTCCTTCGTCTTCGTTTCGGTGGCGTAAACCGCTTTGAACCGGAGTGTCAGCGTCTGGTTGCCGACCACCCGCCCCGCGTCGAGCGTGTACGCGAAGCGGTCCGTGGCGACAACCGTTTCTTTGCCATCGCGAACGATGCTCCAATAGACCTTCTGCGCGCCGCCGGCCTTCGCATCGAACGTCATGCTCTTGCCTTCCGGCAGGGCCGCTTCAGTCTCCGGTGGTCCGAACTCGTTGCCGGGGCGCACCACCGGGCCGACCAGCGTTTGAAGTGGCTTCTGGTTCTCGTACTGGAGCCGGATCCAGTCGGCCGAACGCGCGACTTTGGAGATGCGCACCTCGTCGATGTCGCCGACGAAGTCGTAGTTGTTGTACCACCCGCCGAGCCACAGCCGGGCCGGGGTCTTGATGTTCAGAAGCGGCTTCGCGCTCGCGTCGAGTTTGCCGTTGATGTAGACCTTGCCGTCTTCGCGGTCGTAGGTGTGGACGACGTGAAACCACTCTCCAAGCGGTACGCGGACCGCGCCGCGAACGTCGGAGAAGTCGCTATCGATGTGAACGTGCGGCGGGCTGCGGAGTTGCATGCGTACCTTGCTGCCGCGACCGCCGCCCTCGTTGCCCCAGCCGATGATGGTCGCGTTCGGCCGCTCCGCCCGGACCCACGCTTCGGTGCTGTGCGAACCCGCCCCCGCGGGGTAGTCCGGGATCTTGTCGCCGCAGAAGACGCCCTGCTTGCCCGCGAAGTGCCTCGCCTGGCCCACCACACCCGCGGTAGAAGTCGTGCCGGTGTCTTTCGATTCGAGCGTCCCGACCTCGTCCTTCACCGGCCCGGTCATGTGCCACACGCTGATGTAGCCGTTCGACTCGTTGAAAACGGCCTTGCCGTTGGACTCCGACTTCGCGTCGGCCTTGCCCCAGTAGAGTTTGAGTTCCTGCCGCGCGTTACCAGTAATCTTGGGCACGCGCACCCAGACGCTCGCCACGCCCTTCGTCGTGTCCCACTCTTCGATCTGATGCGCGAGCGGTTCGCCCTTCGCGGACGAGAACCGCAGGTCTTCGCCGTTGGCTTTCGCCTGGGCGAAGTCGAAGTAGTCCTTGTGCAGTCGGACGAGCAGCGGGAAGTTCTCGACCGACGCGGACGCTGGCAGGTCGGCCCCTTCGGGCGTGGTGAGAACGTACACCGAGCCGGTGTGCTTCCAGCCGGGGTATTGGGCGGGCGCCGGTCCCGCGAGAGCGAGAACCAGAACCGAACTCAGTGCAAGAAGCGTTTTCACGAGCGGGTCCGTTCGGGAGTGGGTATCAGTCACGCGGCCACTTCGGTGCGCCCTTGAAGGCGCCACCGGCCACGCGGTTCTACGGTTTGGGTGGCGCAACCGGGATCGCTTCCGTGCTGGGCTTCGACTTCAACCCGGCGGTGTTCACGGCAATCACGCGGTAGGTGTGTTTCTTGCCGGCTTCCGGCTTGGTGTCGGTGAACGCAAGAGGCACGAGCGGTTGTGTGGGTGTGTCGCTGTATTGCAGGTTTTGGAAGATCGGGCGGCCGAACGAGTTCTTCCCCCCTTCGGGCACGTTGGCGAGGAACTGGCCGTCGCGCTCGATGACGAAACTCGCCAGCCCGCTTTCGAGGTCGGCTTCGGCTTCCCAGGTCAGCTTGTTGCCCTGCACTCGCACGTTCGTTGGCACGGGCGGCAGCGTGGTGTCGGTGACTTTCGTATCCTTGACGTACTCCATCCACGCTTTCGCGATCGCTTCGTTCGGGAGCCACGCGGCCTTGAGCGGCTCGGCGTACTTCGCGGCCAGCGCCGCTTCGCCGCCGAGAACGGGTGCGAGCCATGCTTTGTCTACCGGCATGGCCTTGAGCGGATCGCCGGCTTTCGGCAAGCGGGCGGTCAGGCAGGCGTCGAGCCACGGGATCGCGAGGTAGCGTTGGTTACCGCAGTCGTGACTCGACAGCGGATCGACCGCGACGCCGACAAGCCCGCCCTTGCCGCGAACCTCGTTGAAGAACGTCTCGTTCGCGGGCCACACTCCGGCAAACTGTTTGCCCTTTTCGGTGACGCCTTCCTTCGTGCCGAGGTTGCACATCAGCGGCACCTTGAGTGCCGCGTCCGGCAGCGTGTGCGCCTTGATTCCCTTGCGATTCGGATCGTCCTTCAACAGTGGCACGCCGGAGCGCAGCCACGCCGCCGCGACGCGGTCAGGGTGCAGCAGCACCATTCCGCCGGCCCAGTGACCGCCACCGCTGTGACCCCACAGCGCCCAAGGCGTTTTCGCCAACTCCGGGTGCCCCGATTTCGCGCCGAGGTCCGTGAGGCACTTCTGGAACGCGGCATCGGAGCCGTTACGCGGGTCGCACCACATCTGGCAGTCGGCCTTGTCCGGTTGCTCGTAGGACGGCGACAGGAGGGCGCAGTCGTGCTTCTTCGCCAGTGCTTGCCAGTGAAGATCGTAAGCGCCTGTCAGCCCCGACTTGCACGACCCCTCGCCGCACCCGTGTTGATGCACGATCACGCCGCGAAGCGACTTCACGCCCGGCGGAATCCAGACCGTGTAGTTGACCGCGTACGGCAGTTCGCCTTTCTTGTCCGAAGACTCGTAGCGCACGCGATAGTACGGCGCCTCGGCCGGTGGGAACACGTCGTAGGGCGGCTTCTGGGCGGGCACGTCGGCCGCGAACGCGACGAGAAGAAGGCAGACGACCCCCCAGCATTTCGCAGTAGTTCGGCGCATCGAAGAGTTCTCCTAAAAACGAGATTGTCGCATTCGCCACGGGGCAAGCAAGCCGCGATTTGGCTGTGGAGGGCGGCCGATGTTAGCCCAGTTTCAGGACGGGTGTGGCGTCGTGTAACGAGCCGCGACCGCAAGGGAGCGGCCAACGGAAGCCACTCCCTTGCGGTCGCGGCTCGTTGAGACGCGCCATTTTTTCCGTAAGCACTCTCGCCCAGAGTGGAGAAAGTCTTCGCGAGCAACCTGGGTGTGGTAACCGAATCGACTGTTCGCGCCACACGGGGCGAATATCTCACGCCCTCAGAGGAAAACCAAGCGTCTGACCTTACGGCTTTTTCGACGGATCGCCGCTCCCCGACGACGGGCTGATCGGCTTCGCCTCGTCGATGTGCTTGATCACGCTCTCGATCAGTTTCACGATCTCCTCGCCGGTCTTCCGGTCGTTTTCCTTCCCCTTGAGTGCGTTATCGGCGTCCTTCTTCTCCTGATCCTTCAGTTTGATCAGGTCCAGGGCCATCTTCCGCTCCTCGTCCTTCATCTTGTCGATGGTCTTCTTCATCTCGTCCGCGAGCTTCTTCAGTTCCGGGATCGCGGGCTTCGCGCCGGCACCCATCGCCGCGAGCGTTTGGACTGTGACGAGGGTGAGTTGGATCGGTTGGTCCTTCTCCGACAGCAGGTTCGCGACCGCGTTCACCTTCTTGCCCGCGGTCTCGCCCATCAGGGCGATCGCCTGAAGTGCCTGTACCTTCACGCCTACCTCGATCCCGGTGAGGTGTCTCGCGAACGCGTCCAGGTTCTCCTCGTTGACCTCTTTCGGGTCGAATCGCATCAGTACGAGGCGCGCCCAAATTTCGACCTGTTTGTCCTTCTCCAGACCCTCACGCTTCATCTTCGGGTCGCCGACGCGAGCCTTCATGTATTTGACGATCACCTCAGCCGACTTCGTGTTGATGGGCGGGGGCATCATCATGCCGGCTTTCTTCACGCCGTCCCACGGCGGGCCGAGGAGCATCAGCGCCTGGAGCGACTCCATGCGTACAGCTGCGCTCTCGTCCCTGGCGAACCGGTCCGCCAGGGACGAGAGTGCCTTCATGTTCGGACCGGTTGTTTCGTTGAACCCGACGCGGCCCAGCGTGCTGGCGATGGTCCGGCGTGTCTCGTAGGACGCATCCGACGCCGCGACGCCAGTCAGCGCCGTGATCGCGCCAGAGGCTCTCGGCCCGAACATGGAGACCGTTTGCACTGCCTGATACCGCGAACTGCCGCCGCTCGCCCCCGTGTCGATGACGTTGATGAGGAGCCGAAGAGCCTCCGTGTTGTCGTCCTCGTTGTCGAATGGGATTGCCCCGACCGCGTTCCAGACGGCGAACCTCACAGTGGGGTCTCGCTCGACGTTCATCCGCTTGAGGAGCAGTTTGCTCACTTCGCCCTTCTGGGCGGGCGGCCCGAAGTTCGGCAGCGTGCGAGCTGCGAACTCGCGGATCGTCGGGTCCAAGTGTCCCATGTCCTCCATCACGGCCTTGATATCTTTTCCGTTGATGTCGGTGGGCCACTTCACTTCCGGTGGTTTGACCGGATCTTTCTTGTCCGGGTCTTTCTTGTCGGTTTCCTTCTTCGACGGCTGCGCGGCGACCGGTGCGGTTGGCTGGGCATCCACAACGGCCGCGAGCAGCAGCGCGAGCAGTAGTGCGAACACGCCGCGAAGCGTGACGGAGCCCGCTCCGCGAGCGGGAGAGATGATTGATGGCGAGGCGGGTTGCATGGAGGGTACCTCGGGAGCTCTTCCCCAATACAGGCTAACGGTAAGCATACTCGCTCCGTTGGTGCCGCGCCAACGGCATACTGGCACTCTCGAGGTTCTTGCGCGTTCGGCGTGCGCCAGGATTTTCAGGCGTCGGTGGCGGTGGTCAAATCGCGTTACCCCAGTCCTCATTGGTGTTCAAGCGGTTTATCTTGTCTGGTCGATGACATTTCGTGATTTTTACCCCAGTC
>SXGT01454562.1_pt1 | contig 17050 bp, 21 predicted proteins | sample 3176221 | NCBI WGS metagenome assembly SXGT01 (sample SAMN11356862, study PRJNA531348) | freshwater metagenome | isolation source: freshwater sample F1-120 | place: China: Fuxian Lake, Yuxi | collected 2017-12-25 | reverse complement strand
GCTCCCTCACGGGAGCGTGGATAGAAACAGAAAGTGCAGGCCACGTTTCGCCCCTCCACGTAGTCGCTCCCTCACGGGAGCGTGGATAGAAACTGGCCGGGTGGTCATCTCGGGACGCGCTGGTTGCCGCGGTGTTCGCAGAATCGATCATCATCATCCCGCTGTTTGTATACATTTCCAGGCATGCCCGGGTTATTTCGGAGTTCCGGGGATGCTTCCAAATCGAATGGTCTGTATCCTGCACGTTGTGGTGGCGCACTTAAAGCAATGGGTCGCGCGGGCGCGTTGCCGCTTTCCCTGCTATCGCATTGTTCGCCATTCGGGATGGCCTGGGTATTTGTGGCGTCGGGAACTTGGCGGCGTGTAAAACAGCCATGGCGGTAGGGTGTTCGAAGCAGTCTGATGGACGCTGACAAGTGGCGACGCACGGATCGACGATGTACGTCAGCGCGGTTAACGCGTCGATGGGTGGTGGAGTTCGGTCTGTTCAGGTGGTCCTCCTTAGTCCGGAGTCTTATCCGTCCGTGACGTGTACAGGGAAGATCGGGCAGCGCCTGACCGATCGCTACAAATGGCTGTCAGTCGCTATTAAATTTGCCGAAGCGAATGGGACGTCGTCAAGGCAAAGGACCCAATCGGGCCCGTCGCCTTCAACAGGTGGAGTAAAGGTGAGTCTGTCCTGACGGCGGTAGCAGCCGTCAGCCTGGGTATCTCCGGTGCGTGGGTCGAACCAGCTTGCGTAGATCGAGTCGGATGCAAACTGTTTGGTGATGATCGTCACAGGTCGCGGATCGGATAGGTAGACGAGCATGTGTCTGCGATCTGCTGTGCGCGCGGCCTGTCGATGTTGATCCCCCCAGCCCCAGAATTCATAGAGCAGATTCTGATCGGGTAGCAACTTATCCCATGATCGGCTCAACATTAGCTTTCGCGCGTGGCGGACCTGGTTGGCACCCGGCAGATGTATCGCAGCCTGCCATGGTGTGCGCACACGGTTGATGCCCGCTCCACGGGCTGGGTCGTAGAACTGCCAGACCGGATGACAACCGTAGGTGTGTCCACACGCGCCGGCCAACAGCGCGTGATACATGGCCTTGCGAACCTCAAGCTCTCCGAAATAGCCCCACGTGCCGAGCGTTCGATTCGCCATCACCGGGTGATCTTCATACCGTGGTTCACCGTCTACGGTGGGCTTGGCTGGGTAACAACTCAGATCATGGCGAACCGCTTCCCAACCCGGCACATCGGGCCACGAGTGGCCTGTCTGAATCATATTGAAATCCAGCCACGGTTCTGCATGAACGTATTGGCTGGAACTACACCCACCATTCGGATGGAACGTCTTGAGATGGCGACCGCCGTCCCCTTGGGAGAGGCCCGCTGCCATCTCGCGCCAAACGGTCAGGTGAGTTTCGTTGGTGATCGGGCGATCGCCTCCGACCACCCAGATGATATCCGCTTCCTTGTATCGATTGCCCATCCATTGCCCCCATGCGCGGGCGTTGGTCGGGTTGAAAATTTCGGGACCTTCGCCCCACACCGAATTTACTTTGTCCCCCCATGTTGGAAGCAGTGCGACGACAATGCCACGTTCGTTGGCGGATTGAACGATGAAGTCCAGATGTTCGAAGTAAGCCTCGTTCGGTGTCGCTGGATTGAGATCCTTCAGCGGTGCGTGACCATACCGGTTCGGGCCAGCCCAATGGTGCTCGACCAGAGCCATCACCTGAATAACATTGAAAGACTGGGCGGCTCGCACATCCAGGTAAGACACCACTTCTTCTCGCGTCAACCGTTGGGCGATTTCCCACGCAGTGTCTGCGAGATAGAAGAACGGTGTTCCGTCAAGTCGTTCGAGCCGACGGTGATTTCGCGAGACGATCAGGGAACGGGAGGAAGTCATGGGTTGCCAGAATTTGTAGGTGACACGAGCCGCCTTGCGTTACAACACGGGAAGCTCGTGCCGATGAGTTTACGAGGATCGTCATCATCGTCGCAGGATTATTTTTCCAGATACAGGTAAGCCGGATCCGCTGAAATCTCCGCTTCAGGCTCGAGTTGAATCGCAGCACCGTTCAGGTCGAATGCTTTCGTCACCTTCAACGATAAAGATTCAATCGTAACCGGTTCGTCTGCCCATACGATCGCGACCCGTTGACCATCCTGGCGATCGGCGATCGCACCATGGACACCCGGCACTGTGGTGCCTAGTGGTGTGACGCGGATCGGTGCATTCCAGTGTGTCGTCATCGTCTTATAGGCGGGATGTATGACCGAAGGGCTACCATCATCTTTCAACATAGTGACATGATCACCACCGGGAGCGAAACGGAACCAGAACAACTTGTCTACGCCATTGGATAATGCCACCGCGTAGCTTCTCACAAGGAATCGCGCTGAATCGGCGGGGGGCGCATCTGCGGTGTGGCGCGTGATGCCGTGCTCGGTGACCCAGACTGGAAGCTGCAGGGATTGATCCTTCTGTAGTGTGCGGAAGATGTTGATCCCTTCGATCAGGTCGTCCTGTTTCGGATAACCATATCGGTGGAAATTCAGCACATCGTACCGTTTGAAGAAACCTTCCTGGGAAGCCAGCCAATTAAGGAATTCCGCGTCATAGCGTCCACCGGTCGCGAACCCGGACGTCGTCAGCGTGATTTCTTTCCGAAATGGTTCAATCGCCTTCTGAGCAAGTTCGATGTGGTGCAGGTATTGCCGTCGGCGTTGTTCGTCATTGTTTGCTGCAGGGAAATGGTTGGCGGCCCAGCAGCCTTCGCCGATCTTGAGGAAGTTGTAGTGATCCGGCTCGTTCATCACTTCCCATGCGTCGATACGTCCTTTGTACCGCTCGACAATCGCGCGGATTTGTGCCTGGTAGCGTTCGTCAAACTCTTCGCGGTGGGCGTACGCCTTGGCATTGTTATCGTCCTTGGGCGCACTGGAACTCCAAGGTGTGGAGTAGGACATGATCGCCAATATTTTCATGTCCAATCGTTTCGCCTCTTCGACGGCGGCGTCAATCGGCGCCCACAGCCATTCGTCCGGGCCGGTGGGCTGAATGTGATACCAATTGATGTCGATCCGAAGCCACTGAACACCGGCATCCTTGGCGATGGTGTATTGCTTGGATTCGTTCCAGTGCGACCCGACGGCGAAGGGTTCCAAGGGTGCCTGCTGTGCCTGGGCCACGGTGGCGCAGGACAAAATCGAGAGTGCCATCGCCTTAAGCCAAGTGATCTTATTCATCAAACGGACAGGTGCTGAGGTGTCAGAAATCATGTTTATCCTTTCAAGAAGTGATTTACAGTCGCCGCCGGGCGCTTGGCACGGCGAACTAAAGCGAGTGCGGCTCCGGCAAACAATGCCAAGCATGATGCAGGTTCCGGAATACTGGTTCCCAAATATAGATAGGTAGGGTTGGCTGATAGCGTTGTGAAGCTGGTGACGGTGATCCCATTTCCCCACATGTCGAACGCCTGTGTGAACGTAAATGGTAAATCGCCCAGCGCGATTGGTTGCGCTTGATCCGACCAGACGATCGCCACCTGCTGTCCATCCATACGGTAGGCGATGGCGCCTTCAACGCCAGTGATTCCGGTTATCTCGGTAACGCTTAATGGATCATTCCAGTGGGCTGTCATCACGCCATAGATAGGCAGCAGGATTGAAGGCTGACCATTGCTCTTCAGCAAGGTGACATGATCTCCACCAGGCATGTGACGGAACCAGAAAAGTTTGTCGGCCCCACTTGCAAGCGCGGTCGCGTAGCTTCGAACCATGTAGCGGCCGGCATCGGCCGGTGGGTTGTCGGGGCTGCTGTTGGTTATTCCATGCTCTGTGATCCAAATCGGCGCGCCAGGCATCTGTTGGTCGCGGATGGTTTCGTACTCTGTGATCTTGTTTTTAAGAGGTGTATAGCTTGGGTACCCGTACGCATGACCGTTGAATACATCGTGCTTTGCGAAGAATCCCGGTTGCTGGGCGAGGTGGTCTATAAAGCCCGCATCGTGATTGCCACCGTTGGCGTAGCCCGACGTCGTGAGGGTGATCTCCGAGCGGTAGGGGGCCAGCGCCGTTGTTGCAAGGTCCATCATGTGCATGTATTGCAGCCGTCTTTTATCCGTGGCGCTGGCGGTGGGATGATTGTTTGAAGCCCACGTTCCGGTTCCGATTTTCAGAAAATTATTATGATCCGGTTCATTCATGACCTCCCATGCGTCCACCCGATCTTTGTACCGGTTGACGATCGTCGCAAGCTGCGTCTTATACGCGTCGTCAAACTCTTCTCTGTGAGCGAAGTTGATGTCTCCACCGCTGCGCGACCACGACGTTGAGTACGACATGATCGCCAGCACCTTCAGCCCAAGACTCTCGGCCTTGTTGATGGCCGTGTCGACGTTCGACCAGTTCCATTCGTTCGCAGAGTTCGGCTGAACGTGAGCCCAGTTGATGTCCAACCGGAGCCATTCAATGCCGGCATCCTTGGCAAGCTGGTAGTACTGGTGCTCGTTCCAGTGTGTACCTATTCCGAACGGCTCCATTGGTTGCGCAGCCCGTGCAGGAACACACCAGATGAACGAAAGGGTAGTCCAGGCAGCGCCCCCCAGGATGAGATTGCGGATTCGTACTTTGAAGTAATACATGGGGTGCTGCTCCCGAGGAGAGTTGCTACGGCCGCTTAGCACTGAATCAATTACGCCAGATATTCGCGAAGCGAATCCGGAGTTGAGTACACCGAGGTACGCCGAAGGTGGTCTCCGACGTACCTCGGTTGCGAAAAAGCCCCGCTACCCATTCGCAAAATCGTCGCAGGCTCGATTATCCAAGTGGGGAAGCCATTTTGATCCCCCTGCGACGTCGAAGCAGCATCCCAGCGAATCCCGCACCCAATGTTGCGATGCCCGCGGGTTCCGGCACTGCGGGCGCTTCGGCCAGTGTGAAGTCGGCGACATTCCAATCATTCGTGGAACCGAGCCTTCCCCACTGAACCGTTCGACCTGTGAAGCTGGTCGGCGTCAGACCGTTCGTCCCCGTTGCTGCGTCGAACGATACGCGGTAGTAGACGACCGAGTTTGTACCCGTCAATTCGACTGAGGGCATCGGGTTAAAGTCTTGCGAATAGCCGCCATCTCGATAGGGCGTACTGTCCTGGGGATCATTGCTCGTGAAAATGTTGATCCAGTTCAGGTTGTCGTAGCTCCACTCAATTTTCGTCCGCACCGCGTTGGTATTCGGGGATTGCGGGTCAATATTAAATCGCTTTCCCCAGCTAACCGACGTCGGCACATAGTTCGTGTTCGAAAAATCGAACTTGAACGTTGCATAGGCGCTGCTGGCAGTATTGGTCGCATAGACAAAGCGGCGCTCACCTGCACCGGTGCCATCTGCAGCGGCGAACATGTTCTGGGAAGCGAACACGGTGTTGTTAAACTTCGATGTCGCCGGGTCTGAATGACCGAAATTGCCACTGCCCGGGTCCGGGCTTACCGCCGGTCCGATCTCCGAGTACAGCATCGTGAACTTGTAATTCCCAGCGACGATATCAGCGTCCATGATTGTCAATGCACCCCATGTCGATGACGTGAATCCCGTCATTGCGATACTAGCAAATCCCATCAATACAATCGGCGTGTTCTTTTCCCACATGTTCTTTTCTCCAGCTTGTTCCAATCCGTCGTTGTGATTGGATCGGTGTTTTGCCCTTATCCCTGCCGCGGTGCGCCGCGGAGGAGCTGCTCATGACGTGATAGTTGCAGATACAATCATAACGTCGGTCCAAACGTCTCTGCCCACATATGCATTCCTCTCCCGAAGGTTGGTAAATGTTGTCGGGGCTTCATCTGCGCCCGGTTCGCAGGGGACCGCGCGAGGTCCTGTGCACTGCCCTGATTCCACTGCAACTGTCTCTGCCCACGATTAGTAGCCGTTCCGATCAGCCCAGCGGAACCACATCTGTTTGGTCGACGTGCTGTACTCAATGCCGGATACGCGAGTGGTAAGTGGCATGTCAAACGCCTTGTCTACCACGCGATCTACATGGAAATCACCGAACAGGAAATTGGATCCTTTGTAATGCCAGTTCGCTGCTATGCGACTGCCACTACCGTCCGGGTTCGCAGTGTAATTTGAACCATTGATGCTCTCGGCGACGAAGATTTTCTCGACCGGGTTCCGCACGCGGGTGAGCTTCATGGGCCGAACACCAGCCGGAATATCGCCCAATAACGCGGCACCTGCAAAATAGCTGTTATGGCTCGATGAGTCGCCTTGAGCGGAAATGAGGTTCGATGGGCACCGGAAGACCTTCTCGCGCGAGTTGGCACCCTCGTTCGCTCGATTCACCAGTTCGGCTGCGCACACCTTTGACCAATTGTCCAGCGGGGACGCCACACCCGTGATGCCGGCAATTAACTGTCCCTTGTGCTTTTGTGAATAGAGCATCAGTCCCATTCCGATCTGACGCATCTGGCTTGCGCATTGCACCGCATTTGCCGCCGCTCGTGCTTTGTTGAGAGAGGGTAGCAAAAGCGAGATTAACAGCGCGATGATACCGATAACCACCAGTAACTCGACCAGTGTAAAGCCCGAAACGCGTTTGTGATTCCTGCCGAACATGGATTTCTCCTGTCAAAGACGTGATGACCGGTTTGGTCGACGGATGATTTGAAGACGCAGACACTTCAGTGGCGTCTATTTGCTGTCGAACAGGACCGACCAGTTCTGTTTTGTCGTCATCCCGCACACCGGGAAAGACTGCCGCTGTTTGAAAGGCTCCGTGAAAGGGAACGCTCACTCATGACGGCTCGTAAAATCTGAAAACAGTAAATACAACCGATTATCGTTACAGATTGCCATGGCACTATTGATGCGAATCCGTCACGATCCCGGAAAGGGGGGTCGCAAGAATTGCATTTCCCTCACACTGCGAAATGACTCTCTCGAACATCACTGACGTTCTGCCGTGAACTCAGTATGCAAATCTCAGGACCTGACCGGGCCGGTCGTCTGACCAATCACCAACTGACAGTCCATCAGAATGCGTCGTACCGGTCCGGCTGGTTCGCGGATACGGTCCAGCAGACGACGGACGGCAGCCAGGCCCATTTCCTGAAACGGAACGCGAATTGTTGTAAGTGGCCCTTCACCATCGTGAGAGGGGACGGCATCGACACCAGTCAACGAGACATCCTCAGGCACACGTAGGCCAGCAGCCTGAAACCGCCGACGCCACAGAAAGGCAATCGCATCGGATGGTGTCACCCATGCCGTCACACCGGCGCGGGTCATTTCGATGACACGCCGCACGACTGATTCGTCCTCAACCGTCGCGGCAAATTGGATGTCGGCAATCGATGGATCGTATGGCAGCCCCAGACGCGCCAACGCCTGCACGTAACCAGCGAACCGAGCCTGCACCCACGAACGATCGTTCGGACCGGCCAGAAAACCTATTCTGCGGTGACCGAGGCCGTACAGATGGTCACACGCCAAGCTCATCGCGCTCGAGTGATCGACATCAACACAGTCAATGCGAACACCAGGATAATGATTGGTAATAGAGACGCACGGCATTCCCGCGGACAACGCAGCTACCACGTCAGTGGGGAAGTAGTGCGTCAGCACGACCCCCGACAGTTCACCACGCCGCATCGCCGCCGGTTGAAATGCCTTTTCGGCGAATCGCTCACGGTCGTGCAATGGCACATGGTGCACCGTGATGGAAATATCTGCAGCGGCGCCGGCCTCACTTACCCCTGCCAACACCATGTTCGCGTGCGGGATGGCGGGTGATCCCACTGTTTCATCTGTCTGGATCAACAACCCAATCGAGGTGGGTTTCTTCCCAGCCTTAACAGGCGTGAACTTGTCATGACGTACTGAACTCGGGCGATAACCCATCCGCGCAGCCAGTTCGATCACCTGGGCACGAGTTTCCGGACGAATCTGGGGGCTGTTTCGCAGCGACTTGCTTACGGTCGCCGTCGAAATATTTAATTCAGTCGCTATGGCTCGCTGATTGATCTTCACAATCACATAGTACACGATGAATCCTAATAGGCAAAAACATTTACGAAAATTTAGGTAAGTGTATTTATAAGCATAGGTTGTGTACTGGTTTCATTCTTTTCGCAGGGTAATGCCATGTGGCTACATGAGAAGCTGAAGGCTAGAAAAGCTGGTGTAGCATCGATACCGGGTTGCTACCAGTTGTTGGGCTGTGTGGGGATCCACCTACAGATGACTTCGGCACATTGGCGTCGAAGGCAGTGAGACAACAGATGCTTAACGCCGGGATGGTTCGGAAGGTGTGGATCTACTGTCCGTTGCAACACAAGACTCGACATAAAGGAAAGGAGCGCATCATCCTGTTCGGCACGAAAGCACAGGTGGTGATTTGGTCATATCTTTCGCCGGATCGCGATATGTTTGCCGTGATCTTTTTGACCGCAAACGCGGCGCGAAAGGGTCACTAGTACAGCGATCGATACGATCCCCGCTCATACGCTCGCGTTTGTAAGGAAACAGGGATTCCTCACTGGCATCCAAATCAACTGCGACATAACCCAGGGACACGTCTGAGAAAAGAATTCGGGTTGGGCGTTGCTCAAGTAGTATTTAGTCACAGCAAAGCAGACATAACGCAGTTCTATGCGAAACTTGGTCTGTCGAAGCCGTCGCAGCGATGCAAAGGGTGGGATGATACGTACGCGAACAATGACTACATCTAAGGCGAATCAACAAATGGGGGAGGAGGCGTCAGACTATTACTGAACTTAAGTCCTTCACCAGCAATGGGCGATACAGGACCGGAACGAATGCCGGAAATCCTTAGAAGATGCCTACTTGCAGGCGGGGTATGGCGCGAAAAGCGGCGCACTTGCGGAAATCGCACTGAAAGCCGTGCTTTCGATGGCACGCCGACAATATGACGCTTCATGCCGGGAAGGGGGTTCCCGGTGACCCTACCCCCAGTCATTCAAGAATTGCTCTACGCCGGCGCGCTCTTTGTTTTGAACGACAGCGGCGGCAAGGACAGCCAGGCAATGCGGCTCGCCCTGCGCGACGTCATCCCTGCCAGCCAGAAGATCGTCATTCACGCCAGTCTGGGCGACGTCGAGTGGCCGGGCGCGTTGGAACACGCCCAGGCGGGTGCCGAGCGTGAGGGCCTGCCGTTTGTCGTCGCCCGCGCCGTGAAGACGTTCTTCGAAATGGTCGAACACCGGTACGCCGTCCGGCCGGGCCCGAATTCTTCATGCTGGCCGTCGGCGGCGAACCGCCAGTACACCAGCGACCTGAAGCGCGGCCCGATCGAACGCGAAGTGCGGCGCGTCCTGAAAGAGCGTGGCCTGACGTCGATCGTGACGTGCATGGGCATCCGTGCCCAGGAGTCATCACGGCGGGCCCAGGCCGTGCCGTTGCGGCGCAGCGACAGGAACTCGGTGGCGGGCCGCGACTGGTGGGAATGGCTGCCGATCCATGACATGACCCGCGCCGAAGTGTTCGCGTCGATCGCAGCCGCGGGCGAACAGCCACACCCAGCGTATGCCGCGGGCAATGAACGGCTGTCGTGCATGTTCTGCATTATGGGTTCGCGCAACGACCTGACCAATGCCGCGCAACACAACCCGGAACTGTTCGCTCGTTACGTCGAGGTTGAAGAGCGAACGGGCTACACGATGCACCAATCGCGCGTACCACTTCGCGTGCTGGCAGGGGGTGCGGCATGATGACTCAATACCTCCAACGCGTCTTGAAGCCTCTCATCGGCGACGCCGTTGCGCTTGCGATTGTGACTGAACGCAAAACGCGCGACGAGCAGATGCAGTCGATTGAGCGATTTCGCGGGCTTGCCGTCGCCGAAGGTCTGCGGCACCTATTCCAGAAGAAGCATTTTGACATCTGCCAGCTGCGCAACTGCCTTGAAGCCGCTCAAGTAATCCCCGACGGCGAAACCATGCGTTTGCTCGCGCCGCTGCATTGCCGCGACTACGCGGACATGCCAGCCGCGCTACGTGACGAAATCTTTAGTCGAACGATGGCCATGTTCGGAGTGGGGGTGTCGGCATGAGATACGACGACGGCATCCCCGAAATCGATCCGCGCGAAATGACCGCCGAAAAGCGGATCGCTCGCATCATCGCGCGACTGCCCGAAGGCTTGTTTCAATTCGACCAGGGCATGGGTGGGCGCAAGCCGTTCCCGGTCGAAGACGTGACCACGAAACGGGTCTACGAAAGCGTCTCTGTCGCCGCGTGGAACCTGCGCATCACGACCACGATGCTCTACATCGCGCTGTCGACCGGCAAATCAATCTACGGCAAGCGTTTCAAGTACCTGAAAGGAAAGGTGTCCGCATGAGCGTCACTTACGAACAAGCAAAATGGGACGTACACAAGATGGCCGGTGAGGTCATGGAACAGCACCACGGCAAGCGACTGCGCTTTGCTGACGGTGTTTTCCCGACCCTGTGCATCCTCATGGCCAACAGCAGCAAAGAGGAGCCGAACGGTTCGGCGGTGATGCTGCACGGCTACCCGTGCCAGGCCGTCATCAGCGTCATTCCCTACAAACAGCGCGTCGATAAGCGTGCCGACGTCGAAATCATCATCGACGAGAAGAACTGGCACGATCTGACCGAACCGCAGCAGCGGGCACTACTCGACCACGAAATCACGCATCTGGAATTCGACGTCGACCTGAAGACGGGCATCGTCAAAACCGACGACGCCGGCAGACCAAAGTTGAAGACACGAACTCACGACTACCAGATCGGCGGGTTCCGTGAGATTGCCCGGCGCTACGGTGCGGACGCGCCGGAAGTCATCACCGCCCGGGACTTCGCGGAGCGATTCGGCGACGACGTTCTGAAACCCAATGAATCCAGTTTGTTCGTGTGACAAACGACAAGTCCACAAGCTCGCTCGACCGGCTGGCCGCGCTCGTTGATCGCGGATGGCTTGGCGTACTGACCGACACCGAAAAGTCGCTCTGGATGGCCTACGCGCGCTTCTCTGACCGAGACGGAATGGCCTACCCAGGCAACGACACCCTGACCAAGATCATGCAACACAGCAGCGAACGACATATTCAGCGAGCCAAAGCCAGCCTGAAGGCCTACGGCTTGATCGAAGTCGTCGGCGCGAAGGGCGGGCGTGGTCACGCCTGCACGGTCAAGGTTCTGACCCCTCCATTCCCGCCACAAAATGGGTCATCCGAACCTATCGAAAGGGTGGCGAATGACACCACCCTTTTCGACGTCGATTCTGCCGAAAGGGTGGCGTATTCAGACACTAAAGGGTGGCGTAATCAGACACTAAAGGGTGGCGTAATCGAGCGCGCACTTAATAAGGAAGAACTGGATATAGAACTGGATAGAACTGGTTCTTCCGCGACGACTTCGTCGTCACGTGCCCGGAATGGCAAATCTACGACCGATCTGACCGCGAAGAACGCCGGGGCTCAGGGAGAGCCGAGGAAGCGGGATGCACGAAAGCTCACCGACGAGCAGTTGCAGACCCGGGACGCGTTCACGCGGTGGTACGTCGAGGTTGCCTTCCCGCACGTCAACGCCGGGGTGAAGTACGAGTTCGCCGCCGAGGGGAGTCGCAACGGCAAGGCGGTGATGACCGTCCTGACCTCGCAGTTCGTGGGGTGGGATTTGTTGAAAGCGAAGCAGGTCGCCAAGGAGTTCCTGAAATCCGACGACGACTTTCTGCGACGCAGGGGGCACAAGCTTTACGACCTTGCCGAACGGGTCGCACGCTTCGGTGCCGACGTGGTTCGGCGTGAGCAGGGCCAGCCGACGCAGATCACCCACAAGCCGGGACATGGCCCGCGAAGCAGAGCCGCTGAGCGCGCGGCGGAACTCGACCGAATCATCGAAAACGCAATGAAAGACGAGGTGGAAGTATGACCCTGGCAGAAACGAAAGAGGTCATCAAATTGCTCGGCGAACTGTTCATGGGACAGGTCACCGAATCGATCGCGAAGATGATCCGCGAAGACCTTGGCGAGTTTCCGAAACAGTGGGTGGTAGACGCCATCAAGGAGCATCGGCGAACGCGCGAAATGCTCAACTATCCCCAGCTGATCGAGGGGGTGCGTGCCGTGCAGCGACGTGAGCAAGGCGGGCAGGAAACGACCCGCAACGAAGGGAATCTCGCCGCGATCTTCCGGCGCAACGAGCGGGACAAGGTGGGCCGGTTGTGGCTTCACGACGTTCAGAGCGACGCCGAAGTGATCGTCCGCAAATACCGGAACGACTGGTATTTGTCCTCGCAGTCCGACGGCTACCGAAACGGGATTTCAATGCGATGTCGCAGCGCCCTGATGGCCGTCTGTTCTATGGACCACGCAGGTGCCGACGCATGGGCCAACCCGACGAACGGCGCGATCTTCGACCCACGTCCTGAAATCTTCAAACAGTTCCTCGACGAGCTGCGCGGCGCACGTGCCGCTGCGGTGATGTCCGGCCAGGTGAACGAACAGTGGTGATCATTTTTCACAAACCTCTTAGCTCTTGAAAGGAGCATTTATGCACACAGCAGTCATAACCCACGTTGAAACCCCACCACCGCCAGCATCTGGCAAAGGGAAGGGTTTATTACCGCCGACATCCCCGGCGCCATCGCTGGTCGCCGCGTCGATGATCGAGCAGAAACCCGACCCCGAAGTAATAGCTGCGATGAACCGCGTGGCGGCAATCGAAAAGATCGGGAAGGAAATCGGTAAAGCCGAATCCGCGTTGGCTCGCGCTGAAACCGCCGTCGCCACGGTCGACGCTGAGCGCAAAGAGGCAATGGGCGAACGTAATCGCAAGGAAAAGGTTCTCGACGAGCTGCGCACCGAGTTAGTCAACCTGTCGAAAGGCGGCTTCAGCGAGCGCCTGAACTTCCCCGACCCCGCAAAGGTGAAGATCGACATGGCCGCGAAGTCCGCGACGCCATCGATCACAACCGGGAAGCCCGCGCCGACTGACGAATCGTGGCGCACGGTTCGTCTCGACACGCTCACGCCGAAAATCAGCCCGACAAAGCTGAAATTGTTGGCTGAACACTCGACACCGATCGTCACTATCGGCGATTTGCAGGACTACACCGCCAAGCGCGGGGAGTGGTGGGCTAAAGACATTAAAGGCTTCGGCGAAAGCGGTCAGCGACAAGTCGACGACGCGCTGTTCGCGTATTGGCAAGCCAACCCGCAGAAGGTCGACACGAAACCCGCGATGGTGCAGGTCGACAACGAGCAGTTCATCCGTAACGCCGACGGCAAGCTGGAACTGATGATCGACGGGAAACAGATCGACAAGCTCACCCACGCCCATGTGTCAGCGGCCTTGCGCGTCTTCGCAGTGTCCGACGTCATCACACCTGATCTGTTGGGCGTGACGAAAGATCAGCTTGAAGCGGCGTGTCATCCTCACCTGTTGAGCAAGCTGCAGCAGGACAAGACCGCCGATGTGCATCACATTATCGTGCTGCAATCCCTTCGGTGGCTGTGCGTGCTGCCTGAAGCCGGTGTCACAGGTGCGGCGTACCGGTTGCTGCCGCTGTACGCACTCAACACCGAGCCAACTGTCCCACGGAGGGATCACGAAGCTGGCGAGTATTTCGCCAAGCACGTGAAGCATGAAGGGACGGAATACGTCATCGGCGCGCGTGCCGACGGCATTCTGGCGGCTGATAAACAGCCGACAGTCGAGACGTCGGAAACCGCGACGAAGCCAACGGCCAAGGGTGGCAAGAAGAAGTCGAAGAAGTGATTCACCGCAATGGCAGGCCCGTTGGAAACGGCGGGCCTGTCCATTTTGCACGGAGGTCGTATGTCTCTGTTATTCGCTGAACCAGCAACCGAAGCAACGCAACCGATCGTGGACGCTGGCCCGATCGAACTATTCGTGCCGGGCATTCCTCGACCTGGCGGATCGAAGACGGCGACGCTCATCCGGAAAAAGGGTGGCGAAATCGTCATGAAGAACGGTCGACCGCTCATCACTACGCGCGACGATGCCAAGGGCAACGCAGAGTGGAAGCAGACCGTCGCATATTTCGCGCGACAGGCTTACGACGCAGCGCCGATGGCAACACCGTTGCGCGTGACGGTGACGTTCATCATGCCGCGCCGAAAGGGCGACTACGGCAGCGGGAAGAACGCAGGACGGCTGAAGCCAAACGCGCCCGTTTACCACACAGTCAAACCCGACGCGACGAAGCTGATGCGCAGCACGGAAGACGCGTTGACGGGCATCTTGTGGATCGACGACGCACTGATAGTGAAACAGGAACTGACGAAGGTCTACGGCGACAAGCCGGGGGCGCACATCAAACTGGAAAGGGTGGTTTAGTCGTGGCATCGAACAGCAAAATTGAATGGACCGATCGTACGTGGAACCCAGTTGTGGGGTGTCGGGCATGCTCGCCGGGGTGTGCGCATTGTTATGCCGAGAAGATGAGCAATCGGCTGGCGGCGATGGCGAAGAAGGACATCGCCGACGGGAAGAACCCGGGCAGGAAGCGTAGGTACCTGAACGTGATTCAGGACGGCGGGTGGCGCGGGAATGTCGAGACGGTGCCGGAGGCACTGGGCGACCCGCTGAAATGGCGGTCCCCACAGAAGGTGTTTGTGAATTCCATGAGCGACCTGTTCTACGGCGACGACGGCGACCGGCGGGCGTGTGAGTCGAAGGGCATTCCGTTTCTGCCGGTGCCGTTCGGCTTCATCGACTACGTCTTCGCGGTGATGGCGCTGACGCCACGGCACACGTATCAGATTCTGACGAAGCGCACGCGACGGATGGCGGAATACACATCCGACCCGACGCTGTCCGGGCGAATCTATCGGCTCATCAACGATTGGCTCGACGACGGCCAGGCGGGATTTCTCGGCAGGTCTTGGGACGAGGCGCACAACGTCACCGGCTGGCGCACGGAAGGTGACCCGACCGAACCGGAATGGATCCTGCCGCTGCCCAACGTCTGGCTCGGCACAAGCGTCGAAAATCAGGCGATGGCCGACAAGCGGATTCCCGAACTGCTAAAGGTCCCGGCGGCGGTGCGGTTCCTGTCGTGTGAGCCTTTGCTTGGGCCGGTAAGTATCCCGCACGCTGCTCGCTGGCACTTTGACGACTGCACGTGCCTCGATTGCTTTGATCGGCGAGATCAAGGCAAAGAACAGCCGGGTATCGACTGGGTCATCGTCGGTGGTGAATCAGGCCCCAAGGCGCGACCGATGCACCCCGCATGGGCACGCGGTTTACGCGACCAATGCATCGCGGCGGGCGTCCCCTTCTTCTTCAAGCAATGGGGAGAGCATATCGCGCAGCTTCCCGACCTAAAACAGCCGTGCTTCTTTCTCGGCGTTGATGGCAAGCAATACCTGAACCCGGAAGAAGCTGGCAGAGCGGATGCGACATGCATGATGCGCGTCCCCAAGAAAGCCGCCGGGCGGCTGCTCGACGGTCGGACGTGGGATGAGCTGCCGAAAGTCGAGGTGGCGAATGTCTGAAAACCTCGCACACCTGAAACTCGCGACCGCGTTCACCACCTTCGAGGAACTGAAACGTCTCGCCAAGGGAAAGACAGCTTACTACGCCGTTCACACCTGCTGGTGGTCGTTCACGACGCCGTACACGCTCCCGGTGCCAGGCAGTGCCGTCATCGGTGGTCTGCCGTGTGACCCGACCGGGAGCGTGTTGATGGAAGCCGACGCGGTGAAGTTCATCGAATCGGCTGAGGCCAACTTCGCGCATTACGGCAAGCACGGCCTGCGCGCGTTCGCTGCGGCGTTCCACGGGAACGTGCTGACAATCAACGGCAAGCCCACGGCATTGTGTGGCTGGGATCACTACAACGCCTTGCTCGATCGAAAGGACTATTTCCAATGATCGAAGCCGACGACATCAACCTGGACGGCTGGACACGCGCCAGCGACACGACGCGTGACGAACTGTGGCGCGCGGCGCACGTGCTTTACAGCGGCGAGCGTCGCGGGCGCACCGTGCTGCTGGCGAAAATGTGGTTCGGAAACACGTGGATCGCTGGCAAAGGTGAATGGGTGTGGCAGGTGCGGTGTCAGGGCTGGTACTCGCGAACGGTTCATGATGGACCGCGGTTGCTGGACCGGATTGAAATCGAAGTGATGGCGCTGCTGCAAAGGTTGGAGGATGCACGATGAAATGTCCTCAATGTCACCGTACGACCGCGAATGATGATGGCCCACGAGTAACGGACAGCCGCCGGTCAGGAGATACCGCGATCCGACGTCGACGGAAATGTTCGTGCGGACACCGTTTTTCGACCTACGAAATCATCGTCACAGTAGACAGCACACGCCAACCGGTAATCGCCGATTTGGCTCGCCTGTCTCAATCGGTTGTAGATCTTAGTGTGCAGCTACGCGACCGAGGCGAGGCGCTTAAGACTGAGCTGGCGGCTTATGTCACACCGGCGTCGGAGGACAAATGACAACGACACCCGTCCGACTTCAACGCTCCCGCGCGAAAGGTTCGCGACTCACTTCACCGAATGGCTTGCCAGTGAAGTGCGTAACGCGCGGCACTAAGTGGGGCAATCCGTTCCGCGTGAACGGTCGCGACGAATACCTTTTTTGCGATGCGTCGCACCGTCGAACGATCTTCACTCCGTGGGTGATTTTCGACCATGAGCAGGACATCGAAAGCAATCCTGCGACTTCACAGATGGCGATCGATCATTTCGAGCGGTGGCTGTCCGGTGAATTCAACGCGGCGGGCATCGTACGGCCATGCACCATCACGAAGGAAGACATTCGTCGTGAACTTCGCGGGAAGAATCTGGCGTGCTTTTGTAGCCCGGGCAAAGCGTGTCACGCAGACGTGTTGTTGAAGATCGCAAACGAGGAATGAACTATGTCGACGTTAACCCACAATCATCCGGTCCACGGCGCGACGACGTACACGTACGAAGACCCGCTCATATGGCGTCACAATTTCAACCCCAACAGGATTTCACGTGCGGGCGTTTCGCGGTCAAACACTGACCGGCGCTACGCACCGATGATCGACGGCAAGCCG
>SXGT01373018.1_pt1 | contig 17052 bp, 11 predicted proteins | sample 3176221 | NCBI WGS metagenome assembly SXGT01 (sample SAMN11356862, study PRJNA531348) | freshwater metagenome | isolation source: freshwater sample F1-120 | place: China: Fuxian Lake, Yuxi | collected 2017-12-25 | reverse complement strand
CGGCATCATCACGGTGGAGAACAGGGTCAGGGTCTTCATGACCTCGTTCATCCTGTTCGACTGGACGCTCAGGTAAGCCTCGAGCAAGCCGCTGAGCAGCTCCCGGTGAGCGTCGGCCAGATCCACCACGCGGGCGAAGTGATCGAAGACGTCGCGGAAGAAGGGCGTGAGCTCGCGAGGCACCTCGTCGAACTCGCCCCGGGAGAGGCGGAAGAGGATCTCTCGCTGGTGGACCGACATCCGCCTGAACGCCGCCAGCCCCCGCTTGAGCCTCAAGATCTCGGAGAGCACCTGCTTGCCAGCGGAGGTCCCCGCCACCTCCATGAGCTGGTCCTCGAGGTGGAAGATCCGCTCGTCGTAGCGGTCGATCACGGGGATGTAGGCGTCGACCAGGCGATCGAGGATGGCGTGCACCACCCAGACAGGCCCCTTCTTGAGGAGGCGCGCGCACCGCTCCAGATCCCCGCAGACCCCCTCGAGCAGCTCCCGGCTGGGAGAGCGGGTGATCAGGAAGCTCGAACCGAGAAGGAAATCCACCTCGTGGAGCTCGATGTCCAGCGACTCGGTCTGGGTGATCGTGTGGACCACCACGTGGAGGTACTCGTCGAAATCCTCGATCTTGGGCAGCTCGCTTTCGTGCCACACGTCCTCGATGGTGAGCGGATGGATCCCGAGCACGTCCCTGAGGACGGCCTCGGCCCCGGCCTCGTGAGCGTCGAGCAGCAGCCAGAAGCTCTTGCCCGCTTTGTGGAGGGAGACCGCGAGCTCAGGATCCTCGCTCGTCTTGACGACCCCCTCCTCGAGATGGACCAGACGCAACCCGCCGACCTCAGCGCTTCTCGGCGAGGATGACGATGCGAGGAGACTCGCAGCCGAAGAAGACCCCGGGGGTCTGGATCTTCCCGGTCACCTCCGCGACGCGAAAGCCGGAGTCGTGGAGGAGCTTGCCCAGCTCGTGGAGCGAGTAGGCCCGGATCGAGTACTCTATTTCCTTGGAGCGGCCGTCGTCGATCATCATGGTGCGCTTGACGCGGATGCGCGACGTGATGAAGTCCATCTGCATCTCGTCCATGCAGACGCAGCCCTGCCCCTCGAACCAGGCGAGCGACGGCGCCTGGCGGACGATGTAATCGCGATTCACCACGTCGAGGAGGAACTGGCCCCCCTTCTTGAGCGCCGCGTGGACGCGGGCGACGACCTGGGCATTCCGCTCCTCCTCGAAGAAGCCGAAGCTCGTCTGCCAGCAGTACACCCCGTCGAAGGCCTCCTCGAAGACCATCTCGCGCATGTCGCCCTGCACGAAATTGAGCTTCTGGTTGCGCTCCTGCGCCTCGTCGGAGGCGTGGGCGAGCATGGAGAGCGAGAGATCGAAGCCGACCACCTGGTAGCCGCGGCGGGAGAGCTCGATGGCGTGGCGGCCAGTGCCGCATGCGAGATCCAGCACCGTGGCCCCCCGGGCCACGCCCAGGCTGTCCTCGATGAAGTTCGCGTCCGTGACGATCTCGGCGTCCGTGACCTTGCCGACGGTGCGGAGGAAGTCCTCGTTGAAGAGATCCTCCCACCAGGGGCGGGCCCGCTTGCGCGCCGCCGCGGCCTCGCTCATGGGAGGGGGGGCGATGGGGCTCGCCCCGCCGACGCTCCCGAAGCCGGGCAGCGCGGACGGAGGGGCCAGAGGAGGCACCCGGGGAGGGCTCGAGGCGGCCTCCACGGAGAGGGCGCCGGGCGGCGTCGACGCCATGCCGGGCGGGCGAGGGGCGATGAACGGAGCCCGTGTCTGAGGCGGGATGGGGACGGAGACGCGAGGCGAGGAGGGCGTGAGAGGCGCGCCAGGCACCGCGATGGCCTCGACGAGGTCGTCGGGGTCGATCTCGGGAGGGTTCGAGATGGGGATGTCGTCGTGCTCCTCGGGCTCCTCCTCGACCGGGATCTCGAAGCTCACCTCGGAGGTCGGCGAGACCTCGACCTCGATGGGGCTCGAGGGAGCGTCGGTCGCCTCGCTCTCCTTCGCCTCGATGGCGGCGGACTGCCACGGCGTCCAGCTGTCCTCTTCAATCTCGTCGGCGAAGATCCCCTCGCGGAGCGGCACGAAGCGAGGCTCCCCGTCCGGGTCGCCCAGCTCGCCGAGGGAGGGCAGCTCGTCAGGATCGAGGGTGAGCTCGGGCGCGGGGGTCGTGTGAGGAGGCGGCGGGATGTCGGACTCGTCCCTGGGGGTCGGCGGAGCCGGGGGAAAGGACGCCTCGGCCGGGCTCGTCGCCCACTGCGACCCGAACTCCACGACCAGAGGAGCCGCGCGAGGCTCGGGCCGGGAGATCTCGTCGTCGGGGATCCGCAAGGTCATCTTCGGGCGCGGTCGCTTATGCGCCAGGAAGGGCTCGGCCCCCGCGCCCTCGCGGCGAGGCGGGACCGGCGGAGGGAGGAGCACGTCGTCGTCCTCGAGGAGGAGCTCGTCGAGGGGCTCAGGCTCGCTCTGGGCCTCGTTCCTTGGTTCGCCGCGCTCCAACGCACCGGGCGCATCGGACGCGCCGCGCTGCCCCTTCTCGGCCTCTACGCTCATGCCGATCCCTTCTCCAGCGACTTCGGCTCCGCGAGCGGCTCGCCCACCCGCACGGGTCCCTCGACGACGACGAAGCGCTCGAAGGCCCTGGGCTCAAGAAAGATGACCGCCGTCGAACCGAGGTGGAAGATACCCATCTCGTCCCCCTGAGCGACCTGGACCGGAGCCCGCAGCACCTGGCTGGCGCCGCCAGGGGAAGCCAGGTGGTGGCCATAAGGCACGTCGCGAGCGTCGATGCCGGTGACCGTGATGCGACCGACGACCATCGCGGCAACCATCACCACGGTGACCCGCCCCAGCCCCTGCTCGGGAGGCGTGTCGATCACGATGGCCACGCGACGGTTGCGGGCAAAGAGGTTGTCGACGTGCCGGAGGCCGATGGCGTTCACCGGATAATAATCCCCCGGCATGGACCGGACCTCGGTGATCGCGCCGGCGACGGGCGCGTGCACCCGGTGGTAGTCCCGGGGCGAGAGGTAGATCACGCAGCCCCCTCCGCCCTCGTAGCGCCGGGCGTCCACCGGATCGCCGACCAGCTCCTCGACCCTGTAGGGCCGGCCCTTCACGTGGAAGGTGGAGCGCTGGTCGACGGGGCCCGGAGACTCCACCCGCCCGTCCGCCGGCGACACGACGAGCCGACCTCCCCACCCCGGTGACCCGCTCGACGGGCCCTCGGCCACGCCGGAGATGGGTCGGGCGCCAGGGCGGAGCTTCCGGGTGAAGAAGTGATCGAAGCTGGTCCAGCGGTCCGGCGACTCGCACTCCTCGAGGGAGACCTCGTAGGCGCGGCAGTACGCCCCGAGCACGGCCCGCTCGAGCGGACGAGGCCAACGCACATCGGCAAGGTGGCCCATGATCCGGGTGATGCCTTCGCGCGGCAGTAGCCGGAGAATCTGGGCAGAAGCAGAGGTCAGATTCATCGAGGACCTTGGCGGCGGCCACGGAAGCCCCTTGCGAGCCTTGCGCGAGGGCGCCTGAGGAGTCCGAAAGCGGGCGTGGGAACGCAGCGAAGCCGAGCTCGGCCAGAGCTGGGTGGGTTGATTGCGGTCCGGGATTCGTTAGGAAGCACGATGCTAACCGCCGCATCGCGAACGGGTCAATGTACCGTGTTCTCGGTCCCCTTGGCGAGCGCCGCCGCGCAGAGAGAGTTGGGTGTGGAAGGGGGCGTCAGGGACTCGCACGCGGCCTCGGGATCGAAGGGATCGTGGGCGAGCGCCTCGGCAAAGGACAGCTCGGCCATGGCAAGATCGGCAGGAACGTCCCCGGGCGCCCTGGCGAGGCGCCCCCGGAGCGCCCACCAGGGGGCGTAGGCCATGGTGACGTCCCTGGGCTCGGCGACGAGGGCACGGGCCTCGGGCTCCTTCTCCGTGGCCTCCAGCGCGCGGCCCTTGACATAACGAAAGCCCGGATCAGCGGAGAGCTCCGCCCCCACCTGCCTCGCCTCGAGGAGCGAGGCCCTGGGATGATCGCGGTAGAGAAGCAGCTCCGCAAGGCGGACCCTCTCCCGGTTGTCCTTCATCCCCTTGGGAGGAGGGCCCAGACCATAGAGGCTCGACAGCGGCTCCTTGGGGCGCCTGGCGATCATGGCTCGCCACTCGAGGTCCCACCCCCGCAGATCTCGCCCGCTCACCTCCCGCAGCGAGTCGTCGACGCTCTTGCCCTTGCGCAGGGCGAGCAGCAGCTTCGGGATCGCGTCCGGCGACGACTGCTCACCGAAGTAGCGGACGAAGCTCGTGACCTCGGCGAAGGCCACAAGGGCCGCATCGGCGCTGCCCAGCATGGCGATGCTCGGCCCGAGCTTGTCGAGGGGGATGTCCAGCTTGCGCTCCATGCCCCGCTGCACGAGGGACTCGGGCGTCGGCCGGTCGTCGAAGGGCCCAGGAGGGCGCCAGCGGACCTCCTGGCGCTTGGCGAGCCCCTCCTGCAGCCAGAGGGGAGCGCGATCGCCCGAGGCGCGGGTGATGGCCAGGTGGGTCATCTCGTGGGTGACCGTGTCGCGCCAGGAGTAGCCGTGGAACGCGGCGCGAGGCGACAGCAAGGTGACCTTGCCCCACTTGGCGACCGCCACGGTCCCGGTCTTGCGTGCGTCCTCGTAGGGGAGGCCGGTCATCGCGGAGAGGGACGCATGATCGGCGACCACCACGACGCGGGTGGGCTTGGGCCAGTCGACGCCGAGCTCGCGGGTGAGCATCTCGCGGGCCCTCACCACGGTCTCGGCCAGGAGCGGAAAGAGCGCGCGATCGTTCTCGTCCTGGAAGCGGACCTCCAGCCCTCGGGCCGGATCGCTCTCCAGGACCGTCGCGGCCGTGACGCGGGCGCAGCCCCTGGCGATGTCGGCCAGGCTGCGCACGTCCTCGTCGGCGGCGATGTCCTTGCGACCCAGGAGCGCCGACGCGAGATCACAGTCCCCCGAGAAGATGGCGAGCCGGCCTCGGGCGACGGCGACGCTGGGATCCTCGGGATCGACGGCCTCCAGCTCCCTGGTCGCCAGATCCAGATCCATGGTCGTCGTCAGCTCGTGGGCGCGGGCCACGCGCTCGCGGACCTCGTCCCCCCCCGCGTGGAGGGGACGATCCGCGGAGGCCGCCAGCGCGAGCGCCAGCGCGGCGCAGGCTATTTTCCACTTACGTCTCATCGCAAGAGCCCCTCCGCGTAGCGGACGATCGCGTCCTTGTGGCGGCCCGATCCTGGCTGGCTGAGCCCCTTGAGCACGCGCTTGCGAAACTCCTCAGGGCCCTTGTGGGCGTCAGCCCTGGGGATGCCCGCGTGGCCCTCCGAGACGTCGCCGTCCTCGTCTCGCTGGCTTCGACCGGACTTTCCCCTGCCTTCTTCGTCCCTGTCGTCCTTCGCCCCCAGCTCCTGCCGGGCTGCCTCGAGCTTGCTCTGGGCCACGCGCTGCTCGGCGAGCCCCCTCTCGGCGTCGCCCCTCTTGAGGGCGTTGGCCGCGTCCCTCGCGGCCCGCTCGGCCGCGTCGAGGGCCTCGAGCGCGCCCTCCGGAAGCTCGCCGGACTGACCTTGACCCGGACGGCCCTTCCTGGCGAGCTCCCTGGCGCGATCGGCGAGCTTGCCCTCCGCCTCGGCCTCGCCCCCCAGCCGAGCGCCTGCCTTCTCGGCGGCGCGCTTTCGCATCTGGGCAAGCTTCTCCTCGGCCCAGCGGAGCTCCGGCGCGAGCTTGCGCCTGGCCTCCTCGATCTTGTCCTCGACGTCCCGGCCCGCGCGGAAGCTGCGGCCCGCCATCCGCTTGGCCTCGTCGAGGGCAGCGGCGGCGCTACGACCGCCGGACACGGCGTCGGCGGCGTTCCCTTGCTCGAGCGAGCGCGCCATCTGCTCGGCGAGCTCCTTGCCGGCGGCGCCCTTGCTGGTCCACGAGTCGCTGCCCGCCCCCACCGACGGCATGTCCTTGACGGCCCCGCGGATGGCGTCCGCGTGCTTCTTGGCCTCCTCACCCAGGGCCCTGCGCTCCTCCTCGCCCGCGCCCTCGGCCAGCGCCTGCTCCACCTTGCCCATGGCCTCGGCGTGATCGGCCGCCAGCCGGTCGAGCTCCTGCGCCGCTTCGTTGAAGGCACGCTCCACCTCGTCGCCTCCCTCCCCTTCCCCGTCGCCCGTCGGCGAGCCCCGGCCACCTCCGGACTCTCCTCCGCCTCGCTGGGAGCTGCTGGCCCCGCCGAAGGACGGATCGGGCTGCCGAAGCCGCAGCGCGAGATCCCTGGCGGCCAGCTCGGCGTGGAGGATGTCGTCGGAGCTTCGAGCCCGCTTCACCCGGAGGAGATCGGCCGAGACGATCTCCCCGAGATCTCGCCCCAGGGTCCCGAGCCTGAGCAGGGAGCGCCGGCCCCCCTCGAGGACCTGGGTCGCGGCGTCCAGGCGAGCCGTGCCCACGGCCCTGTCCTTGGGGATCCCCGTCTGGGTGGCGCCGAGCGCCAGCTCGTCGGCGGAGTCGGCCAGCTGCTTGGCCGCCCTCCTCGCGTCCTTGATGGCGAGCCCCCGGAGGATAGCGTCGAGCACGAGCACCATACGCTCGTTGGCCGTGATCGCGGCCTTGCGGGTGGCCGGAGCGAGCGAGGCGAGCTCCTTCTGCTCGGCCAGGCGAAGCTTCCTGGCCAGGGCGCGGAGGAGCACGTCCAGGCGCGCCGGGACGTGCACCCCCGCGAAGGTCGAGCCCAGCACCTCCTGGAGCCGGTCCTCGTTGCTGTCCGCCATGCGCTTCACCTCGGCCAGGAAGGTCTTTGGATTGGCGTCGCTCTCCAGGCGATACGCGAGGACGTCGACGTAACCGAAGAGGAGGGTCCGGAGCGCGGCGAGGCGCATGGCCTCGGGCTCGCCCACGTCCGGGGGCACCACCGTGATGGCCTCGCTCGCGCCCCACTTGGGGCCCGTCACCGGATCGTTGTCCTTGGCCTCGACCTGCACCGAGACCGGCACGTGGCTTCGCTTGAGGAACGGATCGCTGGGCCGGAGGATGTATCCCCCTCGATCGAGCTTGGTCTCCCCGTCCAGGCGGGAGAGCACGCGCCGCTCCTCGCGCGTCCCGGCGCGCAGCACCAGGTGCACCTCCCGCAGGCCGTGATCGTCCTCGGCCAGGTAGCGGATGGGGATCTCGGAGGCGTCGGCGTCGGTGGTGAGCGATATCTTGCGGGGCGCCCCCTCGAGCGTCACCGAGGGAGCCGCGTCCGGGATCGAGGTGACCCGGGTCTCGTCCGGCTCCCCGATGATCACGTCGCCGAAGCGAGCGACCACGCGCAGGCGGACATCCCCGGCCAGGGGCCAGCGGGCCACCATGGCGCCGGAACCATCGTCGACGAAGGGCACCTCGTCATGGCCGTCGGTGAGCGAGAGGCGGCGCCCCGCGTGGATCGGGATCCCCCGGAACGTGAGGAGCGTGCCCCGGGGGAGCTCGAGCTCCTCGCCCACCGGGTCGCGACGCTCCGCCTGGTGGAGGTAATCCGGCGGGCGAGACCGGAGCTCCTCCTGGCCCAGCCACACCATGTCGAGCGGGGCCACGCCCCCGCGCGCCGCGAGCACGTCGGCGCCCTCGACGACGCCCCAGGGGTTCTGGACGCACGATCCCGCGGCGAGCGCCCCCGCCACGACCGCCGCGAACCCCAACCCCTTGCCCACCCGCCTGGCCCGGCGCTCCACGTCCTCGCGAGGGATCGACGCCAGGGCGCGGGCGACGTGGAGCTCGGCGAGCGCCCGGGATGTCCCCGGGTCAGGGCGCTCCAGCAGGCCGAGGGCGCGCAGGGCGCGGGAGGCCTCCGCCGGAGCGGCCCCGGCGACGAAGGCCCCGAGGACCCTCTTCGGATCTTCGAGGACGCGCCGCTCCCTGATCCGCAGCGCGATCACCAGGGAGATCAGCGCCGCGATCGCGGCGAGCGCGGCGCCTCGCGCGAGCCATGTCCCGCCCCTGGCCACCAGGAACGCCAGGATCACGACCAGGATCGAGCCGGCGATCACGAGCCGGCGACGCGGCACGCTCACCTCGGCTAGCCACGCCTGGATGAGTGGTCTGAGTGGCTCGAGGAGGGGCACGGGCCAAAGGCTAGCAGCGCCCTCGCCCAACCAGGAAGGCTTCGCATCCCGGAGAGGGCTGGCCGCCGAGGCGCACCGAGGGCCCCGCTCGGACCCGGCTCGCCTCCGCGCTACGGCCCCGCCCCGGCTCGATGGAACCGGATATTGGCGACCTCGATCACCGCGCTGCCCGCCCTGGGCCAGTTCGCGGCGTTGGCCGCCACGCACACCCGCTTCACCTGCTTGAGGAGCTGCGCGTCGCACCTCGACGTGGGCAGCGACGCCCGCGACGTCCCCCCCTTCTTGGGGATGCGGTCGACGGCGCCCTCGTAGAGGTAGCACTGGCACTTGTCGCACCCCGAGACGGGGCGCTCGAGCTTGAACTCCAGCCTTCGATCGCCGCCGTCCTTCACAGCGACGTCCCTCACGGCGACGTCCAGCTCCAGGGGCCCCATGTCGCTCGCGTCGAGCGGCACGGATCGCTCCAGGCAGACGCCCGCGAAGCCCCTGTCCTTGCTCTTCTGCAGCGTCACGCGCAGGGCGCCTCCTGCCTCCTCGAAGAAGGCCTTCATTCCCCGCTCGTCGTCCTCAAACTTCATCAGGTGCCCGTCCAGCGGGAAATCAGGGATCTTGTCCGAGGGAGTCCCCGACGAGGCGAGGGCTCCGGGCGGTTGCAGGATGGTGATGGGGATCGAATCGGAGCCCGCGCAGTCGCCCGTCGCCACCAGGGTGAGCGTCACGTCGCCCGCGCAGCTGCCCGGGGCCTGGTACTTGGTGGCCGGGCTGGCCTTGTCGCGCACGCTTCCCGCGCACTGGGGCGCCGCCCGGTTCGCGACCGACCACTCGACGGCTGTCCTGCCCCAGTTGCCCGTCGACCGGACCCCCAGCACCAGCTCGGCCCCGGCGGCCACGCTCGTCGCTCGAGCCGGGTTGGTCTCGATGTTGAACGCGCACTTCCCGCCCCCCGAGCCCCGGCACCCGGCCGTGACCAGCAGGGTGATCATGCAGATATGGAACCTCGATTTCATGGATCCACCTCGACGTCCTCGTTCACCTGGGTGTTCACAGAGCAGTTGACGCCCGTCGGCCCCTCGTCGGCATACGCAGGAGGCAGCGTCAGGAAGAGCAATGACCGTCGCCGATGGACGCTCACGTGGAGGAGGCTTCCGGCGCGCGCCGGTAGAGTCACGAGGATCTCACCCGCTCGGACGCACTCGACCTTGTCGTGGTCGGGACCGTCGCTCGACCGGACCGCCGCGCAGCTGTCGGGATCGTTTTGCCGGTCGACCTCGACCGCCACCCCGAGGAGTGTATCGCCCGGCTGCAGCGAGACGTCGATGTGGTCGGACCCGGCCTGCCAGCAGGAGACCCGGAGTGGAACGACCGTACCGGGCTGAACGGTCCTCAGGACACGGACGGAGACGTGCTGGACGACGGGCCCGGGCTCCAGGATCGATCGGACTTCCCGCCAGAAGCTCGTGACGGAGAACAGACTGGCCGCCGCGATCGTCACCACGAGCGCCCAGAACCACCGCGGCCTCAGCTTGCGTTTGATGGCGAGGGCGAAATCCACCGGGCTCGCGAAGCGATCCGGCGCGAGCCTCAGCGCGCGCTTGACGATGGGGAGGAGGTTGCTCGGGATACCTTCAGGGAGCCTCAGGGGGTCGGACCCGTTCCAGTCGTCGGGGGTCGGACGCGTGCCCGTGAGGAGCTCACAAAAGAGCACCCCGACGGCGAACACGTCGGTTTGCATCCCGAGCTGGCCCCTCACGATCTGCTCCGGGGCCTTGTACCCTTCGGTGCCCCCGTGGCCGCCGCGGGCGGCCAGCGATGGCTCGTCGCCGAGAGCGACAGCGTGGCTGAAGTCGATCAGCTTGACGTCGCCCTCATAACTCAGCCACACATTCTCCGGCTTGACGTCGCCGTGGACAAAGCCCTTCGCCTGGATCGCTCCCAGCCCTTCGAGAACCTTCAGGACGATGTCGGCCGCTTCGCGCCAGGGGAAGGGCATCATGTACTGCCGGAGGATGGCGCCCCTGCTCTCGTCCAGGTACTCCAGGACAAGGTAGTGCCAGCGCCATTCCGGCACGTCGATCACATCGTAGATGGGGCGCACGTTGGGGTGCTCGATGCTCGCGTTCTTCAGCGCCTCGCCGATCCGTCGACGACCTGCCGGGCCGCGATCGGCGACTCCCTTGATCGCCACGTCCCTGTCGAGCGTGTGGTCACGATACCGATATACGTACGCGCTGCCCCCTCTCCAGCGGGTCTGCTCGACCCGCCGGTAGCGGCCGTTGGACAGCTCCTTAGGAGCCAGATCATATCGGATCTGCTCGACCAGATCGTCCGTAAGATCGCTTGGCTCACTCGGGTCGTCCGTGGGGCCGCTCATCGCGGCTCGGCCGGCTCGGCCGCCACGGGCGCCGAGCCGCGGAGGCGCTCGAGGAGCCGACTGTATACCTGGCGCAGCGCGGGTTGTTCCTTGTGCATCTCCTTTGCAATTTCTTCCCAGGACCTGTCTTGGCTCCTGAGCTGGAGGATCCGCCGCTCCTCTTCGCTCAGCGTCTTCAGTCTCTCTCTAAACCACGCGCGTTGAAGGTGATCGGTGGTCGTCAGCACGGTCCCGGAAGACGCCGCGAGGTCGGAGACGCCCGTCACACAGGCGCCCGCCGGCCCCCCCCTCGCGCGAGCCTCGAACAGAATGCTACGCGCGATTCTGAAAGCCCAGGACACGAGGCTCGCCTCGCCTCGGAAGTCGGGGAGGTACTTTGTCACGCGCACCGCGAGCTCTGCATACACATCATCGGCGTCGACCTCGCTCCGGGAGCTTTTGCGGATAAACGCTCGCGCAGGGGGTTCGATCGCCCTCAGCGCGGCCAGCGTGGCCTGCTCCCGATCGAGGGCGAGCGCGGCGCCGACCTTTTTTTGCTTGATGAGCCGATCGATCTCCTTCCGGCGCTCCTCGCGCTCCTCGGGAGTCAAACCTTGCTTCGTGGCCAGCGCCTTCGGGGTGGACATTCGGCTACGCCTCCGGTGGGCGCGTCGCGCGCCCCGCCATTCTATCCCTGTTAGAGGCCCGTCCCAGCTCCGGTGTGACAACGGGCGCGCTCTTTTTTTTTGCCGTCACATCCTGCCGCCGCCTCGCCTCCAACCAGGCAAGGAGCCAGGAGGAGCGGGCCGCATCGGCCGCCCGGATCCGGCCCCAATCAACGAGGTATTCCCATGCCTTCGATCAACCCCGATCCCTCTCGAGCCTCGCGCCCACCACGCCCCAAGGCCCCGAAGCGAGCCCGAGCCCGCTCGGCCCCCGAGGCCCCGTCCGCTAGCCACCCTCCACCTCCCCCTGTTCGAAACACGCCACCTCCGCCTCCGCCTCCCCCTGTTCGAAACACGCCACCTCCGCCTCCGCCTCCCCCTGTTCGAAACGCGCCGCCTCCGTCCCCGACGTCGCCCGCTCGTAGCGCGCCGCCCCCGCCACCCGTCAAGAGGACCGAGCCCTTGCCCCCGCAGAGGACGGGCCCTCGGCTCCGCGACGATCATCGGACGCTGTTCATCGCAGCCGATCGTCTGGCCGACAGCGCGCGCCGGCTCGCGACCCTGATCCACGAAGGGGGCTGTCCGCTCGCGCCGAGCACGGCGGAGCGCGTCGCCAGGATCCTCACGCGCGCCTCGATGATCGCCGAGGCCGCGGCGCTCCCCGGGGCTGGCTCACCCGCGCCGACGCTGGCAGCGCTTCGAGCCGAGGAGGACGCGGTCGCGTCCCCTCGGGCGCTCGCACGCGGCTCGCTCGAAGCGCCCGGGACACCGATCCTGCGCGCGCTCGAGAAGCGCGCTCGAGCGTGGTGGCACCAGCTGACCTTTGATCCGCAGGCGCGCCGCCGCCTGGTGCTGACAGCGATCGCAGCGCTCGCGCTCGTCAGCGCCGGTTTGGCCATGCACGCGGCGTCAGGGCTGGCCGCGACCCCGGGCCCTCGCCCCTCGGCGGCCGACTCCACGGCGGCGCTCACGCCGAGCCCGACCCTCGAGTTCCACGAGGAGCTCGAGACCTACACGGTCACGACCGGCAAGAAGAGGTAGCGGAAGTCACCGGCCCATCCGGCGGCGGAGCTCCTCGATCTCGTCGTCCGACACGGCCTCGAGGGCGCGCCCCGCGACGCGGGCTCGCGGGGGCGCCTCGCCGACGCGCTTCTTCTCGCGGGCGGGCGCCTTGCCTCGCTCGGCCTCGACCGAGGGGGTGGCCATCAGCCTGGCCGAGAGAATACCGCCGAGAAAGCCGAAGAGGTGCCCCTCCCAGGAGATACCGGCTGTACCGGGGAAGAGCCCTCGGAGCGTGCCGCCAAAGAGGACGAGCGCCAGGACGCTGCCGGCGATCGACCAGAATTTCCGTTCGAAGACCCCGCGCGAGAGCAAGTAGCCGAGGAGACCAAAGACCACGCCACTGGCTCCAACGTGCACCGTGTTGGAGCCGCCCACGAGCCACGTGCCCAGCCCGGCGGTGAGCGCCGAGAGCGCGGACACATAAAGAAAGTCCCGCGTCCTCCCGAGCATGACGAGCCAGCCGATCATCACGAGCGAGACGGTGTTGGCGATCAGGTGCCCCCAGCTCCCGTGCAGGAAGGGCGCGAAGAGGATGCCCCACAGACCCTCGAGCGTGCGAGGGCGGACACCCCAGACGTCGAGGCCATGCCCCACGACGGTATCGACGAGGTTGACGGTCCAGAGCAGGGCCACGGAGCCGCCGAGGAGCTTGGCCCGCGGCCTGACGGCGTCGCCCAGGACCGATGAGATCGTCTCGGGCTGGTCGCGCCTCGCCGTGGTCCTCGTGGGCATGGCCCAAGCGTATCGTTTCGGGATCCGGAGGGCGAGCCGGCGCGTGCCGTCAGCGCCAGGGGCAGCGGGCGAGCAGCGACTCGGCGCGGAAGCGCTCCTCCGAGGGGAGCGCTCCCCGACGCGCGGCCCGGTACGCGGCGAGCAGCTCGGTCGCCGACGCGTACCTGTCCCTGGGGTGGGGCGCGAGGGCGAGCCTGAGCACCCGCGCCATGTCCTCGCTCACGCCCGGGACTGCGCGGGGATCGGGCAGGCGCACCGCGTCGAGCGCCAGGGCCTGCCCGACCACCGCCGGGCGCCCGACCACGAGGCGGTAGAGGATCAGGCCCAGGCTGTAGACGTCGGCGCGCGCGTCGACGGCGCAGCCGGCCGCCTGCTCCGGGGCCATGTACCCGGGCGTCCCGACGACCATGCGCCCGGTGGTGCCGAGTCCGACGTCGAGCAGCTTGGCGACGCCGAAGTCCACCACCTTCCACCGGACCGCGCCCCCTTGGCCGACACGCACCAGGTTGCGCGGCTTCAGATCGCGGTGCACGACGCCCGCCGCGTGCGCCGCGTCCAGCCCACAGGCGACGTCGTGGATCAGCGCGCCGATCTCCATGGTCGTGAGGGCGCGCTCCTGGAGCAGCGTCGAGAGATCCATGCCGTCCAGGAACTCCATGGCGATGTAGGGGAGCTCGCCGTCGAGGCCGCCCACGTCGTACACCCGCGCCACCGAGTCGTGAGCGAGGCGACGCAGCGCGGCCGCCTCGTGGAGGAAGCGATCGAGGGCCTCGCTGTCCCCGAGCCGCTCCACGCGCAGCAGCTTGACCGCGGCTCGCCGGCCGGTCTCGACGTGGGTCGCGTCGTACACCTCGCCCATCCCCCCCCGGCCCACGAGCTCCCCCAGGCGGTACCCGCCCACGGAGTGCCCCGTGAACAGGCCGGGGCCCGCCCGGCGAAGGGCGCGCCTCAGCTCCTGCCGCGCCGTGACCAGCAGCGCCTGCGCTCGGGCGGCGTCGCGCGCGGCCCCGTCGGCCGCGAGGATCGCCGCGTGGTAGCCGACGTCGAGCCTGTACGCCACGCCGAGCGCGCCGACGTACATGAGCTGGATCACCACCAGGGTGGCCAGCACCTCGCCGAGCGGCGCCCCGGGCTCGAGCACGGGGTAGAGCCCCGCGTCCGGCAGCACGCCGGTCAGGATCGCCGCGGCGACGATCGAGTAGCCAGTGACGACCGAGGCCAGGCTCTTGAGCTCGAACCATGGCACCCCCCCGTCGGAGCGGGTGCTCGCGCGCGTGACCACCCCGGCGTGAAAGAGGAACATCGCGACCACCGCAGAGAACGCGGAGGTGAGCCCGAAGTAATAGCTGGGACCCACCGACAGCGCGGCGATCGGGAACCAGAGCGAGCGGGGGGAGGCGTCGAGGCCCCCGCGCCGCACGCGGATCAGCACGACGACGACCAGGCTCGCGATCGCGGCGCTCGCGGCGAGCGCCACCCGAGAGGGCATCGTGTCCCCGGCGAGCAGGAGGATGAACCCCGATCCCCCCACGCATGTCGTCAGGATGAGCAGGCAGGTGGTCGTGATCTTGGCGAGGTAGGCGGAGTCCCAGGTGGGCGCGGGGACGGGATCGGCGTGCAGGCGCGGCGCCCTCTTCGGGCCGGCCAGAGCGACGCGAGCGCGGGGGGGGCCCGCGAGCGCCCGGGGGCGCAGCCGGAGGGTCGGGGTGACCTCGCGGATCTCGGTCGATGCGTCGTCCAGGCTCTCCAAGGACCGGGCGGAGAGCAGGCGCTCGGCGCGCTCGCGCAGAGCGGCAGGGCAGCGCCCCTCGAGCGCGCAGAGCGCGGCGTCGCGGAGCGCGGCGGCGTCGCCGAAGCGCGCCGATGGCTCCTCCTCGAGCGTGAGCGCGAGGACCCGCAGGAGATCCCGATCTCGCTGGGAGCTCCGTCCTGTCGCCTCGAGCGCGCCCGCGAGCGCCTGGAGCCGGGACAGGTGATCGTCGTGAGGGAGCGGCGCGCGCCCCGACGACGCGTGGAGCAAGCAGAGGCCGAAGGCGTAGATATCGGCGCTCGGCGTCGCCCGATCCCCGCGCAGGAGCTCGGGGGCGGCGAAGCGCAGGGTCCCGACGGGCGCGAGGTCCTCCTCGTCGCTCGAGCGCACCAGCCCGAAATCGACCAGCTTCCAGGTGATCTTGCCGCCCTCGACGACCCTCATCAGGTTGGCCGGCGTGACGTCCCCATGCACCAGCCCCGCGCCGTGGACGACCTCGAGCGCGCGGCTCCCATGCTCGATCAGGGTGCGGAGCTCCTCGAGCGGGAGCGGCTTGCCGGAGGCCAGGATGGCCTCGAGATCGGTGCCGTGCAGGCGCTCCATCGCCAGGTACGGCAGCTCGCCCGCGCCACGGCCGGCGTCGTAGACGGCGGCCACGTACGGGCTGGCGATACGCGCCAGGGTGGCGGCCTCGCGGAGCAGACGCTCGACCGCCGAGGGGTCGGACAGGCGGTCGCCGCGCATCACCTTGACCGCCACGGCGCGGCCGTCGTCCCCGATCGCGTCGTAGATCTCCCCCATGCCGCCTCGCCCTATCAGGGCCCCTAGCCGGTAGGGCCCCACGCGCTGCCCGGCAAACACCCCGCCCCCGTCGGCGCGCAGGGCGAGCTGGTGTTCGGCCAACGCCTCGGCGATGAGCGACTCCCTGTGGATGGTGGCGCGCGTGGCCAGGTTGGCGGCCTCGAGCACCTCGCCATAGCGCCGGGTGACGGACGAGCCGAGCAGGAACGCCGCGAGGTACACGCCCTGCAACGCCACGTGCAGCACACCCACCCTCCACCGGGCGAGCCCCTCCGGCACCAGCGCCTCGAGCGCCCTGTCGGGCACGACGGAAGCCAGGGTGAGCGCCACCAGCAGCGCCTGCCCCGCGGCGAGCGAGAGGTAGGCCGCCTGCGCCTGGCGCCTGGCGTCGCGCGAGCCCGTGTTCGCCAGGCCCACCAGGACCAGCAGCGCGGCGACGAACGCGCTGATGCCCGAGTGCGCTCCCGTGAACGCGGCCAGCAGCGCCGGCCCCACCCCGACCAGCCCGTACCCCGCGACCCGCAGCGCGCCGCCCCTGGCTCGCCTCCGCGTCGCCCACAGGAGCGCGAGCAGCGCCGCCTCGAAGCCCAGGCCCTGGATCGCGAGCTCCGCGGGCGCGTCATCCCGCTCGAGCACATGCACGATCGGGATCATCGCGAGCACGATCCATACGAAGGGACCGAGGAGCTCGGATGGGGTCACCGCGCACAGCTCGTACAGCCCGACGGCCCTCGCTCTGGGAGCGGGTTTCCGTGGCACGGCCGAGGCCGCTGATTTCGCGACCCCTACCAAGTCCGAGCTGGCTGCGACCATTGGGGCGAGGGTGCTTGAATGCCACTTCCGTACCCCGAGCCGGAGCGGCGCTCGGGCCGATTTACCGCGCAATTCCAGGGGTGCTCTCCCCACGGACGACCAAGATCCCTGGATCTTTGGCGGCCCACACGGATCGGCGCTTCATCAGCCGCGCAGAGCGCAGGGGACGGCGCGATCCGGGAGCGCTCAAGGCCCTGCTCGAGGGGGAGCAGCGCACCCGCTGGAGGTCACCAGAGCACAGGGAGGAACGCGCCGCCGGAGAGAAGGCGGCGCGTTCGGTTATCTGAAGAACCATCGAATACCACTACAGGCTCGCGCCATCGTCCAGGTAGCAGCGCTCGAGGTTCGCCCACACAGTGTCGACCGCGACGTGCCACACCCAGAAGAGCGGCACCTGCGCGGCGTCGTTGAAGTTGGTGAACGTCCCGCCGAAGTGGCCATGCGCGCCGTTGTGCCACGACGAAATCTGGGTGAAACCGATGCCCTTCATGACGTCGAGGCGGCCCCTCGTGCTCGTCGACATGGTCGCGCAGATCGTTCCCGGCCGCAGCCTGCTTGAAATACCAGGACCGTCCGTGGTGCGGCGCACGTCCCTATTGAGGTAAGCACGCATAGCTAAAATCCGCGTCTGGCGTGGAACTCTTGTCTGCCTTAGCACTCCTGCGAGAGTTTACTCTCGCGTCGCCTCGCGCAGACCTCACCCCCTCGCACCTACCGCGTTTTGCCGCGTGCCCCTCTCCCGCGCGACCTCTGTGGACGACGTGGCGCTGGAGAGGGGCGGTTCACAAGGAGTCTT
>SXGT01311634.1_pt1 | contig 17052 bp, 14 predicted proteins | sample 3176221 | NCBI WGS metagenome assembly SXGT01 (sample SAMN11356862, study PRJNA531348) | freshwater metagenome | isolation source: freshwater sample F1-120 | place: China: Fuxian Lake, Yuxi | collected 2017-12-25 | reverse complement strand
TTCCGTTTTGCCCCGAGGAGCACGGTGGCCTCGGAACGCCGCGTCCTCCGGCATGGATCGAGGACGAGGGCGCGGCCGCGGTGCTCGATGGACGCGCACGAGTCGTGACGAACGCGGGCGTCGACGTCACCATACAGTTCGTGGAAGGCGCCAAGGGCGCCCTCCGGGCCTGTCAGGCGCGCGGCATCCGACGCGCCTTCCTCAAGGAGCGCTCTCCTTCCTGTGGAAGCTGCTCGACGCACGTCGGAGGCACCCTCGTCTCGGGACCGGGTGTCACGAGCGCGCTGCTGCAGCGCAACGGAATCGCCGTCGAAGGCGTCGAGGGGCGCCGGGGCTGAGCTTGCTCAGCGCCCGGATCCCACCAGCGCCTCGAGCTCGCGCGGCAGCTGCACTCCGCCTTCACGGGCAGCGAGCGCGTCCGCGCGCGCTTCGTCGGTACGACCGAGCGCGAGCAACGCGAGGGCTCGATTCATGCGCAGCGTCGGATTGCGATCGAGACCGATGGCACGCGTGAAGGCCTCGACGGCGCCGGGCAACTGCCCCACGCGCATCCTCAACGCGCCGAGGTCCGACCACATCGCGGCATTCTGGGGCGCGACTTCGAGGCATACCTCGAGATCTCGCACGGCCTCGGGGAGCCGTTGCAGCTGCAGGAACACGATGGCGCGGTTCTGGAGCGACTGCGCATCGCGCGGCCTGGCAGCGAGAGATCGGTCGAGATAGTCGAGGGCCTGCTCGTTGCGGCCCTGCTGCATGCAGATCGCGCCCAACAGGTTGCAGGCGACGCCATTGCTCGCGTCGAGCTCGAGCAAGCGTCGGCACTCGCTCTCCGCGCGCTGCAGCTCCCCGCGCTGCGCGAGCAGCTCGCACAGTCGCTCGCGGAAACGCACCTCCTGCGGCCTCGCTGCCACAGCCCGATCGCAGTCCGCGATCGCCTCCTCGAGGCGCCCAAGCTTCTGGTACTCCGTGGCGCGCTCGTACCGCAGGTTCGCGTCCTCCGGAGCGAGCTCGATTCCACGCCCGAGCTCCGCGAGCGAGCGCGAGGCCTTCCGATCGGCTCCGAGCAACGACGCGAGCCCCGAGCGCGCGACCTCGAGCGCTGGATCGAGCGCCAGCGCAGCGTCGTAGTCCGCCTTGGCGGCCGCGTCGTCCCCACGCTGCTGCCGGAAGAACCCTCGATTTCCCCGCGCGATTGCGTCCGTCGGATTCGCGGCAACGGCCGTGTCACAATCGGCGAGCGCACCGGCGACGTCACCGCGGCGATGACGCACGAGCGCGCGCCCCACGAGCGCCGGCCCGTTGCGAGGTTCCCTTGCGAGAGCTGCTTCAAATGCAACCAGAGCTTTGTCCAGCTCGTTGCGCTCCAGCATCAGGATGCCGCGGTTGGAGTTCGCCGCCACGTTGCCCGGCTCGAGCGCGAGCGCCTGCTCGTAGTCGGCGAGCGCTCCCGCTGCGTCACCCGCGCGCTGGCGCAACTGGCCACGGTTCGCGAAGGCACGGCCGCTCGGGGCGACGGCCAATGCGCGCTCCCAGAGCGTCTCGCTGTCGCGCCAGAAGCCTGCCTGACGCCACGCCAAGGGCGCGAGCGCGAGTCCCAGCACTCCGATGGACGCGAGCGCAACTCCATCGCCACGCTCCCGCGTCGCGCGCTCGAGCAACAGACCGGCGAGGAGTCCAAGGCCGATGTAGGGCACGTACGTGTAGCGATCCGCCATCACCGCGCCCCCCACCTGCTTCACTTGCAGAACGAGCGCGAGGTTCAGCACGAAGAAGGCGAGCGCAAACAGGGCCGTGCGTGCACCCTTGCGATGCAGCACGACAGCGACAGCCGCGAGCGTGAGCACGACAAGCGGCGCCAGCAGATAGCTCCCAGGCAACTCCGCCGAAGCATCGGGCAACGGATAGAACGGCGCGAGATCCAGCGGCGCCACGAAGCGCACGCCGTACATCATCAAGCCGTAGCAAGCGTGCAGCAGGCTGCGCCCGAGCGGCACGGCGCTGTCGGCACTCGTGGCACCCGCGGCGTGCTGCGCACTCAGCGTCGCCAGTCCCACCCCGATCGAGAGGGCGAAGAACGGCAGCTTTTCCGCCAAGACGCCTCTGCGTAGCGGTCGCGCACGCAGCCAGTCGACGAGCACGAGCGCAACCGGCAACACGACCGCAGCCGGCTTGGAGAGCATCGCCAGCACACCGAAGCCCAGTGCCGCGAGCAACGTGCCCACGCGCGGGCGATCGCCGTGCCGCAAGTAGACGAGAAGCGCCAGCAAGAAGAACAGTGTGTAGAGCGGGTCCTTGCGCGCAGAGACCCACGCCACGGACTCCACGTGCATCGGATGCAGCGCGAACACGGCCGAGGTCCCGAGCGCGACGAGCTCCGCCCGCGCACGTGCCATGGCCTGCCGCTGGAGCAAGCCGCTCACGAACAGGAACACGAGCAGCGTACATCCGAGGTGCAGGAGCACGTTGACGAAGTGATAGGAACCCGCGTCCAGTCCGCTCCACGCATGGTTCGCGCCGAGCGAGAGCATCGTCATCGGGTGGTGGTTGCCCTCGAACGGCTCGAGCAGCAGCGCTACGACGTCCCCACGCTGCACGGCGACGTTCTCCGTCACGTACCCATCGTCGTCCCAGTTCGTGAACCCGGCCGAGAGCGAGGGCCAGTACGCGAGCAACGTCAGCGCCAGCAGCGCCGCGAGCGCCCAACGCGCCATGCCGCGACCCTGTGCGGCGCTCATGAGCGACGCGGGCGTCCCGACACGACGACTTGGAAGCTCAGGATGCGCAGGAAGCGCGTGGAGCAGATCCAGCGGTCGAGCGCGAGCATGCGCCGCACGATCCAGGCGTTGCCCGGAATCCAGCGCAGGATCCCGATGTGGTCCGGAAAGCCCGCGAAGATGTAGGCGAGGAAGCCGTAGCGCCCCGCGTAGGTGAGTTCGAAGCCGGCGCGCTCCATCAGGCCGACGAGCTCGGTCTTGGTGAAGCCCTTGTCGTCCGGATGGAAGTGCGGCGAGACGCGGTACATCGCCGCGCGCGCCCAGCGGATCAGGAAGTTGTCGTTGCAGGGCTCGCTCATGATGAGCACCCCGTCCGAGCGCAGCGCCCGCGCGCAGTTGGAGAGGAAACGCACGTGGTCGCGGGTGTGGTGCAGGCTGCCCTTGCAGAAGATCGCGTCGAAACTCTGGTCGCAGAACGGCAGGCGCTCCGCATCGGCCGTCACGAGCCGTGCGCCGGGGACGTACTGCTCGCTCACGCGCAGCATGGCGTGGCTGATGTCGAGACCGACAGCGCCCGGCCGCAGCGCCTCGAGCTCCGCAAGGAAGAAGCCGGTGCCGCAGCCGAGGTCTAGGACGCGCTCGCTCCTCTCCGGCAGGAGACGCAGCATCTCGCGGTGCCAGTCCTCCTGAAACAGGCGCGAGAACTCGAAGCTGTAGCGATACGCGTAGCGCGGGGCGAGCGCCTTGTGGAGCTCGATCTGTTCCAGTGCGTTGGAGGCGGACACGGCGGGGACTCGAAACTCTAACCCGCGGATGGGCGCCGAGCGCCGCGCCCGAGGCCCATCACGAGGTGGCCGACGATTCCGAACAGCACCGTGTCGAAGAGCTGCACCAGGTGCACGCCGACGCCGCCGGGCAGCGAAATTTCTGCCGGGACGCCGACCCAGCGGAAGCCGAGCACCCAGCCCGCCTCCTGCGTGCCGAAGCCGGCGAAGGAGTTGATCGGGGCGAGGTTCATCAGGACCGCCACGCTCGAGCCGAAGCTCGCGTGGAGGAAGCCGACCCCCTCGGGCAGCCCGAAGCCCTGCGCGAGGACCCCATAGAACGCGAAGATCAGCAGCCACACCGTGAACGAGAGCCCCAGCGCTCCGGCGCGCAGGCGCCCGTGACCAGCCGTGCGCAGCGCGCTCTTGAGCGACTCGGCGTGCTTGTCGAGCCGCGCCCCGAGTCCCACGGCACCGAGCAGGCGTTGCAAGGGCGTAAGCAGGACATCGCCACGCGCGGCGAGCGCGAGAAACGCCAATCCTGCACCGAGCAAGCCCGCGGCGAGCGTGTAGCCGAGCGCGCGCGGTCCGTCCCAGTGATCCCCGACGCACAGGGCGAGCGTGACCGCGCCCATGCACGCGCACAGGGCGGCAAGGTCGAAGAGCCGCGAGACCACCAGCGACGCGATGCTCTCCGCCGTTGGGACGCCGCACGAACGACCGAGGTAGATCGGCAGCGTCGCTTCCCCCGTCTTGGCCGGCAGTGCATACACCGCGAGATTGTGCGCGGAGGTGACGGCGAGCAACGCGGCGCGCGGCGGGCGGTGCGCAGCGGGAATCAGCAGGCGAAAGCGCTCGGCGCGCACGATGTAGATGGCGGTGTGAATACCCAGCGCGAGCGCAAACGTCGTCGGTGACAGGCGAGACAGGGTGGCGAGCAGCTCGTCGACGTCGACGCCCCCGAAGTGGAACAGCGCGAAGACCAAGAGCAGACCCACGACGCTCCACGCCGCGAAGCGCAGCCAGCGCGAGTCGCTCGCGCGACCGTCCTGCGCTTCTCTTTCGCTCATTGGAACTTCCGGTGCGAACCACCGGAATCCGTGGCGAGCCACTCGAGGATCTGGAACGTACCGCCGACGCCGATCGTGTGAATCATGATGCGCCGATGCTGGTTCCATTCGGCCACGCGCTCGCGGATCAGCTCGGGATCGGTGATCTCGCCGACGCTGGGCTCGCCATCCGACAGCACGAAGATCGTGTCGACATCCGGGTCCGCGAAGGCCGTGCGCAGCGAGTCGTAGAGGTTCGTGCCGCCGCCGGCACCGAGCGCGGCGACGAACTGCTTGGCCTGCGCTCGATCGCCACCGCTCGACTGCGCCACGCCGTCGAGCCACGTGTCGACGTCGCTCGAAAACACGACGATGTTGAACAGGCTCTCGGGCTCGAGTGCTTCGATGCACTTCAGGAGCTCGGCCTTGGCCACGTCGATGCGCGGCGCGCCCTGCTTGCCGGTGTACTCGCTGCGCAGCACCTCGGACATCGAGCCCGACACGTCGAGAATGAAGATCGCTCGCTGGGAGACGATGCGGATGCCGAAGAACTGCGCGGACTTGGTCGTCTGCTTGAGACGCCGCATCTCCTCCTCGGCCTCGAGGCGCGCGACCTCGGCGAGCGAGATCGGCTCGAAGCTCGCGCCTTCCTTGTCCCACCACGCCTTCCACGCCTGCGCGGACGTGCGGAACGGCTTGCCGCACAGCCGCCAGAGCGCGTCGGCGAAGCGCGTGAGCATCAGCCCGCTCTCCTTCTGCATCTGCTCGACGATCGGTCCGATGCCTTCCTTCGCACGCAGCGCGAGCAGGCCGTCCAGCGCCGCGAAGCGCGTGGACCAGTCGGCGTTGGAGACCGCTGCCGCGAGCACCATCGCGTGCGCGCGGTCACCGTTCTTGCCGAGCTGCAGAAGCGCCGCGTTGCGCACCTCGACCTGCGGGCTCGTCGCGAGCTCGGTCAGGCGCTTCGTCCACGCCGCGTCGCCCTTGCGCAGCTCCGTGAGCGCATCGAGCGCTCCCGCCACGATGGCTTGGTCCTTGCACGTGCCCACCACCGTCTCGAGCTCGGGCTCGATCGCCTTGCTGTCCGAGCCGCCGAGCGTCGCCAGCGTCTGCAGCACGAGGTCGCGCGTCGCGTTGTACTCGGGATCGTTGCCCTTCGGGGGCGGCTTCTTGGTCGCGTCGAGGACTTCCTTCGCGAGCGTCTTGAGCAGCTTCTCGTCGCGATAGCCGCGTAGCGCGCGCAGCACGAAGCGCTGCTCGTGCAACTTACCCTTGCCGACCAGCTTGATGAGCTTCTTGTCCGTAGCATCGTCGCGCAGCATCGCGAGGTGGTCGCCGAGTGCGCGGCGCAGCATCTCCGGCATCACGTCGATGTTGCCGCGCCCGTCCTCGAGCAACCGCGGTGCGAGCTTCGCGCCGTCGGCTTCGACGAGGATGCGGATTGCCTCGACGCGTACCGAGTCTCGCTCCGTCTGGTCGCCGTAGATCGTCTCCGCGAGGTCGCGCAGGCCCTTGTCCTTGCGTCGCTCGATTTCGAGCAGCGCGAGCTTCCGCAGTCCCCAAAGCTCCGTGATGTTGTCGCGCTCCTTCTCGCGCGACTGCGCGTACAGCCGCGGCAGGTCGAGCCCCTGCGCAACCTGCTCGAACGCGAGCTCGCGGATCGACGTCACCGAGTGCGCCTTGCGCTCGGGCTGCGCGTCCTTGTCCTTCTTGCCCTTGCCCTTCTCCTTCTCTGCGTCCTTCTCTGCCATCGGCGCGTTGAAGACGCGCTCGAAGAACTCGCGGTCGTCGGCATCCGCCATGCGCACCACGCGCTCCATCGCGCGCTCGCGCACGTCATCCTCCGTCGCGGACTCGACGATCGCCTTCAGGAAGTGCTTTCCGAGGTGGTTGCAGTTGCCGAGCGTCGCGAGCGCCATGTCGCGCAACTCCGGCTCGTCCCCGGCCGTCGCCACGTCGGAGAGCTTCTGCAGCGCCACCTGCTCCGCATCGGCCACGCCGTCGAAGCTCCCGAGCGCCTTCACCGCCTCGCGTCGCATGTAGATCGACCCGAACGTCGTGTCGTACAGCTCCACCAGCGCGAGCGCCGCCTCGCGCGTGCGCAGCGCGCCGAGCTCCGCCAGGATTTTCGGCTCCGCCTCGTCGCGGTTCTTCTTGAGCTCCGCCACCAGCTTGCCGACATCGACGCGCGCCATCGGGGTCGCGTCCAAGAGGGCGATCGGGACCAGCACAAGCAGCGTCGCAACGAGCAGTCGGGTCTTCATAGGGCTCTCCTCCAGCGCAGGCCCCCTACTCTAGACCCCCAGCGGCCCAGAGCCACACCCGATCCCGGGCCGCTTGGCACTACAGGCGCGACTTCTTCTCGATCAGGTCGGCGAGCAGACCGACGGTGAGGACCTGCAGGAAGGCGACGAAGATGAATACGGTCTTGTCGCCGAGATTCTGATCGATGAAGACGTCGTAGTAGAGGAAGCCGCACAGGCACAGGAACAGCGCGAAGGCGATCGGATAGAAGACCTTCAGCGGGTTGAAGTAGAGCACCGTGCGGATGATCAGCGCGGTGAAGCCGAGCGTGTCGCGGATCGGGCGGATCTTGGAGCTGCCGGAGCGCTTGGCATAGTTGACGGGTACATACTCGACGCGGTGGCCGTTGGTGAGGCTCGCGAGCGTGATCGTCGTCGTGAAGCTGAAGCCCTGTGGCAGAATCGCGCGGTACTTGAGCACGAGCTCGCGCCGGAACGCGCGCAGGCCACTGTTCAGGTCGGGAATGTCGGTGTCGGCGAGGAAGCTCGCGAGCTGCTTCAGGAACCACTTCGCGGGCTTGCGCACGAGCGGAATGTGGACGTCGGCGCCGGTGCGCGAACCGACGGCCATCTCGGCGCCGTCGTCGATCTGGTCGAGCAGGTCGCGAATCCTGTCCTCGGGGTACGTGCCGTCGGCGTCGGTGATGACCACCACTTCCGTGCGCGCGTGCGTGAAGCCCGTCTTGAGCGCGGCACCGTAGCCCTGGTTCACGCGGTGCGTGACGACGCGCAAATTGGGAATGCGCGCCGCGCACTCAGCGAGCACCTCGGCCGTGCGATCCTTTGACCCGTCATTGATCGCGATCACCTCGATCGGCGCGCCGACATCGAGCTTCGAGAGGCGATCCATCACGCCCGCGACGCCTTTCTCCTCGTTGAACACGGGCACGACGATCGTCACGCCGTGCGCGGAGAGTTTCTCGCGGTGCGCGCTCGCTTCCCACGGGAGCACGAGCGGAGCGGTGCGCTGGGGCTGGCTCGATTGGGCGTCCACTGCGGGGCGAGACTACCAAGGCGGCAGGTCCGTTTCAGCCGCCGGATGCCCGCTTCCCGATCCCGAAGGCCCGCGCGAGCGCCTTGCGCGCCATGCCCGTGAGCGGCAGCGCGGCCACCTTGTCGCGCGGAATCCAGCGCAGCTGCGCCGGCAAGCTCGCGCGCCCCACCTCGCCGCGCCGCAGGAGCATGCGGATGCGATGGCGCGTGATCGCGTGGCGCTCCACGCCGAGCTCCGGCCCCGGCTCGATCTCGAGCGCGAGGCGGGTCGGGAACAGCTCCGGCCAAGCGGGAGCGACCTGCACGGTCGGCAGCTGCCACAGGCCCGCCATGCGACCGTCCGCAGGGCGCTCTTCCATCAGGATCGAGCCCCGCCGCTCGACCACCCACGCCACCAGCTCGACGTCGACGGGCTTCGGCCGCACCTTGGGCCGCGGAATACGCGCGACCACTCCGCGTGCGAGCGCCGCGCACGAGCTCGCGACCGGACATGTCTCGCAGCGCGGCCGCTGCGGCGTGCAGACGGTCGCGCCGAGCTCCATCAGCGCCTGATTCCACTCGCCCGCGCCAGCGCCGGTGGGAACGAGCTCGCGCGCGCGCTCCCAGGCCCACTTCTGCGTCGCGACCGCCTCGGCCTCGTGCGCGAACCAGCGCGCGAACACGCGGGCGACGTTGCCGTCGACGAGCGGCTCGGGCAGGTCGAACGCGATCGAGAGCACCGCGCCCGCGGTGTAGGGGCCGATACCCGGAAGCTCGCGCACAAGCTCGGCGTTGCGCGGGAATTCGCCGTCGTGACGCTCGACGAGCGCCTGCGCGGCCGCGCGCAGGGCACGAGCACGACGGTAGTAGCCGAGTCCGCTCCACGCCGCGAGCACGTCCTGCTCGGGAGCCTGCGCGAGCGCGCGCACGTCGGGAAAGCGCGCGAGGAAGCTCTGCCAGTAGCCGATCACGGCCTCGACCCGCGTCTGCTGCAGCATCGACTCGCTGATCCAGATCGCGTAGGGATCGCTCGTGCGTCGCCATGGCAATTCGCGGCGCTCGCGGCGGTACCACGCGATCAGGCGCGCTCGACCCTCGAAGTGCGCGCTCTCCGTCGCCCGCTGCTTGCTCGACTTCTTCGGCACGCGCGCAAGCTAGCGCGACCGTCACGCGCACCACAACCGCGCGCTGCTATCCTCCCGCCCCATGGTGACTCCGGACCAGACCCCCGCTCACGGCAAGCTCTCCCCCAACGCCAAGCTCGCGGTCGATCTCGGGCCGCTCGTCGTGTTCCTCGTCGCGAGCTCGCGCCTCGGCCTCGTGCCGGGCACGGCCGTGTTCATGGCGGCGATGCTCGTCGCAGTGGGCGTCTCATGGAAAGTCGAGCGCAAGGTCGCGCCGCTCACGTGGGTCACGCTCGGGATGGTCGTCGTGTTCGGCGGCCTGACCGTGTGGCTCGGCGACGAGAGTTTCATCAAGCTGAAGGTGACCGTGGTCGAAGTCTTCATCGGCACGGCGCTGCTCGGCGGGCTCGCGTTCGGCAAGCTGTTCGCGAAGAGCCTGCTCGGCATGGCGCTCCCGATGAACGACTCGGGCTGGCGCAAGTTCACGCTGCGCTTCGCGCTGTTCTCCTTCGCCCTCGCGGGCGCCAACGAATACGTGCGGCGCGCCTTCGACGACCAAGCCTGGATTTGGTTCAAGGTCGGCGGCCTGCCGGTCGCGACCTTCGCCTTCATGCTCGCGCAGATGCCGCTCGTGAAGCGGCATGCGCTGCCGGGCTCACAGGATCCGGACGCCTCGTAGGCCGTAGGCGCGCGTAGCGCCGTCGGAAGCGCGCCGCGCCGACAGCGTGAAGCGCTGCAGGCCGGGCACCGTTCCCGCGGGAACCTGCACGCTGCACTGCAGCTGCACGCTCGCGCCGGGGAGCAGCGGGCCGGTCGAGCTCGCGGACAGCGTGTAGGACCAAGGCAGGCCTTCGACGAGCACGTCGAGCGAATCGACGTGGGGAGCGGTGTTCTGCACGTCGAACGTGAACACGGCGCTGGCGCCCGCGGTCGTGGGCACGCGCTGCGCGAAGGGCGTCACGCGCGCGAAGGGCTGGCTCTGTACCGCGAGCGCCGGATCGAGCTTCATCGTCTCGCCCCAGACCCGCTTCCACAGGTCCTGACGGCCGCGCAGGTTCAGCTCGAGGAACTCGACCGCGAGCCGACGGCCATTCGCCATCTGCACGGCCTTGGTGATCGTGCCCGAGTCGCAGCCAAAGCCGCCGAACGAAGGCGCGTCGACGAATCCGCAGTGAAAGCCTCCAAGGATCGACGGCAGGATCTTGGGTGCACGCGCGGCATTGAACATCAGTTGGCCGTTGCTCGACACGGGCACGACCGTGTCCGCCGAGCCAGAGATCAGGCTGATCGGGCAGGCGACGCTGGGAATCGCGGCGACGGCGGACGGGTTCGTCTCGGCGGCCGCGAAGTTCGCGAGCGCGCTCACGCGGTTGTCGACGGCTGCGGCGAGGATGCTCGCGCCGCCGCCCATGGAATGCCCGCTCAGCGCGAGCGCGAGCGTGTCGATGCGCTGGTACCACGGCGACACCGGGTTGCCGTCCTGCTGCTCGAGCCACGTCAACGAGTGGCGCAGGTCGTTGGCGAAGTTCTGGTGGCTCGGAAAGAACGTGTTCTCCGACTCCGTCGCGATGACGAAGTAGCCCCACGACGCGAAGTGCGAGTACGTCGCCTGGTACGCGCTCGCGGGCTGCTGGAAGCCGTGGCCGAAGGAGACGGCCGGATAGGGCGCGCCCGCGGGCTGGAACGGCTGGCCCTGACCGTTGCCCGTGGCGGGATAGGTGAAGCGCGCGCTGAACGTGGTTCCGTTCGGGCGCGCGACCGTCACGGTCGTCCAGCCAGCGCCGTAGGGCCCGGCGACCGAGAAGTCCTGAGCTAGCGCCGGAAAGGCGAGAGCGCAGGACACGAGGGCGATGCGCAGGGGAGCGAACATTGTCGAAGTGTCGCCCACTCGCCGAGATGGCGCAACCAAAGCCCGCCTAGCGGGTCGTCCGACGGTACTCGAGCGCTACTTGCAGCGGCTGGCCGCCCTCGGAACCGGAAAGAGTGGCCGTGAAGCGCGCATCGCCTTGGCGCTGGTAGCGAATACAGCGCGGGAAGTCGTGCGCGGGATTCTCGAACGACTACGCCTTCCCAACATGCTCGACAAGCCGGAACTCGGTGCCGGGCGCGCGCCCGCCGGGCTGCGCGACATAGACGACTCCATCCGCGCGCTGCTCAAGGCGCAGGTACTCGAATCCGATCACGCGCTCCCTCGCCGCGTCAACGCGCAGCGTGCGACCAACGCCGAGCATCCAGCCGCCGCGCGCGTGTACCCAGCTCTCTTCGATGGATTCTCCGGGCGCGCTCTCGCAAGTCCACGTTCCCGCCAGCCAAGTGAGGTCTGCGAGTTCGTCCGGCGCACGCGCGTCGACCGACTTCGCCGCGCAGCCCGCGAGCACGACGAGCGCGCCCGAGAGAGCGCCAACACGCATCCCAAGCAAGCTCACAGCGCGAAGATGCGGTCCATGCGCGCGACGACGTCGCGCAGGTGCGCCTCGTCGCCGGCCGCGACCTCGGCCGAGGCCCAGCCGGCGAACCCGACCTCTTCGAGCGCCGTCATCAGCGCCTTCCAGTTCGCGTCGCCCTCGCCCAGCGCGACATCGAAGCCCTTCCACAGGCCCTCGTCATCGCGACGCTTGCGGCTGTAGTCCTTGATGTGCAGCTTGCACAGGCGCTTCCCGAGAATCCGCACCCACTGCTCGCCGTGGCCGTAGTTCACAATGTTGCCGCAGTCGAGGTGCCAGCCGACCCAAGGACTCTCGAACTCGTCGAGGTAGCGCGCGGCCTCCAGTGGTGAGAGCAGGAAGTCGTTCCACACGTTCTCGATGCCGATCTTCACCTTGAGCTCGGCGGCGAGCGGCAGCACGCGACGGATCTCGGCTTGCGAGCGCTCGTAGGCGCTCGAGTAGTCGACGGTCGTGTTCACGATCGCGGGCACGAGCAGCACGCTGTCACCGCCGAACGCATGGCAATCGCGGATGGCGACCTCGAGCGCCTCGACCGCTTCCTTGCGCACCTGCTCGCTGGGGTCCGCGAGCTGCTTGCGCCAGTGAACCGAGTCGACCGTGCCGCACACCGCGAGCCCGGTCGCGTCGCGCGCCGCCAGCACTTCCTCGCGCGAAATCGGGCTCGGGCTGTCGAGCTCGACGCCCTCGAAGCCCGCTCGACGGATGATCTCGAACTTCTCGCGCAGCGACTTGCCGTCGCGGCACATGTAGAGCATGAGCGCCTTGCGCAACTTGCGCGGCGCGCGCGCTTCCTGAGCTTGCAGCTTGGAGACGAACGCCGCCGACAGCGCGAAGGCTCCGCCGGTCACGAGAAAGCGCCTGCGATCGAACATGCGCAGAACGATACGTCGTTCAGCGCGCGAAGACGAGATCGCGCACGACGAGGCCACGCGTGGTCGTGACTTCCTCGCGCACGAGACCCCAGCGCGGCTCGAACCAGCGTCGCGTACCGGCCAGCGCGTGGATCACGCACACGGGCTGCCGTCCGCGAAACTCCCCGAGAGCCGCCGCGTCGACCCCGAGAACATCGGGGAGCGAGGCATCGAGCTGCGATGAAAAGACGGCTACGCGCGTCGTGGCGCCGAGTGCTCGCAAGTCCAGGAGCGTCTCGCCCGTGTCCGCGAGCACGAACTCGCCGCCGCGCCGCTCGATGCGCAGGGTGTCGCTCGCGAGCAACTGCTCGCCATCGGCCGCGATCCGGTCGCGCTGTACGCGCCATACGCCGTCGCGCGCCGAGATCGCGAGCTCGCGCCACCACTCGACGCGGCCCTGCGCGTCGACGAGTCGATAGATGCGCAGCCCGTTGTCACGCACAGGAAAGCCAGACTCGGGCTGCGAGAGGCTCCACAGGAGCTGCAGCTCACGGCGCCAGTCTCCGTGCTCGCCAGCGGGCGCGTCGAACTCGATCGTCGCCCAGTCCGGCGGCAGCTCGTTGCCCGGCTGGTCGTCGAACCAGCGCTGCCCGAAGGCTAACAGCTCGAGATCGGCGCGCTCGCGCGGCGAAAGCGTGACCGAACCGAGGCGGGCGCGCTCAGCCCATTCGGACAGGCCCTTCAGGTCTCGGAGCTGCGCGAGATCGAGCCGGCGGAAGCGGAACAGCGCCATGCGCAGCTCCGGCACGAGCTTCGGCGCGACCTCGGCGAGATGTCCGCAGCCGAAGCGCGCGGCGTGCTCGAGCGCGTCTGTCGACTGTACGGCCTTCCACTGATTCACGAGCGTCGCCCACTGAGCGTCGTCGAGTTCCTTGAGCTTGGCCTTCGCCGCGTCGGCACGCGCGGCAAGGGCAGCGAGCGCGGCGGACAGGGCCTCGCACACGCGCGTCGCGACTTCGGACGGGGCGAGCCACGCGATGCGCGCTGCCACGAGCGTGGTCTGCGCGCCGCGCGCGGACTCGAGGCAATTGAGCGCCGCGCGCAACTCGCCGGGAACTACGGGCCCCGTCGCACAACTCGCCTCGAAGCGCCCGAGCGCCTCCCCGACTTCCACGACGCGAGCGAGATCCACGGCCCCGCCCAGACCGAGACGCTCCAGCGAAACACAGGCCTCCCGCGCATCCGCGAGGCGTGCCTCCGTCACGGCAGTGAGTCCGGCCTCGAACACTCGCGTCGCACGCTGCTCGTCCGTCGACTCCGCTGCGAGCGCGGGAGGGTGCGCCGCGAGTTCCTCGACACGCACCCGCGCCGCGGCGAGCTCCGCGGCCAGCGACTCTTGCTCGGAATGCGCCGCCGAGAGTTGCTCCCGCAGTTTTTCGGTGCTCTCCCCGACCGCGCTCGCATCGGCGAGCCGCATCCGCTCGGACTCCGCCGCACGCAGGTCGGCCTCGCTGGCGACGCGGTGCGCCAGCTCGAGCTCCCGCGCGGCCGTCGCCAAGTCGGCGCGCAGCTTCGCGAGCTCCGGCGGCTCCTCCGCGCGCACTTCGTCGTGCGTGAGCGGCAGTCCGAGGGCCATCGTCAGGCCTGCGGCAAGCGCGGCGACGAGCAGCGTGGTCCCCCAGCCGTGCCCTCCGCGCCGCGCAGGTTCCGCCGCCACCGCCCTTGGGCGCGCGACCGGCGGGACCGTCGTCTCGGGCGCGGCGACGGCCTCCGCCGGCGCTTCGGGCCCGGGCGTCCACAGGACCTCGTAGGGGCGCGGCCCGTCGGCGCGCGGATCCTGTTCGTCTTGCTGCATGCGTTGGGGGGGCTCCTCCAATCCGTCATGTTAGCAGTCGGCGCGCGTTGTGGCGGCGCAAGCTGGACCGTTCAAGGCCGCCGTAAGGGCTGCGCGAAATCCGGCTGCGGCTTGCATGCGTAGCGCCCGGCGTCATTCTCGCTGCGCCCCATGAGCGATCCGGTCATCTCCATCCGCGGCCTCGTCAAGTGCTACCGCTCGGTACGCGCGCTCGACGGGCTCTCGCTCGAGTTCCCCGGCGGTCCGGTGGGCCTGCTCGGCCCCCACGGCGCGGGCACGACGACGTTGATCAAGCTGCTGCTCGGCCTGATCGAGCCCGACGAGGGCTCGGCGCGCATCCTCGATCTCGATCCATCGAAGAGCGCCGACGCCCTCCAGCTGCGCCAGCGCGTCGGGTACATGCCCGAGAGCGACTGTCTGCTGCCCGGCATGAACGCGGTCGAGATGGTGACGACACTCGGACGCATCACCGGCCTCACGCCCGCCGACGCCATGACACGCGCGCACGAGTCGCTCGACTACGTCGGACTCGACGACCAGCGCTACCGCCCGATGAGCGAGTACTCGACCGGCATGAAGCAGCGCGTGAAGCTCGCGCAGGCGATCGCGCACGACCCGCCGCTGCTGCTGCTCGACGAGCCGACCCACGGCCTCGACCCCAAGGGCCGTCGCCACATGCTCGACCTCGTGCACGACCTCGGCCATGCGCAGGGCAAGCACGTGATCCTTTGCTCGCACCAGCTGCCCGACGTCGAGCGCACCTGCGATCACGTCGTTGTGCTCAATCGCGGTCGCGTGATCGAGAGCGGCTCGATCGCGGATCTGACGCGCTCGGACGAGCATGTGATGCGGGTGCGCGTCGGCGGCGACGAGGCGGCCTTCGAGCGCGCGCTCGCGGCAGCCGGCATGGGCGTCACGCGCACGGGCCCGGGTGCTTTCCGCATCGCGGCGCGACTCGAGGATGCCGACGGGCTGTTCGAGCTCGCCTGCGGGAGCGGCGCGTGGATCGAGGGCGTCGAGGATCTGCGCTCCTCGCTCGAGGACGTGTTCCTGAGGCTCCTGCGCGAATCCCAAGGAGCCACTCGATGACCGCGACGACGCACACCGAGATCTACCGGCGTCTCAAGGGCGAGCTCGCTCCGGTGCGCTTCCCCGCGCTGCATCTCTGGCGCGCGCGCATGCAGGTCGCGTTCAAGCGCAAGCTGCCGCTGTTCCTGCTGTTCGTGCCGCCGTGGATCTCCGGCATCGTGTTCTCGTTCGTGGTGTACAGCAAGTTCACGCTCGAGCAGGGCATGGGCTCACCGATTCCCGGCATGGGCGGCGGGCCCGCGGGCTCGATCGCCGGGGCACTCGCGGGCCAGCTGATCCAAGTGCACGACCAGATCGTGATCTTCACCTACGTGAGTCGCGTCTTCGCCCTGCTCGCGATCGCGTGGTTCGGAGCCGGTCTCGTCTGCGAAGACCAGCGGGCGGGCGCGCACCTGCTCTACTTCTCGCGTCCACTCTCACGGCTCGACTACTTCTTTGGGCACTTCCTGACGATCGCGAGCTTCGGCGCGATGGTGACGATCGGCCCCGTGCTGCTGATCGGACTCGTGGCCGTCTTCTCGTCGCCCGACTACGCCTTTCTGTTCGAGAAGTGGGATGTGTTGCTCGGCGCGCTCGCCTACAGCTCGCTCAACGTCTTTGTCCTGAGCATGATCGCGCTCGGGATCTCGTCGCTCGCCTCGCGCAAGAGCTACGCACTCGCCGGCGTGTTCGCGTTCATCCTCGGCAGCGACTCGCTCGGCGCGATGCTGGCCGGCACGCAAGGCGATCGCGTCTGGTCGATGGTCGGCGTGCTGATGAACCTGCGTCGCCTCGCCGACTGGATGATGGTCGCCAACCAGTCGCGCTTCGAGTGGAACCCGTGGTACTCGCTCGCGATCGTGCTCGGACTCGCCGCCGTCGGCGGCTGGCTCGTCGCGCGGCGCCTGCGGCGGCTGGAGGTCGTCGCGTGAGCGCACTCGTGGTCGCCGACAAGCTCGGCTGCTGGTACGGACAGGTGGTCGGCCTCTCGGAGCTCACGCTCGCGATCGAGGGCGGCATCACCGGTCTCGTCGGCCCGAACGGCGAGGGCAAGAGCACGTTCCTCAAGCTGGTGGCGGGCGAGCTGCGCCCCGCGCGCGGCGAGATCCGCGTGCTGGGCCACGCGCCGTTCGCGAACCGCGAGTACTTCCGCCGCGTCGGCTTCTGCCCGCAGCAGGAAGCAGTCTGGGGCGACATGACGGGTCTGGAAGTGGTCGAGTTCCTGATGCGTCTGCACGGCTACGCGCCGCCCGAGGCGCGCCGGCGCGCGAACGCTGCGCTCGACCGCGTGGGTCTCGGCGATGCGCGCTCGCGCCGCACCGCGGGCTACTCGAAGGGCATGCGCCAGCGCACCAAGATCGCGCAGGCGATCGCGCACGATCCCGAGCTCGTGGTGGCCGACGAGCCGCTCAACGGCCTCGATCCGGTCGGCCGCGCGGAGATCCAGAAGCTCTTCGCCGAGCTCGGCGCCGCCGGCATGCACGTGCTCGTCTCGAGTCACGTGCTGCACGAGGTCGAGGCGCTGACGCCGAGCATCGTGCTGTTCCACCGCGGACGCCTGCTCGCGCAGGGCTCCGTCGGCGAGATCCGCCGGCTCCTCTCGCGCCACCCGCGCCGCGTCGAGCTCGTGGCGCGCGACGCGCGACGCCTGGCCTCCGCGCTGATGGCGCTCGAGCCCGTCAGCTCCGTGCGCATCGCGCCCGATGGCCGCGTGGCGGTGGAGACCGGCGACGTCGAGCGCTTCTTCCGCGAGCTCACGGCGCTCGCGCCGCGCGAGCGCGCCGGAATCCGCTCGATCGAGAGCCACGACGCGAACCTCGAGGCCGTGTTCGACTACCTGGTGGGATGATGTCGTTCCTGCGAACAACGCTGCTCTTCTGGCGCACCTACCTCCCGCGCATCTGC
>SXGT01148600.1_pt1 | contig 17052 bp, 13 predicted proteins | sample 3176221 | NCBI WGS metagenome assembly SXGT01 (sample SAMN11356862, study PRJNA531348) | freshwater metagenome | isolation source: freshwater sample F1-120 | place: China: Fuxian Lake, Yuxi | collected 2017-12-25 | reverse complement strand
AGCCCGAGGGCTGCCCCACCTTCCACGAGGCGCTGCGCGCCGGCCAGCCGGTGGACGCGCCCGTGGGAGGCCTCGCCGCGGACAGCCTCGGGGCGCGCCGCGTCGGGGCGCGCCGGGGCGGCGTCGACGCCCCCTTTGGCCTCCATCCCGTTCGAGGCCTCGGCGCAGCCGAAGAGCAAGCACGACGCCGCGAGGACAAGGAGATGACGAGCCATGTGGCCTGGGTAATCGAGCGGCCAAAGAAAGGAAAGTAAGCGGCTCTTCCCGGGCGAGTGAGACACGCCAGGATAGGCTATGGTCGGGCGGTGGTTCATGGGTCCCACAGAGCACCGCCCCTGGCCCCCGAGCTCCCGGCGGGGGTGGCGTCCGCGCTCGCGAAGGCGGAGCCCTTTCTCCTGCGCGCCTCCCACGAGGTGCGGCTCCTCGGCGCGGTCACGCCGACGAACGTCCGCGAGGAGCGGGAGCGGCTCGCCCGGCGGCTCGCGGGGGGGGACGCGGAGCTCCCCGTCTGGCGCTACAGCCCGATCGATCAGCGCGCCCTCGCCCGGGGGCTCCTCGAGCTCAACCTGGAGCTGCGCCGCGTGGATGCGCCGCTGGTTGCTCTCTACGCCGAGCGCGCGGAGGAGCTGGCCCTCGAGGCCGAGCTGTCCGGCTGCCCTGGCAAGCCTCGGTTCGCGGAGCTTGCCCGCCGCCGCTTCGCGAGGACCGAGGAGATCTCGGCCCGCGCCCTGGCGCTCGCGCGGGAGCGCGCCGGCGACGGGCCTCCTCCCGCCGGGGAAGCCGCCGCGAGCTCCGACGGGGCGGAGCCTGGCTCCCTGCTCAACCGGCTCCGCGAGGAGATAGGGCGCCGCCGCGTCCCGTTCACCGTACGCGTGGTCCGGGGGCTCTCTTCCCTGGCGGCCACGGGGGAGCGCCAGGTCCTGGTGGCCGAGGGGCGCGCCCTCCACGCCGAGGACGTCGAGCGGACCGTGCTCCACGAGATCGAGGGGCACGTGCTCCCCAGGGTCCTCGCGGAGCGAGAGCGCTGCTCGCTCTTTCGCATCGGCTCGGCCCACGGCACGGACGACCAGGAGGGCTACGCGCTCCTCCTCGAGGAGCGCCGCGGATTCCTGGGCGCCCGCCGGATGAGGGAGCTCTCGGCCAGACGCATCGCTGTGGCCGCCGCGGACGAGGGCGCCACCTTCGCGGACGCCACCCGGCTGCTGGTGACCCGCCACGGCTTTGGCGCGGAGGAGGCCGTGAGGATCGCCGAGCGCACCTTCAGGGGCGGGACAGGGGGCGGCCCGGGGCTCGGACGCGATCGCGTTTACCTGGAGAGCTGGCTGCGCGTCGGGGACGCGCTGGCCGAGAGGCCATGGTTGGAGGGGGTGCTCGCCAGGGGACAGGTCTCGGTCGCAGCGGCTCATGTCCTCGCCTCGTACGCCTCGCGGGAGGCATGACCCCCGAGAGCGCGAGCTCTACTCGGGATAGCAAGTGAACTCGGATTCCTTCGGGTTGCCATACCGGACGATGCGAGTGCACTTGTAGCCCGCGCGGCACTTGGCGGCGCCGGGGTTGCACAGCGCCAGGCAATAGCCCCCCTGGCCCCCGAAATCGGCGCAGAAGCCCCTTGGCTTGCCCAGAACCTCCGGGCACTCGCCGTCGCAGGGGGTGGTGCAGAGGCCTCCCGGATAGTTCTCGGCGCAGAGCGGATCGGGCACCGCGCACTGCTTGTCGCCCCGGCACGCGTCGCCGTAGCCGCCGCCCTCTGGCGAGGGCTCGAAGGGCCCCGCGTACTCGTAGGCCTGCGTGTACTTGATCCATAGATTCCAGAAGAGCCACGTCCCTCCGGCCTTCTGGAAGGCCTCCACGGGGAGGGCCTCGTAGATGGCCACGGTGGCCCCGTTGGAGGGGGTCACCCTCACCCCGTCGACCGTGAAGGTCGTCCGGTTCTGGCCGAAGCCCGAGACCGTGACCCCGCTCACCTTCACGACCTCGAGCGACTGCCGGAGCTGACGAGCCAGGCAATCGATCTGGCGATCGAAGCCCGCGTAGCGCCCGTCGCAGGAGGTCGTGGTCTCGCAGCCGCAGCCGAAGACATACTCGACCCTCTCCGGGGGGAAGGGGTAGTTGGTCGCCCCCACGAGGCCCTCGCGTATCTGAGCGAAGACCAGGAGGACCAGGGGGTTGATGCGGTACTGGCGAGCCGTGCGGACCAGCGCCTCGGAGGCGCGGAGCCCGTTCGACTGGTAGGTCTCGAGGAAGCTGCGAGACTCGTAGGGATTCCTGGAGAGATACTTCTGGATCACGGTGGGGGCCGCGATCGACAGATCCGTGAAGCTCGCGTCGTCCACCAGGGTGTTGCGGTTGTAGGGGGGCGGGGGCTCCTCCGCGATGGCCTGGGGGGGCTCCAGATCCCCGGGCTGTAGCTTGGTGGACGTGACGGTCTCGGAGCAGCCCGCCGCCATGGCCACCGCCACGGGAAATACGAGCGTGAGGCGCGAGCGCCGGAGGGCGGACAGAAGGCGGTGGGGGGAGGCGGGAGTCATCGGGGCGAGCCGCTCGTCCAGCATGCCGCGGCTTCCCACGGAGCGCCAGAGCCGCGTCCCCCCGGGCGGGCCGAACTCAGCGGACGAGGAGGGGCACGCGCGTCCACGCCACCCCCCCCCGGTTGTCGTGGACCACGGCGAAGAGCACCCCGTGGCCGGACTCGGCGGAGGCCGTGAACTTGGCGCCGCTCTCGGAGACCCTGCCCGAGGTCACGTCATAGAGGAGCCTCACGGGCTCGATCTCGCCCAGCGTCGTGTAATAGTCGACCCAGATCTGCTCGCGCTGCTCCTTGCCGTCGGAGGAGGTGACGCCGGTCTGGATCTCCCAGCTATCGGCCGGGACCTCGGTGTCCAGCCTGGGCTGAGGGCAGTCCGAGCGCTTGGTCAGCGAGCACCTGTCGATCTGGATGCCCACGCTGGGATCCACGGGTTTTCCGTCGAAGACCAGCCCGAGGATCCCTGGATTTTCGTTCTTCTTGGTGTCGTACACGTAGACGCGCATGATCCCGAGGACATAATCCTTGGCGGACACCTGGATCCCGTCGGCGTCCACGCAGGCCAGCGGGACCTGCTGCCTGGTCTGGAGGCTGGGGCGCCGGAAGACGACCCGGCCCGCGCACGCCACGGTGAAGACGATCGTGAGCCCGTAGCGCTCGTCCGTGTCGGTCCGGGAGATCACCGCGTCCTCGGGCACCTTGAAGGAGTGACGGGTCCCCCGGACGAGCAGCGGGGTGATGTCCTGGCCATCCTGGAGGAGCTCGAGGACGCGCCCTGCCCCGCCGGCCGCCGCCGCGTCCGGGGCCCCGGCGTCGGCGCTGCTCGGCAGAAAGCAGGCATAATAGGCGTCGTTCTGGGGGTTGACGCAGGTGAAGGGGATGAAGTAGTGCTGCATGGCCGGCGTCTGGACAGGCCGCCCGTCGAAGGCGAGCACCTCCAGGTTCACCGTGTCCCCAGGCCTGGCGTAGGGCTTGTCGGCCCTGGCGGCGAAGAGCCTCACGCTGTCCACCTTGCTTATGGGATCGAAGCCTCCGGCGCCGCACGCGCAGACGGCCAAGACGGCCCCCGCGAGCGCCGCCACGAGCCCCGGAAGGCCGGGGCTCGCTTGCCATCGTCGGGGCCATCGCCCGGGTTTCATAGCTCCCCTCGGAGGCCGATGCTGGGCAGGATGGGCAGGCTATTGACCTGGGTGCTGAGCGTCGAGTTGTAGTTGTACGAAACCCCCTCGGAGTTGCCCTGATTGTAGACGTTGAGCACGTCCAGGTAGGCGCTTATCTTGACGCCGTTCCCTAGCAGCCAGGACTTGTCGAGGCGGATGTCGAGCTGGTGGAACATCGGGTTTCGCTCGCTGTTCGGGGGATACTGCTGGAGCGGCAGGTACGCGCCCACGTTCAGATCGTAGAAGCCATATTGCTGGGGTGTCCTCATGCTCCCCGAGATGAGGCGGTAGCGGGCCCCGAACTCCCAGCCGTCCCCGAGCCTGTAGCTGCCAAGGGCCGTGAGGATATGGGTCTGATCGAAGGGGAAGATACGCTCCTGCTCGTCGGGGCCGTCCTTGCGGACGCTCCGCGACAGGGTATAGGCGAGGAACCCGAAGAAGCGGGCGTCGGGCTTGTAGCGGACCAGGGTCTCCAGCCCGAAGGACCTGCCGGTCCCCACGTTGCCGACCCTGGGCACCACGAGGTTGTCCAGGTCGCGGTAGAAGCCCTCGAGCGAGACCTCGATATTCCTGGAGAGCTCCCGCTCCACCCCGACGGAGTAATGGATGGCCCGCCCCGAGCTCAGCCCGGATATGCCGAATTTCTTGGCCGTGTCCTGGGGCTGGGGCGGCTGAGCGAAGAAGCCCACCCCCCCCTTCAGCGTGGTACGGGGGGACCCGGTCACGTCCTGCCTGACGGACATCCGAGGAGAGACATCCCACTTTCGGGTGTCCCTGGCATAGTCGAGGCGCACCCCGGTGACGATTCGCCCGCCCTTCCAGGGGACGACCTCGATCTCGTTGTAGAGGGCGGGGCGGTAGATGGCGTCCGAGTCGGTGAGCTCCAGCGGGGGGCGCCCTCCGAAGGGCGCCCCCGGCGGCTCGCCTGGCCTGGGGAGCGGAGGGATACGAAGGCTTATATCGTAGGGGGACCAGAGCCAGTCCAGCCCCACGTTCATGCGGACGCCCCGGGCCAGCTTCTGGGTGAGCTCCGTACGGAGGGTGACCGGGGTGCTCGAGAGCAGGAAGTAGTTGTCGCCGACCTGGAAGCTGAGGGCATCCTTCCCGACGGCGGCCACCAGCCTGACCTCGGTCTCGCTGGAGAGGCGAGCGGTGTACCTCCCCTGGAAGCGGTAGAAGGCGGTGCCCAGGCTCACGTTGCCTCCCACGCCCGGGGCCGAGGCGTTGAGCCCCTTGACCAGGACCTCGAGGCGGTCGTCGGAGCCGAAGAAGACGAACCTCACCTCCTGGTTCTTGCCAATATCGCGCTGGAGGACGAGCTGGTAATCGTAATAGACGGGGGCCGTGGTCACCCCTGCCCCGGCGGCCTCGAGCACCGGCTTGAGCCACAGGTCCACGTAGCTACGACGCCCCGCCACCGCGAAATTCCAGCCGGTATAGGGGATGGGACCCTCGGCCAGGAGCCGGGCGTCGATCAGGTCGACCTGGGCCAGGCCGTGGAGCTTGTCCTTCCTGGGAGAGCGGAGGCCCACGTCGACGATGCCCCCCAGGACGCGGCCATACTGGCTGGAGAAGTTGCCAGGATAAAAGTCGATCTTCTCGAGCATCTCGGTGGGGACGACCGAGGAGAGCCCGCCAAAGTGGTAGACGATGGGCACCAGCGTGCCGTCGACGAAGATGTTGGTCTCGTTGGGCGCGGCGCCCCGGACGATGAGCAGGCCCGCCAGGCCAGGCGGGCGGGCGACCCCCGGGAAATTCTGGATGGCGCGCAGGGCGTCGCCGTTGGTGCCAGGGATGCGCGAGAGCTCCCTCTGCTCGAAGGTGCGCTTGGTGACCTCCCGGGGGGGCCTGGCACCGCGCACCGTGACCTCCTCGAAGGGCATGGAAGCGCCCGGGGGAGGCTCGGCCTTCTGGGGCGTCCGGTCGAGGCGGAGGGTGACGCTCACCTCCTCGCCAGGGGCCAGCTCCTCCTCGGCCACCGCGGGCTCGAAGCCCGAGGCGGCCGCGGCGATCCGGTATTTTCCCGGAGGGAGCCCCTCCAGACGAAAGGATCCGTCGGCGCCGGTCCTGGCCTCGCGCAGCTCGCCCCCCTGGGCTGTGACCTTGATCTCCACCCCTGCGAGCTGCGTGTCGCGGGAGGAGGAGGCGATCTTTCCGGTGAGGCGAGCGGGGGGCGGGACAAAGGTATACTTGTGCTTGATCCTGGCCGGGATCGGCTTTCCGTCCCGCTTGGCCGGAGAGAACTCCAGGCCCCTGGCGGCCTCGAGCGCCGCCCCGTCGAAACCACGATCGTCAGGCGACGGGCTCTCCACCACGGCGCTCTTCACCGCGCCCGACGCGTCGAGATCCAGGATCAGGACCACGGTGACGGGCTCGCGCACCCTGGCGTCGAGGGCCTTGCGAGGGTACACGGCGCCGACGTCCTTGAGGAGGACGGGAAGCTCGATCCTGGGGGCAGGAGGCGCCGGAGGCGCGGGTTCGCCGGGCTTTTCGGGGGTAACCAGGCCGCCTTGCCTCGAGTCGCCAGGCCCCTGGGCGAGAGCGCCCCCGGCGCGCAGGGCAAGGGCAAGGGCAAACGCGAGCGCACAGACACGCTTCCGCTCGGCCAACCCCGGCGAAAGCACCTGTCGTTTCGCCGCCATGAGCGTCTGGACGCTACCAGGCCGCGCCGCACTGTCGCAACGTCGATCCTCGGAGCGGACCGGAGGCTGACAAAGTGCGCTAGAAGCTGGCGGCCTTGAACGCGCGGCGGTTGCTCAGTCCCCTGGGGTGGCTCCTGCTACGGCTCGATCCGTGGCTCTACCCCGTCTGGGCCGCGATCCAGACCATCGCGTCCGCGCGCCTCTTCTACGGGTACATGCTCAAGCAGACCGGAGGGGAGTGGAGCGGGCCGCTCGACGACGTCTTCATCCATTTCGACTACGCGCGCTCGACCGCGCAGGGGCACCCCTTCGAGTGGGTCGTGGGCAACGGCTACTCGTCGGGCAACACCAGCCTCTCCTATCCGTTCGTCCTGGCGCTCGGGTGGCTCCTTGGCTTTCGCGACTCCGAGCTCATGGTGTGGGCGGCGCTGATCGCGATGGTGTGCGTCTTCGGGACCCTGCTCGCGGCGAGGAGGCTCTTCTTCGTGAACGGCGACGACGGGTGGCAGAGGGCCTCGTCCTACCTCCTCCCTCCCTCCCTGCTCTGCGTGGGCGCCCTGGACTGGTCCTTGTGGAGCGGGATGGAGGTCGCGCTCTACATGGGGGTGTGGTCGCTCGCGCTCGTCGCGTTCCTCCATGCCAGGGAGCAGGCGGGGGCGGGCCCATCCAGGGCGCTCGCTCGCAGGGCTTGGCTCCTGGGCGCGGCGGGCGCCCTGCTCTTCGTGACCCGCCCCGAGGCCGTGGGCACCATCGCCACCTTCGGCCTGGCGATCGCGCTGCCCATCGCCAGGCGTCGCCCCTGGGCCGCCCTCGCCCTGCTCGCCAGGACAGGGCTCCCCGCCGCGCTCATGCTCGCCCTCCAGCTGGGGGCCAATCACATCTTCACCGGGGAGGTATCGGCCAACGGGGCCATCGTGAAGCTGGCCCTCAACAACCCCTTCATGACCCCCGAGGAGAAGCTGGCAGACTACCGATTCAACCTCGGCTACGCGGTATTTCGCAATATCGAATATCACTTCTCCAGCCCCCTGGCTCCCGATGGGCTCCTGCGCGGTCTCCTGCCCGAGGCGCTCCGCGAGGCGGGGGCCGGCAGGGCGCTGGCCTCCGGGACCGGCTGGGGCGCGGTGCTGCTGTTCCTCGCCCTCGTGCCCCTCGCCCTGCGCCGCACCCGCGCCATGGCCGTCGTGCTCTGGGCACAGATCGCCGCGTGGCTCCTGCTGGTCGCCGCCAACGGGCAGGTCCGCTGGCAGAACGAGCGCTACACCATGCCCGCCGTCGCCTGGCTCCTCATCCTGGCGGCGCTGGGAGCGAGCGCGCTGGGGCGGAGGAAGGAGCGCCCCGGCGTCCCCTGGCTCCTGGCCAGCGTCGTCCTCGTGGTCCAGATCGTGGGCGTCATCACCCGCCCCCCCGGGGCCCTCCCCGAGATCCGGGTCCCCTGGCTGCTCGCCCTCGCCCTCGGCCTGGGGGCTGCCCTCGCCCTCCGCGTCTTCGCCGTGCGCGCCCTCTGCGCCGCGGCCCTGGTCTTCCTGGCGCAGCAGCACCTCGAGACCAAGATGCGCGACCAGAAATGGTTCTTCGGGCGCGCCTCCCGCAACATCCGCGACCAGCACCTCACGCTGGGGCGCTGGCTCGCTCCCCAGAGGGTGAGCCGGGTCCTGGTGGGCGACGCCGGGGCGATCCTCTACGCGTCCGACAAGCGAGGCCTGGACATCATCGGACTTGGCGGCTTCCGGGATCTCCCCTTCGCCCGGGCGGGCCTCCACGGCATGCCCGCCACCATCGAGCTCATCGAGCGTATGGCCCCCGACGATCGCCCGGACATCCTGGCGATCTTCCCCACCTGGTGGGGCTCCTTCCCGACCTGGTTCGGCCCCGAGATGGTCCGTCGCTTCCCGGCTCCGGGCAACGTGATCTGCGGGGGCTACGAGCACGTGGTGTACCGCGCCGACTGGCACGTGCTGGGCACGGGAGCCCGGCCAAGGAGCCTCGACGGCGGCGAGATCCGCGACGAGCTCGACGTGGCCGATCTGGTCAGCGAGAAGCGCCACGACTATCGCTTCACCCGCCCCCAGAACGGCTGGACCGAGATGAAGATCCTGCCCGATCCCTTGAACGCCAGGCGCGACATGTTCGACGCGGGCCGCCGGATCGGCCCGGGCAAGAGCGAGAGCTTCGTGCTACGCAACGCCATCCTGGGGCGAGCGGGGACGCTGCTCTTCCGTAGCGCGCCCGACGGAAGGGCCTCGATCCGTATCCTGGTCGACGGGGTCGAGATCGCGAAGGAGGCCTTCGTCCACCACAACGGCTGGATCGAGCGCGCCGTCCCGATCCCCCCCGGGCGAGTCACCCGGGAGCGCCTGCCCGTGGAGATCCGCTCGGAGGGCCCTGGCGACTGGGTCGACTACCATGTGTGGTTCGCCCAGTAGCTCGCCAGGCATTCTACCCGGGCCGACGACCTCGCCAAGCACGTGGTGACCCCGGGACTTCCACATGAAGTCTTTACGCTCTTGCCGGGCAGATCCGATGCGGCTAGCCTCCATATCGGGCAAGAATGGGCGCAAAATTTCTCATCATTCCGAATGAAGCTGAAGCAGAGTTGCTGGAGCTCTTGTTGCTCGACGTAGAGAGACTTGGGAAGTTACGCGCAGTCTTGGGGGACAAGAAGGCGTCCAGCGACGGCCACGCTTACCAGCGGGTAGCTCGCGCTCTAGACGTGGGCAACGAGCAGGCCCTCAAACTCCTTTCGGCCACCTCGAATATTCGGGCTCAGCGTGAGCGCTTCGGGCTCAGCGATGAGGATCTCTACAGCGATCTTTTGAGCTTCGTGGAAGGAACCGAAGGCGAGCGAGACGAGCGCTACAGGAAGGCCCTGCTCGACCTCCTCGCGCGAACCGAGGATGAGTATTTCATCCAAAGGGTTTCATCGCTCAGACATGCCCTCGTCCCCCACATCGTCGATTCGCGCACCATCGTCGATGCACGTCCGATCTTCGACAAGGAGAGAACGAAAGTGGAGGGATTTCTGCTCGTCGCCCACCTGTAGCTCACCGCCCACGAACCTGGTTCAGGTGACTACAGAACTCTTCCCTTCTACCTCTCGCGCAAGGAGTTACATGCACTCCAAGAGCGGTTAAAGGACGCCGAAACAAAACTGGATAGACTTGCAGTCACCTTGCCTTCCAACATCGAAACCTTCGATTGACCCATGGCACCTCCCTCTACCCAGACTCCGGACCGACTGCAGTCTCCGACGCATGAAGAGCATGGCTTTCCAGCACGAAGCAGGCACGGCCAGTTCTGCTCGTCATGGTCCCTCATGGCATGTTCGAACGAACCCGGATCGTACTCAAGCTGGGAGCAGCGTGCCCACACGATGCCGCTACCGGACAGCTGGCACCGTTCTCGCCTGGCCGTGCTGACGAAGCGTATCCAGACGGAGCGACGGTTAGGCATCGCTGGCACCGATTCCCTCGTGGGACTGCACAGGCGGATAGAAGACAAAGTAGCACAATGGTTCAGCGCACCCACCACGGACTTGAAAGCCGAAATCGCGGAGCTCGAACTGCGCGCCGCCGCGATCATTCGCTCGAAGGCCGACAGCACGCTTATCCCCCTCGAAGCGTCGATCGAAGATGCTCGAAAGCATGCGCGTGAATTTCTTGCGCGACAGAAGTGACCCACCTACCTGCACGCACGGCTCTCCCTGACAACCCCTTGGTGAGGGGGCACGCTCCCCAACAGGGTGACTACCCGATGTACCGCGACTGTTGTCGCTGGGATTTCGGATTCAGCTGTGCGCTCTGTTTCCTGCACGAGGGCGACCTCGTCGAAGGAGGAGCTGAAGGGACCTCCCTTATCTGGCTCGAGCACGTCGAGCTCAAATCCGAGAATGAGGAGCGTCGAGACGACTACAAGAACTGTGTACTTTCTTGCCGATATTGCAACAACTCTCGCGGGAAACATAAAGCGGCAGAGCGCGAGCACGCAGCAACGCCTGCTGGACCCCACCGAGACAGGTTGGGCGACTCGATTCGTCGTCGGCGATGACCACGTCATGAAGACGAAAAATTCGGCCGATCACGACGCAGAGTACACGCTTGATGCGTACCTCCTTGATTCACCGCGGAAGGCCGAGCTTCGCCGGAACCGCGACCGCCGATTCGCGGACTTTCGAGGCGCGGAACGCGCTGTCGAAGACTACGTACCTCTTCTGCTCGAGGAAGCGTGGACAGCCCCCTCGCCGGACGACCAGGCTCGTGCGACGGCCATCGCCAAGCGTCTGCTGGACAACTACGATAACGCCCTCGAAGAAATTCGGCGCTACCTCGCTATCCCGAAGGACGCGCCCTCGTCGTGCCGTTGCAAGGCAGCGCTCAACAAGACACTGCCAGCTTGGCTCGCTGGACAACTCCAGATGGTGAGCGAGAAATCTCGCCCGATCTGAGGCCACGTTCAGGGCGCTGGTGCGTAAGTAGCCGAGCAGTAGCTCGCTCGCAGTCGACGATGCTCATCAGCACGGCCACGTCTCGCCCTCCGTCGTGAACGAGAGCCCGGTGTTTCACAAACTGCTACGATTTGCTACGCCCTAGGCGTGTCCCGCATCCTCCGCCACGTCCTGCTCGTCCTCTTTCCGGTCCTCGCCCTCGTCCTGGCGAGGCCCACCCACGCGGCGTACACGCCACCCAGGCTCGCCGGCCACGTGGTCGACGTCGGGGGCGCCCTCTCGCCCGCCGAGCGCCGAGCGCTCGACTCCAAGCTGAGCTCGGTGAGGAGAACCAGGGGCTTCGCGGTCGTCGTCCTGGTGACCGGTCCGCTCGAGGGCGAGAGCATCGACGACGTCGCTTACACGACCTTCAACGCGTGGGGCGTGGGCGGGGAGGGCCAGGACGATGGGGTCCTCCTGGTGCTGGCCCCGGCCGAGCGCAAGGTGCGCCTGGAGACGGGCAAGGGCGTTGGCGGAGCGCTCACGGATCTCCAGAGCTCCCGCATCATCCGCGAGGAGATGGCCCCGCTCCTCAAGCAGGACAAGGTGTACGCCGCCCTCGACCGGGGAACCGACGCCGTCGTCGCCGCGCTCGCCAGGGAGCTCCCGGCCGAGCCTCGAGGCCCCCCCGGGAAGAAGGCTCGCCTCACCGACAACCCGCTCGTCGTGGGCGGCGTCGCGGTGCTGCTGATCGTGGTCGTCATCCTCGCGATCGTGTCTCCGACCTTCCGGAGCTTTCTCTTCTTCTTCCTCAACTTCCTCTCCTTCTTCTCGGGCCGTGGAGGTGGCGGAGGTGGCGGCTCGAGTTACAGGGGAGGCGGCGGCTCGTCCGGAGGAGGCGGCTCCAGCGACGACTACTGAGCAGGATCCACAGGAGCCTCAGAGGTCGCCTATGTTGTAATCCTTGATCTTGTAGAGAAGCGCCCTGTGGCTGATCTCCAGGATCTCGGCGGCGCGCGTGCGGTTGCCCTTGGTCTTCTGGAGGGCGCGGCGGATGAGGATCTCCTCCACGGCGGCCGAGGTCTTCTTGATCGAGAGCTCGCCGGTGGCGAGCTGCGCCTGCACCGGGTCCAGCGTCTCGCTCAGGCGCTCAGGGAGATCGGCCACCTCCAGCACGTCGCCCTCGGAGAGCACCATGGCGCGCTCTATCGTGTTCTCCAGCTCCCTCACGTTGCCCGGCCAGCTGTAGTCGAGGAGCAGCTTGCGCGTCTCGCCCGCGACGCCCCGGATACGCGTACCCAGGCGGGCGTTGTTGCGGGCGACGAAATGATCGATGAGCAGGTTCACGTCCTCCTTGCGCTCCCGGAGCGGCGGGATACGAATGGGCAATACGTTGATTCGATAATAGAGATCCTCGCGGAAGCGCCCTGCCTTCACCTCCACAGCCAGATCGCGGTGGGTCGCGGCGATGATGCGCACGTCGATCTTCACGTCCTTCGAGTCGCCCAGGCGCCTTATGGTCTCCTCCTGGAGCACGCGCAGGAGCTTGACCTGGAGCGAGAGGGGCAGCTCCCCTATCTCGTCGAGCAGGAGGGTGCCCCCGGTCGCCTCCTCGAAGAGGCCCCTCCGGTCGGCGTTGGCGTCGGTGAAGGCGCCCTTCTTGTGCCCGAAGAGCTCGCTCTCCAGGAGGTTCTCGGGGATGGCCCCGCAGTTGACGGCCACGAAGGACTGGCTCTTGCGCACCGAGCGGGCGTGCAGCGCCCTGGCCACGAGCTCCTTTCCCACCCCGCTCTCCCCCTCGATGAGGACCGTGGTCTTGTAGTCGGCGATCTTCCCGATGGTGCGGAAGATCTCCACCATCTGCGGGCTCCTGGCCAGGAGCGACTCGAACCGGTGCTCCTTCGAGATCTGCTCGCGCAGGGCGCGGTTCTCGCGGCGGAGCGCCTCCCGCTCCTCGGCCTTGCGCAGGGCGAGGACGATCTCGTCGGGCTTGAAGGGCTTGCCCACGTAGTCGTACGCGCCGGCCTTCATGGCCTCCAGCGCCAGATCCACGTTGCCGTAGGCGCTCATGACGATCACCGTGGCGGAGCTCTGCTTCGCCCGCAGCGCCGCCAGCAGATCGAGGCCCCCCAGCCTGGGCATGCGCACGTCGGTCAGTATGACGTCAGGGCCGAAGGAGTCGACCAGGGCGAGGGCCGTCGCGCCGTTGTCGGCGACCTCGACCTCGTAGCCGTGCTTGCGGAGCAGGGTCCGCAGCACGAGGCGAATATTCTCTTCATCGTCGACGACCAGGACGCGGCGCATAAAAGTCCCCTGCGAGCTCTTCACACGGGAGCCTACCACGCCCCGAAGTCTAGCCCGGCGCCCGGCCTCGTCGTACCCTGGGCGCCGTGCGCACTGGACTCGACCGTCTCGCCGAGGACGCCGCGACGCAGGCCCTGCTACGAGGGCGCCGCTTTGCGCTCCTCGCCCACCCCGCCTCGGTCGCCCGGAACATGGAGCACGTGAGCTCGGTGCTCGCCCGGCTGGGGCGCGAGCCCGAGATCATCTTCGGCCCGGAGCACGGCTACGGCGGCGAGGCCCAGGACATGGTCGGGGTGAGGGACGCCAGGGACGCCCGCGGAGTACCGGTGAGGAGCCTGTACGGCGACCACGTGAGCGATCTATCGCCCAAGGACGACGATCTCCGCGGGAGCGAGCTGGTGCTCGTGGATCTCCAGGACGTGGGCTCTCGCTACTACACCTTCGTGTGGACCGCGGTGCTGGTGATGCGCGCGGCCTGCAGGTTGGGGATCCCCGTCCTGATCCTGGATCGCCCCAACCCTCTTGGCCGGGCGCTCGAGGGCAGGACGCTCGATCCGGCCTTTCGCTCGTTCGTCGGGCTCGAGCCCCTGCCCGTCCGGCACGGGCTCACCCTGGGCGAGATCTGCGCGTGGAGAGCCCAGGTCGAGGGCATGGCGCCCGAGGCGCTCCGCGTGGTGGCCCACCAGGGCCTGGCCGAAGACGCCCACGCGCCGGAGTGGGATCGCCCCTTCGTCATGACATCGCCCAACATGCCCACGTACGAGACCGCGCTGGTCTATCCGGGCGGCTGCCTGCTGGAGGGCACCAACCTGTCCGATGGCCGGGGCACCACCCGCCCCTTCGAGATCACCGGCGCTCCCTGGCTGGACGGAGAGCGCCTGGCAAGAGGCCTGGGCTCCACCGGGCTCCCGGGCTTCGTCGCGCGTCCGATCACCTTCCAGCCCACCTTCCACAAGCACGCGGGGCGCGTCTGCGGAGGAGTGCAGATCCACGTGCTCGAGCCCAGGGCCTTCCGCCCCTTCGCGACCTACCTGGCCCTGATCGCCCTGGCCCACCACCAGCACCCCGAAGATCTCGCGTTCCGCACCGAGCGCTACGAGTTCATCGATCATATTCCTGCGTTTGATCTGCTCACCGGGAGCGCGGAGGCCAGGGAGCGGATCCTGAGGGGTGACGAGCCCCTGGAGCTCGCCGAGGATGGAGCTCGGGTCAGCGAGGGAGAGCGAGAGGTCCTGGATCTCGCCAGGGAGGCGGCGAGGACCAGGCGGGTGTAGGCGTGTGCTAGCCTGGGCATCACGATGAAGACCGTGGCCAGGCCACTCTCTCAGGTGCCAGATCCCACGCGCTACCCGGTGGACGAACCCATGGGCGAAGGTCTCTTCCAGAAGCTCGTGATCACGCTCCTGCTGCCTCTGGTGCAGCGCTGGATCATCGCGCGAGGGCTCCGAGCCCTGGTCGGCGGCGATCAGTTCGTCTACTGGGTAAAGTTCGATCCCACCACCTGCGTCGCGCCGGACCTCTACGTGCTGCCCGGCGTTTCGCCAGGCACCGAGGTCGAGTGCTGGAAGGTGTGGGAGACAGGCGTCGTGCCCAGCTTCGCGCTGGAGATCGTCTCGGACGACCGTCGCAAGGACTACGAGCGCTCACCTGGACGCTACCATGAGCTGGGCGTGAGCGAGCTGGTCGTGTTCGACCGGCACTACCGCCGCCGGGGGCATGTGCGGTGGCAGGTGTTCCGGCGGGTCAAGGGCCGAGGCCTGGTCCGGGTGGAGGCCACCAACGAGGATCGGGTGGAGTCGCGAGAGCTCGGCTGCTGGCTATGCGCGGTGGGCACGGGGTACGCGACGCGCCTTCGTATCGGCACGGGCGCCCGCGGCGAGGAGCTCTTCCCCACCGAGGCCGAGGCCGAGCGCGCCGGGCGAGAGATCGAGCGCGCTGCACGGGAGATCGCCGAGGCCCGGGTTCGAGAGCTGGAGGCCGAGCTCGCGGCCCTCCGCGCACGGCGCCCGCGCAAGAAGTGACGGGGGCATCGTACGTGCGCAGCTCAGACGGCACCGTACTCGCGCCAACGCACAAAGCGAAACGTGGCGGCCTTGACGGAAGCTCCTGACGAGTCGGGGCGTTCAGTAGTCTCGCGGGCGGACGTGGCTGCGAAGCACCGCACGCCGCGGGCCTGCAACGCGCACACGAGGGCGAACGTGAACGTGAAGTCGGAGGCAACGAACGCCCCGCGAGCGCCTTGGGCGACGGCGGCGTCGGCCGCGATGTCGGCCAAGTCCGCGACGGCAGACTCGTCGATGTCTGGAGAGATGGCGGGCGGCGGGGCAGCAGCCTCCACAGGTTCGCCGAGGTCGAGAGCACGGGCAGCGTCGATCTGGGCAATGGGCCACACGGCAATTGGGTGATTTGAGAGGTTGAGAAAGCATGCCGCCAGCGGGGGGAGAGTTGACCGCGCTGGGGGTTGAACGTCGTCAGCGAGGGCGAGCTCACAAAATCTGCGAGTAAGGGCCTTGAGCTGATCACGGAGTTTTTGTGCGCTTTTTGGCTGATTGTTGATGCCACCGTGTTCGATGTCGTTCCGAGGTTCCTGGGTGGCTCGGGAGCACTCCAGATTGGCACGGCGGGCGTCGTCGTACGGAGGATGGAACACGGCTTGATTCCATGCGTCCTCGACGCTGTGGCGGGCGTCCTTGCAGCCAGACTGCTTGGGTTCGATGATCGTGAAGCCACCCTTCAACAAGGCGAACTGGGTGACGAGTCCCTCCCGCACTGCGGCGGCCTGCTCTGCGAAGCGTTGGAGCTGGCCGTAACGTTCTGCGAGCATGGCTGTCGCCCGGAGCCCCTCCACGCCAAGCACGTTGGGCGCGCACAGCGGCTCGACCCATCGGAGGAGCTCACGCATCGCGCCATCGAGAAGGGGCAGGCGACGTCCCAGTTCGGCGGCGTCCGAGCCCTTGAGGAAGTCGCGCATGCTCGGCGCAGAATCCTGGAACAGGAACTTCCATCGGTTGAGCGCTAGATCATCCGCGAGAGCCCGCGCGCCCTTACCGAAGCGGACCGAAATACCATCGAGCGCCAGCTCATCGCGAGAGGCCCCCTTCGTGAGCGAGACGCGCTTACGCGCTCCGCTGTCCTCCTGCCCCAGCGCCTCCAGATCGTCGGCCCGGCCATACCGCATGAGAGCGTCAATGGCAGCGTTCCAGCGGGCAACGGCCATGAAGCGGGTGAGATCCCACACAGGTACGAATGCCGGCTGAGAGGCCATTTGCTTCACGACGTCCGCCGCCGCATACAGGATGTGATGGTTGATCGCTCGCGGAGCCTCGGTCCGCCGCTGCTCGCTTGCCACGAACTGGAGCACCGCGCCCGAGAGGAACGGCCCAGCACGGAACCCGTGCGTGATGTCCAGGATCACATGCTCGCTCGGGGCGAGTAGCTGCTGCGGGTTGCCCTCGACGCACATCAGCCGCTCGCCAAGCGCCAGCGCCTCCCCTGAGAGAAGCGTCTTGAGGTCCCTGAACAGGTCCCAAAACGCCTTCTCGCTGCGCTCTCCGAAGCTGCCTATGGCGTCGAAATCGTACTCCAAGAACCCGATGGATACCCTGCAAGAATCCTGTCCCAACGAGTTCTGGATTTCGCTGAAGAGAACACTGCAGTCAATCCAGTCGGCCCAGGCACGCCGGGTCCCGACGACGAATAGCGCCACGTGGGTGTCCGCACCTGCGACTCGTGTTTCGCCATTATACAGGCCTACGCGGGGCTCGATTCGGGAGGCCGCGGCGTGCAGAGCGGGAGTTCGTCGGGGATGACGTGAAGAGCGGACGTGCGGGCAGGACGAGCGCAGCGCACCATGGTGGGTCCACCCAACCTTGGAGCGAGGACACCCGCCATGCCCACCCCTGCTCTTGCCACACTTGCCATCGTCCTGTCGAGCTTTCGTGCCAACTTCAGCGCCCCTGCCTTCCTGCGCTTCGTCCTCTTGGCCGCAGGGTGGCTGCT
>SXGT01285012.1_pt1 | contig 17057 bp, 14 predicted proteins | sample 3176221 | NCBI WGS metagenome assembly SXGT01 (sample SAMN11356862, study PRJNA531348) | freshwater metagenome | isolation source: freshwater sample F1-120 | place: China: Fuxian Lake, Yuxi | collected 2017-12-25 | reverse complement strand
GTTGATTCTGGAAAGGCTAAAGCAAGGCCCAGCCTCTCTGGAAGAAATCGGGGAATGGATCGTGACAACTCTGGGCATCGAAGGATATCAATTGTCCATCGCCGATTTGGTTTCGGCCGCGGGGCGGCTGGATGAATTGGGCCTCATCGACTGTCGGGATGGGATCGCGCCTTGCCCATGACCGTGGGTGATTTGGCGGAACGGGAATTGGCTTCTCTTTTGGCGGGCAAGGGATTAGTCATTAGTATCGGGCCGTTCAATATAAGAATTGGTTCGGACCTGGGTGATGTGACATCCCTCATCCATGATCTATACGGACTCTATCCGCTGGTTTCCCCCGATGATTTTATCGACATGCATGTCGAAATTGCATCGTCGCGCGGGTTGCGCCGCTGGATTCGCCCCCAAGTCCGATTTTCCGTGGACGGACGCTCTCCCTTCGCACCCTATACCCCGGACCATGCTTTCCCGGCCTTGGAATGGGGTATCAATTGGTGCGTAGCCACCCGCTCCCATCATTTCCTGATGCTGCACTCGGCCGTGGTCGAGCGCGATGGACTCGCGATGTTGTTTCCCGCCGCTCCGGGGCATGGCAAATCCACCCTCTGCACCGCGCTCGCGCATTCCGGCTGGCGGCTTCTGTCCGACGAGTTCGGAATGGTACGGCCCGCCGACGGGATGCTGTTGCCGTTTCCCAGGCTGATTCCCTTGAAGAACGAGTCCATCGGAGTGATTAAGGATTTTCGGCCCGAGGCGCTAGTCGGGCCTTCTTTTTACGGGACGCGCAAAGGCACCGTGGCGCATGTCCGTCCCCCGGAAGCTAGCATTCGGCGGATGGGCGAGCCGGCCCGTGCCCGCTGGTTCGTGTTTCCCCGCTGGGTCGCGGAGGCTCCGCTTAGCCTGGAGCCCTTGCCCAAGAGCCAGGCATTCGTGATGGTGGCCACCAATGCCTTCAACTACGAGGTGTTGGATGAAACCGCGTTTCGGCTGGTGGCGCACATGGTGGACGCTAGCGATTGTTATGCGCTGAGATATTCCGATCTCGACCAGGCGATTGCCGCCCTCGATGAATTGGCCAGCGCCGCTCATGAGTAGCGTGACGTTTCATACCCAGCGGGCTCGGCGGATTCTGCTCGATGCCCTGCGGGAACCCGAGCGGTTGCCGGCTTTGTCCGTGGCCGATTGGGAACTGCTGGTGCGGGTCGCCCGGCGCGTCAGGCTGCTCGGCCGCCTGGAGGCGGATCTGTCCCAAGCGGGCTTGCTGGGAAATATCCCTGTCCGCGCGGCCGATCACCTGAGGGCGGCCCGCACTGTGATCGACCATCGCAATCGCCTGGTGGCCTGGGAAATCAATCGCATCCTCTGGGCGCTCAAGGGCATGGATATGCCGTTCATTCTCCTCAAGGGCTCGGCCTATCTGCTGGCCGGGTTGCCTCCGGCGCGGGGTCGAATCTTCGCGGATGTGGATTTGCTGGTTCCGGAGCAGCGCATCCAGGAGATCGAGGCGGGCTTGACCGCGCGGGGCTGGTTCCAATTGAAGCTCGATCCCTACGACGACCGCTACTATCGCCTGCTGATGCACGAGATTCCTCCGCTTCGCCATCGCGAGCGGGGGACGGAAATCGACATTCACCACCGCTTGCTGCCGCGCACCAGCCGCGTCGAATCCGATCCCGCGCCGCTATTCGAGGCTGCGCTGCCCATCGGGGATTCGCGCGTTCATGTGCTCGCGCCCGTCGATATGGTGCTTCATGCCTTGGTACACTTGTTTCTCGAGGGCGATCCCGAAGAAGGCTTGCGGCTCCGGGATTTGCTCGACATTCACGATCTGCTTGGCCATTTCGGCCAGGACCGGGGATTCTGGGAGAACCTAGTTCCCCGCGCGCGGCGGCTGGGTTTCGATCGGCCTCTCTATTACGGCCTTTGTTTCGCGCGAAAATTCTTCGGCACCCCGGTTCCCACGGCGGTTATCGGTGAAATCGCTGCCTCGGCGCCCAACTGGCCGATGGGCGAGATCATGGATTACCTGTTCGATTTCGCGCTACTGCCGGATCATCCGGATTATCCATGCCGTCGGGCGGCGGTGGCGCGCTGGCTCATTTACATGCGCGCCCATTGGTTCCGGATGCCGGCGGCCATGCTTGCCAAGCATTTGTCCTACAAAGCCTATCTGAGATTTCGCGGGATCGGCAAACAGGTTGATTTGGCCCGGCTCGACCTCAGGCAGCAATAACCACCTCGTCGCAACAGTGTTCCCCCTCGGGGAAAATCCGGTTAGAGTTTGCCATGCGGGATTGGTCGGCGACTATCGGCCCTAGCGTTAGGGAACCCTGCATTGCATGGAACCCCTGGAATAGATGCGCCGCCGGTTCGGCAAGCCCCGTTCCGTTATTTCAGGATTTACGCGACGGCTCCGTGCGTGCCGACTCTTCGGCAAACTCAGGACAGGAGTATCGAAGCATGAACGGCGCGTTTTGCGTAAGTCCCTTTCAGCAACCTCCCCATCAGAGAACGAAACACACACCCACATGACTACCGAGCAATTGCTTCAACTCGTATTGTTCGCATTGGACGACGGCAAGGGCCGCGATATCAAGATTATTGATGTGCGCGGCAAAACCAACATCGCCGATTTCATGGTAATCGCCAGTGGCACCTCGGAACGGCACGTGAAATCCCTGGCTGGCCACGTCGTCGAAGAGGCCAAGAAGAACGAGACCCAGCCCTTGGGCGTGGAGGGCGAGAACGTCGGGGAGTGGGTGTTGGTCGATCTCGGCGATGTGATCGTACACGTCATGAAACCCCAAACCCGCGAATTCTATCAGCTCGAAAAGTTCTGGCATGGGGATTACCCGCTAAACTATGCCTCCGCCGCTACGCATTGATCGCGCCATCTCGAACCCATTCCATGTGAAACGCGGGAGGAATCCAGCCCCGGTCGTGGCTTCCGGCGCTCGCGGAAGCGGGTATGGGGATAATATTTAACCCAAGGCTTGGCGGCTAGCGGCGGATGCCTACGAATCAATCCCTATAATTATAAATAAGGCCTAGATCTGGCGCGGCGCTTCATGGAGTCGCCGCCAAGCCGCCCCAATTCCCATCTATTCGGCAACCGCTTATGTTATCCGAATTCAACAGGTTATCGGCGTCGTTGCGTGTCCGCTTGATACTGCCCGCCACCCTGGTTTGCCTGGTGACGGTGATCGGAACCCTGGGCTATGCCTGGCTGGGTCGGGACCAAGGCGCGACCGTGCTGGACGCCTTGTTCATGACCGTCATCACCATCACCACGATAGGTTATGGGGAGGTCATCAGGCTCGATGCCGTGGGACGGATATTCACCATGTTCGTCGCGATCACGGGGATAGGCAGCCTGTTCTATACCCTGACCATAATCATGGACAACCTGGTCAGCAGCCGTATCGTGGATCCTTTCGGAGAGAAAAAAATGCAGCGCGAGGTTCAGAAGCTGAGAGACCACATCATCATCGCGGGGCTGGGGCGGGTTGGACGGCAGGCCGCGACCGAATTGGAAGATGCCAAGGTTCCCTTCGTCATCGTCGATCCCCAGCCGGAAATCCATGGCCACGCGGTGCAGCGCGGTTATCTGTCGGTGCAGGGAGACGCCAGCGACGATTCGGTGCTGGAACAGGCGGGCATACGGCGGGCCAAGGGGCTCATCGTGACTAGTGGCGACGATGCCAACAACCTCTACATCGTGCTGTCGGCGCGGGTGCTGAAGCCCGATCTGTTCATCGTGTCCCGCGCGGTTGATGAATCCAGCGTCCCCAAGCTGATCCGCGCCGGCGCCAACCGGGCCATCAGCCCCTACGCCATCGGGGGCCGCCGTCTAGCCCACCTCATCCTGAGCCCCACCGTCGTTGATTTCTTCGATACCGTCATCCGCAAGGGTGACGAAAGCATCAACCTGGAAGGCATTAAAGTGCGCGACGGAGCGCGATCGGTCGGGCAAAGCCTGTCGGAACTGCGCGTGCGGGAGCGAACCGGAGCATCGGTGCTAGTGGTGATGCGCGGCAACCGCGTGCTGCCCAATCCCGATCCGGAACTGGTGTTGCACCCGGGAGACCAACTTCTGGCCTTGGGTACCACCGATCAACTCGATCGGTTGGAAGGGCTGGTATCGGAATGATGCCGCCCTTCCCGCGGGGCATTCTTATGGGCTTTCCCGGACAGCGATCTGGTAGTCGCTCACCGGATTGCCGCCGATGAGATGCTCTTGGATGATTCTTTCGAGCACCGCCGGAGTGCAGGAGCGATACCAAACGCCTTCCGGGTAGACGACGGCGATGGGGCCCTCCATGCACACCCTGAGGCAATTCACTTTGTTGCGCCCAACCCCGCCAGCATCGGCCAGGCCGAGTTCGCTCAGGCGCCCTTTCAGATATTCCCAAGATTCGATCCCGGCCTCCGTGCCGCAGCACTTGGCTTTGCTGGGCTCGCAGCAGAGGAAGATATGCCGCTTCAGGCCGCTTAGGTTCAATGATTCCACCATTTTCATCAGTTCGTTGCCGATCGCGGGTTCGGTCATGGTTCACCTCATGGTTTGTTAATAATTTCGGATGGTTGGGACGATTGGTCGAGCATTCGCGGTGGTGCCCTGGGGTGGCCAAGCCCGCCTCCGCGTTGGTGGGGAGATATCAGCGTTCCTTGTTCTCCGGCCAGATTTTCGCGAAACCTTCCCGGTTAGGCATTTTCACTTCGGGCAGGGTCTTGGCATTCATTTCCACATCCTCGCCGATCAGGCCGTTGAGCCGCAACAGATAAGCGGTGACGGCGTAAACCTGGCCGTCGCTCAAGCTCCTAGGCGCGTCCAGGGGCATGGAGCGGCGCACGAAGTCGAAAACGGTGGTGGCGTAAGGCCAGTAGACGCCGAGGGTCCGATCCGGGTGCGGGCTAGTGGGAGGCGAGCCGCCGGCCAGTTCCCCGGCGGTACCACCAATACCCTTGGGGCCGTGGCAGGAGGCGCAGCGGGCATCGAAAATGGACTGGCCTTGCGCGGCCGTGCCTCCGCCGGGGGGGAGCCCCGTGCCATCCGGGAAGACGGTGATGTCCCAGGCGGCGATTTCCCCGGACGTGGCGGGGCGGCCGAGCCTAGGGCCCTCGGGAGCGGCGGTGGCCGACGCGGCAAGGCCGAGCAGCAACACCGCCGCGGCGAGTTTGAATTTCTCAGGCATGGACATGGCTTAGGCTCCCGTCTCTCGCCACCGCCCAGGAGACTATGGCGTTGTAGTGGAAATAGCCGTTCCTGCCGCGTTCGTTGACCAGCACCGAGCGTTCCGGCTGGACGTAGCCGGTTTCGTCCACCGCGCGGCTTTTCAGCACTAGGGGCTCGCCGTTCCAGCGCCAGGGCAGGCGGAAACGGGTAAAGCACTTGGACAGCACCGGCTCTTGCAAGGCGGCTTCCGCCCAACTCCGGCCGCCGTCGGCGGATATTTCCACGCGCTTGATTCGGCCGCGGCCACTCCAGGCCAGGCCGCTGATCTGGTATAGCCCCGGCCCTCTTAGCTTGTGGCCGGGAGAAGGGTGGGTGATGAAGGACTTGGCGTCCATGACGAAGGTGAACTGCCGAGCGCTTCCGGAAGGTTGCGGTTCGGTGTACTGGGCGGTTTCGTTACGGGCCATGGCCGGCTCCTTGGCGGCTTGTAGGCGGCGCAGCCATTTGACGTTGAGCACCGCTTCCCAGCCGGGCAGGATGATGCGCAGGGGGTAGCCGTTTTCGGGGCGCAGCCGTTCGCCGTTCTGATATAGCGCGACCAGGGCGTCATCCAGGGCTTTTTCGACCGGGATGCCGACGTTCATGGCGGCGGCATCGGCGCCCTCGGCGATCAGCCAGCGGGCCTCGGGTTGAAGGCCGGCTTCTTCCAGCAATATCGCCAGTGGCACGCCGGTCCATTCGCTACACGAAGCCAGCCCGTGGAAATAGCCCACCGGGGTCTGGATCGGTTCTTCATGCCAGCCGGCGTTGCTGTTGCCGCCGCACTCGACGAAGCAGAGCCGCGAAACCAGCGGGTAGCGCAACAAATCGTCGATGCCGAAGGTCAGGGGATTCTTGACCAGGCCGTGGATCAGCAAGCGATGCTGGTCCGGATCGATGCGCGGCACGCCGTTGTGGTGGCGCTCGAAATGCAGGCCGTTGGGTGTGACGATGCCTTCCAGCTTGTGCAGCGGCGTCCAGGAAATACCGTTGCCCGGCGCGCCCGAGTTGGCGGAAATCCAGCGAATGGCCTCTTTTTCGTGGGGAGATGGCTGCCCGTAATTGCTGAAGGGCGCGCCGGGTGTTTTCATCCACGGCGGCGGTTCCTCGTCCGCCAAGGCATCGAATCCGGCGGCAGCCAGGCCGGCGCCCACGCCCAAACCTTGTTTTAGGAATAATCGGCGATCCAGCAGGCCGCCGCCGGCTGAGGGTGTCGCTTCGTCGGGAAGGGGGGATTCATGGTCTTTCATCGCGGCTCCTCGGGAAGGATGCAATTGCGCGAGGGATATTACCCGATTTTTCTCCGATGCCCCGCTGTAAAACATGGCGAGGCCAATGGCGGGAGCTTGGGGTTTGCACCACTACCGCCGCGTGCCCGAAACCGTGGATCGATCGGGTGAGTCTTGGCCACGGCGCTTGCCGGGGACGGACAGGGAGGAGAGGGAATCGCGGGATTCGGCTGAAGACGCGGCGGTGTGCCCGCCGCGTCTTCCCGTTATTGCCTTATTGTCGTCGCGGCCGGGCAAGCCAGGGACACGAAACAATTATTCAACACAAGAAACGTTTTAATCCCTTCTTGATCAGGTCTGGGTTCAAACCACCGGCGATGATAACGGAGACCGAAATTAATGATGCGATCGTCTTAATCCCTTCTTCTTCAGGTCTCGATTCACACATTAGGCATGAAAAACCGAGTCGATAAAGACAACAGTTTTAACACCTTCTTACTCAGGTTCAGCAGCGGTGGAAAGCGCAAACTAAATGTCCAAGCTGAAAATTGTCTTAATCCCTGCTTAATCAGGTCGCGCCACGAAATCGCCTGCGTTGTTGCCAGGGCCGCTGGGGCAACTCTACGCCGTGCCGATTAATCGAAGCCTCGTCAATGACTGTTGTCTCCGTTGGGCCGGGCTACCGGCCATCGTTCCTTGAAATCCGCTCCTGCCCATCCCCTGGGTGCGGCGGATTGCCTGCTTCGCGCCCGGAGTATGCGTGGGGTAATAGTTGAAGGCCGAGTTTTCGCATCGGAATCTTCAAACCTTCCGGAATGGAGGTCTTGCATTCCAGCGAGACGGGTAGAGGGACTTTACCCGAATTCCTCGGTTCCGGGAAGAATTTACCTTGCGGCAATCGAACGTGGCGATAGGGCCGGGGTGGGGTGGACAACGGCCGACGGGTATTGGGTTGTCGATTAAATCGGTTTCGGGGATCCGCTCGAAGGCAAGCCGGCCAAAAGTTGGTCTGCTTTTGGATATCGATGCAATTGTGAATCCAACGCCGTAAGGTTCACCTCGCGCCCTAGACAACGCAGGAATTCTCGTTCAACGGTTCTTTCGCGTGCCGCGCGTATGAAATCCACCCCTCAGCTTGCCCATCGAGTTGCTTGATAGTCGATGGCTTCCTTGACGTTCAGTTCGCGGGTGGCGGCGCCGCTCCGCAGATAAAGCCTGGGGTTGCCGCCTTGATCTAGGAAGACGGGACGTGGAGCGGGGGAAAGGATGACACGGCAGACCTCCGAATCCTGGATGACGTGGAAGAGTATCTGCACGGAGGGGGCGAGGTCGCCGCCGAGTTGGGTCGCGATGAGACTCATCAGGGCTTGATCGAAGCCGTCGCGGTTTTTCCGTTTGAGGGTTTTGTAATCGGCTTCCAAGCCTAACACCGTGCCGTCGTCGGCCACGCCGATGAGCAAGGTGCCCCCACTACCATTGAGGAATCCGGCCACGGATTTCAAAATCACCATCTCCAAGGCCCGGTTAGTGCGTTGTTCGTTCAAATCCCAGCGCAAGGATGCCTTGAATTCCATTTGATCGCCTTCCCCGGCGGCTATCAAGGCAGCCAAATCATGTTGCAATTCCGAGGTGAGGCTTGCAATGCGTCGATTGCGGTCCAATACACGCCCGTAAAAAAATGCCGACAACAAGGCAAATAGCCCGCCCACGCCTGCGTAGAAAAGGGTCTTGGTCGGCTTCAGGCCCCGCAAGGAGCCGGACAGTTCGCTCCACATGTAACCCAAGGCCGACGGGGCGTTCACCTCGTGTTCGTGCCAAGCAACGAAGTCGTTGATGGGACGAAGCACAAACAATCCGAACAAAGCCCCCACTACGAGGGCAGTGATCCAGAATGAAAATTTGTGAGAATTCCGCGAATCGGCGGCTTGCAACCAAGGTTCTTGCATGATGTCCTCTTCCGTTCATGAAAAATTCGATCGAAATTATTTACTGACAGGACTTACGCGGTTATCCGGCCAATCCCGGGTACCGGGTAATAGGCCGGAACGCGTTTGGACAGGCTTCACAGGCTGAACATGAAAAAATCCATATGAAAACATCATCCTGTGAATCCTGTTCGGAGTGGGGGCGCGGCCTGAAGACTTTAGGCCAAGACCTGTTTTGGCTAAGTCCCGTCAAGACCGCTTTACCGAGGCGAGTTGAGGAGGCTTGCTTTATCCGTCGCGGGAATTCCCGCGCCCGCTTGCCATTTTCTCCATTACAATGCCCATCGTTCGGCCCGGAACCCTGATCCGTCGCGGACCTTCAATTTACGTGATATTACGAAGTTCATTCTTGCGCGCGCATTAAATCCATAGCGAATTCATGATTCGGGAGATTCATCCATGGCCAAAAATATCGTCTCCGTATTCCTGTCGTTGATCGTCCTTGGCGCCCTGCCCAGTACCGGCCTTGCTTTCGGTGTCAGCCATCACGGCGGCATGATTCTGGATTGCACGGCGCCGATTTTTTTCGATGAATCGCCTCCCAAGGATGCCAAGGTGGGACTCTTCGAAAAATTTTCCTTTACCGCGTCCGAAAATACCGACGCGGAAACACTCAAGGTCTGGGTGAATACCCAACCCGTGGAAATCACGGTCACGCCGCAGGCTAGCGGCCGCCTGACCGTGGAAGGCAAACTCCAACAGCCGATACCCCAGGGCAAGGTCTGGATCAAGGCTACCGGTGTCAGCGACGACGGTTGCGACCAACTCCACAACTGGAACGTTTACGTGGGCCAGTGACCACGAGGTTTCGGGCACACGGATGCCCGAGAATTCATTATCGGTTAGCGCATAAGCTGGTTACGGCGGGAAGGCGGGGCGAAACCTCCCACGTTGTTCCCGAACGAGCGTAGCCTTGATGTCCTCGGGTACCGGATCGCTGGCTGGTTCCGGAACTTGGTTTTTTCCAGCGGCTCGCCACGGACGGCGTTTTCAGCGAATTGCTGGCCTTAGAGACGAAGTTCAACAATACTTGCCGGGAGATTTATAGTTTTTCCTTGGAATGGAAACCGCTCGTTCAAGGCATGTTCCCAAGGCTATTCGTAGTGCCTAAACCTGGCCGCCCGCGCTTTCCCACCTGGCTGGCCGATACAATCCGCCGGAATTTCGCCCGCGGGCGCTGGCCGCGCGCGTGCCTTCATGGCGTGGCGGGGTGTGTGGTGGTACTGCTTATATTGCTGGTATTGATCCCGCAAGGCGAGCCCCTCGTCGAACTCGGCGCGCAGCCCGCCCAGCAATACCTTTCCCGAACCCGAACCCTGATTCGGGACACGGTCCATGCCGGCATCGGCGAGGCCGGCCAAAAAAGATTGGCGCTGACCGCCGAGGATCTTACCGCCGCCGCGAACTTCGCGATCTTGCGCAAAAAGCTGGAAGGCCGCGCCGAATGCGCCATCGAAGGCCATCGGCTTAATGTGGTCGCCAGCATTCGGTTGCCTATCAAGGCTTTCAAGCTTTACCTGAACATTCGGTTGATCGCCGACGACGCCGAGCCTCAAGCCATCGTCAAGCGGCTCAAGCTGGGCCGGCTTAGCTTGCCTTCCCCCCTGGTCGGCTGGCTGGCGAGCGGGGTCATGCATTACACGCCATTGGCGCGTTACAGCCGAATCGGCGAACAACTGGTCCGGCAAGTCCGCATCCAGGAAGACGGCCGCCTGACCCTGGTTCTGAACTGGAATCGGGACGCGCTGGCTCAGGCCGAGGGGCTGATTACCGACCTGGCGGATAAGGAACGCCTGCTGATTTACCACGACCGGCTGGCGGAAATTGTCGGGCAGCCGGAGGTTAAACGCTTCGTGCGCCTCGGCCTGCTTACCCAGTCCTTGTTCGCCCTGGCCAAGGCCCGCTCGGAAACCGACAACGATCCCATCGCCGAGAATCGCGCGCTGATTATCGTCCTAGGCGCTTACGTGAACGGCAAGAATCTGGCGGCGGTGCTGCCCTCGGTTCCCGCTCCGGCCAACCCCGCCCGCCGCGGCGTACTGTTGAACCGGCGGATCGACACCGCCCAGCACTTCATGGGTTCGGCCAGCCTGGCCATGGCCGGGCACAACACCTTGGTGGACATGGTCGGATTGGCCAAGGAAATGAACGATATCCACAATGGTAGTGGCTTCAGTTTCATCGACCTGGCGGCCGATCAGGCCGGCGCCTTGTTCGGCAAGACCGCGGTGCGTTCCGAGGAGAAAGCCCGCAAATTTCAGGATGTTCTCAGCCAAAGCGCGGACGAATCGCTGTTCATGCCGGCTATCGGGGATTTGCCTGAAAATCTCAGCCCGGTCGATTTCGCCGAGCGTTTCAAGGATATCGATAGCCCGGAGTTCCAGGCCATGAAGGCGGGTATCGAGGAGCGGATTCTGGCTTGCCCCTTATATCGTCGGGACCAGCCGTAGCCCCGGCGCGATGGACACGGGCGGGACGCCCGCGCCCCTTAGATCGCTTGTCCTTTTCGGGCGGTTACCCACTTCAAGCTGTGGTTCAGCAGGAAGAACAACACCGCCGCCAGTGCGCAATATTTCCCCAGCTGGGCCAGATCGGCCCGGATGGCGCCCGCGCCCATCAGGGTGGCGGTCACCCCCAGCGGCAGGAAGCCCAGGGCGCTGCCGATCCAAAAGTCGCGATGGGTCACCGGACTCCAGCCGAGCAGAATATCGTTGTACAAGCCGCTAATCGGCAGTTGCCGGACCAGCAATACCGACCACCAGCCCTTGCCGATGGGCACGGTGGCGGTTTTGAGCTTTGGATATTTGCGCAGCAGGCGCTCCGGAGCGACGCGGCGCGCCAGCAGGAAAACGCCGTAAGCACCGAGTAGGGTTCCGCAATGGCTGAGTGCGAATCCCCAGGTGAAGCCGAAGCTCCATCCGGCCAGGAAGCAGAACAGCAAGCGAGGCGCTCCGAGCCCGGTCATCACCGCGGAGATGGCGACGAACACCAGCGGCGCGGCGAGGCCGGTGGCCGCGAGCTGGGTTTTCACTTCCTCGCCCAGCAGGAGCCAGTCCTTGGGGATCGCGATGAAAATGGCCAGGCTCGCACCGGCCGCGAGGCATAACAGCAAGGCGGAAAGAAGTTTCATCCGGTTTCGTTTTCCGAGTGGAGTTGCGGCCATCCTAAGGCTTGAGGGTCGTGTCCAGAAGCGGCCGCGCATTGACGAACAATTCACGAGGAGGAAAGGACGGTGGATGGAATCTCCATTCCGGCCGCGCCGACCTCCTTCAGAACCTCGGTGAATTCCTTCCGCCAAGGTTCCTTGTTATAACCCCAATCCCCCTCCGCCAAAAGCTTCATCCCCTGGGCCAACTCGGCTTGTACCTGCTGGGCGGCGCTGTCGCCCTCCACTTCCCACAAGGCTTGGGCGTAAAACAGGTGGTTGAGGGGGTGGCCGGGATACTTGGCCAGCGACCGCTTGAGCAGATCGAGCGCCTTGTCGCCGTCCCCGATTCCCGCCGGCCAGGGCGGCGCCTTGAGATAAAGCATTCCCAGGAGCCGTAACGGCCCGCCGTCGTCTAACTCCGGACTTAGAACCACCGCGCGCTTCATCTCGCGCTCCAGGCGGGGCAGGCTTTGCGCGGCCTGGGCCATGTCGTCGCGTACCGCCAGTCCGAGGTTAGCCGCCAGGTAATAATGCACCGGACCCTTGCCTTCGCCTCCCAGGGCGAGCGCCTTATCGGCGAAGCGCACGCCCTCCGAGGCCAGTTTGCCGCGCTGGTCCGCTTCGGGGTCGCGCTCGGCTAAATGCAGGCAGACGCGGCTGCCCAGAGAGGTTCCAAGCAACGCTGGGTCACGGGTATCCCGCAGGAATTCCAGGGCGCATACCAGGGATTGGGTCGAACTCCGCGGACCCAGTTGGGTCTGGCGGGCGGCCAGGGTGGCGGTGGTTTCGCTAGGGCAGCCGGAGAGGTTATCGAACTGGACCACGTCCCGATTGAGACGGGAGCAGCCACCCAGGATCGCCGGCAGCAACATGGCGTGAAGGAAAAGTATTTTGCGCAAGGTTTTATTTCCCCTTATCCCACAGTTCGATCATCGGCGCGATGCGGCTTTGCTCCGCGGGCACGAAGGCATCCACACCGAACAAATCGCACAGTTTTTTGCCCTCGGGATCGGCGCACATGCCGGTCAGTGCCTGGGCGAACCTAGCGCGATCCTCCGCCGTGGTGGCCTTGGTGTCGGCTACCATGCCCATCAGCGGGATTTCCTCCGAAGTGAAGACGGCTTCCACCGGGCTTTTCATATGCAGCGAAGCCAGCCCCGCGAATTGTTGTTCGTTTAGGATCGCCGCGTCCAGTTCGCCGCTGTCCAGGGAGCGTAAGGCCCGAATGGCTTGCCGCGAGGGTTTGAGGTCGAAGAAGCTCGCGGGTTGGTATTTTCCGGCGAACACGATTTTGCCGATGAAATCGGGTTCCTCGAGCACGGTGCCGCCTAGGGCTTTGCCCTTGAGTTCTTCCAGGGTTGGGTATTTTCCTTGCTGGACTACCACCCGATACCGCTCGGAAGTGGCGCCCTTGATCCGGGGTTGTACCAGCGGAACCAGATTATGCCGAGCGCGCTGTTCCAGATACAGCCCCAGGGAGACAATCATGAAGCCCGGTTTCTTTTCCTCCAGCAACTTCCGGCATTCGGCAGCCTTGGCGGTGAACAGGGAGCTTAGGCTGTTCGCCGGCCAGCGGCCGACCCGCTCCACCACCCGCAGCATGGAGGCCATGGCGGCGTTGGCGTCGTTTTCGTTGACCGGCCCGCCCGGATAGCAGACGACCAAAGGGGGGTGGGCCGGAGCGGGCTCGGCGGAAGCCGGGGCGAAGGGCGCCGAGAGGCCCGCCAGCAGTGCGATTGCGATGAAAGCGATTTTATGCGTCACGGTTTACTCCTCTTCCTGGGTCTAGCAATTGTCCGATGGCCGGCGCTACCAGCAGCGTGGCCGGCAGGCAGCATAACAGGCCGATGGTGATGTCCACGCCCAGGGTGGACACTCCGCGGTAACTCGCCATGGTGATGGCGCCGAGTCCGGCCAGTTCGGTCCCGGCCGCCAAAATGATGACTTTTCCGGCGATCAGGCTGACTTGCAAGGGGCTATGGTTCTTCAATTCGCGCCAGCGGTGGCTGAACCATACCCCGTAATCCACCGCCAATGCGATCACTAGGGGCAGGGCGATGATGTTGGCGTAGTTGTATTTGATGCCGGCCATGGCCATGACGCCGAGCATCCAGCCGCCGCCGATCAGCAAGGGGAGCGAGGCCAACACGATGCCGCGCAAGTCGCGTAAGGCCAGAATCAGCCACAGCAGACACACCGCCAGCGCTAATATCGTGCCATGGGCGAAGCTCTCCACCACGATCCTCGAAAACTCCTGATGCGTCACCGGGAATCCGGTGGCCTCCGGCGAGACGCCGTAGACCTCCTTCGTCAAGCGTTCCAGATTGGCCGGATCATACACATTTTCCGCGGGAAAGGCGTAGACGGCGATGGTGCCGTCGTCGGCGAAGAAGCGATCCCGCAAACTGGCGGGAATCCGCTCCGGGGTGAGCGGTTCGGCCGCCCGCCAGGCGTCCAGCCCCGCGAGCCCGTTGCCAGCGGCGGCGAGCAGGGCGCGGAAAAACAGTTCGGTGCGCTCCCGGCCGTGTTCGGCATCCTGGCCGATTAGCGCTTGTATGGAAGCGATCCGTCCTCGCGCGTGTTCCAGCGCATCGACTAGCTTGGCATGTCCGGAAGAGAACGCCTGCTCCTGATAATCGTCCACGAGAGCCAGGCTACCCGGCAGCAATTCCCGCACCAGCCCGAAGCTCGGCTCCGGCAGACCGCCGCGGGCGAGTTCGGCGACTTTTCCGGCATAACCGGCGCGCGCCGCCGATTCTCCGATGGCATGGGCTTTCCTCAGGCGATCCGCGGCGTCGGGTGGAAATAGATGGGTCAGGGATTGCACCTGGGCGATGGTCTTGAGCTTGCCGGCGTCCTCGGCGATGCGTCGGGCCTCGGCCATGTTGCCGGCGGTGAAAATGACTACCTCTGCCTGATAATCGCTTTCGGCCACCATCCGGCGCTGGTAGTAAGCCGCCTCTGAGTCCTTGGGCAGCAGGGAGAGCGCGTCGTAGTCGAAGGGGATGGCGAAGCCGCGCGCGGCCCCATAGCCCGCGCCGACGATCGCTAGGGCGACCAGGAGCGCCGCCACCGGCATGGGGAAAGCGCCGCGTCTTTTGGTGGTAGCGATGGGCGGGTTGGAGTTGGGGGCGGCGGGCGGGTGTTTCAGCTTGGGCGGCAGTAGGGCATACAAGGCCGGCTGGACCATCCAGGTGCTGATGAGGATCAGTAGCACGCCGCCGGCCGCGACCCGCCCCAGCTCGGCGAATCCCGGAAATTCGACCGTGGCCAGGGCGCCGAATATCAATACCGAAGCCCCGCCGGCGGTGAATACCGCGTTGAACGAGGAGCCGATCCCGACGCCGATGGCTTCCAGCAACGGCCTGCCGGCCCGCCGTTCCTCGGCGATCCGCGACGAGGTGAAGATGCCGTAATCCGCGCCTAGCCCGAACAGAATGGCGAGGAATCCGGAGGTGATGATGGTCAGGTGGCCGACGGTCAGCATCGCTAGCCCTAGGCTCCACAAGGCGCCCAGCCCCATGGGCACGAAAATGGCCAAGGCCCAGCGGAAGTCGCGCACCACCCCCAGGATCAACACGGCGATCAGCAAGGCCGCGCTGCAAACCACCAGGGTGATGTCCTTCTGGATATCGATGTATTCCTCGTATTCCACCGCCGGCAGGCCGGTCAATCCCACGGTGGGCGGTTCGCGGCCGGCGGCCCGTGCGCGCGACGCCAAATCCGCCGCCACCTGCTTGACCTTGCCGACGAAGGGCGCGATGGCCTCGAATTCCTCGGAGGCATTTACGGCGTGGACGAACATGAACAGCATCCGCCCATCGCGCGAGGTGAAGTAGCCTTGGGCGAGCGCCTCGGCGCCATGGCGGGCCAACAGTCGGCTCCAATCCAGCCCGGTGGGGGGGGTTCCCGCGGTTAGCCAATGCTCCCATTCCTCCAGGGCGAAATTCAGGGTTTCCAAACCCTGCTCGGCGGTTTCGAGGTCGGTATCGGCCATGGATGGCGGTGCCTTGATCCAGGCCAGCGCCTTGCGCAGGGAGGCGTCTAGGCCCCGGGTGTCGCCTGGTATGTCCATGCCGGCCAATTTGTCCATGGCCGAGCCGAACTGGTCCAGCCGTTCCGGTGGCATCAGCAGGTAAGCGCGATCTCGGAAGAAATGCGTATCGAGGCGTTCGCTGGCCTGGCCGATTTCGGGTTCGGCGCGTAGCCTCGCGGCCAGTTCCGTGGCGTAGGATTCCAGTTCCTCGCGGGGCGCGCCCTCCAATACCACGATCAAATCCGAGGCGGCGCCAAATTTCCTCAGGAAGCTGTTGAAGCGCTCGGCGACGGGGGTGTCTTGGGGTAATAGCGCTTGGCGGGAGGTATAGACCGGCAGGTGCAGGGTCGCCCAGGCGGAAAGGAGCGAGAGCAGCAGGGCGACAGCCAGAATCCGCCAGGGATGCCGGGCGCAGCGTTCGGCGATCTGGGCCACGTGTTGGGTGATGTCCAAGGGGGGAAACTCCGGTTCGGGCTTTCCGTGCGGGCGTCAGGCTAGGGCAGCCGGCAATTCCGCCTGGTGATTGGGGTTGGGTAATAGAGCGGCCATGGGCTATTCCGTCTCCGGGACTCCGAACGATGCAAGGCGTTGCGAGGGTGCCGGGAAGCGGTGGGCGCGCACAATAAAAAGGGCTGCGGAAAACGCAACCCCTTGGCTTGGGTATGGTGCCTCGGGCCGGACTCGAACCGGCACGGATGTTACTCCGCGGGATTTTAAGTCCCGTGTGTCAACCGATTTCACCACCGAGGCTGAATGAACTTATCGATTTACGTTATTCCTGCGGAAGATTGCTGATCAAATCGAAACGCGCCGCGAGCCGGGTCAGTTCCACGTCGTTTTTAACCGCCAGTTTCTCGAAAGCGCGATAGCGATAAGTGGTCACGGTCTTGGGGCTGATTTTCAACATGTCCGCCATATCCTGCGCCGACTTGGCTTGCAGAGTCATGATGATGACTTGCAGTTCACGGTACGAAAGCTGGTCGAAGGGCGTCGAGGTCTGGCCGGGGAGCGAGGCCAAGGCCATTTTATTGGCCACATCCTGGCTTAAGTACCGCCTGCCACTATAAACCGTCCGCACGGCGTTGATAAGCTCGCTGGGCGGGCAATTTTTCGATAAATACCCATCGGCGCCCAAACTGAGCAGTTGATGGGGGAAGGGGCCATCCGCGTAGACGCTCAAGGCGACGATTTTGACCTGAGGATGCTTCTGGTTGATCTTGCGGCAAGCCTCTATGCCGCCAATGCCGGGCATGTTGATGTCCATCAATATCACATCGGGTTTAAGCCGTTCTGCTTGTTCGATGGCTTCCTCGCCCGAGCAGGCCACGCCCACGACGTTAATGTCCTCGCCCGCTTTTAATAAGTGCTCGATGCCAGTACGAACAAGTTCATGATCATCCACCAGCAGAATATTGATCATAGAATCGACGTAATTGGCGGTTTG
>SXGT01614757.1_pt1 | contig 17060 bp, 12 predicted proteins | sample 3176221 | NCBI WGS metagenome assembly SXGT01 (sample SAMN11356862, study PRJNA531348) | freshwater metagenome | isolation source: freshwater sample F1-120 | place: China: Fuxian Lake, Yuxi | collected 2017-12-25 | reverse complement strand
GGTGCGAATCAAAATCGGCCGAATCTTCAACACGTACGGCCCGCGCATGCATCCGAACGATGGCCGAGTGGTATCCAACTTCATCATGCAGGCCCTGCGCGACGAACCTATCACAGTCTACGGTGACGGCTTGCAAAGCCGTTCGTTCTGTTATGTCGACGATCTGGTGGACGCGTTGGTTCGTCTTATGGAGAGCCCGGAAGAGGTGACCGGACCATTCAACCTCGGTAACCCGGTTGAGTTCACCATGCTGGAACTGGCCGAGAAGGTAATTGCCATGACCGGCTCACGTTCGCCGTTGGTGTACAAACCCTTGCCCACCGACGACCCGCGTCAACGCCAGCCGGAAATCACCCGTACCAGTGCGGCGCTTGGCTGGCAACCGACCACGCAGCTGGAGGGAGGTCTCGCCAAAACCATAGCCTACTTCGAGGAACTCATCGCCCGGAGACGGCGTTAATGGTCATGGCGATCAGTGACACCGAATGATCAAACGTAGCCACGAAATAAACGTTCCTCAATCCTCCCCTGCAAGCGGGGTAGGAGCCGCGTGGAGGGGGGCATGAAACCGTTGCTAGGTATCGGCTGGCAGATCTCGGAGTTGCATGGCTGGGGTGTTTTTGGCATCAACCTCGCACGCCAGTTGCTTCTACGAGGCGCTCCACGCCCGGTGCTTTTGCACGACCCGGTTCTGGACGGTGCTGCCATTGCAGAACTAAAACCCCTGATTGACGAATGGCAAATGTTGAAGCCCAGGTTGGCTGCACTCAAGAATACAGAAATTCTGCATGCCCCCGAAGCCCTGATCATGCATGGCTTTGGCAACCACTTTACCGGACCAGGCAGCCAACCGAAGGTTTGGGGTGGCAAGAATGTCGGCTTTATCTTCTTCGAGGAAGTGGCCTTCACCGAGGCGGAACTGGCTTTGGGGAGGCGGCTCGACCTGATGCTGGCGGGCTCGACCTGGAATGCCAGGCTGCTCAGGCGTTTCGGTTTCGAGAATGCCCAGTGCGTGATGCAGGGCGTTGACTTGCAGCGCTTTGCCGGGCTGGGTGGCAAGCGACGTTACCAAGACCGGTTTGTGGTGTTCTCCGGAGGCAAGTTGGAATACCGCAAAGCTCAGGACATCGTGTTGGTCGCATTCAAGGAATTTCAGCGCCGGCACCCGGACGCGCTGTTGCTGACGGCTTGGCATAATCCCTGGCCGCAGACCGCTGCCAGCGTCGCCGAGGGTCCGCACGGGACGGGCGCACCGAGGATCGACCCGGCCAGCGGTCAACTCGACCTGGCCGGTTGGGCTCGTGATTTTGGCATTCCGGAAGGCGCTTTCGTCGACGGTGGTTTCAGGAACAACCGCGAATTGCCAGAGCTTTACGCCGAGGCTGACGTAGCACTGTTCCCTAACCGGGCCGAGGGCGGTACCAACCTGGTGGCGATGGAACTGATGGCGAGTGGGGTGCCTTGCATATTGTCGGCAAACACTGGTCATATTGATCTGATAGACGTCGAAAACTGCTATGTGCTGCACGAGCAGGCACTGTCTAAGTTGCCTGAGCGTGACGGCTGGGGGGAAAGCGACCCGGCCGAGATTGTTGAACGTTTGGAAAAAACCTATGCCGACCGTGAGCAGGCAAGGCGTATTGGAGCGGCAGGCCGGCAGTTCATCAGCGGCTGTTCTTGGCAGAACCAGGTAAGCAGGTTGATCGAAATCCTGTCTGACGTGGGTTGAGGGGAAAAAATAGGATGATCGTGGCTCGTTATTCCGGAAAACGCCAATTTCAGACAGTGGCGGATTACATCCGCGCGCGCAAGGCAAGTAACGAGCGTTATGTGGTGGTGGACGTCGGCGGTGCGGCGAATCCGGCCTTCGGCGATCTGGCCGATATCTATGTCGATATCAGGCCGGTACCCGGACAGCGCACCATCGTCGGCGACATCAACGATCCGGCGACTTGGGAGCAGGTGCTGCGGGAACAGCCAGATTTTGTGATTTGTTCTCATACCCTGGAGGACATTCGGGACCCTAATTTTGTGATCGGTTGGCTTAACCGCTGCTTCCGTGCGGGTTTCATCGCTATGCCCAACAAGCATACAGAGATGTCGTCCGGGATCGAGTCGGACCTGTATCCGGGATACGCACACCATCGCTGGGTTTTTACTCTGAACGATACTGGCGTGTTACGGGCGATCGCCAAGATGCCGGTGACGGCGCTGTTCGCCTCGGCCGAAGGCAAGGCGCTGCTCAGTTGGCTGAATCCGGCGCTGGTCGGCCACGGCATGGAGTTGGGTTTCGTTTACGAAGACCGGCTTGAACTGGATATGATCAACGGCGACTATGCGGGCCATAATGTCCGCGAATTGATCGATCTATATCGTCGTGAACTGGCGGCGGGCCTGTGATGGACAGCCACCTGCTCCGTCTCAACTGGCTCAAACAGCGTGGCTGGCGGCCCTGCGATGTGCTCGATGTTGGTGCCCACAAGGGCGATTGGGCGCGCGCCTTCCTATCTGTTTTTCCCGATGCCCGCCTCTTTATGGTAGAGGCAGATGCGCGCCATGAGCCGCGCCTGAAGGAACTCGGGCGACCCTACCATCTCGGCCTGGCGGGCAAGTTCCGCGGTCTGGTGGATTTCTACACTCAGGAAAATCCAGCCTTGACCACCGGCGCCTCAATCTATCGCGAGAATACGCCGATCTACGAGCAGACCTGCGTGCAGACCCGGATTGCCATGATGCCCCTGGACGATATCGCCGGGGTACTGGGCGCGCGAGCGGTCAATTTCATCAAGCTGGATGTACAGGGCGCCGAGATCGATGTCTTGGAGGGCGCGCGTCGTTTGCTATCCGAGCAGCCGGTGGACTACGTCCTGGCCGAGTTGTCCCTAGTGCGCTACAACGATGGAGCGCCGCTAGCTGATGCCGTGATCGCATTTATGCGGAATATCGGCTTTGGTATGTTTGACGTCTTTGAGCTGCATTATTGGCAGCAGCAGTTGATCCAATTCGACGTGTTGTTTGCCCGTGAGAGGCTGATTACTTCTGATGCATTGGCCAGGAAATAGCGATGGCGAAAGACTTGATACTCGGCACTGCGACCGGCGCGCAATTCCTGGCAGCGGCCTTGCCGTTCGCGGCCAGTGCCCGTCGTCAACATCCAGATGCCGATATCGTTCTGTTGAGCGACCCGGAGGTGCCTGCCGACTTGGGGCGAGCGATGGATCGTCTTGGTGTGCGGCTATGGCCGGTTCGATGTCAGGCATATGATGTTGATTTTCATATCCAGAACCGGCGTTTCCGCGAATATTTCCGCTACTTGCTGGAGCACAGTTACCGGCGCGTGTTCCTGTCTGATACTCGCGATGCCTATTTCCAGGGAAATGTCTTTTCTGCGTTCGCCTCTGACGGCGATTGGATCGCTTTTTTCCAGGAAACGCCCGGTTATAAGATCGGCAGTGAAAAATTCAACCGCACCTGGATTCACCATATATTCGGTGAGGAGACCTTGCGTCGGATGGCGGACGAGACTGTGGTCTGCTCTGGTACTACCTTGGGCACCGGCCCGGCGATACTGGAATACCTGGCCCTGATGACTACGCTGGAGGAGACCCATCGCGCTCTGCGCGCAGTCCCGTCCGACCAGGGCCAGCACAATTACTTGATCTGGAAGAAACTGATGCGCGTGCCGCAGTTCGTTTTCCCCCAGGAAAACCCGATCGTCTACACCGTGTTCGTCGACGATGCCTATCGGATTACCGAGCAGGGTGATGTGCTGACGACATCCGGCATTCGTGCAGCCGTGTTACACCAGTATGATCGCGCTCAGGACATCGCGCTGGCCTATCGGGCCAGGATCCTCGGAGAATTGGCCGGTTTCGGCTTGGTATTGGCTGAATAAGGCTCTATCTGCATCGTGTTGAACATACTGTTTTTCAATTCGCCCATTTATGAATACCTGGCGGCAACCCTGATCGAGGGTCTCAACACCCTTGGTCATAATGTGCAGTGCACGGAGGCCAGCAATTACGGCACCAAAATTCCCGAGGCGCGGATCGCGGCATTCTCGGAACAGGCTGACCTGATCGTGCTGGGTAGTGGGGTCGGCGTGCGCTATGACCTGGCCCGTTCGCTGGCAAATCCGCGCAAGGTGTTCGTAGATGGTAACGACAGTCCGGTTCTGGGCCTGCCGGAGGGGTTCGAGTTTCCCCTCATCTTCAAGCGTGAATTGAACCGATGCGACGGCCTGTCCGCCGAGCGCCGCCTCCATCCGCTGCCGTTTGCCGCCGAACGACGCTATTTTCCCGAGACGGAGATCGGCAAGGATCTTCTGGTCAGCTTTATCGCCAACATGCACACCAATCCGATGCGCTACTCAGTGCATCAGCGTTTGCTCAATATGAAATCGACGGCCATCGTTTCCGGCACCACGGCGGAGCGGGCCTATGACCCGCGCAGTCCGCAGCCTTTGCCGATGCATACCCCGGCTTACCGGACCTTTTTGCAACGTAGTTTGATCTCGGTCAACGTGGCAGGAGCCGGCTACGACTGCGCCCGTTTTTGGGAGATACTCGCGGCCCGCGCGATGCTCTTTACCTATGAATTGGATATCCAGATTCCCCATGGCTTTACCGACGGGGTCGATTGCGTAACCTTCTCATCCCTGCGTGAGTTCGAGGAAAAGCTGGCCCATTATTTGAATCGACTCGATTTAGTCCGCGAAATTGCGGAGCGTGGCTACCAGCATATGCTGCGTTTTCACACTACCAAGGCCCGCGCCGAGTACTTCTTGTCGGTGGCCGGCCGGTATTTCGGGCTTGGTGGCTGATCGATGGACGGCATGAACCGGACAGGTGCTGCTGGCGGCTTCTCCAACCGCAAGGCTCAGGCCTCGCTGCCGGTCCCCTTGCCAGCGCCACTCCGGCTCAACCTGGGCTGCGGCCGGGATGTGCGCGAGGGTTTCGTAAACGTCGACCTATTTTCCGACGAGCCGGCCGTGGTGCAGATGGACATTAGCAGGCTGGAACTGCCGGACGAATGTGCCGACTACGTCCTCGCCAGCGATGTGCTGGAGCATTTTCCGCATCGCCGGGTGCCGGAGGTACTGCGCGAGTGGGCCCGCGTACTGAAGCCGGGCGGGATTATCGAGGTCCGCTGCCCGTCTCTGCGCCTACAGATGCAGGCCTACCTGCGTGGTGATTGGAGCGCCGACGTCGCCTCCTACATGATCTTCGGCGGTCAGACGAATCCGGGTGATTACCATTGCGTCGGCTTCGACGAGACTAGCATTCAGGTGCACCTGGCCAAGGCCGGCTTTGAGGTGTTCGAGCTGGTGCGCTATGACTTTCCTCAGGATAAGGGCTTCATAAACCTCAACATGGCGGCCAAGGCGAGGAAGAAACCGCGCTCAAATGCTGAGGGTGAGGGCTTGGGCATCGTCTGGGAAGGGACTCAGTTCAAGTTTCATTCGTTGGCTTTGGTGAACCGGGAGCATTGTTTCAACTTGGTTCGGTCCGGATTGCCGGTGCGGCTGTTACCTTACGAACAGGAGGACTTTTCTCCTATCGGTAATCAGAAATACGAGGCGCTAGCGCGTTGTGACGAGCGTTTTTCTGGGCCTTTGGTCGCTCCGCCCGCCCCGATCTGGATACGTCATACATGGCCGCCAATGAAGACACGGCCTGTAGGTGCCGGGAAATGGGTGGTGATGCAGCCGTGGGAATACACGGCTATTCCGACAGAGTTTGTCGACATATTCAAACAGACCGATGAGGTTTGGACACCATCTCATTATTGCCGTGCAAGTTTTGTCAATTCTGGTGTGGCCGAGAGCAAGGTGCATGTGGTTCCGAATGGGATTGACCCGGCGGTTTTTAAGCCGACTGGGTCGCGTTATCCCGTTGCCACGCGCAAGCGTTTCCGTTTTCTGTTTGTGGGCGGCACGATTGCTCGAAAGGGCATTGACATTTTGTTATCTGCTTATACGAAGGTGTTCACGGCTAATGAAGACGTTTGCCTGGTCATTAAAGATATGGGAGGAGGGTCTTTTTATCGTGGCCAAACGGCTCAGGAGATGATTACACGTTTGGCTAATTTACCTAATGCTCCCGAAATTGAGTATATCGACCGGATGCTAGATGAATCGGAAATTCCGGCTCTGTACCGGTCGTGTCATGCTTTTGTTTCGCCTTATCGTGGTGAAGGGTTTTGTCTACCTGCGCTGGAGGCGATGGCTTGTGGCCTGCCTGTCATCGTGACGGAAGGTGGGGCGACTGATGATTTTGTCGACGAATCGGTGGGTTGGCGGGTACCGGCCCGGCTGGTGTCAATAGGTCACATGGTATGCAACATGCCGGCTGAACATGATGTGGGTTTTCTCGAGCCCGATGTTGAGGCGCTGGCAGCAAAGTTGCAGGATGTTGTCACACACCCAGAGCTTGTTATTGAAAAAGGACTGCGGGCTCAGTACAGAGCGCGTCGTGAATGGACTTGGGAGCAGGCTACGAGGCAATTATTGTCGCGAATTGAGGTGCTGAGTGGTGTCCAGATGACTGAGCGCAAGGCGAAATTGTCAGATTCCGGGCTTGATGCTGATGGGTGGCTGGGTTTGGCTTTTTCTGAGTGTGAGCAAGGCGAACTCCAGGCGGGTATGCAAGCTTACATGCAGGCCATCAGGTTGGGTGATTATCGACCCGAGTTCGCGGCAGTGGTACTCCAGTCAATGGGCCGACACTGCTTTGACGATGCTTTCAGACTGGCAATGAGGTAACCCACGGAATGCGCGAAATACTTTCACGCTTTAAGTCGATTTTCTTGCATGTGGGCATCTTCTCGTTCTTCGTCAACGTGTTGTTGCTGGCACCCTCAATCTACATGATGATGGTGTTTGACCGGGTGATTCCCAGCAAGAGCGCGCCCACCCTGGTCATGCTGACCTTGGGGGTGTTCGGGTTGCTCCTGGTCATGCTTTTTCTCGAGTATCTGCGCTCTCGCCTGATGATCGCGGTTTCCAGCGAGATCGATCATGTGCTTGGGCCGCGCATGATTGAGGGCATGCTTGACCGGGCCACTTCACCGACCTTAGTGCCGATGGCCGCCAGCCAGCGCGATATTCTCACCCTGCGTACCTTCCTGTCCGGGCACGGTGTATTCGCTCTGTTCGATGCGCCCTGGTTGCCGCTCTACATTGGGCTCATCTTCCTGTTTTCGCCGGTGCTCGGCACATTTGCCCTGATTGGTACGCTGATGCTCGCCGCCATCGGCGTGATGACTGAGGTGCTGACCCGCCGCCCCCTCGACGCAATGCATGCCGCTAATGCTCGTTCGGCCCGCTTCGTCGACACTGCGGTGCGCAACGCCGAAGTGGTGGGCGCGCTCAACATGAAGCCGGCCTTGCGCCGGCGCTGGCATGCCATGAACTCGAACATGGTGGCCGCTCATGTACTGAGCAGCGACCGGGTTAGCCTCATGATGGCCCTGACCAAATTTGCCCGACAATTCATTCAGATGTTCATGATGGCAGTCGGCGTCTATCTGCTGATCGACCAGAGTACGTCGCCAGGCGTGATGTTGGCAGCGACCTTCATCATGGGCCGGGCCATGATGCCGGTGGAACAGTTGGTGGCTACCTGGCCGCAGATCTCCGAAGCCCGCATCGCCTATCGGCGCCTGGCAGAGCTGCTGGCCGCCACCCCACAAGCCGAGGAAGGTCTGCCCCTGCCTACGCCGCGTGGCCACGTCCAGGTGGAGCAGGTCGTGTTCGCCATCCAGCCGACCGGCCGGCCCATCCTGCGTTCGATCTCGTTCGAGGTGAAACCGGGCGAGTCGCTCGGTATAGTCGGTCCGAGTGCATCTGGCAAATCGACCTTGGCTCGCCTCCTGGTCGGTGTATGGAAGCCCGCTGCTGGCTCTGTCCGTCTGGATGGCGCGGTGATCGCTGGATGGCTGAACGATAGCCGGGGTGTCTCACACATCGGCTATCTTCCCCAGGACGTCGAGTTGTTTCCAGGTACGGTGGCCGAGAATATCGCCCGACTAGGCGAAATCGATTCCGAGGCCGTGGTGAAGGCGGCTACTCGAGCCCATGCACATGAGATGATCCTGCGCCTGCCCAAGGGCTACGATACCGAGATCGGCGATGGCGGGGCCGTACTTTCGGGTGGGCAGCGCCAGCGAGTAGGCCTTGCCCGCGCCTTGTACGGCGATCCCCGTTTCGTGGTGCTCGACGAACCCAATGCCAATCTGGATTCCGAAGGTGAGGACGCATTGATGCGCACGCTCTCCGAACTGAAGACGGAGAATGTTGCCGTGGTGGTGATTGCCCATCGGCCGGCCATTTTTGCCCGCTTTGACCGAATCATGGTGTTGCGCGAGGGTATGATCGATGCCATCGGTCCGCGCGAAGAGATTCTGGCGCGCTATGGCGCTCCGGCGGGGGGGCAGGCATGAACCGCCTGAAATCTTTTGTTGCAGGGGGGGCTTTTTCTACTCCGCACAGCCGGCACATCTGGCGCGATGTGGCGATCGGCTTCGGCCTGATCGTCACCTTGTTCGGAGGCGTATTCGGTTGGATGGCTTTCGCACCTATCGCCAGCTCGGTGATCAGCGAGGGCACAGTGAAAGTAGAGGCCAGTAGGCAGATAATTCAGACTACCACGGGTGGGCAGGTTAGTGAGGTCCATGTCCGAGACGGTGACATCGTCTCAGCCGGACAGCCCTTGGTAACACTACACGATGCTCGGGTGAGCGCCAGCCTAACCTTGTTGAGTAGTTTGCGTGACACTGAATTGGCCAAGCAGGCCCGTCTGGAGGCTGAACAGGCATTTGCCCCTACGATCCGCTTTCCGGCTACTCTGACCGATCGCGCTAGTGATCCACGTATTGCGGGTTTTCTGACACGCGAGCAAGACGTCTTTGTCACCCGGCGAAATGCTCTTATGGAGCAGATCCAATTACTCAAGAATCAGGAACAGGAAGTCAAACGGGAATACCAACGATACAGTGAGCAACTTTCGGTGCAGAAAGATGCACTGGAGATTGCTCGCGAACAGTTGGCCGACCAACGCAAACTTTTCGAGAGTCAATTTATCTCAAAAGCGCGCTTGCTTGACTTCGAACGTAGTTTCAAGGAATACCAAGCCCGTCTCCACGAAATTGAAGGCGAAATGTCGAGCATTCTCAGTAAAGGCAACGATTACGCTCTGCGCGCAGCTACCCTGCGCAGCGGCTACATGGAAGACGCCGCCCGCAACCTCAAGGATAACTCGTCCAGATTGCTCGACCTGGAACAGCAGATTCTTCCTTCTGAGGAAGCGGCGTTCAAGTTGGTCCTCACTGCGCCGATGGCCGGCCAAGTGTTCAATCTCCGGGTCCATACCATCGGTGAGCTGGTGCCGCAAGGAAACGTGGTGGCTGAGCTTGTGCCGGAGCGATCGGAAATGATTGTCGAGGCTTCCATTCCAGTGCGCGAGATTAAACATGTCCGTGTTGGGAGCTTGGCCCAGGTCCGCTTCACAGCTTACAACCAGCGAGTGACGCCGGAGGTGAAGTCGGTTGTCAGCTACATCTCACCAGACCGTGTGGGCGAGAAGAACGACCCAAACCCGGGCTATCTGGTGAGACTCAAACTTGATCGCCAATCCCTTCACGAGGCCGGTGACCTAGAGGTGGTGCCAGGCATGTCGGCAACTGTCTTTATCCGGGCTGAGGACAGGACCATGCTGAATTACATTCTCCAACCGTTTATCGACTCCTTCTCCAAAGCCTTCCGGGAAACCTACTGATTCATATTATGAGTAGCCATAGCAACGATCTTCAGGCACTCGTTCAGGGCGCATTTCAGGCAGCCTCAAAGCAGGACTGGGTCGTTTCTGAGCAACTATGCAAGGAGGCAATGGCCGCGGACCCAAATAACGCAGACGCCTTGCATTTGATGGCTTTGACTTGCAAACTTTCAGGTCGGATAAGGGAGTCGCTGCCATATTACCAACGTGTTGTTGATCTGCATCCTAAAGCCGATTTTCTACCGACAGTCCTATGCAATTACGCAAATGCATTACGTGAATGCAAAGAGTATGTGTTGGCGGAAAGTTGCTTTTCACGAGCTATATCACTTAATCCAGGTTATGTTGATGCCTATAGTAATTTGGGTTTGGTCTTGCAGGAACAGGGCAGATATGTAGATGCAAAGCGATATTACCTAAAGGCATTGTCACTTAATCCAGATTATGCTGATGGTTGGAATAACCTGGGCGGTGTGTTCCAGAAACAAGGTGAATTACAGGAGGCTCACAGAGCCTATGTAAAGGCGCTTGCTTTACGACCTATTTTTCCGCAAGCGCACTATAACATTGGCAATGTGCTTGCCGATGGGGGCTTGCTTCCTGAGGCAGTCGAACATTATCGAATCTCCTTGGACCAGGATCCAGACTATATTGAATCTGCAATTAGCTGGTTGCGTCAAGCTCAAAACATGTGTCGTTGGGGCGAAGTCAAAACTTTGTCTGAACGCTTAAAAAGATGGGTGCAGGAAAGACATGATGGCAGGATTTTTCCATTTGCATTTATTGGGATTGAAACCAACGCGCAAGAACAGTTCGAATGTGGTAAACAGTGGGCTGATAATAAATATTTAACTGTAGCAGCCGGGGGTAACAATTTTAGATTTTCACAACGCGGAACTGAATCAAGTAGGCTTCGGATTGGATATTTATCATCTGATTTTCACAATCATGCGACGGCATATCTTCTTGCAGAGGTAATTGAACTACATGATCGTGAAAAATTCGAAATATATGCCTATTCGGCCGGTGCTGATGATGGTAAGGATATGCGTAAGAGGCTTCAGGAGGCATTTGATCATTTTATCGATATCCAGCACGATTCCTATGAAAGCGCCGCGCGGCGCATAAACGCCGACAAAATTGACATCTTGGTGGACCTGAAGGGGTACACCCGTGACACCCGGGCTGCTATCTTGGCATTTCATCCCGCGCCAATTCAGGTTAGCTATTTGGGATATCCAGGAACGCTGGGAGCGAAACTTGCTGATTATGTCATTACTGATTCCTATATTACGCCACCAGAATATATCGGAGATTTTTGTGAAAAATTGATTTATTTGTCAGATACATACCAGCCAAATGATCGAAGTCGAAAGATTGGTAACGCCGTTACGCGCTCGGAGGTTGGTTTACCAGATGATGTCTTTGTGTTCTGCTGCTTTAACCACACCTACAAAATCACGCCTGAAATTTTTGCAACCTGGTGTCGCCTTCTTTGTGATTTGCCTAATAGCGTTCTGTGGTTGCTGCAATCGAATCAGTGGGCCGAAGAGAATCTGAGGCATGAGGCATTAGCACGAGGGATTGTGCCAGATCGTCTGATCTTTGCTCCTGAAAGGCCACTTCCCGATCATTTGGCGCGCGTACGTTTGGCGGATCTTTTTCTGGATACTTTGCCCGTCAACGCTCACACAACCGCAAGTGATGCGCTCTGGGCCGGCCTGCCAGTGCTGACTTTATCTGGGGAAACCTTTATTTCCCGTGTGGCTGGTAGCCTATTGCATGCAGTAGGCTTGGATGATCTAATCTCCAGTTCTGTGGACGACTATACAGAAAAGGCATTGTCACTGGCGCGATGTCCAATGCGCATTAAAGAAATTAAGAATTATTTGGAGGCGAATAAGATGGATTTGCCGCTTTTTGATGCAGTGAACTACACAAAAAATCTAGAAAATGCATACATGAAGATATGGGATCAGTACAAATATGGTATCAAGGAGCATTCCATTGATTAAAATTCTCTTGGGTCAATTTCGGTTATTTCCCAAAACTTTGCCAAATTACCTGGCTTGGTAAAAACTATATTTGGAATAAAAGGTGTATGAATCCTGATGCCCTCTGGAATGAATTTTGGTAACCCCCCTTTTAATCCTAAAACGTAGCACTCATAACCCAACTTATGCATCAGCTTGCGCAAGGAATCTTGTGTGCAATTCAAGCGTTGAAGTCCAAACGTGTGAAGTTCTGTAACCACAAAATCGACTTGCAAGTCAATTAGGGTTTGTAGTCCTCCTCGAATGACAAGTTCTTCAGCTCCTTCAGTGTCTATCTTGATGAGTTTTATTTTACTGACACCTAAACGCCGAATTTCATTGTCAAGTGTAGTTGAGGTTAATGTTATATGTTCGCCGATTTCGGATGTTTTTATATTCCCTGGAAATTCTGCAGGATCCCATAAAGCATTGCCGCCAGAATTGTCAGAATTTATATAAAATATTGTTTGCTCGACACAATCTTTGGCTGGTTTCCGGATGATGTTTGTTCGCTTCTGGAATCCATTTATGGTCAGGTTTCGTTCAATATCAGCTATATTTTTCTCATCTGGTTCAAATGCAATAATATTCCCTGTTTCACCAACAAGGCTGCCAGCCAGTATGGTGAAGTAGCCGAGATTCGCTCCAACGTCAACTACGGTGTCACCTTCTTCAAGTACACGCAGTAGAAAGTTTGAAACATCAGGTTCATAAAACTGGCCATTGTCCAGCCATTCTTTAAGCGTGGCATGGTTAGGCCGCTCAGTGTGAAAATCGAGGCTGAATTGCCGTGGCTGGGTTTTAAATTGGAATCTAAATGTTTTAATAGTCATTTGTTTGCTTTTTTTAATAAATGATGGTCCGTAATGCTCGTTACTGCAAATATTATATGTAAATTATTATTTTATTTTTACATATAATTGCTTGAGCTGTTATTGATTGGAAGATTATAAATAAGTTTGATTATGGAATGGGTTTTATAAAAATAGGAAAACGGTATGGAGTTAATAATTACCTGGAAAGAGCTTCTGATAGCCATTATATTGGCTAGTGTCGTGTATTTGGTTGAGCAATTTATAGCATCGGTAGGCCGAAGAAAAAAGCAGCAGCCTAATCAAGCAGGAACAGGCTTTCTTGATGTGGAAACGGTTACGAGAAAGATTGTTGATATTGAGCAGCGAGTCAACGATCTCGAGATAAAATTGAGTTTAGCATTAGTTGGCGAAAATACTGGAACAAAGAACCCTGTATTTGAGGAGGCTGTCAATTACGCCCGAGAAGGTATGTCCGCTAGTGAAATAGCCTCTCGATGTGGAATATCACAAGATGAAGCGGCGTTAATCATCACTTTTCATCAGCCTGGCAGGTAGTTTCACATTTTGGACCACGAAAATATGTCATTCCCGCGAAGGCGGGAGACCAGTTAAATTACGCGCTGGGTTCCACCTTCGCGGTAGCGACGAATAGAGGATATTTCGAGGTGCGAATTATACTATCTCATCAAATTACGCAACCTGTACTTGGGCATGTCACTGACCCTGTATAGCTGATGGACGGGGAACCAGTGCTTGGTACGTTGGTAATTGGGAAAGTGAATGTGTAGCCAGGTTTCAGAAAGATTGGTTGCAATGTAAATGCCTGGTTTGGTGCGGAGCAAGAGAATGCTCCTGTGCTACTGGTTGCATCGCAGCTAACTCCAGGGTTTGATGCGTTAAGCGAAGCGCCGGCAACTGGCTTGAGTATTCCGTTTACATTTACTTTTACCGAGCCGGTGATTTTTCGTCCGGTTATGCCACTGAAATTAGCGGTTGTGTTGCTGGCAGAGACATTGCTGAAGGAAAGGCTGGCGGGGGTCCAGGTAATGGTTGTGCCGGTGGCCGGGACAACATTAGGAACCAAGGTGATTGTTGAGCCTTGTAAGACGCTGCATGAATAGATACCGAGGCTGCTGGTGGTGCCACAAGTGGCTCCTGTGCCAGTAACCTTCATACTGGTATTCGCCAGTGCGACACCGTTGCGAGTCACTTTTCCAGAGATCGTATATTTGGGAATGGTGTTGACGACCCCGCTGAAGTGAGCGGTTGTGTTGCTGGCAGAGACATTGCTGAAGGATAGGCTGGCGGGGGTCCAGGTAATGGTTGTGCCGGTGGCCGGGACAACATTAGGAACCAATGTGATTGTGGAGCCTTGTAAGACACTGCATGAATAGATGCCGAGGCTGTTGGTTGCTCCACATGTGGCTCCTGTGCCAGTGACTTTCATGCTGGTATTGGCAAGTGCAACCCCGCCCTTAGTAATCTTACCGGACAGTGTGTACTTGATGAGGGTTGTTTTGGCGCTAAAGTTGGCAGTTGCGTTGGCTGACAATGCACTAAAGCTGGCACTCGGTGGTGTCCAGGCGATTGAGTATCCGCTCGCCGGCAAAAGATTTGGTGTAATTGTGAACGTGCTGCCTTTGGGGGCCTGGCAGGTATACATCCCTGTCGTGCCAGAGTTTCCGCAAGTTACTTCAGGCGAAGATGGCGATAGCACTACACCAGACGCAGCAACTCCATTGAGAGAAATAATTCCGGACACTGTATATTTGGTCGTGTCTGTACTGACGTCTTTGGCAGGTTTGAATGCTGATACTAGCGGCAAGGTGAAGGCAAGTGCCTGAACATTATCGGCACTGTTGGTTGCTGTTGAAACCACACCGCAAGACTCGTTGCTATTGCAGGTGTTGTCATCGGGGTTCGAAAAACGATACATCACTGGCGTCTTGTAGCTCATGATGGTTCCCCAAGAGCCAGTGGAATATCCGTAGGCAAAGGGTTTTACACCAACGCCACCGCCTTGTTGTGCGACCGTGGTGCGGTCATGCATGAGGCCAAGATTGTGGCCAGTTTCATGCGCAAATGTGGTTGTCGTGCAGTAATAGCCTTGGCCATTTCGATCGGTGCCATCACCTACGACTGAAGTCATGTAGTTCGAGTAGTTGCTGATATTGCCAATGTTGTATCCGCCAACATAGGCCACTCCGCAGCTAACATGCTCACTGACACGAAGGGGACGAATGAGGCTAACCATATCTGCACCGAGTGCTTCACGTTCGGCAGCAACGTTAGCAAATTCGTCTCGGCCTTGTTGGAGGCGGGCTAAGGTATCGTTATTAGATGTGGTTTCAGATGTAATTATTTTTTTTAGGCCAACTCTCCTCAGAGCGTATCCGAGGTTACCTGCCATATAGGCTTGATTCGTGGCGGCGAACAGCGCATCGATGCGTGTTGCCACACCGGCTTCAGAGCCATAAACCATTTCCATGTCAGGTGAGTAATACACCAGTACATCGACAGTATTACCAGTTGCTGGATTTGCATTTAAAGACTCTGCCAAGATGGACTGGGTTGGGGCATCTTGTGAATCTGCTTGGCCATGATAAATCTGGTTTGCCTCCAGGCCCAATGCGCAGTTTTCCCCCTTATTGCGAGCTTCTTCCAAACCTAGTAACTGAGGGTTGTAGGCATAATTACGACTTAAGATTACTTCGCCGTGAGGGGTTAATGCGCTCCCCTCGATTGACTCTTCAGAATAAGTAATCAATACAGGATAGTTGTCACCAAAATCGGCAAGATGCCCGACCCATGTGGATGAGGTGGGGTTGACGTCAAGACGATCCATTGCAACGCGAGTTGCACCAATCCCAGGTAATTGCATTGTGGTGGTGTCACCAGGCTCGAGTTCAGCAAGCGCCGGTAACTTTACATAAACAGGCATTGCACCTTGTACAGGTGGCTCATCGTGTTTGCTGGGTTTGCGCGCGACAATTACTTCGGGAACTATTTTGTCAGCCATCCATTTGTCATTCGCCTTGCCAGCATAGTGCTTGCCCTCGGCGTAACTCAATGCATGTATTTGCCCGTCAGATAACTCGAAAAAGCCAGTTATTCCATCAGGGCGCAAACCGATAACGAAGGATTTATCATGATCATCTAAGGCGTATCCGCGTATTTCTATGGTTTCACCCGACTCATGCCTAGCATTGATTCTGAATCTTGTTGGTGCTGTTTCTCCATGGCGTACGTCAAAAATCGCCCCTTCCTTGACTGACTTCAAGGCATCTAGCGGCCCTCCTATGGCAACCTTCGCTAGGTCAATTATTGCGACCGGTGTACTGGCAATAGTGGTCGTTTGTGTGCCAGATGCAGTGGCCTCAAGCTTGTCATAGTCTAGCCTCGTTAGCGTCTGGCTAATTTGGGGTAGGACCAACGTTTGGTAGAGGTAAGGGGCTGAGCCAAGCGTTGCAATAATGGCGAGGGTGAGGTAGGTGCGTTTCATTGTCATACTCCACGATCTAAGTTGCGTCTAGACGGGAGTTTTTGCACCCGCCGGTAATCCAGCTGCCATAAGATGTCGTGATGTCAACAATCCGTTAGGCCTGTGATTTTGCGCCCTTGTTTTTCAACAAGTTTGCCTTTATCAGCTACTAAAAGCTTAGTCTAAAAGCTCGAAAATACAAGGTTAAATAATTAGTCACATACCCGACCTTCAGTTACTTTTATTGAGCTTCCACCCATGCGATCTGCACTCTGGGGAATGGTTGTGGTCGAAGTTTCCTCAAGGTAGGCATTAATCTGCCGTTATGGAAACGATAAAGACAAGGAAAGTCCAGAGAGCCATGATGAGCAGCCAATGTGACTAATTATGAGGATAGGAAGAATCGGATGTTGGTGTGATGGATGTCAATCCTGTAACGCAATTACTGATTGCCTTGTTCAAGCGACAGGGCGCGGAGTTGTTGCAGCCCGGCAAGGAGCAGGCACCGACTCAGGCTTTCAATCCGGGAGCTCAGTACGATGCCAAGATTCTGGAGGCTTTGCCCAACGCTCGCAATCTCGTACAGGTGGGCAGGCAGGTTTTGGATATGGCCCTACCGCAGCAGGCCAAACCGGGTGAAGTGGTGCGGCTGACGTTTCTCGGCGCGGCGCCCCGGCCGACTTTCATGGTCGCGACGAATGCACCGGCGGCGGCGCAGCCTGTCAATCTGAGCCATGCGGCGCAGCAGGTCAGTGCGCTGGTACGCTATGTACCGCTGACGGCGACGGGGACAGTTCAGCGTAGTGCGACTGGAACGGTTCAGTCCGGTACGGCGGGACCGGTGAACAAGAGCGGCGGGGCTGGGATGTCCGCCCCCGTAAATGCCGCGATGCTACGGACGTCGGCGGTGGGCCAGGTGGCTTCCGCCGTGAGCGTGAATGCGTCGGCCATGACG
>SXGT01143360.1_pt1 | contig 17061 bp, 12 predicted proteins | sample 3176221 | NCBI WGS metagenome assembly SXGT01 (sample SAMN11356862, study PRJNA531348) | freshwater metagenome | isolation source: freshwater sample F1-120 | place: China: Fuxian Lake, Yuxi | collected 2017-12-25 | reverse complement strand
GGATGGAGGCGCTTCGGGAGATCCCGATGCTCGATCGCATGCGCGGGTTGGGGCGCCTCGTGCGCTGCGGGTATCCGGCGGACCTGGACGGGCTCGAGGCGTGGCTGACCGGCCTCGAGCGCAGCGAAGCCGACGTGGTGGTGATGCAATGGTGCGGGCTCCGGCCGTTCACGGGGACGGGCCGCGAGGTGTTGCTCGTGCAGAGCCTGTCGCGGCCGATGGCGCGCCTCGAGGCGATGGCGCTGGTCGCGGCGCGGCAGCCGATCGCGCCGGAGCTGGCGGGCACGTGGGCCGATGCGACGGCCGAGTTGGTGCGAGCGCCGGGGCCGAAGCTGGCCCGGGTGATGGCCCAGGCCCGGTGGGCGGGGCTGGCGGCGCGGGCCGGGCGGCCGACGGCCGAGAGCGGGTACAAGGCGGCGCTGGCGGACGCGGCGCGCATGCCCGAGCCGATGCACCGCGCGGCCGCTTTCCGGGCGCTCTTCGGGGCGATCGCGGCCGGGCTCACGATCGCGCATTGGGAGAGCCTGTGCGAGGCGCTCGCATTCGATCCGGGGTTCATGCCGCATCCGCACCACTTCCTGGAGACGCGGGCGACGGCGGCGCGACTCATGCCGCGCTGGGCGGCGCGGGCCGGTGAGGTGTCGGCGCTCGATCGCGGCTACACGGCGTTTCGGGCGACCGGGCGACGCGTGCGCGAGCCCTGGATCGAGACGCTCGGGCATGCGCTGGCGGCGAGGGCCATGGAAGGGATCGAGGGGCGCTCGGGCGCGGTGCCGCTTGCGGCGATCGCGGACGCGGTGCGCGTCGGGCTGCCCAAGCCAATCCCCGAGGCGACGCTGGAGGAGATCCTCGGCGAGGTCGCGCCGGTCGCGCCGGAGTGGTGTTTGGCGACGGCCGAGCTGGCGAGCGATCCGCTGCGGCGGGCGCTGTGGCTCGCGACGGCGCTGCCGATCTTGGCCTGACGGAACGGAACGCCGCAGGGCGCGGGGCGGTTCAGGGCGGGGGCAATTCCGGGTGCGCGTAGTCGGGCGCGATGCGCCAACCGCAGGGCATTCCGAGCGGGCAATCGGCGTCGCGCTCGCAGCGCTCGGTCGAGTGCGCGCAGGCCTTGATGGTCGTCGGCGGTCGCGCCGGATCGAGTGGCCAACAGATCGAGGTGACGGTCCAGAGGTCGTGCTCGACGAGCTCGACGTCGGCCTCTTCGTAGACCTGGAGGCCCGCGAAGAACACGCGCACCGTCGCGAGCGCGTTGCCGTAGCCGTGGTTGTCCCAGTAGTGCACCGCGACGCGATAGCAGCGGCCCACCTCGAGGTCGTTGCAGTTCAGGTTTTCCGGGCCCGCGCCGTCGCGGTCGTCGCGGTCGAGGTGGCAGTTGTCGTCGACGCTCCAGTCGCGCGAGCCCCAGTCGGGATCGGGGTTGAACCAGGCCACGTCGAACCACCGATCGAAGTAGCCGTCGTCGGCGTTGTCGTGGTCGCCGTCGTACTTGCTCTTGGCGTCGGGGTGGGCGAAGTGGAGATCCGCGTCGGAGCCGGTCATGGGGCCGGTGTCGCTCTCGTCGGGGTCGCGCGGGGTCCGCCAGGTGAGCTCGACGTGGAGGTCGGCGTTGGGCACGACCCAGACGACGACGCTGGCGCGGCACGATGCGCCGCCCGAGCCGTCGAGCACGACGAGTCCGAACTCGTAGCGGCCGGCCACGTTGACCTCGAACGTGGGGTCGGTCGCGATGTCCGACGGCATGAAGCGCGAGGCCGAACCGACCGGCGCGTTGACGCTCCAGCGATAGCCGGCGGCGGCGGCGTTGTCGTGGCCGATGAGGTGGAGCGTGGTCTGGGGCAGGACGTGGGCGCCCTCGCGGACGGCCACCGCGGTGCGGCAGCCTTCGTCGACGTCGAAACCCACGAAGGTGTCCGCCTGCGTCTCGCGTGTCTCGGCGCTGTCCCGCGCCGTGTCCGTCGGGACCTCGCTGTCCTTGGTGGTCGCGCTCTCGGCCGCCATGCGCACGTCGCGCGCGTCGGTGTCGGCGGCCGTGCGCGGCAGGCCGAGGAGCACGCGCCCGTGCCGCACGTCGTCGCAGGCCGCCAGCCGGGCTACCATCGCGACGCCGATGAGCCAGCCTGAGACGCGACGGGCCTCGTTCATCACGGCTAGCTTAGTCGCCTTCCCGCCGGATTTCGATCAGTGGCCGCGTAGGGCCGCTCGAGGGCGCTTGGTTGCTGCTCGTGCGAGCTTGCGCGATTTCGCCCACCACCCGTCGCGCGCGCCGTGGGGACCTGGTATGAGACAGAGTATCATCCCCCCACGAGGAGAATATCGATGTCGCACCACTTCGTTTGGTACGAGCTCAATGCCGCTGATCCAGCCTCCGCCCCCGCATTCTATGCGGCCGTCACGCACTGGGGCGTTCAGGCCTTCGAATCCCATGACTACCAGATGTGGACCACCGAGCGCGGCCCGATCGGCGGCTTGATGCTGCTCCCCGAAGAGGCCAAAGCCATGGGCGCGCCGCCGCATTGGATGGGCTACGTCGGTGTCGCGAACGTGGACGAGGCGGCCGCGCGCGTCGTGACGCTCGGCGGCAAGGTCTACGTCCCGCCGAGGGACATCCCGGGCGCCGGACGCTTCGCGGTCTTCGCGGACCCGCAGGGCGCCGTGTTCTCGGTGCACTCCAGCGACAAGGCCACACCGCGCACGACCCCGGGCGACGGGGACTTCTGCTGGTCCGAGCTCCTGAGCAGCGACCCGGCCGGCGCCTTCGCGTTCTACTCCGAGCTCTTCGGCTGGACGAAGGGCGACGCGATGGACATGGGCCCGATGGGGACCTACCAGATGTTCGGGCTCGCCGAGGGCGGCCCGTCGCTGGGTGGCATGATGGGGCTCGCGCCCGGCGTGCCGGCCTCGATGTGGCTCTACTACGTCAACGTGAAGGCGCTCGACCCGGCGCTGGACGCGGTGCGCGCCGCCGGCGGCACGGTCGTGAGCGGACCGAACCCGATCCCCGGGAACGCGCGCGTGGCGACGTGCCTCGACCCGCAGGGCGCCGTGTTCGCGCTGCACAGCACCGGGTAGGCGTCTGCTGGAATGTTCGCGCGGGCCCCGGACGGATTCGTCTGGGGTCCCGCGTGCGCAGTCGCGTCAGGTCGCGGCGAGCTGCCCGCAGTCGGCGATGGCGACCTCAGCCTTGGTGCTGCCGTCGCGTGAACCGACGGCCTCCATGGCGTTCACGACGTCGATGCCCTCGACGACCTTGCCGAAGACGCAGTGCTTGCCGTCGAGCCACGAGGTCACGACCGTCGTGATGAAGAACTGCGAGCCGTTCGTGTTCGGCCCGGCGTTCGCCATCGAGAGCAGCCCGGGCGTCGTGTGCTTGAGCTTGAAGTTCTCGTCGGCGAATTTGTCGCCGTAGATCGACTCGCCGCCCGTGCCGTTGCCGCGCGTGAAGTCGCCGCCCTGGCACATGAACTGCGAGATGATGCGGTGGAACTTGGAGCCCTTGTAATGGAGGGGCTTGCCCGAGCGCCCGTTGCCCTTCTCGCCCGTGCAGAGCGCGCGGAAGTTCTCGGCGGTCTTGGGCACCGTGTCGGCGAAGAGCTCGAACACGATGCGACCAGCGGGTTTGGCGCCAATGGTGATGTCGAAGAATACGCGTGGGTTCGTCATGGCCGCTGTCGTACTACGGCGCGTGGCCGCTGTGAATCCCCGACGGCCGGGACGGCATACCCGTGGGGGCTGCTGGACCGTCTGCCCACCAGGGTCGACGGCCCGACCAGGTGCCCTCGGCGACCGCCGAATGGCGCGTCTATTCGTCCTCGTCGAGTTCCTCGGCTGCCTCGACGAATGCGAAGGCCATCTCCAGCAGAATGATACCCTGCCCGAGACCATGCGCGACTCCCTCGCGCACGAATCCCCCGGCCCCGCCCAATGCCACGACGCCACCGGCCGCGCCCAATCCGAATTCCAACATGCACATCATGGCGCCGGTAGTCACCCGGCTCCGCTCGGTCTCGTAGTTCGCCTTGAACAGACAGAGGAACGAGGAGATCATGTTGCGCCCGAAATTGACGGTCTCGACCGCCTCCGTGAGGTTGCCACCGCGCCCATGGCTGTCGATCCCGAGCGTCGTCCCGGTGACCTTGTTCACCCGCCACCATGCTATCGCCGGGCGACCCGCCGTGCTGCTCGGACGGCTTGGCACCATCACGGCAGAACCGCCGCGGAGGTCATCCTCGATTCTGGCTCGCACGTCGGCGGAAACGTGCTCCAGCTTGTTCAAGGGCCCCGCGTCGGGACTGGTCAGGGTCAACCAATCGGCCCCGCCCGAGGCCGCGAATAGATCGCTGGTATTCTCGGCCGGGCAACTCGATTTCCCGCGGAGTAGCGCTTCCGCGTTCGTATCGACGATTCCCTGGCGAATCCGGATGCCAAACGCGTCGGTCGTCCCCGGGAAGGGCGCAACCTCGTTCGCGACAATATCGAAACCCTCGCAGGCACCAAGGCGATTGGTCGGTGTTTGCCAAACAATCCGACGGGACGTGAAAACGTTGGGCCGGTCGAGGTATGCGTCGCGGCCGAGCGGCCCCCAGGCCTGCCGCGTGACGGCCAGACCGTACACGAGGCCCGGCAACGGCGACGCGTTCTTGGTTGATTCGTGGACGTCGGCGAGCGTCGCGACCTGGCCTTTGCGGGCGCGCGTCACAAGCGCTCGGTTCGCCAGCATCCTCTTGCCATACAGGTGGGCGACCGCCTGCGGTGACATTTGCGCCGACCATATTGCGACATTGGTAACCTCCAGCAGCGCCAAGACGCGCTCGAGCGCGCGTGCGGGGGAGAGGACCGGGGCCGTCGTCACGCCGGTCTTGCGGCCATCGGGCCCGATGAGGTCGAAGACCTCGCGCCGAATCGTTCGCGTCGGCACGCCCGGCGATCGAATGATGTAATCGATCCATTCGGCCGTCAGGACACCGTTCGCGGATTCGGACTCCACGCCACCTGTCAGGGTGCCGAGCGGGTTGCCCATCGGTTTTGCCAACACGTTCTGTGCCTGTTTCGCGACACGCCCCCTCGCGTCGAATGTCAGGTCGTCGAACGGCGTGGACCCGACGAACACGACCGGCTTCCAGGCGTCGACGCGACTCAGCTCGGCGGTCGTCGGTACCTTCGAGAAGTCCGGGGCCGGTGTCACCTGGACATGGCCGATCGCGATCGACGTACCAAGCGCATCACTCGCTCGCAGTGTGTGAGTCACGGCGAGAGCCTCGCTCAGGCGGGTCCCGTCCCACCGCTCGACCACGACGCGGATCTCGACTTCGTGCGAGAGCCCAGCCGGCAGCTTCTCCGGAACCAGCGTTTCGCCGACCGCAGCCAGCGTCTTACCGGGCACGGCGTCGTGGAGGGTCGGATCGAGATCCACCCATTGTCCGGCCTCCTCGCATTGGATCCAAAAGTGGTCGCGCAACGTGTCGCTGACGGTTGCGGCCGAACCCGGGCCACGAAACGCGGTGGACAGTGCGCTCGTTTGGGCGTCAATGCGCGTCAAGGCAAGTCGGGCGAGACGCTCTTGGGCCTCCTGACGCTTTGTTGCTTCGCGTTGCAGGGTCGCGACATCGAGGCCCGCCGGCTTCCAATATTTCTCGACGGCGTCGGCCACCATCCCGGCGTCCAGGCGCGGCAAGTAACCCCGCGCCAACGCCTTCGCGACGGTGGTCACCTGCTCCGGACCAAGCTGCGCGCGCACGAGCCGGACGCGGTGACCCGCGGTCCTGAGCAGCTTGGCCAGCAGCAACGCGCGATCCAGGCTGTTGCCCAGGCGATCCATGAGGACGCCAACCGGGCCACGCAAAGAGCCAGCGTAGGCAACGAGTCCCGTTTTGTCGCGTACGAATTCGAAGAGCTCGGTCGGATTCTTGCCGATCCGCTCGACCACGGCCGCGGGCTCGAAAGCATCACGCGGGAGGTCCCGGAGCAACGCGTCGAGAACGGAAAACACCTTGTCGATCTCGTAGCGTGCGCCGTGCGCTGCTGGCTGTCCGATGGCGAACACCGCAAGCACAAGCACCCAGTTCACCGCCCGTCCCACTCGCGCTATCATCACGACCTCCCCATGGTAACTTTGGTTGAACACTAGCGAGACCTATTCGACCTCGATTCGTAGGGCGTCGCCCTCCTTCTGGAGCGCGACGCGCGTGGTCTTCGCGGCGCGCACCGCGACGTCGCGCAGGACGACCGGTTGGCCGGCGGTGTCGACGACCACGCGGTAGTGCCCCTCGGGCAACGGGACCGGCGGGCCGCCGAGGGCGCCGCGCGCTAGCTCGACCCCGGAGGCGTCGTGCGCGTGCCAGTGGACGGTGAGGGCCTCGGTCATGGCAGCCGCCAACGCCGCCGCATCGCCGGCGGGCCGGTAATTCCCGCCGGTGGACTCGGCGAGCGCTTTCATGGCGCGCGTGGCCGCCGAATCGCGCAGCCCGAAGCCGATGATCTCGAGCCGCAATTTCAGCCCGCCGCGTCGAAGGGTCGCGACCTCTTTGGCCGCGTCGCCGCGGCATTCCTCGAGGCCGTCGGTGACGAGCACGACGAGGGGCTCGCCCTTCGAGCCGCGCAGATCGGTGGCCGCCTGGGCGAGCGCGTAGGCAATCGGGGTCGTCCCGAGCGCTTGGATCGCGGTGATGCGGCCGAGAAGCCGCTTCTTGTCGAGGGGTCCCAGCGGCACCGCGAGCTCGCTGTCGGTGCAATCGCCCGAGCGGCCTTCGAGGATGCGGTGGCCGTAAACGCGCAGCGCCACGCGCGTCTCGGCCGGGAGTGCCGCGACCAGCGCCGACAGCGTGTCCTTGGCCACGTCGATCATCGGCCGCGCCGCGCGCCCCTTGCCATCGGCGATCGTGCGCTTCATCGATCCGGACGCGTCGAGGACGACGAGCACGTCCGGTGGTCGCGCCACGGCGGCCATGCGTTCGCCGGTCGCGACGACCTCGAGGGCGCCGCGCGCCGGGCTCGCCGTCACGCTCAGTGACCAGTTCGCCGGCGCGCGGAGGTCGCGCCCGAGCTCGGCATAAAACGCCGCGAGGTCCTTGCTGTCTTCTGTGAAGAGCGAGCGCCCGCCGGTGACGTGCGCGAGCTGCTTCAGCACGTGATCGCCGGAGCTCGCGGTGCTGCGCGAGTAGGTCGTGAGGTCGTGGCCGAGTCCGATCGCGTAGATGCGCACGCGCGTCTCGCCCACGAGGCGCCAGAGCGCACCCGACGACAGGCCGTGCGCGCTGTCGGATCCGTCCGTCATGAGGATGATCGAGCGATGCCCGGGTTCGTCGGCAAGGAGCGCGATGCCCCGCGCGATCGCGTTGTAGAGGGCCGTCGATCCGTCGGCCCAGAACTTACCCTTCGTGGCAGCGTGGAGCGCGGCACGATCGGACGTGAAGGCCGGAAGCAGCGGCGCGACATCGCCTGCGAAGCGCATGAGATTGACGCGCTCGTCCGGCTCGACGGTGTCGATATAGGCATGCACGGCGGCCTCGAGGTCCTTGATGGACTCGGTCATGCTGCCGCTGGTGTCCCAGATCAGGAGGACCGAGCTGGGCGCGCGCCGCACCTCGAGCCAGTGCTCGCCGGCGGACGTCAGCCACGTGAACGTGTCATGGCGCGGCGCGCGGTCGCCGGGCGCGTGCGCGCCTATGGGTTTGGACCCATCGACGAGCGTGACGATCGAGCGGATGTCGGGCGTGCCGCTCAAGTCGACCGTGAGCGCGCCGGCGCTCGGCACCGTGACATGCAGGACGTCCACGTCGCCGCCCGCATGGGTGCCCGAGACGACCTCGCCGAGCGCCACGGCTCGGGCACGGGCGCGGTCGTCGTTCGGCTCGCGCTCGTTGCTCGGCGGCGCCGCGATCGCGGTTTGGTCGCTGGTCCCATCGTCGGCCTGGGGTCGCGCGAGAATCGGCACGTAGCCCGGTTTGCGCCCCTCGATCACCTCGATCTCGCTGAGGGTCGTGCGCGCGCCACCCTGGTTCTCGAGTAGGCGCACCTTGACGAATCGCGCCTCCTGCCCGATCGCGATCGTGTGCGGTCCCGCGGTCTTGGGAAGGGTCTGGCGCGCGACCTCGCGGAATCCGTCGATCGGGCTCTCGTCGGAGACCTCGATCGCCACGACCCGCGGCCAGTACGCATCGTGGCCCCCGTGATGGAGCACCACGCGGTCGACGAGCGCTCGCTGGCCGCGCTCGAAGGCGAGCACGAACTCCTGCGGCAGGTAGCCGGCGTCCTCGCCGGCACTCCCCGCGGACGACCAGCCCTCCCCGCCCGCCTTGCCGGTGAGACCGTCGAACAGCGCCACGACGCTCGCGCCGCCCGACGTCGCCCAGATTACGCGTCCGCCGAGCGCCGGCGCCGCGAGATCGAGCGGGGCCCTCTGGGCCAGGAAGGCTTCAGCCCCCGTTGCGAAGACTTTGAGGGCGCTGAACTCGGTCATCGTGCCGCCATAATTGGATCGGACGCGCAGCTTCACGCGGCGCGCGGCGACCGGCGCGAGCCGCACGAGCTGCTCGCCCCAGACGGGCTGCAAGCGACCGCCGCCCGCGCGCACGAAGTCGTCGCCGGCGGCGGTCGGCGAGGTCCAGATCTCGACGTGCTTGGGCAGGGTCCGCTTGTCCCACGGGCTAAAGACGATCGACGGGGAGGTGTTGTCGATCGCGACGCCGACGACCTCGGCCGGCCCAGCACCCGCGAGCGTGAAGATGACGTCGGCGGGCGTGGCACGCGGCGCCGAAAACACATCGGAGCTCTTCTGAAACGGTAGCCCATCGATGAGTGCCTCGGGCTTGGTCTTGGGCACGTCCGAGGCGATGGTTCCCCCGAGCGCCGAGCGCGCGATGTCGATTGCAAAGGGGAACGCGGGCGACGCGGCCGCGGACGCGCTGCTGACGCGCTCGGCGACGGGCCAGATCGGCGCGATGACGAATGGGATCTGCTGCTCGGGCGCGCCCTCGAGCGCGACGACGAGCGCATAACGACCCGGAAAGAAGCCCTCGCGCGGCGGCTCGAGCGACATCACGAGCGGCTTTTCCGCGGGCACGCCCAGCCACACCCACGGCCGCGTGCCCGGGACGGCACCCGGCGCGTCGAGTACCGTGAACCACGCGCGCCCTCTCAGCGGCCGATCCATCGAAAGAACGACGTTCACTTTCGGGGCATCGTCCCCGAAGGTGCCCGTCGGCTCGAGCGGCTCGGAGGCCGGTCCGACGCCGCGGCAGAATACGCCACGCAAGGTCGGCGGGGCGTCCTTGGGAAGCGCCCCCGCGATCGAGAAGCTGGCGCTGGGTGCGCCGTCGCCGCCTCCGGGGGGCGCGGAGGCGGCGACGGCGGCGAGCGCGAGGGCCAGGAGCCACATCAGGGGCTCGGCACGCCGGGCATCGGACGCGTGTCACGCGCGTAATTCGGAGGAACCTCGAACGTCGCCGCGGGAATCCTCAGGCGCTCGAGCTTCAGGATCGTGTAGGTGAGGACCACCGTCCCGCGCGCGTCGACGACCTTCCGCTCGAGCGGGACGCCCGGGTACTTCGAGTAGTCGGGCACGGGGTTGCGCGTCGGATCCGCGCGGCCCGTCGGATCGAGGGCCAGCACGAGCTTGCCGACCACGACGAGCTCGTCGCGCGTCATCGAGCCCGCGCCCCACGACAGGATGCAGTCCTCCTCGATGAGCTGCCCGCCCTGCGACACCCGCAACACGTCGCACGCTCGGCCGCTCACGGTCCCACGAGTGCCGGGGCGTTCGAACACGAGCCCGGGGCGCGGCGGACCCGGTGGCGGCACGACGCCCGGCGCAGCGGCGGGTGGACGGAGCGCCGCCTCGATCAGGCGACGCTCCTCGGGCGACGCATTCTGGAGGCGCTGGCGCTGCTCGGGCGTCAGAAGGGGATCCAGCTCGTCGAGCGAGTTGGGAACCTGATTCGTCGCCCGCGCGCCCGTGCTCGCGACAACTTCGACGTACGTCTGGCGCTCGGTATCGAGCATGACGACCTTGCCGGTCGCCGCATCATAGAGGATCACGCGCGTCGCATCGCCGGTGCCGGTCGGTGGCTCGACGCGAACCCTCTTGCCTTCGATGGTCACGCTGGTGGTACGCGGGGCGCCGCCGCCCTTGACCTCGAGCTCCCAGCGCACACCCGCATGGGAAGCGCCTGCGAGGGCCGTCGACAGGAGCGCGAAGACAGCCGCCGAAACGAGAGAGGTGCGCATCGAAACCTCGCATGGGAGCCGTCAGGAAGGGTTCATTCCAAGTCGGTTGACTGCAAAAGTCAACGCGAGCGCGGACGATCACGGTGCCCCGCACGACGACGTCCCTTCGTTCGCGTTTGCCTTCTTGGACACGCGAGGCGCCGAAAGCCCGCAGGCATTCCTCGCATGATCCGGTCCGGCGGCTCGGACGGCGCGCGCACGGTCACATCAGAGCGTGCATTCGGACGGCGCGGCGGTCAGCGCGGCCGCGCTGTAGTCGGCCGTGAGGCACGCGGCGGGCGCGCCGCTCTCGGTCGTGCAGCTCCAGGCGACGTCGCCGAACGCGGTCAGGAGGTTGCCGAGGCTCTGATAGTTCTTGTTGCAGCCGGGGCAGGGCGCGCCGAACGCCGGCTCGAGCGCACCGCAGTCCTCGGCCGGCGTCCCCGGCAGCACCAAGCACGTGCAGATATCGTCGAGCTCGGACTGCCCGAGACCGCCGCTCGGGACCTTACCCGCGCCGATGGCGTCGCACGTCTCGCTGAACGTCCCCGCGAGGCGCGCGCGTGACACCGGGATGACGTGGTGCACCGGCAACGTCGTCGAGCAGTTCTTCGGGTACGTCTCGGTGCCCGAGTAGACGTTGAACGCGGACTCGGCCGACGCGGCGATGTCGCAGCCGCTGCGCGGGAACGTCAACGTGACGGCCGTGTCCGAGATCTGGCAGATATCCTGGGTCCCGTCGATGCGCGCGCCGTTCACGACCCGCGCCGTCACCGACGTCGCCGAGACCGCCGTGAGCTCCATCAGGATGTTGAGCTCGCGCCCCTCGATGTCGGCCTTCCAGAGGCCGTTCAACGTGGACAACACCGGGTGGTCGGCGCCGTCGATCGAGGTCAGGACGAGCGAGTCGAAGCGGAACCACTGGCCGATCGCGAGGCACTCGCAACCCGCCACGACGGTGTCGCCCTCGACCTCGCCGACCTCGCCGACCTCGACCTCGGACACCTCGGTCGCGGGCGTCGTGTCCGGGACCGTGGGCGGCGGGAGCTTGTTCTCGGTCGTATCGACCGGACTCGCGCAGCCCGCGAGCGCGACCAGCGCCAAGCAGAGCGGGATGCGGCGAGCGAGCGAACGCGCGGCGGCGCGAGGAAACGATGCGAATCGGCGAACCATCATGAGGGAGACGTTTGCCCTATGGCGCCGGATAGGTCAAAACCATGCCGTGAAAGTGAACACACTCGCGGTTCGGCGCGCGGTCTCGACCGCCGCCGTGGCCACTTGCATAGCGCTCGTCGCGGCCCTCGACGTCGGCTCGGACGCGCGCGCCGGCGGCTTCGAGATCCCCGACACCGGCACGTTCGTGCTCGGGCGCGGCGGCGCCTTCGTCGCGCGCGGTGACGACCCGACCGCGATCGCGCTCAATCCGGGCGCGCTCGTGCGCATGGTCGGCACGCACGTTCTCTACCACCACAGCCTCATGTGGGAGGACGCGACCTTCACGCGCGCACCCAGCGATCTGCCACCCGGCACTGACTACGATTTCGACCCGCTGGCGCCGCAGTCGAACCAGGACGCGCTCTTTCCGATCGGTGCGATGTTCGTGGCGACCAGCGACTTCGGCCTCGAACACTGGACCTTCGCGGCCGGCCTCTACGGCCCCAACGCGCACGGCACCAAGGACTACGCAGTCGATGGCGGCCAGCGTTATCTCCTCACGCACCTCGACGCCGTGCTGCTCTATCCGAGTCTGGCAGTCGCCTATGGCGATCGTGACAGTTTCGGAATTGGCGTCACATTCCAGCTCGCGATGGCTCCGAGCCTGAACATGGATCTGGTCGTCGACGGTTCGCAGAGCGGCGAGCTCCATGCGTACTACAGCGGCAACGACGTCATCGCACGGATTTCATTGAGTGATCTGACCTCGTTTTCGGCCATCGTCGGTGCCTGGTGGCGACCGGCGCCGAACTGGGAGATCGGGGTGTCGGGGCGCGTCGTTCCTGCGATGCTCGAGCTGAGTGGCAAATTCTCGCTCAGCAATGTGCCAGGGCAGACACAATTCTCGCCGAGTCAATTGGCGGTGCCGGGCTCGGCTGCACGCCTGGATCTGACGATCCCCCCGACGGCCCGCGTCGGCGCGCGCTACCGCCATCTCGATGGCAATCACGAGGTCTTCGACCTCGAGTTCGACGTCGTCTACGAGGCCTGGTCGATGCTCGAGAGCTTCGATGTGAAGCTCGACGGCACGATCAATATCTTCGTCGGCGCGGAGGCGCCCGACACCAAGCTCGCCAAGAGCTGGCGCGACACGCTCTCCGTGCGGCTCGGCGGGACGGTCAGCGCCTGGCACGGCACGCTCGGCGGCCTCGACGGCGAGTTCCAGCTGTCGGCGGGCGGCTACTGGGAAAGCGCGGCGGTCCCCAAGAACTACGACAACCTCGACTTCCTCGCGTTCCAGCGCTTCGGGGTCGGGCTCGGCGTGGCCGCGCGCCTGGGGGGGCTCAAGCTCACGGCGTCGTACAATCACGTCTTCCAAGAGGACCGCAGCGTCGACGAGCGCTTCGGCAAGGTCTACCAGGTGCGGCCGCTCGACCCGTGCCCGGACACGTGCGATGGGGGCGCCGGTTGGTCGGGCGTGCCTGCGAATGCGGGGCGGATCCAGAGCGGCTACGACCTCTTGGCCTTTGGCCTCGAAGCCGCATTCTGAGCCGTCGCGAGGGGGTCTAACGGGTGACCAGCTGCACCTGCAGGACCACGCCGCAGCCCACGCAGCGTGTCTCGTGATCGGCGCCCGCCACGCGGATGAACATCTGGCAAGTCGGGCAGCGCGTGAGCCCGTAGCGACTGACGCGAACGATGTGCTTTCGGCTTTCGCTACTTCGTGCCGTGCCTTGCATGGGATACCTCCAGCCGCTACGGGCTCCGCACTGCCATCTCGCAGGGAAGCAGAGCAAGACGTGTTCCCGAGCGCGGCGCGTGTGGTTTCGTCGGCCGCAAGCCGTGAGGCGTAGAAAAACTTCCCACGCCCCGCACCCTTGCCCCGGTCCGCCCCGTCACCCGCATGGTGTCAGGGGCAGTCCTGACCCGGCAGCGTCGCGAAGAACGTGCTCGTGCAGGAGGAGGCGCCATAGTAGCTGTGGTGGCTGCAGCAGAGGTCGGGGGCTTCGTCGGCACAGTCCGCGACGAACTCACACGACACGATCGGCTGACACGTGTCGGGGCTCGGGGCGCAGTAGTTGCGGTCGCCGCGATCATGGCAGCAGGTGGTCCACTCGCCGGGGCGGCGCGCGGCACATTGGGCGTCGACCAGGCAGGCGTCGCGCTGGCCCGCGCTGCACTGAGCCTCGGCGATGCAGGCGCTCAGATACGACGACGGCGCGGTGCAGCAGACCTCGCCGGGCTGGCAATCGCTGGCCACCTGGCAGTGGATCTCGGGGTTCGCGGCGCTCGGGGCTGACGCGACCTCGGGCGTATCGGGCGCGGTGTCGGCCGGGGTGGTGACCTCGGGCGCGGCGGTCCCGTCGGGCGCGGCGGTCGCATCGGGCGCGGCGGTCTCGGCGGCGGCCGTCGCATCCACGGCGTGCGTCGCCTGGGCCGCATCGCCAGACGAGGTGCTCGCCGGATCCGAGCACGCCGCCACGCAGACACCCAACAGCAGAGACGACCAGACGCTGTGCATGCGACGCAGATAGCAGCGTTGTGCCGATGCAATCAAGCGCGGCGTCAGATTGCCAACGCGAATATGACAGCCGCGCGGGGCGGGGCGTGGTGGCACTCTCGCGTGCGTGCTTGCCATTCGTGCCGGCACGCGACGAGGTTGTCGCCGGGCGCGCCGCGCGCGTGTTATACAGACCCTGGCCTTTCGAAGAGCGCTCTGTCTGCCGAGGTTCTGATGCGACGCCTCCTCCCGCTTCTCGCGCTCCTGTCGTTCGCGGCCGCCGTCGTCCAGCGCGTGACCCTCGACGAGGCCTTTGCCTGAGGGTGCGGGGCGCCTGCCGGTCCGGCGGGCAAGGATCCCACGGCCGACGGCGTGCCCGCACGCCCCTGGCACGTCTCCCTGACAGCCGGGTACTTCGACGCCGCGCTGCGCTTCGACGACCGCTTCGACGCCGACGTGCGCGAGGTGCTCATCAGCGCGGGGCTAGCCCGCGACGTCGGCGACTTCACGATCGGAATACAGCTCGGTGCCATCCTCGACGGTGAGCTCCATACGGCCGGCGCCGGCGGCGCGGACTACGCGATCACGCCCGGCTTCCTGGTCGGGCTTGCGGGCGAGTGGCATGCGCTGCGTGCGCCGCGGGCGCCGATCACTCTCTCGCTGGGACTGCAGCTCGCGGTCGCGTCCGCGCGCGTCAAGGACGCGTTTGGCGACACGGCGCCGTGGGTGGCGCTCGACGCGCGCCTGTCGCTGACGGTGTCGCGCACCTTCTGGGAAGTCCTGACGCCGTACGCAGCCGTGCGCGCGCTCGGGGGCCCGATCCTCTGGTCGAACCGCTCGGCCAACAGCCCCGAGGTGGGCGGCGCGAAGGACGTCGTCGGCAGCGACCCGCGCCATGTGCAGCTGGCGCTGGGCCTCGGCGTGGCGCCCCACCCCGCCTTCGCGCTTCATCTCGAATGGGACTACTTCGGCGAGCACGGGCTCTTCGGCGGCGTGAGTGCCTCGTTCTGAGCCCGCTCTCAGGCAATTCGTGCGCGCCGTGGTGCTCGCGGCGACGGGCGGCTGCCTGTCCGACGGGGCCCCGGCGCGCACGGGCGATCTGGACGTCCAGCGCGACGTCGCCACCACCGCCGACCTCGGGCCTGACACCGCGCCGCCCCCGAAGACGTGGCCTCGTCCCTGCGACGCGATCTACGACCAAGACCGGCTCCCCGAGTTTCATCTCGCGTTCGCAGCTGCCGAATGGGACGCGCTGACCGCCGACTGCGAGGCCGGCACGAAGAAGTACCGCCCGGTCCAGTTCACGTACCAAGGCAAGACTGTCGCGGCCAAGGCGCGACTCAAGGGCGGCTGGTCGTGGAACTGCCAGAAGATGCAGTTCGTCGTGTCGTTCAACGAGGACGACGTCCACGCCCGCTTTCGCGGCCTGCGCAAGCTGAGCCTCGACGCGCCCTGGTATGACCACACGCACCTGCACGAGCGGCTCGCGTTCCAGATCTTCGCCGCGCGCGGGCTGCCGCACTCATGCGCGAACCATGCGAAACTATTCATCAATGACTCGTACTACGGGCTCTACTCGAATATCGAGCACCTGGACAAGGAGTACCTCGAACGCAACTTCGAGGAGTCCGACGGCAACCTCTATCTGGCTGCGAACGAACTGAAGACCAACGAGGACATCGGGGATATGAGGCGCGCGGGCGACCTCAAGAATGCCACGACCATCGCGCAGGTCGCGGCCCTGGTCGATCTCGACGAGACGGTCGCCGAGTGGGCGGTCGAAGCCATGATCCCCGCCGCCGACAACTACTGGGCCGGGGTCGAGATCAACTTCTATATCTACGACCATCCGTCGCGCGGCTTCCTGTGGTTGCCCTACGACATGGACGCCATCTTTGGCGACACGCTGTATGGGGACGGATCGCCGGTCTTTCCGGGCGTCGAGACCGCGGACCCGATCCGCTGGGAACACGCCTGGTGGGGCAAGGAGCCGCTCGTGCAGCTGGTGCTGGCGGACCCGACGTGGTGCGAGCGGTTCGTCGACGCGCTGCGGCTTGCGCGCGCAGTCTACGTGCCGGAGGCGCTGGCGGCGCAGATCGACGCGTGGGATGCGCAGATCGCCCGGGCGATCGCGGACGATCCGAACAAGACGTGGACCGAGGCGCAGCACGCCGCGGCCATCGAGGCGCTCAAGAAGTTCGTGCGGGTGCGCGCCGACTACATCGACCTGTGGCTCTTCGTCGGCGGGCACTGCCCGGCGGTGTGGTGAGCGGGCAAGCGCTGGGCGCTCTTCGTGAACCAGAAATCGCTTGCACGGACCTGCATCCGGACGCATTATCAGTCGTATGATAAAGAACTTCCGAGGCGCTCTGCTGGCGCTTCCGTGGGTCCTCGTGGCCGCTTGCGAGCCCGGTCGTTCGAAGGTTCCGTCCCCCTATCAGGGGGTCGTCGAGCTCGACCAGCGCGTGCTCGCGTTCGAGGTCGGGGGACGCCTCCTGACGGTCGGGCTCCAGCGCGGTCAGACCGTCAAGGCCGGGGTGGTGCTGGCGACGCTCGACGACACGCTGGCGCAGTCGGCCAAGGCCGCGCGCGCCGCGGAGCTCGCGCTGGCGAAGGCGCAGCTGGCGCTGCTCGAAGGGGGTGCGCGGCCGGACGAGATCGCGGCGCTCGAAGCCCAGGTGCGGTCGGTCACCGCCACCGAGCGCACGCTGGCAACGAGCGTCGCGCGCGAGAAGGGGCTCGCCGACCAGCACGTCGTCCCGGCCTCGGCGCTCGACGAGCTCTCGGGGCGCCTCAAGGCCACGCGCGCCTCCCGCGAGGCGGTCCAGCACCAGCTCGCGGCGCTCAAGTCGGGCGCACGCACGCCCGAGCTCGACGCCGCGCGCGCACGCATCGAAGCGGCCACCATCGCGCTCGCGGCCGAGGATCAGAAGATCGCGAAGCTCACGCTGCGCGCCCCGATCGACGGCGCGATCCTCGATCGCATGATGGACCCAGGCGAGGTCGTCGGCGCCGGCACCCCGATCGCGACGCTCGGCGACCGCGACCATCCCTACGTCGACGTCTTCGTCACGACCGCCGATCTCGCACCGCTCGCCGTCGGCCAGGACGCCAGGGCGATCGTCGACGGCGTCGGCACCCTCGCCGCCAAGATCGAGCGCATCGCCGACACGACCGAGTTCACGCCGCGCTACGTCTTCAGCGAG
>SXGT01767286.1_pt1 | contig 17062 bp, 16 predicted proteins | sample 3176221 | NCBI WGS metagenome assembly SXGT01 (sample SAMN11356862, study PRJNA531348) | freshwater metagenome | isolation source: freshwater sample F1-120 | place: China: Fuxian Lake, Yuxi | collected 2017-12-25 | reverse complement strand
TTTCAAGGGAATGCAACTTCCGATTAAAGTCAATTACTTCATAAAGCCCAAGCAAGGCTGAGCATAGATGGGTCCCAATAAAGCCATTCCCACCCAAAACTAAAACTTTTTGCTTCAATTATAATTCCTCCCTGAAAATCTCATTACACTTTAATATCGAGAATTTCGTAAAGAGATTCAATGACGTAATCTAGCATTGGGATTGTTAAACCTGGCCAAACCCCCAACCAAAAAGTATCATGCATAATAATATCCGTATTTTTCAGATCTCCTATTACGCGTCTAGGAGTTCCAACAAAAGCTGGTTGCCTCAGAAGATTACCCCCAAAGAGCAATCTTGACGCAATCTTTAATTTATCGAGTAATCTGACGATCTCGTTTCGCGATTTCGGGCTATTTTTACGAACTGTTATGGCAAATCCAAACCAAGACGGGTCACTGTCATCCACTGCTTTTGGAAGAATAAAGTACTCAGAAAGTCCACTAAGTCCTTTGTGCAAATATTCCCAGTTTCTCTTTCTTTTTTCAACAAAGTCAGGCAGCCTATCCAATTGAGCTGATCCAATTGACGCTTGAATATCACCTGATTTCAAGTTATACCCCAAATGAGAATACGTGTATTTATGGTCGTAGCCCTCAGGAAGTTCTCCCATTTGCCGATCAAAACGCTTCAAACATGTATTATCACACCCAGGTGCACACCAACAATCTCGACCCCAATCTCTAAATGACTCAACTATTGGCTTCAGGAAGGTTTTCTTCGTAAGAACTGCACCGCCCTCTCCCGTTGTAATATGGTGAGCAGGATAGAAACTGAAAGTTGAAAGGTCTCCAAAACTTCCCAATCGCTTCCCTCTATACGTCCCTCCTAGGGCGTCGCAACTATCCTCAATGACCCAAAGGCCATGTTTTTCTGCCAGTTTTCCCACTAACTCGAGATTAAATGGATTCCCCAGTGTGTGAGCCATCATTATCGCTTTTGTTTTAGGGCCTATAGCCGCTTCTAATTCAACATCATTCGCAACATAGGTTTCTAAATCAACATCAACATAAACAGGGACTAATCCGTTCTGAAGTATCGGCGTGACTGTTGTTGGAAAACCAGCCGCGACAGTTAAGACTTCATCGCCCTTTTTGAGTGCTCTTTCTTGTAATGTCTGACTTGTCAATGAGGTCAATGCGATTAGATTTGCCGACGAGCCAGAATTCACCATAAATGCATGTCGCATTCCCACAATTTTTGCAAATCTACTTTCAAACTTCTCGCTATAAGGTCCTGCAGTTAACCAAAAATCAAGACTAGCCTGCACGGCAGCAACCAACTCTTCTTCATCAAATACTTTCCCACTCACAGCGACCATAGATTCACCAGGTACGAACGTTTTAGCTGGGTGGCGTAGAGCAAATTCAGCAGTCACCATTTTTCTAATACTTTCTGAGCTATTCATAATTATTTTTCCGCATGCAATATTGCATTTTTGCTGAACCTACTCATTTCTTCTCTAATTAGTTGTACACCATAATATATTATTACTCCTAAAAGTGCTAAACTTGTCCAGATTGGCTCGGATAGTACTACGAATGAGTAGCCAGTTTCACCTAGATGAACACCGAACAATTTCGACACGGGAAAAACATCTAGGAAATAAAGCGGAAGAATGCTATATCCAATTAAGAGTCCTCCAAGGAAGAGAAAAATTAGGTGCCAGAATCGCCGCTTAACGAATCCATCTAAGTTAAAGTTCAAATGATTCTTTCAAAATAATGGTGCCTTCTTTGTTCTGACCGAGTGTAACAAAATTCGCTGATGCTTGCTGTATCTGACCAATTTTTAGATTGGGAACTCAGGTAGAATCCTTGAACAGCCCTCTTGAGCGCGGCTATACTTGTCTCTCGCCCTTCTTTATTTTGTTGAAACCCCTTCTTGTCGCTTTATGAGATGAAGGAGGTCGAAAAATAATTGGTTTAGATTTCACTTGCTAATCGAGCCAAGTCCTAGCCCAGAGTTCTAGCATCAACATGGGCCAGATTAGATTATCTTTATCTTCACCCGCCATATGGACATCAACTACCTTCTTGACTTCCAGCGTTTTAAACCAGCCCCGATGAGTTGCCGTTGTATCAGTGAGTATCTCAAAAACCATCTCTTGCATTCCAGTCCGAAGCCACTCAGCACGGGGAATACCAAAGCCCATCTTTGGTCGGTCAATTAACTTTGTTGGAACAAGTGAGCGCGCAACTTCTTTCAGTATGTGCTTAGTTTCAAAGCCCTTTATCTTGAATCTATGAGGAAGTGATATACCCCATTCAGCAACATTGACATCTAGCATCGGGGATCTAAGTTCAAGGCTGTTGGCCATTGTTGCGATATCCACTTTTACGAGTAAGTCCCCTGGCAGATACGCAGCAAAGTCAGATCTGATCATGCGATCAAAAGATGAAACATCGCCGTTTGCAAATTGATCAATAAAGGTTTTTTCTGCCGAACCTGATGGGAATCCCGGGTTGAGTAGCACTGATAATTCATATGGCTGGGCCAAAGAGAGAATTGAGCTATATCTGGCCGCTAATGAGGCTTTAGGCGAAAGTTGTGAACCAACTCGATTAACCTTTCGAGTGTTACCAAATGATTGTTTGCCTGCAAAGTTTAACCCAGTACGCGCAAGACCCAAGAATGGATTTAGTTTTTGCATTATCGGTGTTGCTAAGTAACGGTCATAGCCACCAAATACTTCGTCTCCGCCGTCTCCGCCAAGGGCAACAATTAGGTTTTCAGAAGCGAATTTGGCGAGTAAATAGGTAGGCACGATTGAGGAGTCAGCGAAGGGTTGATCTAAGACATGAGAGATTTTCTCTACGACTAAGGCTGGGTCTGGGCTAAGGATTTCTTCGTGGTGGTTAGTGCCCAAGAAGTGAGCGACCTGCTTGGCGTGATGAGCCTCATTGAACTGTGCACTATGAAAACCAATTGAGTATGTCTGAACTTTTTCAGTCATTAACTTGGCCATATATGCCGTGACAATTGTGGAGTCATAGCCACCGCTTAAAAAAGAGCCGAGTGGACGCTCAGAGACTAGGCGGCGCGATACGGCGGCTTCAATCAAATCCTTGGTGGTCTCTAGCGCCTCTTCGTAGGAAATTTTGAGCTTCGTATCAAAGTCTGGAACCCAATATGTAGAGGTGGTTGTCTTGCCATCTCGCCAGGTCAGTAGTGATGCTGGAGGCAGTTGGCTAATCTCGTTAAAGGCAGAGTTTGGGGCGTTGATATAGCCATACTGCATGACTTCGGCCACCATATCGGTGCGCAGTGTTCTATCGGGGCGGGCCAACATTAGGGCACGCACCTCGGATGCAAAGTACAAAGTGCCATCGTTTAACTGAGAGATCCAAAGGGGCTTCTTGCCCATGCGATCTCGAATCAAATGAAGCGAGTTATCACGGGCATCGTGGATAGCGATGGCGAACATGCCATTGAGTTTGCCGATGAAATCCAGTCCTAGTTTTAAGTAAAGGTTGATAATCACCTCTGACTCACTTGATGTCCGGCAATGGATACCACTTTGTTCTAGCTCGTGGCGAAGCTCACGGTAGTTATAGATCTCTCCGTTAAAAACTATGTGTATCTGCTCGCTGGCATCGGATGCCGGCTGCTTACCGGCAGCGATTTCTACGATAGCTAAACGGCCCATTCCTAATCCAATGCCAGCGCCTATATAGGTGCCGCTGTCATCTGGTCCGCGGTGCTTGAGAGATACGAGTTGGGCATCAAGGAGTTGTTTACTTGGAGCGCTAGGACCAATGCCGCCAGTGATTCCGCACATGTAGGCAGTATTTAATCTACGGTCGCTGGGCCGTTGGCAACGCTTGAACCAAACTCTTTGAGCCAGGCGACGGTCTCGGCCAAAGCGGCTTTAAATGGTTTTGGTACCACGTTTGGAAAGAGTCTCTTAAGGAGCTCTGGGTCATTTTGTGACTCTTTGACATCACCCAGCCGCTCTGGCTTGTAGTTAACCTGCAGATCTGGAAAGTGTTCTTTCATCATTTCGATGGTCTCACTTAAAAATATACGATTGCCATAGGCCAAATTCATTGCGCCCTCTGTGACTACTCGCTTCTTCATAGCGGTCATTGCAATGTCCAGGACAGTCTCAACGTAAGTGAAGTCTCTAGATGCGCTGCCATCACCATAGACATCAATAGGTGCACCCTGCATAGCCAGCCAGATCCACTTAGGTAAAACTGCGGCGTATTCGTGATCGGGGCGCTGACGTGGACCAAAGACGTTAAAGAAGCGCAGGAGTGTGGTTGGCACGTTATAGGCCGCTGAATAAGCCTGAACGTATCCTTCGGCCGCTAATTTGCTGGCGGCATAAGGCGTCATGGGTCCCAGCCACATTGACTCATCCTTTGGAAGTTGCATATTGCGGCCATAGACCGAGGAGGATGAGGAGAAGATCACGTGTGCCCCATTTGTGCGGGCGGCCTCTAAAACGTTGAGCGTACCGGTTGCATTGACATCATGGGTGGCAACTGGGTTTTTAATCGAGCGCGGCACCGAGCCACGGGCAGCTAAGTGGAAGATAGTTTGGCAGTCTTTGAGGGTGGCACTGAGAGCTTTTGGGTCGGTAATCGATATCTGATGAAACTCAGTTTTTTCTTGGTCTATATTTGAGAGAAGCCCGGTGGAAAGATCATCGATAACGACGACGTCATAACCCTCTGAAATTAGCCGACGAGTTAAGTTCGAACCTATGAAGCCAGCGCCACCAGTGACTGCAACCTTTGCCATGCGGGCAATTCTAGGGGGCAGTGCATAGATTTATTGAATCCTTTTTGAAGGATTAAGCCCTTAAGTGTGTTCTGGGCTTTATTATACCTAGTGCAAAAAGTGCGTAGTGCGAGACCGAGCTAAAACCCAAGGAGCGATTATTAGCAAGCGCGATAAGGATGAAAACCTCGACCAAGGGGTCATCGATGGCTTTGGCCATGAATGGGCAGCCTTTGATTATGCCGAAACTGAAACAGCCGCGGCGCTTGATGCTCAGTTTGCCGCATACTGCGCGCCGTTGGATTTATCCCAGTTCGATCCAGAGACATCTGTGGCGGGTGATTTTGGCGCCGGTAGTGGTCGGTGGAGTTCGAGATTGGCCCCGTATTTTTCGCGTGTGTATGCCCTTGAGCCGAGTGACGGTGCAAGTCAGGTGCTTAGAGATAAATTCGCTGGGGATTCAAAAATTGTAGTGTTGCAGGAAACCGTCGGAGTAAATTCGATTCCACCGGCTTCGCTGGATTTAGCGATGTCACTTGGTGTATTGCACCATATCCCCGATACTGCACTGGCAATCAAGGATGTCTCGCGCAGCATCAAACCTGGGGGCGTTTTCCTCTGCTATCTGTACTACAACCTTGAAAATAAACCGGTATATTACAAGCTGATTTTTAAAGGTGTGAATATAGTGCGCCGAGTTATTTCTGCTTCACCGCAAAAGGTAAGGCGGTTAAACGCCACAGTCATCGCCGCGGTTATTTACTGGCCGTTGGCACGACTCTCGAAAGCATTTAGCAAACTTGGGAGAAATACTTCGAACCTTCCATTACATCATTATGTCGATATGCCTTTTGTGATGCTGGCAAATGATGCTCTTGATCGCTTTGGGACATCCCTTGAACAACGCTTTAGCAAGGCCGAGATTACTGAGATGTTGTGTGCAGCCGACTTTGATTTAACTACGCTTAAGTTCTCTGAGATTGAACCATTTTGGACTTTTACTGTAAATAAGAAAATTTGTTACTAAACCTCTGACAAGCTGTTACAGAGGAATCTCCTAAACGTCTGCTTCGTCCAGCCATAAACCGAGCTCTTTCCCTAAATTGTCTTTAGCACTTCCCCCAACCAGTCTATTTTCTTAGAGGGTAACTCAGGATAGTTTCCTATGTACCAACCATAGTGGTGAACGTGATCTGTATTAGGCATTGAATCTGGTGCGGGTAAGTCAAACTTTTCTCTTAAATATGGCTGTCTAAGCTGATTTCCACCACCTGATAAACCTCGACGAAATTCAATTCCTGATTCTCTAAGCACTTTTTCCACTCTATCGCGCCGAACCATGTCAGGTTTTTTCAGCACTAGAGTGAATGCATAATTTGAGCTTCCGATTACTTTAAAATTAGTTTGAAAAATCTCAGAATCTAATACTGTAAAGAAATGCTCTAGATTTCTAGTTCTTGCAATATTATTTTTATCTAGTCTTCGAAGTTGCTCTAAGCCAAGAAGTCCATTTATTTCTGTTGAGCGCATATTGTGACTCGCAAAAGCAAATATAAAATCCGGATTTAAGTCTGGGTATTTCTCAATATAACGTTTCTTTGTTTGTGGACTTAAACTCTCGCGTACCATCCCATGCGATCTCAACATTCTAAGCATGTCATATAGATCATCATCATCGGTTGAAATTATACCACCTTCAATTGTCGTCATATGATGTGCATAATAAAATGAAAAATTCGAGGCCCACCCGACTGAACCCACTTTAATCCCATTGTGAGTTGCACCATGAGACTCACAAACATCTTCAATAAGTGAGATATTTTTTTCTTTCAAGCCATCTATTAGTTCATCCGTTAAGCCATTATATCCTAAAACGTGAGTGAGAAAGACTGCACGGGTCCTAGGCGTTATCGCTTCAAAAACCTTCCTGGTATCAATAGCCAGTGAGTGAGGATCAATATCAACAAAGACAGGTTGTAGTCCCGCGCGCAATACAGCAGATATATCTGATATCCATGTCAATGGAGGGACAATCACTTCCCCAGGACCTTTCAATTCCCTGACTGCCATCATAGTTAAGTCATTTGCCGATGATCCCGAATTAAGCATCACCGAATGCTTAACCCCAAGCCACCGGCTCCATTCCTCCTCGAATTTCTTTACCAGAGGACCCTGAGTCAATATCGGATTATCTTGCTGTAAGTACTCAACTATTTTGTCTAAATCAGAGCGAGTAATATTGTTGTACATTAACGGCCATACGAAATTAGTCACTTTTATCTACTCCTTAGAAGATGCTATATGGTCTTTCAATATCTAGTTCTCCAGAAATCTCTTTCTACTATTTGTTATTCTGTGCCACCTCATTGTAGCAATACAAATTAAACTAAAACTGTTTACTCATTTATCAGACTTGAAAATACATGTTGACCCTGTGTGTTCAATTTTGATTGGGACATTTGTACCAAAATTAAACCTACGCAAGAAATTGTCACGATCACCATTTTTTACCCAGAATAAACAGAAACCACCGCCACCAGCTCCTAGGACTTTACCTCCGAGTGCTCCGGCATCTAATGCTTTCTGCCAAATTTCAGCCAGCGCTGGTGTAACTGCGTACGGGTTTAGACTCTTCTTAAGCGCCCAACTTTCTAATAACATTTCTCCAATGGTGTCTAGGTCTCCTTCGCTTCTCAAGAGTTGATTACACTCACTTGCTAAGTCAATAGTTCTAAACATAAAATTTGATTTTTTTGCTAAATCAATAAGTAAACCTGCTTGAATGTCTGAACTTGTCCGATGAAATCCGGTGTACACAAGAATCATCCTTTGCTCAATTTCTGTTTGGTACTTCTCGCTTATCGCCAGTGCCTCAGCATGCCATTCTTGGGAACCACCAAATTTAATAGAATTAATTCCCCCTAGCGCGCAGGCAATTTGGTCTTGCGAACCTACGTTTTCGCTTAAATCTATCTGCTCTAGAATTATTGCTTGATTTGCTAAATCTTCCGGGGTAAATTCTTGCCCTTTTAAAAGTTGCAAGGAGTGAATGAGTCCGACTGCAAATGCTGAAGACGAACCAATACCACTTCTAGCAGGTAAGTCGCCATCATGATGAATTTCTAATGACAGATCGGGGCAGTACTTGTTTAGAGCGCCACGAACTGCTGGATGCTGAATCTCGTCAATAGTTTTGGTGCTTTCTACTTTTGAATATGCGATTCGATAATTGTGTTTGAAAAAAGGCGGTAATTTGCGTGTTGTGAGGTAACAAAACTTATCAATCGCAAAAGATAGAACTTCTCCGCCATTCTTGCGATACCACAAAGGATAATCACTGCCACCACCAAAAAGTGAAATACGATATGGAGTTCGCGTAATTATCATCTTTCTGATCTCATGAGATTAATTTCGCATCTTCAATTATTCTTCTTTTGAGCGTAACTCTTAACATATCCAAGATATTTCTGACTGCTTTACCCCCGAATTTACGCTCTATCCGTTCTAAGAAATCTGGATTGGAATGGTAGGTAATAAACGCTTTGTCTCTGAAATCCAAGATTTCTGCTGGTGTTAAATATTCAGTCGGCATTGGTAATGTTTCATATGCGTGGAATGAATACCCAATATAAGAATCTGGCATTTGATAACCTTTTTCTATGGCATCTTTATAGAGGGCGCTTCCTGGCAAGGCCATCGCAGCATACATATTCCAACCAGAGGTGCATAAATTGATTGAAAGATCTAAAGTACGCTGCATCAATTCAAAATTTTCTCCCGGTAGACCTACGATAAAATTTGCCATTACTTCAATATCTGCATCGTGAACATGCTTGACTACTTTCTTGATATCGACATCTTGAAATTTACCTTTAGAAATTTCTAATCTTACGGAGCGTTCAGCACTTTCAATTCCAAGACATAACCACTTTATTCCTGCAGAACGAATTAGTTGCAAAAATTCGGGATTAGTAATCGTATCGACTCTCGAATAAGCCCACATCCGGAGTTCACTTGCATATGGTCTACTCGCTAACATTTCACATAGCGGTATGTAATATTTACGATTGAGTAAGAACATTTCATCAACTATTCGAATGGTCTTTATTCCCATTTCAGCTAAAATGTCGAACTGTTTTATCATGAAATTTGGTGACCAAAAGCGCATTCTACTGTAATTGCTTGCAACACCAATTGGGTCTTCATCATTCCGATTTACAATATTTATCATACAAAACGCGCATCCGAAGTTGCATCCAAGTGAGCTTTGGATTGCTGCATAAGGTGAACGCTTCTCTTCGTCATATTCAGCATGCCAGAATGGTGCTCGATATAGGTCTAGCGGTTTTTCTTTGTAAGGGAGTAAATCCCAGGCATACCCAGGAAGATCTAAATCCATACGTTCAGTAGGAACAACCTCTTCAGCTTTGTTGATAAAAATCTCATTCTTATCTCTATATACTATACCTCTTATTTCTTTTAATCCGTTCATGCTAATTTCTGGCAACTTTAATAAGTTCCAAAGTGTATAAACTCCTTCATTTGTGAAACCAAAATCTATTTCTTGTTCCTCCTGAAGGGCTTTGATTGGGAGTGCCTGCACATAAGACCCAATAAGTGAAATAATAAGATTCGTATTGCTTGCCTTCAAAGCTTTTGCGATTCGAGAAGCCCCACTCATGCCAGCCGTCCCGGCATTTACATTTTGCCCATACACAACAAGACAAATTATCCGCGGAGAAAGTTCAGTCACTCTTTGTACGAGGATCTCATCAGAAATACCCTCAGCGTTGGCATCTATAATTTTTGTGGAATGTCCCTGTGATCGGACTGACTCAGCCAACAAAAGCGCCCAAGTAGGTGGCTCGACCGCAGCTAGTTTGGCCGCCAAACCTTGATAAAGATTATCTGAATTGCTCGGATTGATAAACAAGATATCAGTCATTAGTTGGACGTCCTTTTTTGATTATTTCTAATATTTGACTTTTCATTTTGCCCTTTGATAGCCCGTATAAATCAAGAAGCTCATCTCTGGACCCATTCTCGAATGCATATGCGGTTGAGAGCGAAAGTCTCAGTGTTGGAGTCATGCGACCTAAGTCACTTATGGCTTCCAAAATAGCTGCGCCAAATGCTCCTTCACGAGCCTGCTCTTCTATTGTGACAAGTAATTCGGAATTTTCTATAAGAGTAGATAGCATGTCAATGTCTAAAGGTTTAATTTTCCATATATCTAAAATTTGAATTGACCAACTTGTTTCTTCAGATAAATCTTTCGCAATATCCAATGCTCTATCCAGGAGATAGCCACTCGTTAATATTGTCAATTCACGATTTAAGTCACCTTTAAAAACTTTCAATAAGTCAATTCCCCCGTTGGCTGGGGCTGTAGTTCTATCTGCAAGACGCAGCGCAACCGATCGTTCAAGACGTACATATCGGAGAGCTGGCTCGCTCAAAGTACTCTCAGCTATAAACCTGACCTGCGCAGCGGTGCTTGGTGATGTAATCTCGAGGCCTTCTATTGCTCGCATGTAACACAAATCTTCGGTGGGCTCATGTGCCGGTCCAGCTGGGGCGTATCCTAAAGCGACTCCGTTTCCAATAATTGTCACTGCATTTTTTGGCATAGCACATGAATATCTGATCTGTTCAAAACATCTAGCGACCCAACAAGCCATCATGTAAACATAAGGTTTTTTTCCTCCTGCTGCTAAGCCGGCAGCAAAATTAATGGCATTTTGTTCAGAAATACCGGCAGCTACAAATTGATGGGGAAGTTCTTTACGCCATTGATCTAGAGCCGGTGCGCCCATATCTACTGAAATGAACACAATATCTGGGTCTACTTTAGCCTGGTGGAAGAGATACTCGATAAATTCGTCTCGGTGGGCTTTCATTTTAAACCATCCAGCATCTGGGCTATAACTACGGCATCACGCGGAATAATAGTGTGATATTCCGCTTTCCCCTCCATAAATTTCACTCCTTTAGATTTTATCGTCTCCGCAATAAAAACAGTAGGGGATGTTGGTGGAGACTTAAGCACGTTTTTTAATTTTGAGTAGTCATGCCCATCCGCAAGAATAACTTTAAAACCAAAGCTCTTAAATTTCTCGCCTAATGGTTCTAATTTTAAGAGCTCTTCCGTTGCTCCTAATATTCCAAGCCCATTTCGATCTATAATAATAAATAGATTAGTCAATTGAAAATGATTAATTAGAATCAATGATTCCCAAACTGCTCCTTCATAGAGTTCAGCGTCACCAAGTATGATGACGTATCTCTTCTGTGGGTTTGCAAATGCCAGACCAGCGGCGTAGCCGATTGCATTTCCAAGTGATCCTCCTACAAAATTGCACCCAGGAATACTTTTATCTGGATGGAGTCGAAGAATTCCACCAGACCGACAGTACCTCTCTAATTCACTCTCAAGAAAGTAACCCAGATCAGCAAGAATCGGGTAGACAGCTGGTCCACCATGAGCCTTACCCCAGACTATCTCATCCTTTTTGTGGTTAAACCAGGTATCTTCGTCATAGTAGAGGGATACCAAAACATCAACAATGCTAAGAGCACTTGCGAGGTGCCCATTACCAGTTCCAGTCTTGAATTTTACAATAGACCGTCGTACAGAGTTAGCCTTTTGTTTCAAATTCATATACCCCTCCTTACAATTTCACACACTCCATCATATTAGGCTATTTAGAGTTTAATTTAGGTATCCAACGATTATATGGCAATTAATCCCTAAAATTCCGATGAACCCTAGCAATACCCTCTTGCAGGCTGATTTTTGGTGACCATCCAAAACTGAGTATCTTAGAGCCATCTAACAGCTTCACCTTAGCGCCATTTGTGCCATCATTTGTGAATTTTATCTGACCTTCGTATTTAGTCACGGTTTTGATAACCTCTGATAATTCCTGAATATTCAATGAAGTGCTCCCAGAGACATTGACCACAGAGTCTGAGAATATTTCCTTGTCTAGAATGAACTCTATGGCTGAGGCAAAATCATCAGCATGTAAGAATTCCCTGATTGGGCTTCCATCACCCAGAAGAGTTATCTCTGATAAACCTTCTTTTCTTGCTGCTGTAAATTTGATTAATAGCGAGGGGATGACATGGGCTTTATGCGTTTCAATAGTTGAATCATCACCATATAGGTTTGTCGCTACGACTGAAATCCAGTTGACCTTGTATTGACTTCTTACTGCATTAACAAGTGTGATACCAAGAATCTTTGCAGTTGAGTATGGCAAACTTGTAGCTTCCATCGGCCCGCTCCATAAATCTTCGGGCTTCATTCGCCGCGGGAGATTAGAAGGATAGACGCAGGCTGGAACTAGATTAATTACTTTTTTGATCCCTAACTTGGTGCACATCTCTATTACATTCAAGATTATTCTTGAGTTTTCAGTTCCGAGTAAATAAGGCTCAGCGATATTTTTCTCAATCCCTCCTACAACCCCAGCAGCTAGTATTAAAATGTCGGGCTTAGAATTGAGTAAATATTTCTCTAATACATTGATATTTAGGAGGTTTAGTTGCGACTTACCTAAGGTCTGCACGCTGTAATTAGGATTAGCCGCTAAATAATCTCCGATAGCAGTGCCAACTAAGCCTTGTCCAAGTATTAACACGTTTGACATAAATTTCCCTATTAGAAGTTTCTGTGATAGCTAAAATTAGATGTTGGAAAACGGCTTATGGTTAAACATTTTAAGCCCCTTTACAAGCTCTTCTAGGCCACTTCGAAGCGATACTGTTGGTTTGAACCCTAAATTCTCAATTTTTTGGTTCAAAACCACATAATTCCTCTGATCTGGGTCTTTGCCCAAGGCCGCTTCAAGATAAGTAAAACTTGGAATAATTGATTGAATTTCACGACATAGATCAACCTTAGAGATATTTGCTTCCGAAAGTCCTACATTGAAGATTTCCCCTTTAAAATTTTTTTCATCGTTTAGTGCAAGATTAAATGCTTGTATTACATCTTGTAGGTGTATGTAATTGCGTTTAAAGTGCCCCTCAAAGAGAATTACAAAGCCATCAGAAATCGCACGATAGACAAAGTTGTTAACTAGTAAGTCAAGGCGCATACGCGGAGAAATCCCAAATACGGTTGCTAGTCGAAAACTTGTTGCATTTGGAAACTCCAGAAGTGCGTTTTCAACTGTAACTTTATCGCGCGCATACAGTGATAATGGATTTAATGGAGAATTCTCATCACAATAGTTATTCTTGTCTCCACTTCCATATGCGCTATTAGTGGTCGGCATGAGTATGCGCTGGTGAATACTCAAATGCTTCAAAAGCCAGAGGATTGAATCCTTATTTATGGACTGTGCTGCAATAGGATCATTACTACATGCAGGGGCTCCGACAATTGCTGCAAGTGGAATAATTACATCGGCTTTAGATAAATGTTCTTTCATTAAAGACTCATCACGAACATCGCCAAAGACTAAGGATAATTTTACATTGCGTATAGAAGAAGCCAAACTTGTTTGCTTGTACATAAAATTATCAATTACAGTTACTGTGTGACCTTGGCTTAGAAGATTTGGAACTAAGACTGATCCAATATAACCAGCCCCGCCTGTTACAAGAATATTCACGGAGTTATGGCCTTTCTAAAAAGAGTGTCCTCAACTAATTCGGTTATTACGTGATAAGCGAGCATATGACACTCCTGGATATGTTGTGTATTTTCTGATGGGACCTCTATAGAAATTTCTGCTAACGAAGCGACTTGGCCGCCACTTCTTGTGAATGCAATAGTGGTTAGTCCTAGAGACTTCGCCATCTTTATTGCGGCTAGACAATTCTTAGAGGCTCCGCTTGTGGTTAGGGTGATAAGGATGTCTCCGGGCTGTCCATAAGCCTCGACTTGCCGAGAAAAAACATTCTCAAATTGAAAGTCGTTTGCAATTGAAGTCAAAATTGAAGTGTCTGTAGAAAGAGCCAACGCGGGTAAGGCCTTTCGATCCAAATCTCTAGAAAATGCATTTACAAATTCTGCGGCAAAGTGTTGAGAATCTGCGGCACTTCCTCCGTTTCCACATATAAGAACTTTATTACCAGTCATGAAAGCGTGAGAAATACTTTTCGTAGCTTCAAGAATCGAGTTCTGAGCGTGTATCTCAAACTCCGAAATCAAGGTGGCAAGTTCTCGAAATCGAATTACAAGTTTAGTCATTCAAGAACCTACTCTTTCTTGGTCAGTATCCACTTAGCCACACCTTCAAGGGTCTCTGAATAATAGTCTGCAAATGAGCTTTTTGCAGCATTCCCTTGGACTTGAATGGTGGTGCACCCTAGATTCTTCCCAAATAACAAATCAGTCTCCTGATCGCCAACCATAAAACTTTGGCTTGGGTCTAATTGATGCTCAGCGATTGCCTTCAGCCCAAAAGAAATAGCTGGCTTCCTGCATCCACATCCAATGCCAGGTAGGTGCGGACAGAAATAAACAAAATCAAAGATAATTCCAAATGGCTTTAAAAAATCAGTTATTTTTGTGTTCACTCTCTCAACGTCAGAGGTGCTTGCTAGTCCTCTGCCTACAACAGATTGATTGCTAATGATTCCAAATCTATATCCCGCTTTTTCAAGTCTTTGAAGTGAACTTTGTAAATCATTCTTAAACTGCACTAGATCTGGATCGATTAAATAGTGCATATGCTCAATTAATGTCCCATCCCTATCAAAGAGTACGAAGGCTCTATTCAATCGAGTATCTTCCATCCTAATTAGTCTTTGGCCATGGTGTTGATACTTAAATGTTTTTCTACCAGCCACTTTCCAAATGGAATCGCACTTGTCCATCCAGGCGAGACTACATTTAGAACATGAACAGAATTAAAATACTTACGCACAACGAAATCTTGTTCTAATTTACCGGACGGTAAATGCACTAACTGTGCACGTATGCCGGGTGGTTTCTTTTTCCAATTCTTGACTTCAATAGCTGATGGGATTAGTCCTGCTGAATCTTGGACTAATTTCGGCAGCATTATTTTTGGCCACTCAGATTTCAGAATTGAAGCGAAATTATGACTTTCCCCTTTAACTAGTGCGACCGCACCTTTGACGGCTTGTATCGCATCCAACATTGACCAACCTTCTCCGGCTGAATACTGCTCTCGCCCGACGATAGGGATAGCTGTTGGTCCGATTTTAACGAGCCCGTCTACTGTTAATGTGAAATGGACTCCAAGAAATGGGTTGAGGGGATGAGGTACTGGATACACAAGACGTTTGAGAGGTAGATGATCTTGTCTGGTGAATCTATACACCCCCATGAATGGCAACATCGCATAATCAAGGCCAACATTAATTTCACGAGAAATTCGGTCAGCTTGCGCTCCAGCAGCGTTCACGATTAATTTGGAGTCATACTTGTTGTGCGAATCTTGCACCTCATTTCCTGAGATCTTCAACTTAATTCTCTCAGTTAAATGAATTTTCCCACCCAGGCTCTCAAATTCATGACACAAAGCAGTAATTATTAGCTTTGGGTCTGAAACTGCTGTTGTTGGTGACCACAGGAATCTATTCGTAGTGACAGCCAAGGGCTCATATTTCGGAAGCACTGATTCTTCTAATAACTCTAGCTCGACTCCATTTTGTGTGCCTCGCTCAAACAGCAATTCTAGTCTTGAATCTTCTTCTATATTTCTAGTTACAACAACTTTTCCGACTTCGCGTACTGGGATTGCAAACTTCTTGGCAAGAGTACGCAAAGCAACATTTCCCTCGCGACAGAATTTGGCTTTTAACGACTCAGGTGAATAATAGAATCCTGCATGGAGAACACCAGAGTTTCTTCCACTGGCGTGTTTGCCAATTTGATCTTCTTTGTCTGCTATTACAACCTTTGTCCCAGGAAAAGCTTTAAGATAGGCAATTCCAACAGAAATACCAACTGCGCCAGCGCCCAATATAAGTAGATCGCACTTAATCCTCGCTTCGGCCATCTCTAAAGACTAACTTAAATGGACTTCCCATCTAGGGACAAAACATATGAATATCATTCTCACATGAGAAAAATTATCGTTGTCGCTGCCCTAAAATCTGAGTTTTTCACGCCCAAAGGCCCTATCGAGAGAATTTACTACACCGGAATAGGCAAAATTAATTCAGCAAGGATCACTACGGAATTGATCCTACAAGAGAAGCCCGACTTGATAATAAATGTTGGGACGGCCGGATGCCTGAGTGACGAGTTGCTTGGCCATGTCTTGGGAGTCAACGAGGTTATTGAAAGGGATATGGTCGCGGAGCCATTGGCGCCTCGTGGCACGGTTCCTCTAAGTGGTCAGAAACCTATACACACCTCCAGTTTTGGCTCGGCTCGATGCGCAACCGGTGACTCATTTATAACTTCCAGAGATCAATGGTTGTTTGATAATCAAGTCGATTTAGTGGATATGGAGCTCTTCGCGATTGCTAAAGTATCTGATTATTACGAAATAGAGTGGAAATCAATTAAATTTGCTAGCGACTTGGCAGATACGAATGCGGCAAAGCATTGGAATCAGTCGATTGAAAAATCAGACAAGAAAATTAGCGAAATGATTGAAATTGCATTTTCTATCTGAGACATCTGCAACGACCACCGAGTTCTCTTATTGGGTGGTGGTGATGTATTTCCTGCTCATGCAAAATATTTAATCCTCAGGGGGGATTTGCAAGAAATAAATTAATGCACTAGCCCAGATAAATGTGGCCAAGTAAGTAACTTGATGCTTTTAATTTTCACGACTTTCACTTTTCAGCAATCCTAAATAGATTTAACGTCTTAGGACAATCCATTTCCAAACGCTAAAATTGCTCGAATTAGTCGAGGCGAACTACGCCGCTTGGTGTCTTTAGATGCACCGCAACGATTCCATTTTCGCTATCGTTATCAGCCGGTGATAGCCAAACTACTTCGACGTCATCGCCTAGAGCTTTGGCAGTGTTAGATCCGAGATAGTTGGTAATCGTTGCTTCATCTCCTGCGATCTCAACCTTTACGATCTTTGCAATCGCCTTGCCATCTGTTGATGGATGGTGGTTTTCAACCCACTCAATAAAGAATGGGAGCTGGCGATCCTCAAGAGTTCCAAGAACTCCGATCTGCTTCCAACGAATATCTGTTCCATCAGGCTTTGTGCGGTGGCCATCTACTGCTGGGCGACCCAGGCGCTTTTCAATGGTGGAGACATCATCGACTGCAACGACCCAGGTGAGCCAGCCTCCGCCCTCTGCAGCCCGGCGTGAGACGGCCTTGCCAAAGGGGGA
>SXGT01232941.1_pt1 | contig 17063 bp, 17 predicted proteins | sample 3176221 | NCBI WGS metagenome assembly SXGT01 (sample SAMN11356862, study PRJNA531348) | freshwater metagenome | isolation source: freshwater sample F1-120 | place: China: Fuxian Lake, Yuxi | collected 2017-12-25 | reverse complement strand
GTCGGCATGGCCCCCAACATTCCGCCTCACAACCTGCGCGAGGTCGCCTCGGCGGCGCTCTGGCACCTCGAGAACCCCGACGCCGATCGCGAGAGCCTGCTCGACGCCATCTTGCAGCGCGTCAAGGGCCCCGACTTCCCGACTGGCGCGCAAATTCTCGGGGTCAAGGGCATCCACGACGCCTACCGCACGGGCCGCGGCTCGATCACGATGCGCGCCGTCGTCACGGTCGAAGAGATTCAGAACCGCACGTGCCTCGTCATCACCGAGCTGCCGTACCAGGTCAACCCCGACAACCTCGCGATCAAGATCGCCGACCTCGTGAAAGAGGGCAAGCTCGGCGGCATCGCCGACATCCGCGACGAGTCGTCGGGCCGCACCGGTCAGCGCCTCGTGATCGTGCTCAAGCGCGATGCCGTCGCCAAGGTCGTGCTCAACAACCTCTACAAGCACACGCAGCTGCAAGACAACTTCGGCGCCAACATGCTCGCGATCGTCGACGGCGTGCCGCGCACGCTGCCGATCGACGGCTTCATCACCTACTGGGTGACCCACCAGATCGAGGTCATCGTGCGCCGCACGGCGTTCCGCCTCGCGAAGGCGGAGGCAGACGCCCACATTCTGCGCGGCTATCTGAAGGCGCTGGATGCTCTCGACGAGGTCATCGCCCTGATCCGTCGCTCGCAGACCACCGAAGAAGCTCGCGACGGCCTGATGCAGCTTCTCGACGTCGACGAGCTGCAGGCGACCGCCATCCTCAACCTGCAGCTGCGCCGGCTCGCCGCGCTCGAGCGGCAGAAGATTCAGGATCAGGCAGAAGAGCTCGAGCGGCTCATCGCCGACTACCAGGCGATTCTCGCGAGCCCCGAGCGGCAGCGCTCGATCGTGAGCGACGAGCTCACCGAGATCGTCGACCGCTATGGCGACGACCGGCGCACCGAGATCATGTTCGGCTTCGATGGCGACATGAGCGTCGAAGACCTCATTCCCGAAGAAGAGATGGTCGTCACCGTCACGCGCGGCGGCTACATCAAGCGCACGCGCAGCGACAACTACCGTTCGCAGCACCGCGGCGGCAAGGGCGTCAAGGGTGCGCAGCTGCGCGCGGACGATGTGGTCGAGCACTTCTTCGTCACCACGACGCACCACTGGCTGCTGTTCTTCACGACGACCGGCCGGGTCTACCGCCTGAAGACCTACGAGATTCAAGAGGCCGGGCGCGACGCGAAGGGTCAGCACGTCGCCAACCTGCTCGCCCTGCAGCCGGGGGAGGAGATCGCTCAGATTCTCGACATTCGCGACTACTCGGTCGCGCAGCACCTCGTGCTCGCGACCCGGCGCGGTCTCGTCAAGAAGACGGCGCTGACCGAGTACGACACCAACCGCACGGGCGGCATCATCGCGATCAACCTGCGCGAGGGCGACAGTCTCGTCTCGGCGATGCTCGCCGACGACTCCGACGACATCCTGCTCGTGTCGCGCCTCGGCATGTCGCTGCGGTTCACGGCCGACGATTCAGCACTGCGGCCCATGGGCCGCTCGACCTCGGGCGTCACGGGCATGAAGTTCCGCGCGAACGACGAACTGCTGTCGGCCTCGGTGGTCGGCGACCGCGGCTACGTCTTCGTCGTCACCGAGGGCGGCTACGCCAAGCGCACCGAGGTCGACCAGTACCGCGTGCAGCAGCGCGGCGGCCTCGGTATCAAAGTGGCCAAGCTCAGCGACGATCGTGGTGCGCTCGCCGGAGGCCTCATCGTGGCCGATGACGACGAGGTGCTCGTGGTCATGCAAAACGGCAAGGTGGTACGCTCCTCGGTGGCCGAAGTGCCCGCCAAGGGCCGCGACACCATGGGGGTCGTGTTCGCCCGCCCGGACGACGACGACCGCATCATCGCGATCGCTCGCAACAGCGAACGCAACCTGGTAGACCCCGACGCCGATCCGGCCGAGACAGCATCAGCCGGCGCAGAGCCAGCTGGCGCAGAATTGCACGACGATACCGCCGAGACCGCATCAGAGGTCGAGGTCGGAAAGGACGAGAACGAGTGAGTACTGTCGCCGAGAAGCTGCAGCGCAAATCGCAGCGCCAGGCCCCCACCAAGCAGGTTCGCCTCAAGCTCGTCTACATCGACTTCTGGTCTGCGGTGAAGCTGTCGTTCCTCGTCGCCATCTGCGGCGCGGTCCTGCTGCTCGTCGCCACCCTGTTCGTGTGGATCGTGCTCAACTCGCTCGGCGTCATCGAGCAGGTCGACTCGGTGTTCACCGACATCATCGGCGACGACGCGACGAGCCTCGCGAGCATCTTCTCGCTCGGGCAGGTCATGTTCTTCGCGAGCATCGTCGCCGTGCTGAACATCGTCGGCGGCACCGCCATCGGTGCGATCAGCGCTCTTCTGTACAACCTCAGCGTGCGACTCACGGGCGGCCTGCTCGTGGGCTTCACCAACAACTGATCGACGGCCTCCGCCCGATTGGGAGGAGGCTCGCCGGGTGCGGTACAGTCGTACCCGGTCTCACGGGGATATAGCTCAGGCGGTTAGAGCGCTTCGCTGATAACGAAGAGGTCCGAGGTTCAAGTCCTCGTATCCCCACGTACTGATGGTCACGCCGCCGCTTCTGCGGCGTGACGTCGCTTCCGCGTCACGAGCGCGGTCGTGACGCTTCGCGTCTCGCACCCGGGATAACCGGTGGCGCCCCTGTGGCGCGATGCGGTTTTCTCGGTTCGGTACAATTGAAGCGTCGGGGGCCTTAGCTCAATTGGTAGAGCGCCTGCTGTGCAAGCAGGAGGTCAGGAGTTCGATTCTCCTAGGCTCCACTCGTATTTCTGATCGCGCCGCCGCGCCTGCGAGACAATAGGGCCGTGAGCGCTCGCACGGTCGGCATCGATGAGGTGGTCACGCAGATAACCGTGCTGCGGGATGCTCGCACTCCGGTGCTCGTGGGGATCGATGGAGCGGGCGGCTCCGGCAAGAGCACGCTCGCGGCCGCGATCGCTGAGCGGCTCGGCTCCGACGCCGTCGTGATTCCGATGGACGACTTCATCGTGCGCGACCGCATGCTCGACGACTCGTGGGAGGGAGGGTGGGATCGCCGCCGCCTCGTCGAGCAGGTGATCGATCCGGTGCGCCTCGGCAGACCGATGGCGTACCAGCGACTGGAGTGGTTGTCGAACACGCTGACCGATCCGATCGCTGTGCCCGAAGCCTCCGTCGTGATCGTCGAAGGCATCACGGCACTGCACCCGGCGCTGGCCCCCCACTGGGATCTCACGATCTGGGTCGAGACCGATGCCATGGTCGCTCTCGAGCGTGGCCGAGCACGCGACGCCGGCAACGAGAACGCGCAGCACTGGGAGCTCTGGTCGAGCAACGACGCTCGCTATCGCGCCGAGCACGAACCGCACAGCCGCGCCGACCTCATCGTGCACGGCGAGTGATGCACAGTGCGTGAGCAGGTTGTCGTGAGACCCTAGACTCGAGCTCGACAGCGAGCCCCGGACGAGGAATCCCGTACCCGGACAGCGACAAGACGGGTCAGAAGGTTGACCTCATGTCGTGGATCATTCTGCTCGCCTCGGGCGTGCTCGAAGCGGTGTGGGCGACCGCGTTGGGAGCATCCAAGGGCTTCACGAAGCTTGTGCCGTCGATCGTCTTTCTCGTCGCTCTCGCGCTCAGCATGGGCGGACTCGCCTGGGCGATGCGCGAGATTCCGACCGGCACCGCCTACGCGGTCTGGGTCGGCGTCGGTGCGAGCCTCACGATCGTCTGGGCCATGATCACGGGCGCCGAGACGGCCTCCGTGATCAAGCTGCTGCTGGTGCTCGGCATCGTGGCATGCGTCGTCGCACTCAAACTCGTGAGCGACGCCGAGCACTAGGAACGCGCGCTGAGCGCGTGTCGACCTCGTGCTCGACGTATGAGCCGGCGCTAGGCGGCAGGCGTCGGGTCGATCGTCTCGTCTTCTTCGACCCAGAGGTCGTCGTCGGCGCGCAGCGTCTGCCACGCGGCGTAGGCGATCGCGGCCGTCGCGACGACACCGAGACCGATGAGAATGTACGTGCCTGGGCCGCGCTGCGGCTTGACCTCGATGAGGCCGACCTTCTGACCTGCCTTGGTGGCGAGCTCGCGCCCGGTCGACGAGACCTGGCGCAGTGCATCGCGAATGCGCTTGTCGCGCGCGACGTCGAGAACGGCGATGGCCGACCCGATGGCTCCCGTGACGGCAGGGATCACGTCGTCGACGAAGCGGTCGCGCGTCGCGCTCGCAGCGTGCTTGACCGAGTCGACACCGGCTTCGACGGTCGGCACGACGCGCTTCTCGTACGTGCTGCGCACTCGAGGCGCGACATCGTCGCGGGCGACGCTGGCGGCTTGACGGCTGGCATCGCGCAGGATGCTCGCCGCGTGCTCGAGAACCTCGCGCTGCTCGTCCCAGACCCCTTCCGCCTCTCGGCGCAGCTTCTTGATCTCGCGACGGCGCTTGCGTGACAGTTCCATGACGTCCTCCCCTGGTCGACAGTTGGCGACGCCTCCATCCTGGCACTGATGCCGCGGGCACCCAACCGGCATCGATTGAATGCTCAGGAAGCGACCAGTGCGCACCGTGCCAGAATTGGCTCATGACGATTCACACCGCTGTCGCGACCATCCACACCAACCCCGGCGACATCGTCGTCAACCTCTTCGGCAACCACGCGCCGAAGACCGTCGACAACTTCGTCGGCCTCGCCACGGGCACGAAGGAGTGGAAGAACCCGGCGACGGGTGAGACGACCACGGCGCCGCTCTACAACGGGGTCATCTTCCACCGCATCATCAAGGACTTCATGCTGCAGGGCGGCGACCCGCTCGGGCAGGGTATCGGCGGCCCCGGGTACGAGTTCGACGACGAGATTCACCCCGAGCTGCAGTTCACCGAGCCCTACCTGCTCGCCATGGCCAACGCCGGCAAGCGCATGGGCAAGGGCACGAACGGCTCGCAGTTCTTCATCACGACGAAGCCGACCACCTGGCTGAACGGCAACCACACGATCTTCGGGGTCGTCGCCGACGAGGCGTCGCGCGCGGTCGTCGACGCGATCGAAGCCGTGCCGACGAACGCGAACGACAAGCCGCTCGCCGATGTGGTCATCTCGGCCATCGAGGTCGTCGAGGTCGCGTGACCGACCCGGCCGGGGGCGCACCGCGCGCCGGGTCTGACGCCGACGTCTGCTACCGGCATCCCGATCGACGCAGCTTCGTGCTGTGCCAGCGGTGCGGGCGCACTGTGTGCCCGCAGTGCCAGACGCCCGCGCCGGTCGGTGTGCACTGCCCCGACTGCGTGGCGAACGCGCGCGCAGCCCAACCGAAGCGCCCCTCGGCGCTGCAGCGCGCCTTCCGGCCCGGCAGCCGGGTGCCGGTCGTCAGCTACAGCATTCTCGCGGTGACGATCGCGGTCTTCGTGCTGCAGCTGATCACCCAGGGTGCCGTCACGAACGCCCTCGCCTACTACCCGCCGCTCACCGTGGCGGAGCCCTGGCGCATGCTCACGGTGGCGCTCGTGCACAGCGACAGCTCGTTCTTCCACATCCTCTTCAACATGTACTCGCTGTTCGTGCTCGGCCCACTGCTCGAGTCGCTCGTCGGGCGCGCGCGGTTCGGCGCGATCTACGTGCTCTCGACCCTCGGTGGATCGGTCGCGGTGCTCTGGCTCGCACCGCTCACGGCGGTGGTCGGAGCATCCGGAGCGATCTTCGGTCTGCTCGGCGCGTTCTTCGTCATTCAGCGGCGGTTGAGCGGAACCAGCATTCAACTGGTGGTGATCATCGCGATCAACCTCGGGCTCGGCTTCGTCGTGCCGGGCATCTCGTGGCAGGCGCACGTCGGCGGCCTGCTCGTCGGAGCGGCCTGCGCGGCCGTCATGCTGCGCACGCGTCGTGCCGATCAGCAACGGCGCCAAGCGCTGCTGCTGGCGCTCATCGGCGGCGTGCTCGTGCTCACGACGATCGCCCGATTCGCCCTGCTCTAGCGGCGCACCAGCACGAAGTTATCCACAGGTGATTCCACAGTGGGGATAATCACACTGATGTAGTTTCAGAGAAAGCCCCGGTCAGCGCCAGCGGGTGGTCATCAGGAAGCCGATGAACATGATGCCGAAGCCCACCATGATATTCCAGGGGCCGAGGCTCGGCACCGGCCAGGATGCCTGGCTGACGTAGTAGACGAGAATCCAGATCAGCCCGACGAGCATGAATCCGAACATGACGGGCTTGAACCAGACGGGGTTCGGGGCGTCATTGCCGCGGGGGGTCTCAGGGTTCTCGGCGCTGCGCGCTGTTGACCGTGCCATGCGGTCGAGTCTAGCCCGACCGGCCGCACAGCGCCTGCGCCTACAATGAGCGGGTGATCGAGAACGACCGGCCCGACGACGGTGTCTCGCCCGACGAGGCCTCTCGCCCGGGGGCGGAGCCGGAATCGAGCGCGCCGCTGAGCCGCAAGGAGGCTCGTGAGCGTGAGCGGGCTGCGACGATGGGCGCCCGCCCGACCGATGAGCCCACGCCGAAGGCTGCGCCGAAGCTCACGGTCGTCGGCGTACTCGGCGAGCTGCTCATCACGGCCGGCGTCGTCGTGATGCTCTTCTTGGGCTGGTACATGTGGCTCGACGACATCATCTCGGGCACCGAGCAGCAGGCCGCGGGCGTCGAGGTGCAGCAGCAGCTGCAGCAGGAGTGGGAGCGGTCAGAGGCGATCACGGAGCGGCCCGCCATCGACAACGGCGAGCCGGTCGTCGCCGAGCCGGCTGCCGACGGCGAGGTCTTCGCCACGCTCATCGTGCCGCGGTTCGGCGCGGACTGGGTGCGGCCCATCGCCGGCGGCATCGACCTGAGCACCGTGCTCAACAATCGGCAGATCGGTGTCGGGCACTACCCCGACACCCAGATGCCCGGCGAGATGGGCAACTTCGCCATCGCCGCGCACCGCACGACGTTCGGGGCCCCCTTCGCCGACATCGGCGAGCTGCGCGTCGGCGACCTCATCTACGTCGAAACAGCCGACGGCTGGTACGAGTACGGCTTCAGGGGCCTGGAGTACGTGTGGCCGACCTACGTCTCGGTGCTCGAGCCCGTGCCGCGCGAGCCCTCGGTCGAGGCGACCGATCGCTTTCTCACGATGACGAGCTGCAACCCCCGGTTCTCGTCGGCCGAGCGCATCATCGCGTACGCCGTCATGGAGAACTGGTACCCCCGAGCGGATGGCCCGCCCGCCGCGATCAGCGGTCTCGTCGAGGCAGCCGGCTCGTGAGTGCTCGAGGCGGCGACTGACGTGTATGCATCGCTGTGGCGCATTCTGCCCGGACCGGCCTGGGTGCGCATCCTGATTCTCGTGGTGGCCGCCGTGCTCATCGTGGCAGCGCTCGTCGAGTGGGTCTTCCCGTGGGCCTCTGACACCTTCTTGCCGCAAGACTCGACCGTGGAGGGCTGACGCCAGTGCGCGTTCTCGTCATCGACAACTACGACAGCTTCGTCTACACGCTCGACGGCTACCTGCAGCAGCTCGGCGCTGAGACGACGGTCGTGCGCAACGACATCGTGTCGGCCGACGGCGTCGAGCGACTCATCGCCGACTACGACGCCGTGCTCATCTCGCCCGGACCGGGAAACCCCGCGTCGGCCGGCATCTCGATCGAGGTCGTGCATGCGGCGATGCGGGCGGACACTCCCCTGCTCGGGGTCTGCCTGGGCCACCAGGCCATCGCCGAGGCTCTCGGAGCCACGGTGACGCACGCCGATGAGCTCATGCACGGCAAGACCTCGATGATCGAGCACGATGCGAGCGACTTCTTCGACGGCGTGCCGCAGCCGTTTCGCGCCACGAGGTACCACAGCCTGGCGATCGTCGACGGCACCGTGCCCGACGAACTCATCGTCACGGCGCGCACCGAGGGCGGCGTCATCATGGGCGTGCGCCACCGCGAAGCGCGCGTGCACGGAGTGCAGTTCCACCCCGAGTCGGTGCTCACCGAGGGCGGCTACCGCATGCTCGGCAACTGGCTCGCCGAAGCGGGGCTGGCGAGCGCGCGCGAGACCGCGGCCGGGCTGAGCCCGCTCGTCGCGCTCACCCCGCACGCCTGACGCGCGACGACTCGAGCGACGTCTAGCCGCCGTCGCCCGGCTGGCCGCTGCAGTAGCGCAGCGTGACGGCGGAGCCCTGCGGTCGGTCTCCGGGTGCGAGCGACTGCGCCGTGACGGTCTGACCCGTGCAGCCGTCATCGCCCTGCACCGACACGGTCAGCCCGAGTGCGGTGAGCTGAGCGGAGGCCTCGCCGATCTGCAGCGTGCGCACATCGGGCACGCGCACGAGGCCGGTCGAGACGACCACGTTGACCGTGTCGCCTTCGCGGAGCTCGGCACCGGATTCGGGGTCGGAGCGGATGACGACATCTTTCGCCACCGACGACGAGTTCTCTGCCGACACCGTGCCGAGCACGAGACCTCGGCCCTCGAGTGCCGCTTGCGCCTCCGCGAGCGTGAGCAGGGCGATGCTCGGCACCTCGATGCGTTCGGGGCCGGACGACACGACCACCTCGATGATCTGCCCGGGTGAGACGGTGATGCCCGCTCCAGGGTCGGTGCTGATGATCTGGCCCTCGGGCACGTCGGGGTCGGTGATCGTCGTCGGCTGCGGCTGCAGCTCGGCGTCGAGAAGTATCTGGCCGCCCTCGTCGTAGCTGAGACCGACGACGTCGGGAACCGCCACGGCGACCGAGCCGACGAGCGGCGTGCGCTCGAGCGTGAACGCCCAGAACAGCACGGCGGCGACGACCGCGGCCATGACGACGATGCCCGCCCAGATCCACGCCACGGGTGGCCGCGACTGCGTGCGGCTGCGGCGCTCTTCGTCATCATCGACGCTGAGCTGGCGCATGGCCGCCTCGGTGTCGGCGGTCGCCGCGGGGTCGATGCCGAAGAGGGTCGACGTGAAGTCGGAGCCGGCCTCGGGCCGCACCGGCAGAGCCTGGCCCGCGGCGGCCGCCGACAGGTCGGCGCGGAACTCGCTCGCGGTCTGGAAGCGGGCGAACCGGTCTTTCGCGAGAGCGTGCAGCACGACGGCGTCGAGAGCGACCGGCACCTGCGGCGCGAAAGTGCTCGGCGCCGCGGGCACCTCGCTGACGTGCTGGTACGCGACGGCGACGGCCGACTCGGCCTGGAAGAGCGGGCGACCCGTGAGCATCTCGAAGAGCACCACGCCCGTCGCGTAGAGGTCGGTGCGAGCATCCACCGCCTCGCCCTTGGCCTGCTCCGGCGAGAAGTACTGGGCCGTGCCGAGGATCGAGCTGGTCTGCGCGACCGTCGCGGCGGAATCGGAGATGGCTCGGGCGATGCCGAAATCCATGACCTTGACCTGGCCGGTTGCCGTCACCATGACGTTGCCCGGCTTGATGTCGCGGTGCACGACGCCAGCGCGGTGCGAGTACTCGAGCGCGGTCAGAATCTGCTCGGCGATGCGCGCGGCCTCGGCCACGGGCATCGGCCCCTCGTCGATGAGCTCGCGCAGCAAGCGGCCCTCGACGTGCTCCATGACGATGAAGGGCACGACCGACTCGGCGCCTGTGGCATCGCGCACGATCTCTTCGCCGGCGTCGAAGACCCGCACGATGGTGGGGTGCGCCATGCGTGCCGCGGCCTGGGCTTCGTGACGGAACCGCGTGCGGAACACCGGGTCGTTCGCGAGGCTCGACTTGAGCAGCTTGATGGCCACGCGGCGACCGAGCTTGGCGTCGGTGGCGACGTGCACGTCAGACATGCCGCCGCGCCCGATGAGCGGACCGATCTCATAGCGCCCCGCGATCACGCGTGCGGTCTGTGCGACCTCGTCCATCGCCCCCTCGGCTCTCATCGTCATGCGGTGGTACTCACTGCCAGTGTAGGCGGTCGAGGTGTGCTCGACTCAGCAGGGCGGCGCCGACAACTACGGTGCGGGCTCGATCGTGATGGCGAGCTCGTTCGACCGCTGCGACTGCAAAGAGCCGCACAGTGCCACGTAGGTGACCCGCATCTGACCGCTCGCAGCGAGAGTGACCGTCAGCTGATTCGCCGAGGCCGGTAGAGGATTCGACTGAGAGGGCGAACCGCCCACGATCGTGAAGTTGTATCCCGTCAGCGAGAAACCCGCCGGGCATTCGTTGTAGGTCGGCCAGTTCAGGATGATCTCGCTCGCACCCGGATACGGACCCGAACCGGGATCGATCGCGAGGTTGGCGGGCTGCGGCGGCGTCGGAATCGGAGCGTAGAAGAAGACTGTGATGACGGCGTTCTTCTGCACCACGCCACTACGCGGGTTGATCTGGTACGACAGGCCTTGCTCTGCTGCTGACGGCGCGATGTTGCCCTCGACGGCATCGAGCCGCAGCCCGAGATCGGCGATCTTCGCATCGATCGCGGAACGGCTGCGCCCAAGCCACTCTTCTTCGACGATGAGCACGGTGTCGATGGTGGGTGTCGGTGTCGGCGTCTCGCTCTCCGTCGGCTCGGCCGTCGGCGTGTCGCTCGGCTCGGGCTCGGGCGGGCTCGGCTGCCCGAGAACCGCGATGAGGGCGCCGACGAGCAGCACGATGAGGATGCCGATGAGGGCGACGAGCGGCCAGGTCCAGGGGCTGCGTCGCGTCTCGGTCGGTGCCGTCGGGGGCTCGCCCATGCTGGGCAGAACGCGGGTGGTCTCGTCGTTCGCGGCGGGCTGCATGACCCGCGTGGCCGCGGTCGCGTCGGCGCCCGAGGCGACCGCAGGAACGATGGCCGCCGCGGCGCCGACATCGCCGCGGCGCAGGGCCTCGGCGGCGCGCGCGAAGAGCTGGGCTGAAGCGGGTCGCCCAGCGGGCTTCTTGGCGATGGCGGCGAACACCAGATTGCGCACGGGCTCGGCGACGGTGACCGGCAGCTCGGGCGGCGGCTCGTTGATCTGCGCCATGGCGATCGCCACTTGCGACTCGCCCGTGAAGGGGCGTCGGCCGGCGAGGGCCTCGTAGGCGACGATGCCGAGCGAGTACACGTCGGTCGAGGGCGACGCAGGATGCCCGCTCGCCTGCTCGGGAGACAAGTACTGCACCGTTCCCATGACCTGGCCGGTCGCGGTGAGCGGTACCTGGTCGGCGATGCGCGCGATGCCGAAGTCGGTGATCTTCACCCGACGGTCGGGCGTGATGAGCAGGTTGCCCGGCTTGATGTCGCGGTGCACGAGACCCGCCTGGTGCGCGGCGTGCAGGGCCGAAGCGGTCTGCGCGACGATATCGAGCACCTGGTCGGCGGGCAGCACGCGCTCGCGCTCGAGAATCGTCGAGAGCGCCTCGCCCGGCACGAGCTCCATGACGAGGAAGGCGCTGCCCTCTTCTTCTCCGTAGTCGTAGACGTTGGCGATGCCCTCGTGGTTGACGAGCGCAGCGTGCCGCGCCTCGGCGCGGAAGCGCTCGAGGAACCCGGGGTCGCCGAGGTACTCCTCTTTCAAGATCTTGATCGCGACCGTGCGCCCGATGACGAGGTCGGTCGCCTGCCAGACCTCGCCCATGCCGCCGATCGCGACGCGCGAGAGCAGCTGGTAGCGCCCGCCGAAGGTCACACCGCTCGTGGGTCTCATCTGCTCAGCACCGCCTCAAGCACTCTCTTCGCGATCGGTGCCGCGATCTGGTTTCCTGACCCGTCTTGACCGCGTCCTCCGCCGTCTTCGACGACGACCGCGATGGCCACTTGGGGGTTCTGGGCCGGAGCGAATCCGGTGAACCACAGCGTGTAGGGGCGGTCTGCCCCGTTCTCGGCGGTGCCCGTCTTACCCGCGACGTCGACGCCTTCTATTCTGGCATTAGAGGCGACGCCGTTCGAGACCCCCGCGACCATCATTCTGGTCATCGTCTCGGCGGTCGTGCGCGTGATCGGCTGGCTCACGAGCACCGGATCGGGCTGCTGCACGATCGACAGGTCGGGCGCGATGATGCGGTCGAGCAGAGTGGGCTGCATCAGGTTTCCCCCATTGGCGATGGCGGCGCTGATGAGCGCCATCTGCAGCGGGGTGACCCGCGTGTCGAATTGGCCGAACGACGAGAGCATGAGTTGCGCGTCATCCATGTCTTGCGGGTAGGTCGAGGGCGTGGCGGTCATCGGCACCTCGAAGGCCGTGCCGAAGCCGAACGCCGTGGCGTAGTCGTCGATGGTGTCTTGTCCGAGCGCGAGCCCGAGCTCGGCGAAGGGGATGTTGCAGCTGAGCCGCAGAGCCGTCTCGATCGAGACGGTCTCGGTGCCGCCGCAGGTGCTGCCGCCCGAGTTCGTGATGACCCGGGTGCTCAACGGAAGCTGCAGCTGCGGGGGGTTCTCGAAGACGTCGGTCGAGGTGAACTGGCCCGAGTCGATCGCCGCCGCGGCGACGAGCAGCTTGAACGTGGAGCCCGGAAAGTAGAGGTCGCCCGCGATCGTGCGGTTCACGAGCGGGTCGTCAGGGTCAGCCAGCAGCTGGTCATAGGCCTCGAGCACGCTGCTCGTGCTGTGCGACGAGAGCCGGTTCGGGTCGAAGCTCGGCGTCGACACCATGGCGAGAATGCGGCCGGTGGCCGGCTCGATCGCGATGACGGCACCCTTGAGGTCGCCCATGGCCTCGGCGGCCGCCTGCTGCACGACGGGGTCGATCGTCAGCTGCACCGCGGCGCCCTGCGGGCGCTGGCCGGTGACGAGCGCGCCCAGCTGGTCGAGGAACTGCTCGTTGGCGGTGCCGGTGAGAAAGTCGTTGAAGGCGCCTTCGATGCCCGTGTTGCCCTGGTTGAGCGTGAAGTAGCCGGTGACCGGTGCGTAGAGCTCGGGTTCGGGGTAGACCCGCAAGAACTCGAACACCGAGTCGACGGCGACCGACTCGGCGATCGGCTGCCCGGAGAGCAGAATGGGCCCGCGCTCGGCCGAGTAGCTGGCGTAGAGCGTGCGCACGTTGCGCGGGTCGGCTCGCAGGTCGTCGACCGCGAAGACCTGGATCACGCTCGTCGAGACAAACAGGGCGAGGAACATCGCGAGTGTCACGATGCTGATGCGCCGCAGCTCTTTATTCATCGTCGGTCACCACCAGTCGGGGCTGGTGCCGCACGGTGTCGCTGAGCCGCAGCAGGAGTGCGGCGATGATCCAGTTGGCGACAAGAGCAGAGCCGCCGGCCGCCAGGAAGGGCGTCGTCAGGCCCGTGAGCGGAATCACCCGCGTCACACCGCCGATGACGATGAAGACCTGCAGCGCGACGACGAAGGCGAGCCCGACTGCGAGCAGTCGGCCGAAGTCGTCGGTGCCGTTGAACCCGATGCGGAACCCGCGGGCGACGAACAGCAGGTAGAGGCCCAGGATCGCGAAGAGACCGACGAGACCGAGCTCTTCGCCGAGGCTCGCGACGATGAAGTCGCTCTCGGCGAGCGGCACGATGTCGGGCCGACCTTGACCGAGCCCCGTGCCGATGAGGCCGCCGTCGGCGAGCCCGAACATGCCCTGCACGAGCTGGTAGCTGCCGCCGATGGCGTCGTAGTTCTGCTGCTCGAACGCGCCGAGCCATGCTGCGAAGCGGTTGTTGACGTAACCCAGGGTCTGCGCGGCGATGAGCGCGCCGCCGAGGAACAGCGTGAGCCCGAGCAGCACCCAGCTGAGCCTGCCGGTCGCGACGTAGATCATGACGAGGAAGAGCCCGAAGTAGAGCAGCGAGGTGCCGAGGTCGCGCTGGAAGACGAGCACGGCCATCGCGGCCACCCACACGACGAGGATCGGCCCGAGGTCGCGGCCGCGCGGCAGCCGCATGCCGAGGAACGTGCGCCCGACCATCGAGAGCGACTCGCGCGCGGTCATGAGGTAGCCCGCGAAGAAGACGGCGAGGGCGATCTTGCCGATCTCGCCGGGCTGGAACGAGAACGGCCCGACCTGAATCCAGAGGCGGGCACCGTTGATGGTCTGCCCGATGCCCGGCAGCATCGGCAGCAGCAGCAGCGCGATGCCCACGAGCATGGCGACGTAGCGGTAGCGCGCGAGCACGCGGTGGTTGCGCACGATGAGCAGTACGGCGAGAGCGATGACCATCGCGATCGCCGTCCAGACCATCTGCCGCACGCCGGCCATCTCCCAGCCCACGTAGCCCTCGGCCAGATCGAGCCGGTAGATCATGGCGACGCCGAGGCCGTTGAGGGTCACGATGATCGGCAGGATGAACGGGTCGGCGTCGGGCGCCGTGATGCGCAGCACGACGTGCATGCCGAGAGCGAGCATCCCGAGCCCGGCCCCGTAGCCGATGATCGTGAGATCGAGCTCGCCGATCGCGCCGAGCTGCACGAGAGCGACCGCGGCGCCCGTGATGCCGATCGCGACGAGCAGCAGCAGAAGCTCGAGGTTGCGCAGCTTGGCGGGGGTGCGCAGCTTGATGGTGATGGCTTCGGTCATGGTCACGCGCGGGGCTGCGGCCTCGAGCGTGGGGCCGGCGGCGTCAGTCGAGCTCATCGCGCAGCCGTTCGATGATCGAGAGGGCGTCGGGGAGGTCGTCGGCGTTGATGGTCGCCTCGACGCGCTGACGCGTGAAGGGCGAGAGGTCGTCGACGTCGATGCCGCTCTCGAGGTAGACGCTCGAGAGCGGGAACGGCCCGATGCCCTGCTGCACGCCCTGGAAGACCGCGACCTGGCCGTCGGAGACGCCGACGAAGAAGCGCGACTGCGTCCACTGGTATCCGGCCACGAGGGCGCCGACGACGAGAGCGGCGACGAGCACGAGACCGATCGACCACGTGATGCGACGGCGCACCTTGCGGCGGGCGTCTTCGGCGATGAGCTCGCGCAAGAACTCTTCTGACTCGGGCTCGAAGTGCTCGTCTTCGGGAATCGTCACTGCCTTAAGCGGGTGCAGCAGCAGGGCGGGCAGGCGCACGCTGCGCTTCGGCGCTTTCGCGGCGTAGGTCAGCGGCTGGGCGGCGGCTCCGACCATGACGGGCTGCGGCGCCGAGCTCGTGGGGCTCTCGTCGATGTCGACGACCACGACGGTGACATTGTCGGGAGCGCCCTCGTCGAGGCTCTCGTCGATGAGGGCCCCGACCGCCGCGCTCGCGTCGGTGTGCTCGACGAGCAGCTCGGCGACGCGCTCGTCAGAGACGAAGCCGCTGAGGCCGTCAGAGCAGAGCAGCCAGCGATCGCCCGGTTGCGTCTCGACGATCTCGGTGTCGATCTCGGGGTTGAGGTCGACGTCGCCGAGCACACGCATGAGCACCGAGCGCCGAGGGTGAACCGCGGCTTCCTCGGCCGTGATGCGGCCGCTGTCGACGAGGCGCTGCACGAAGGTGTGGTCTTTCGTGATCTGGGTGAGCTCACCGTCGCGCCACCGGTAGATGCGGCTGTCGCCGATGTGGGCCAGGGCGAGGCGGTCACCGACGCGCACGACGCCGCTCACGGTCGTGCCCATGCCGGTCAGTTCGGGATGCTGGAAGACCGACTCGGCGAGTTCGCCGTTGGCCTCGAGCAGGGCCGCCCGCAGCGCGTTCTCGGCCTCATCAACCGAGTCGAACGGGCGGTCGACGTGCGCGATCGACTGGATCGCGATCGCGCTCGCGACGTCGCCACCCGCGTGCCCGCCCATGCCGTCGGCGACGACGAAGAGGTGGGTGCCAGCGTAGCCCGAGTCTTGATTGTTCGAGCGGACTTTGCCGACGTGCGAACCGGCGGCCGAGAGCGACGTCATGGGCTACCGCCGCAGCTCGAACGTCGTCGTGCCGATGCTGACGGGAGTGTTCGGGGGCACGGGCGTCGGGGCGCCGACCTTCTTGCCCTTGACGAAGCTGCCGTTGGTCGAGTCGAGGTCTTGCAGCATCCACACGTCGTCCCACAGCATGAGGCGCGCATGATGCGTCGAGGTGTAGTCGTCGCGGATGACGAGGCCCGAGTCGGCCGAGCGGCCGATCGTCAATTGGTCGTCCTCGAGAGCGAGCTCGAGGCCCTCCTTCGCCCCCGAGGTGATGACGAGGCGGCGGGCCGGGGGGCCGCCCGTCGTGGGCGGCGAGCTGGGGGCGCGAGGGGCGGCAGCGGGCGCCGGAGAACTGGAGGCGGCGGCAGCCGCGGGGGAGGCCGCGGCGGGCATCCGACGCACTCGCGTGCCGAACAGATCGGAGCGCAGGGCGTAGACGATCGCGAAGACGAATGCCCACATGAGGATGAGAAACCCGATGCGCAGCAGCAGCAGGGTGAGCTCGCTCATCGGCCTCCTCCTCGTGGTCGGTCTCGGGGGTCGGCCGCAGCGCCGCGCTGGGCGAGCACGCGGAACAGGATGCGTGTGCGCCCGATCTCGACCACGCTATCGGGCGGCACGACAGCGCGCGTCACCGGCTCACCGTTGAGCAGGGTTCCGTTCGTGCTGCCCAGATCAGTGACCTGAGCGCGCTCGCCGTCCCACAGAATCTCGATGTGCTTGCGACTCGTGCCCGAGTCGTCGAGCGTGATGTCGGCCTCGCTGCCCCGGCCGATGATGGTGCGTGACCGTGTGAGCGGGTGACGGGTGCCACCGATGTCGAGCACGGGGCTCCACACGACCTGGCCCTTGACGGTCTGCGAACTGACGGCCACGACGCCTTCGGCGACCGAGCCGTCGCTCTCGAGCGAGATGCTGATGCCGCCGGGAAAGGTGTAGCCCTGCGCGGTGCCGTGCCGCTGCAGCAGCAGGGTGAGCTCATCGATGAGCGATTCGCCGAGGTCGGACATGCGTGCGTGATCGGGCGGCGCGAGGCGCACGTGTAGCTCGTTCGGCACGAGAATGCGATCGCGCGAGACGACGGCCGCCTTCGTGTCGAGCTCACGGCGCAGAGCTGCCGCGATCTCGAGCGGCTGCACGCCGCTCTTGAACGTTTTCGCGAACGCACCGCCGACGGCGCGCTCGAGGCCGCGCTCGAAGCTGTCGAGAAGCCCCACCTGCGTCCTCCCTCGGCCGATGACCTTCTGATGGTAGTCGGCTGGCCTTGCCAGTGCCGCACAGCCGCCCGGGTGCGCTGTGCTAATCTCGCTGAGTTGACGAGGCTTCGGCCCGTCGCGCGCGAGTGGCGGAATGGCAGACGCGCT
>SXGT01301474.1_pt1 | contig 17065 bp, 12 predicted proteins | sample 3176221 | NCBI WGS metagenome assembly SXGT01 (sample SAMN11356862, study PRJNA531348) | freshwater metagenome | isolation source: freshwater sample F1-120 | place: China: Fuxian Lake, Yuxi | collected 2017-12-25 | reverse complement strand
GTGCTGGCTTACGCCAATTCCGGGCGTAACGTGGTGCATGTGGTGGAAGTCAAAAGCCATCTGCGCCCGGAAGGGATTGATCAACTCCGGAATATCCTGCAACGCTTTCGGCGATTTTTTCCCGAGCATGGGGATAAAAAATTGTACGGCATCCTGGCGGTGGTGGATGCGCCGGAAGATTTACGGCAACAGGCACTCGCCGAGGGATTTTACCTGGCCGGGATTCACGACCAGCAATTTGTCATGGAAACACCGTCAGGGTTTGTACCGAAGAGTTGGTAAGCCTGCCGTGGTTTCCTGCGATGTAGCCTTGATGTAGCGAAGCGAAATCGAGTCCGCGATGACCACAGCCGTGGGTTGGCGCAGCCTGCCCTTCGACACGCTCAGGGCGAACGGGGTGAGCGGTACTGATTAAGCGAAAAAGGTGTGTGTTTAACGCCCCCCCAAAACATGCCAGATGGGCCGAAGTCGGTACACCGATGAGGGGGTCAATCATGACACAACGGCCCATTTTTCCATCCCGCAAATACTTACTATAAACCTTATTGGAGGACACAACATGGCTACTTTGACTTTGACTAACAGTAACGACAAGAAAACCGGAACCGCCAGTGACGACAAAATGGACGGACTGGGGGGTAACGACAACCTGAGCGGACTGAACGGTAACGATACCCTGTTGGGTGGAATCGGCAACGATCTGCTGGACGGCGGGGTCGGCAATGACTCGCTGCTGGGTGGAACCGGAGTGGACACCCTGCTGGGGGGTAGTGATCACGATAGTCTCAAGGGCGATGCCGACAATGACCGCCTCGATGGCGGCAAGGGCAATGACACCCTGGATGGCGGTACCGGTAACGATACCCTGATCGGCGGTGACGGCAATGATGTCTACTTCGTGGACAATGCCCGTGACCTCATCACCGAAGTCAGCGGTTCGCTGGCCGGCAAGGATACTGTCAAGAGTTCCATTGCCTATACGCTGCCGCTCAATGTGGAAAATCTCGAACTCACAGGACTCACTGATCTCGCCGGAACCGGCAATGATGAGGTCAATACCGTTCAGGGCAATGGCGGCAACAACCTGCTGGATGGCAAGAACGGTAACGACACCCTGGCCGGTGGTGAAGGCGACGACACCTTGACAGGGGGCGGTGGTGCCGATTCCCTGGTGGGTGGTGACGGTTCTGATACCTACCGGGTGGGCAGCACCGAGGACAAAATTGTGGAAACCGCCCGCGACGGTGATGAAGACGTCATCGAAAGCACCGTCAATTACAGCCTGGTATCGAACGTCGAGGTACTGACCCTGATCGGCCCGAACGCGCTCCAGGGAACCGGTAACGAACTGGATAATGTGCTGGAAGGCAGTGAAGCCAGCAATGCCCTGAACGGTGATGCCGGCAATGACCGCATTATGGGCAATGACGGGGCCGACACCCTGGATGGCGGTGAAGGCAATGACACCCTGGAGGGGGGCAATGGACAGGATGCCGTAATTTATCTGGGCAATCAGGACGACTATAAAATTTTCTTTGACGGTGACAGCGGAACCTGGACCGTCGAGGATATCAACGGCGAAGACGGCGACGGCGTGGACGAAGGCACTGATCAGATCAGCGATGTTGGCGTGTTGATGTTTGCTGATGGTGACCGCATTCTTGCCCCGGGTGAGGAGAGGGAAACCGTCGCCGAAGTCGCCCCCCTCCTTTCGATTCAGGCGATCACTCTCCAGGAAGGCGATGCGGACAGTTCCAGTGCCACCCTCACGGTCAGCCTGTCGCAGGCCGCCAAACAAGCCGTCACCGTCAATTTCAGCACCCGGGATGGCACGGCCACAGCGGGCAGTGATTACACTGCGACGGCCTCGGGTGTATTGAGGTTTGCCCCGGGTGAAACCCGCAAAACCCTCAGCATCCCTGTCGTAGCGGATATTGCGTATGAAGCCGATGAAAATTTCACGGTCAGCCTGTTCAATCCGCAAAATGCCCAACTCGATGCCAATACCAGTACGGCTACGGTTACGCTCACTAATGATGATGCCATCAGCGTTGAGATTGATGCGGATTTGACCCGGCTAAAATCCGGTGACACCCGCACGCTGACCTTCCGCTTCAGCGACAGCCCCCGGGGGTTCGATTTGGAAGATGTCGAAGTCACCGGGGGCGTAGTCGATGAATTCAAGGCGGATGCCAGCGGCAAAATCTGGACGGCCCGCTTGACCCCGACCCCTGACGTGAATGAATGGAACGCAAGCCTGAAGGTTACGGCAGGCAGTTACACCGATGCGGCCGGCATGGCGGGAACCGGCAGCAGCCTGTTCACCCTGTCCGGCGATACCGGTTTACCGACACTGAACATCAGCAGTGACAAGACCGGCCTGAAACGCGATGAGGTTGCCACGCTGACGTTCGCCTTTGACAGCATGCCCACCGGGTTTGAAGCGGATGATGTGACGGTCAGTGGCGGTCTTTTGGGGGCCTTGACCGGCACCGGGTTGACCCGCACGGCCCTGTTCACGCCCACCGCCAACAGCAATGACCTGAACGCCGTCATTGGCGTGGCGTCCGGGCGTTATACGGATGAATCCGGCAACCTCAATACCGAAAGTAACCGTCTTGGCCTGTCGGTTGATACCGAGTCGCCAACGGTACTGATCCGCAGTGACAACACGCAACTCAAAGCCGGCGACCAGGCGAATATAACGTTTGCTTTCAGTGAAGTTCCCACCGGGTTCGGTATCGAGGATATTCAGGTGACAGGGGGGATTATTGATAGCCTGGAAGCCGATGGTAAAACCTACAAGGCTGTCTTCATCCCGGATGAAAATCAGGCCGAATTAGCCGCTACCCTCAGCATTCCCGCCGGTGCCTACACCGATTCAGCCGGCAATTCCGGGGCAGAGGGAATTCCACTTGCGCTACAGGGAGATACCCTCAGCCCGGGACTGACCATTACCAGCGATAAACCCGTGTTGAAAACCGGTGAAGTGGCGACTTTGAGCTTTACTTTCGATGATGCACCCACCGGTTTTGATGAGGACGATATCAAGGTCAGCGGGGGCAGTCTGGGCGGATTAACGGGAACCGGTCTGACACGCACGGCCGTGTTTACCCCTACCGCCAACAAAAATGACCTGAACGGTGTGATCCGTGTACCGGCTGGCAGTTATACCGATGTTTCCGGCAATGACAACACAGCCAGCAATGTCCTGAGTATTGCCGGTGATACGGCCAGCCCCGGACTAACCCTGAGCAGCAGTCGCACCCGTTTCAAGGCTGGTGATACCGCCAAGGTCACCTTCAGTTTTGATGAAACTCCCACAGGGTTCACTGCCGATGATATTACGGTGGCCGGAGGCACTCTGAGTGGATTTGCCGTCAATGCCGATAATGACAAAGTCTATACCGCCCTCTACACACCCAACCCCATTCCGGCCGGCGTTCCCAAAATCACTACGGCTCTCAAGGAATATGCTTACGGTGGCTACGGTGTCACCAGCAAGGATTATAAACTGGCCGCCGGTGGCGGTACGTTTACCCTGAAATACAATATGTACGGGATACCGGACAAGGCCGAAATATACGTCGATTCAACGCTGGTAACGGCGACCAAAGGGTTTGTCTCATATACCGGTACTCTGACTGTCAATGGCACTCAGTTGAACAAGGGGAGTACCGTCACCGTAGTGCTGACCGGTAAAGACCGTGGAACCGCGTGGGAATACGACATCAACTACACCAAAGGGGTACTGGATCCTGCGGATCCCACCAACAAATTCACCGGTGCCATGACTGTGGCAGCGGGAACCTACACCGATCAGGCGGGTAATACCGGTCTGGCGGGCAACAAATTGTCGTTTGCCGGAGATTTGCTTGCCCCCGGCCTTGAAGTCGATGTATCACGCGCCAGTTTCAGGGCCGGAGAAACGGCTGACGTTACTTTCAAGTTTGAAGAGGCTCCCGTTGGGTTCACCCTGGATGATGTCAAGGTAACCGGAGGTAGTCTGGATAATTTTTCGACCACTGATACCGAAGGACGAATCTATACCGCCCGGTTAATGCCTGATGCCGGCATCAATACCCTTAAAGGGCTTTTACAGGTTCCTGCCGGGAGTTACGCAGATAAACTGGGTAATCCAGGGGATGCCGGTAATCCTGTTGAGCTAAGCGGTGATACCCTGTTACCAATCCCGTCGGGTTTTACGCCACTGGATAATACGAGTGGCATTCCTGTCAGTAACAATCTGGTGTTGAATTTTGCTGAACCGGTCAAGGCCGGTACGGGTGACATTATCATCAGTAATGAAAAGGGTGATAAACGGGTTGTGAGTGTCACCGACATCAACCAGGTGATCTTTGATGGCAATAACGTCATACTGGATCCTAAAACCAATTTACAAAGCGGTTCGTCATACAATGTACAAATGGCGGGGGGTGTCATCCGGGATATGGCCGGAAACCCCTACTCAGGCCTGGTAGACAGTTCAGCGTGGAATTTTTCTACCGCAGGCAGTGGAGGATCACCGCGCAGCGTGCTGACGGTGACTCATGAACCGGAGGTCGTCTTGACCGGTTTGGCCCGGGATATGGACGGGTTGAGTGGGCTATAATCGTTCACGCACCCTTTCTGCATCATGAATAGCGGGAGGATCGTGGCCGGTGGATAGCTCCCCCCGTGGTGGAGGGCGTCCAGGCGGTGACGGATGCAGTCATTAAGGAAACCATGATTGATTGCGGTTGACGTTTTTTGGCATTACCGGGGGCTCAGGTCATGCCCAAATGACGCTCAAACTGATACCATAACACGCCTTGTTTTCCCTGTTCTGGAGTTCTGCTTGAGCCCGTTATCCGAAATAGATACGCCCATGACTGCCGGTGAAATGCGTGCCAGTGCCTCCCTGGCGGCCATTTACATGCTGCGCATGATCGGGATGTTCCTGATTTTACCCGTCTTTGCGGTCATGTCCCGCGATTTGTCCGATGCAACGCCGGTACTGGTCGGCCTGGCCATCAGTGCCTATGGCCTGACGCAAGCCGTCTTCCAGATACCGTTTGGTCTCTGGTCCGATCGCTACGGGCGTAAAAAACTGATCGCCCTGGGCTTGTTGATATTCGCGGGCGGCAGTGTGGTGGCCGCCCTGTCGGATTCGATCTACGGCATCATCGCTGGCCGGGCTTTACAGGGAGCCGGGGCAGTGGCAGCCGTGGTGATGGCGTTGGCCGCTGATTTGACCCGGGAGGAACACCGCACCAAGGCCATGGCCATGATCGGCATCAGTATCGGTATCTCGTTCGCCCTGTCCATGGTCACAGGCCCGATCCTGACCCGCTGGCTGGGCCTTTCCGGTTTGTTCTGGATCATCGCGGTGCTGGCCTTGCTGGCCATTGTCGTGTTGTTCGTGGTAGTTCCAAACCCGGCGATCAGCCGGTTCCACCGGGATGCAGAGGCCCGTCCGGCTTCATTTGGCACTGTGCTGACCAACCCGGAGTTACTACGGCTCGATTTTGGAATTTTCTGCCTGCACCTGATTCTGACCGCCAGTTTTGTGGTTTTGCCGGTCATATTGCGTGACAGTTTGCGGATGGAAACCCCCACGCACTGGCAGGTTTACCTGCCTGTTTTCATTCTGGCCATGGCGAGCATGGTGCCGTTTGTGATCCTGGCCGAGAAAAAACGCAAGATGAAACCCGTGTTCCTGTCGTTCATCGCGCTGGTGGCGGTGGCGGATGCCGGGTTTATGTGGCTGGGCAGTTCATTCTGGGGTGTTTTCACCCTGCTTTATCTGTTCTTCACGGCCTTCAACCTGCTGGAGGCGACATTGCCCTCCATGATCTCCAAGATTGCTCCCCCGGATCTCAAGGGAACCGCCATGGGGATTTATTCGACCTCGCAATTTCTGGGGGCGTTTGCCGGGGGTGCCGGCGGCGGCTGGATACACGGTCAATTCGGCCCGCATGCCGTGTTTGTTTACTGCGCCGGAGCCGCAGCACTCTGGCTGATGGTAGCCCTGGGCATGAAGCCACCCCGCCAATTGTCCACCTTGTTACTGAATACCGGCCCGCTCGATCCGGAGGCTGTCCATCATGTCAGTGCTGCCCTCCGCGTCGTCCCCGGTGTGGCCGAGGCCGTGGTTCAGGGCGATGAAGGTGTCGTCTATCTCAAGGTCGACAAGCAGTTGCTCGATCGAACCGCACTGGAGAACGCCCTGGCTCTCCCCGTCCGTCCTGCCCCGATTCTACAACCCTGACTGTTTAGGAGTATCCAATGGCCTCAAGAGGTATCAACAAAGTCATTCTGGTCGGCAATCTGGGCGCCGATCCCGAAACGCGCTACATGCCCAATGGCGAAGCCGTCACCAATATCCGGATTGCCACCAGCGAAACCTGGAAGGATCAGCAAACCGGTCAGCAACAGGAGCGCACCGAGTGGCATGCCGTAGTGTTTTTTCGCAAACTGGCCGAAATTGCCGGTCAATATCTGCGCAAAGGCAGCAAGGTCTATGTCGAAGGCAGCCTGAGAACCCGTAAGTGGCAGGATAAAAACGGCGTGGAACGTTACACGACTGAAATCGTTGCCAATGACATGCAGATGCTGGATAGTAAGGGGGCCGGTGCAGCGGGTGAAGGGATGGCGACCACAGCCAGTCCCCCTCCGATGATGCGCACTGAAACGGGACGGCAAAGTCCACCGCCTTCCACTGCATCATCACCATCGATGCCTCCGTCAACCTATGGCGGTGGCGATGATTTCGATGACGATGTGCCTTTTTAAGGCATCGGTCATTGAGGATTGACTACAGGCTGACTGAAAGCAAGCCCCCAAGTGGCTACGAAATTTGACCCTTGTCCCCGGTTCACCGGGATTACGATCGCACCCAAACCCAGGTAATTGATGATGTCCACTCTTTACAATCCGGAAGCCGATATACATGAAACCCTGGCCAGGAGCTTTGCTTCCCTGGTTCAGTGCTATATGGAGTTGCTGAAAGATCCTGATCAAATCGAACAGTCCCGCGAAGCCGGAAAAACCCTGCGGTATTTTGCCCGTTGTTTATACGATACCCCTTATGAGTTCGGCGAGCTTCAGGATCTGGATGACGACGAGGAGATCTGACTTTCCTGCCGTTACTGTTGATGGCCCTTGATCCTGTGATCAAGGGTCGTTGAAGCGATGACAAACCCTGGATGTCATTCCTGTCGGGCAGGAATCATTCAGGGTTTTTTTGGGGCCCGACCGGGCAGAAGCAGGCCAGGTTCCAGACTTTGCCTGCCCGATTTCATTCCGGATGAGCGGAATCATCAGGATTGCGTTTTACTCCACACTAATGAATAAAAAATGATCCGTTTTCCATCAAGGCGGCGATTGGCTGGAAGCTGCAAGGCACATATACGATTGACACCGCTGTTTGGGGCGATGGTTGCCGCATTCAGTCCGGCAGCGAAGGCACTTGAAGATCCCCTTCCACCTGTCATGCTGCCGGAGACTCTGGTGGTCGCCCCGCTTAACCGGTTCGATGGTTTGTCGGCCCGGGGTAACAGACCCTACCATACTTACGATCAAGCTGATCTGGCTGTGGCCCATGAACGCACTGTAGAAGAGGTGTTACAGGGTGAGCCAGGTTTTTCGGTTATAAAAACCGATGGGGAGGGCATATCCAATTTGCATCTGCGGGGGATCGGCGGCCAGGGCTTACTGTCCCTGGACGGAATCCCCATACTGGATTCATTACCGGGTATGACCAATCTCGATGCGGTACTGCCTGACGGTTTGCAGTCGGTTGAAGTGGATCGGGGGTTTGCACCGGTTTCCCAGAGTTTTTCGGCATTGGGTGGGGCCATCCGCATGATGTCCCGGTCAGCCCGGGACGATAGTGGTGATATCCGGGTTGAAGGCGGGAGTTTTGGCTCCCTTCGGGAAACCCTGCGCGGCACTCTATCCGGCGAGGCGGCCGGGATTGCCGTTATGGCCAACCGTAGCGATGTCTTCGAGGGGCGATGGGCCGCGCCCAGGCATGAGGATAATCCGGAAAGGGATCCTGCACGTGCCACCCAGGTGCTGAGTCGTACGGACTGGGCCATCAACGATCAAGTGCACTGGGAGGGATCCCTGCTATACCGGCAGAACTGGAATGCCTGGGATCGACCGGGTATCAATCGGGGCAGGTTGAGCAAGATCGATGATCCGAACGCCTTTTTCAGGGAAGAAGTCTGGCTGGCCCAGAACGCACTGACCGCGCAATTGAACAACCACTGGATCAGTCGGTTGCAGGTGGGCTTTACTCAGGCCAGTAACCGGATCAACGTTGTCGGTTTGCAGTTGGGCTACAAAACCAATCTCTATCTGGCCCGTTGGGAAAACGACCAGCAACTCTGGCAGGGGCAACACGATGATTCACTGAGTCTGTTGTGGGGTGTCGAGGGTCGACATCAAAGCGGTAGCGGTCCCAGTTACACGCAGATCGGGCCAGGCCGTTTTGTGGCCGGGCCTGAAATGAGTGATGAACGTCACCAGGAATCCGGCTTTCTCGAAGTGCGTTACACCGCCGATCGCCTGAGCGGGGATGTGGGGGTGAGGCATGAAGCCTACAGTCAGTATAGTGACCCGATGCTGTATCACGCCGGACTCGGTTGGCAGTGGTTGCCTACGCTTAAAATCAAGGCGAATACCGGTAACGGTTTTCGCATTCCCGGTTATGCTGAACTGTTGTTTCCGCTGGTCGGGAAACCCGATCTCAAACCGGAACGGGGGGTTGGTGGAGACTTGGGTCTGGAGTGGGAGCCTGTTCCAGACCTCAACCTCAATCTGACCGGCTTCTATCACCGCTACGCTGATCTGATTGCGATTACCTGGAATCCTGCCCCTACACCGGAGCGGCCCTGTGCAGGCGAATGCCTGTTCAACATCGGAAGAGCTCATACTGCCGGTATTGAAACCCGGGGACAATATCGTTTCAGCGAGCAATGGCTGGCCGGTTTGGCGTATACCTGGAATGACAACCGCAACCTGGATACGAAGGGTCGTATTCCGTTCGAGTCGTTGCATACCCTGAGAGCCTTTGGCGAATGGCAGCCCTGGCAGCCCGTCAGTTTGTGGATGGAAGCCATTTACCGTGATCGTTTCTCGAATGACATCGGTAACACCGTGCGTATCGACCACACCATTCGCCTCAATGCCCGTCTGGATTACCGGATATCCGAGCGGTTGAATCTGTATGTGCGGGGAGAAAATCTGACCAACAACCGTACGCCTTATGTACGGAGTCTGGATCAGGCCGGGGCCGCCGTTTTTGGCGGGTTCATGTTGCAATTCAGATAAAAAAAAGGGGAACCGGTGGGGTTCCCCTTTTTCATCGCAAGAGCGGGATGCTCGCGCTCCCGTTTTCCCCGGACTTAGAAACCGAAGCCCAGGTAGGCACCGGTAGTCAGACCGTCGATCTTGGTTTTGTTCAGCAGCGTCGCGCCACCGGGCAGACGGGTCTTGTAGGCCAGGTCGTCACCGGTAAAGTGGTAGCGGAAATCGAAACCGGCATAAATGTCTTTCCAGATTTTATACTCGGCACCGGTACCGACCATCAGGCCCGGGTTCAATACCGTTACACCGCTGGAGGGTGGGCTGATGACATGAATACCAAGACCAAACGGGATGATCCACGGACGGAAATCCCCAAAACCGTTCAGCTTGATTTTCGGGGCAGCCGTCAGCGTGAACTGGGTCAACTGGTTTTCTATTCTGGTTACACCGCCACCAATTCCCGCTGTTCCACCTATACCACTCAGGCTGGCCAATGTGGTACCGGCTGAATCCACCAGTGCATTATGGCTGGTGCCAAAGTTTTTGTACTCGAACATGACTTCGCCGTCGAGGGCAACCAGGTCGGTCATTCCCCACAAATCATTAGTCAGGCGATGATCAAATCCGGCACCCACGTACCAGCCATCACCGTCCTTAGCGTCTAAAGTGCTGCCAAGAAAGTTGTTATCCATCAACAACTCGTTGTTGCGGGGATGTTCCATGGACGCAAAACCGCCACGGAAGAAGATCAGGTCATTCTTTGAATCGTCGCTCGACGCGCCTTCGGCAAGGTGTTGGTCGATCTGCTGCTGATGGGCTTCCATTTTGTCGCTGGTCGCCTGGGCTTCGTGACGGGTGCGAGACAATTCGGAACGCAGGGCCCGCATTTCGTCTTCCATCATCTGCAGCCGTCTTTCGAGGTCGGCTTGCACGGAAGAACTGGACGCGCTGCTTTTGCTGGTATGCTTATCGGCCCATGCGGCTTGCGGGGCGATGGCTGCGAGTGCCACGCTGGTCGTTACCAAGGCTGCCAGGCCTGTTTTATTCAGAATTTGCATAAATTCCCCCTCTCTGTTGTAGGTTGAAACTGTATCCGTTGTAATCGAGCAACTATTTGTTGCTCAGATGATGATGCTAGCAGAAAAGACAGAAGCCAACAATTATCCGGTTTCAGAATCGGTGGCTCTGGCTATACAGCAATTCTCATTTTGGCTTTGGTTGTGATCCCGTTGAACATCAGCGTCCTGCAACCGAGTTCGTCAGTCATCCGGAATTTGATCGTCAGCCCGACGGTTTTTCCCCGAAATGAGGATACAGGGGAGAAACGAACCCTTGGCGCGGTCTCTTGCCCGCCAAAAGTCATTTTCAAGACGAACGAAGTCGATGCACCGTTCATTTGTTCAAAAATTTGCATGAAAAACGCTGAAAACGCGCTCAATCCGGCATCCGCCATGGTATAGCGACTGTTTTTTCCGGTTCGCCGATCGTGAAGGTTCTCGAAGGTGTTGCGTAGTTCGTGCGTGATGCTGCTGAATGTCAGCGCGGTCTGACCAAAGGGGGCTACTCATCAGGAATGACTCACTTTGTAAATCTGGTGACCTTCAGGGTTGCCCATCTGGCGCGGGATGCTCACCTGATCGTGTCGATCTTTCATGGCTTGTAACCTCAGGAGTGTTTGATACAGGATAATTTCCATATAGGCTTGCAATTTTCAGACGAACTGCAAGGTGTTTTTCAGGTAAAAATTAGCAGGCTGTTCGCTTAAAGGGGTGACCGATAATTTGGGAAAGCCACTCATCTCACCGCTTCAAAGTCTACAGGATGCTGCAGGTATCGGAGCCAATGACTGGGTTCTTTACCCTGATTTTGGTAAAGTAGGTTCCGATTCATACCCTGGTTTCAGAATTTTTGGAGACTGTATTTATGCCTTTAACAGCGATGGATTTGGTCCAGGCGGCCAAACAACATATAGAAGAAATCGAACCCGCTCAGGCTCAGGTCCTGCTGGGTCAGGTGCCGGTACTGGATGTCCGTGAACCGGCCGAGTTTGCTGCCGGCTGTTTGCCGGGGGCGGTCAATATCCCCCGTGGGGTGCTGGAGTTCCGGATAGGTGCCCAGCCGGATTGCAAGCCGGACACAACCGTACTGGTGTATTGTCAAAGCGGTGGCCGGTCGGCACTGGCTGTCGAGGCATTGCGGAAAATGGGTTATGAAAAAGCCGTGAGCCTGGCCGGTGGTTATAAGGGTTGGCAGGAATCCGGGCTACCGGTCACTGCGCCGGTCTGAGCGATTCCATGGTGCGGGAGACTGATTCAGCCCCTGAGTCTGCATCGGCCGAAAAAATGCGGCTGGACAAATGGTTATGGGCTGCCCGTTTTTTCAAAACCCGGCAGTTGGCCATTGATGCCATCAGCGGCGGCAAAGTCCACCTCAATGGCCAGCGGGTCAAGCCAGGCAAGGAAATAGCGACCGGTGTCCGCCTGACCATCACCAAGGATCAATGCGCCTGGGACATTACGGTCAAGGCACTCAGCAAGCAGCGTCGGCCCGCAGCGGAAGCAGAACGCCTGTACGAGGAGAGTTCGGACAGTCATGCCCGTCGCCAGGTGTTGGTCGAACAGCGTCGTGAGGACAGGGAAGCCGGCCTGCAACCGGATCAACGGCCGAATAAACGGGACAGACGACTCATACACCGCTTCAAACGGGAATCCCTTTAACGGCCATGTCCTCGTATATAGTGCTGGATCGCGATGGTGTGATCAACGAAGATTCCGATGATTACATCAAGTCACCCGATGAGTGGTGTCCCATACCGGGCAGCCCCGAAGCCATTGCCCACCTCAATCGACGTGGTTTTCAGGTGGTGGTGCTGACCAATCAGTCCGGTGTGGCCCGGGGGTTGTTCGACCTGGCCACCCTGGCAGCAATACATGACAAGATGTTCCGCGTGGTTCGCCAGGTCGGCGGGGATATCGCGGATATCTTCTTCTGTCCCCATGGGCCTCAAGACGACTGCACTTGCCGCAAGCCGCGACCAGGCTTGTTTCACCAGTTTGCCCGTCGGCATCCGGTACATTTCGATGCCGTTCATGCCATAGGGGATTCCTACCGTGATCTGGAAGCCGCCTGGGCGGTCGAGGCCAGACCGGTGCTGGTCAGAACCGGCAAGGGCAGTAGAACCCTGCAAAATCATCCTCACCTCAGCATACCGGTGTATGCCAATCTCCATGAAGCCGTTCTCACGCTCTACCCTTAACCTTTATTTCCGCTCCAGCCTGTTTGCCATCAGCCAGGCTTTTTCAACCCTGTTGCTAGGCCCGGCCATGGTGCTGGCCCGTCCCTTGAGTTTTTCCATACGGTATGGCCTGGCCAATGCGTGGGTGCGCTACAACCTGGCGGTTTTGCGATGGATTTGCGGGCTGAACCATACCGTGGTCGGCCAGGAACACATTCCGCCGCACAACGGGGTCATCCTGTGCAAACATCAGTCTGCCTGGGAGACCCTGGCCTTGCAGGTCATTTTTCCGCCGCTCAGTTTCATCCTGAAACAGGAGCTGTTGAAAATCCCCGTCTGGGGTTGGGCGATGGCCACCCAGGAGCCCATCGCCATTGACCGAACGGCCCGTACTGCGGCCATCAAGCAAATTTTGCGTGACGGTGAACAGCGACTCAAACAAGGTCGCTGGGTGGTTATCTTTCCCGAAGGCACCCGGGTGCCACCAGGTGAAAAGGGGCAATACAATGCCAGCGGTGCCCTGTTGGCGGCGCGTGCCGGTTGTCCAGTCATCCCGGTGGCACACAACGCCGGTTTGTACTGGGCCAAAAACGGTTTTCTCAAATATCCCGGTACCATACAGGTGCGTATAGGTCCGGCCATCCTGACTGAAGGCAGAAGTCCTGCCGATATCATGGCTGAGGTGGAACGCTGGATCGAATCCACCCAGGCAACGCTGGAATCACCGGGTGTATGACTCGCCAGAGTGGCGTAGTGCTGGTGGTCAGTCTGCTGATGCTGGCTTTGTTGAGTGTGCTGGCCGTTACCGCGTTGTACACCGATACGTCCCAATTACGGGTCATCGCCAACCTGCAGAATGATATTTCACTGGAAGCCCTGACCCAGGCTGAACTAAACCGGTTTGCTGGTCAGTTGAACGGGTTTCAGCGACATACCTGCGATCCTGCACCTTTTACAAAATCACCGGATTACACCTTTGACCTGGAGGAACCTCGCTGTTTGCAGGCGCGTACCCAGCCGGGCAGTTCGGCCCTGTCGGGAATCGCACCCGAACAAACCCTGTGGGAAGTCCGCATCAAGGGGCGGGATAACCGTAGCGGTAACGAAATCGTCCTGCGTCAGGGCTGGTTGATGGATCGACCAGCCGGGCAGTGTCCTGTTCAGTCGTCCGGTTTACCATGCTGAAGTTTTTATCCGGTTTATTGGCCAGCCTGGCGACCATGACGGTTCAGGCCGAGGATATAGACCGTTATCTGGGGCTTCCCGGCCCGTTTCCACCCATTGATGTACTGGTTTTACTGGATAATTCCGCTGCGGCCACAAAACCGGTCGCCTGGCCAGCTTATGCGGATTGTGCGGCGGGCAGTCCGGTTTTTTGTTACGAACGGGCGGTGCTGAAGACACTGGGGCAGGAACTGGCCGGGCAACCCCTTGCCCTGGGATTGGTGTTGTTTTCCGGGCGGGGGGAGGCCGCCGACGGGGGGGCTTATGTGCGTGCCGCCCTCAGAACCCTGAACGATCAGGGCAGTACCGACTGGGTGTCGCGGCTGAATGCCTTGAGCCTCGGCAACGATACCGGGGCATCGCCTTTCTACGCCCTGGCCCTGCAGGAGGCTTATCGGTATTTTCAGGGCTTGCGGGCCGGACAGGGGATGTTACCCGCAGCCGACCCGGCTGCATTCGCTACCGCTACGGATTACCGTAAACCGCTTTCGGCCTGTCAGCGCAGACATCTCGTCATCATCAGTCAGGGCGAACCCGATGGCACCGAAAATATGCGGGCCGAAACCGGGTTGATCGCTTTGGGCGGGCGATACCGGGATGACCCCTTGGCTTTATCGCCTGCCGATCATCAGGCCAACTGGGCTGATGAATATGCCCGCCATCTGCGATTGGCCGGTATCACCAGCCATATCCTCGATGTCACCACCAACCCAACCCAGGCCCGATCGGTCTGGTTGCGGAGCATAGCCCGCGAGGGGCGGGGACATTATGCTGTCATTCATTCCATTGGCGATTTGCAGCGCACACTCCGCGCCATCCTCAAGGATATACCGTCTGCCGCTTATCTGTCGGCCACGGTGTTACCCGGCAACCCGGCCAGACCCGGTTTCCAGCTTCCCCAGGTGTATGCGAGCTTGTTCAGGCCCTCGTCTGCGGTGCGCTGGAATGGCAATCTCAAACACTACGCAGCCGCTGGGCAGGATGGTCGCTTGAGCTGGCTGGATCGCAACGGCTTTGGAGCAGTCGAGCGGGATACCGGCCGGTTTCTGGACAGTAGCCAGAGTTTCTGGACGACAGAATCGGATTACTGGCGATTCCGTTGTGCGGATGCCCGGGCGACGGTTGCCGAGTGTGGCAATCCGGTATCGGCATCCGATGCACCCGACGGAGCGGTGGTTGAAAAAGGCGGTGCCGGACAGAACTTGCGCCAGCGTACGGTGGAACGGAGCTTGTTCACTTGCGGTTCCGATGCGGACTGCCCGGCCGGAACCTCACTGGGCAGCACCGACCTGACCCGCTTCAACGCAAGCAATTCAGCCATCACGCCGGCTGAATTGGCGGTAACCGATACCACAGAGCGAAACCGGCTGATTGCCTGGGTGCGAGGGGAAGACAACACGGATTTGCCCGAACGCGAGATACGGGGGATCCGGCCTTCTGTTTTGGGCGATGCGATTCATACCCGTCCGGTGGTGCTGGATTACAACCGCAGTGCCAGCGGTTGCCAGGATAAACAGACCGGTCGGGATGTGGTGGTCTTTCAGGCGGGTAACGATGGCGTATTGCATGCTTTTCGTGGTGGGCCTGACGGGGGTGGTGCGGAATGGTGGGGATTCATCCCACACGAAGCCTGGCCACGTTTCAAGCGACTGCGCGACGATGTGTCGGTCATCAATTTGCCGTCAATTCCGCTGGATGAAAATAACAAACCTTACCTGTTCGATGGCCCTTTGACGATTCAGGCCGACGATACCAATCAGGATTGTCGTTATACGGTCGGGGTGGATTCGGTATTGCTGTTTGCCGCGATGGGACGAGCCGGACGCACCCTGTATGCGTTTGATGTCACCGAGCCGGAGCACCCGCTGTTGTTATGGCGGAAGAATAATGACAGTCCGGGTTTTGCCGAACTGGGACAAACCTGGTCATCGCCCTTGCCGGTACGGGTTCGTACGGCAACCGGGGTAATCCCGGCCCTCATTCTGGGAGCCGGGTATGACCCTGCTGCCAATGACCGGGCCTATGATGGCAAGCTCAAGGGCTATCAGCCTCCCCGAACCACACAGGCGGGTATGGGACGTGGCGTGTTCATCCTGTCTGCCCGGACGGGGGAGATACTGAAGCACTTTGGTGCGACTGAGGGTATGAATCACGCCATACCTTCCGATGTTGCCGTACTCCGGCGCAGGGATACCGGACTGGCCTACCGGGGGTATGTCGGCGATACGGGCGGAACGGTCTGGCGCATCGACCTTGAAGCAACGGATCCGGCACAATGGCGGGTCAGTGTTCTGGCTCGATTGGGCGGTGCGGGTATCGAGGCCAGAAAGTTCATGTTTGCACCGGATGTCGTACCTTATGATCGCGGCTATGCCGTACTACTGGGGTCGGGTGACAGTGAACAGCCGTTTGATACCACCGTTACCAATCGTTTTTTCATGCTGCGGGACGAAGACACCGGTCGGGCCATCGCTTGTGAATCGGTGACCGGTGGGTGTGATTTAGCCGATGCCGGTCTGTCGTCCCCGATCGACGCCAGTTCCAAAGGCTGGTTTTTGCCATTGGCTCCGGGCGAGCAAGTGCGGGGTTCTGCTACCACTCTGGCGGGAACGGTTTATTTTTCCACTCACACCCTTTCAGTTGCCGAGCCCCTGGCCTGTAACACCGTTACGGGAAATTCTCGTCGGTATGCACTGAACTACATAACCGCAGCACCCGCATGGCCGGAATCATCACGCTATCGCCAAGCCCCTGGAATTGACCTGATTCCACCGATACCGTTTGCCTTCGATATCCCCCTTCCGGCATCGGCTGTCAGGGAAAATGCTGCATTGGGAGATGATTCAGGACTTCGTGGCATCGTGGCAGGCAATGTTGCAGAACCTTCGACGCCGTCTGAATCGACCCGACAGATCACCCCGGTTTGGTGGTATCGGGAATCTGAAAATGGGGCTGAGTAGTGGTTATCCATTTCGCCCCGAACTATTAATGAGAGCAAGGAAGTGGATTATGGTATTGACAAGTCTGCCGGAGTGATTATAATGCTCGTCTTTCCCGGGGATGTCCGGGGCTCTGTAGAAAGAAGATCAAGCAATGGTGTGGATGCTGAAGTGTAAAGTTTTAGCATTTGCGAAGAATTAAATCAGGCCTTGTGTCTGATAGATAGATAAAGCAGCCTGAGTTTTAGGCGATGTGCGCGACCCCTGGCTCGTGGTCTGCTCCGTGGTCTGCTTCGTGGCCCTCGGGACACGCGAGGCGCGGGCCTCGGACGGCGACGCGGATGGTCTCCCGGACACGTGGGAGCTCTCCGCC
>SXGT01154232.1_pt1 | contig 17067 bp, 13 predicted proteins | sample 3176221 | NCBI WGS metagenome assembly SXGT01 (sample SAMN11356862, study PRJNA531348) | freshwater metagenome | isolation source: freshwater sample F1-120 | place: China: Fuxian Lake, Yuxi | collected 2017-12-25 | reverse complement strand
CGATGCGTGTATTAAGTGGCTTCTTGTCATATGTTAGGGGTGGGGGTGACGCAGGAATATATTCTTGGGTTTTTGCGTCCGGCGTAAATTCGTAGAGGTATCGGGTTGGGGATGGCTGGGTTTGCGCGGCGGCTCGGGGATGACGGAGACGTGCCGGGATTCGCGACGCGTCTTCGATGCGTGTATTAAGTGGCTTCTTGTCAAGTGTTTGGGGTGGGGGTGACGCAGGAATTTATTTTTGGCTTTTCGCGTCCGGCGTAAATTCGTGGAGGTATCGGGCTGGGGATCGCTGGGTTTGCGCGGCGGCTCGGGGATGACGGAGACGTGCCGGGATTCGCGACGCGTCGTCGATGCGTGTTTTAAGTGGCTTCTTGTCAAATGTTTGGGGTGGGGGTGACGCAGGAATTGTTTTCTTGGGTTTTGGTGGTTTCGAATCGCGGCAGATCCGCACGCCCCGATTCCGATTGTACACGCGGCGCTTCGGGGATTCGGGGGGGGGATGGAGTTAAAGCTTTATAAATCAACACGAAAAATAGTCTGGATTGGGGCACCGATGGGGTCTTGCCCGTCTTGACTCAGCCAGATGTCTTCCCTACGCCTGTGCAAGCGGGACGAGGGCGCGCCGCTCGGTGCAGGGGGACCGCCCCAAAGGGCCGGGGCTGAGTGAAAGGGATACCGAGTTGAGGCAAATGCCGTCGTTGGGCTCTCTCGCCGCCTCGTTCGAGTCATGGGGGATTTGGCAGCGGAGAGAGGCTGGAGGCGGAACGCAGATTTCGCGGATCCGGATTTCCAAGCCCCTCGAGGTTCCGCATGACGACGAAAGTCAACCAACCCGACGCCCTTCAGCGTCGCGACGCACTTGAAACATTTATTGCCGGCCGGCTCCCCATGGCTGTTCAACCCTTGGTGAGCGCGGCGCTGACGGGCATCACCGGCCTTGCGCCAAGCGGTCGCGCGGGCCGCCCAGTCTGGAAAGGAAGCGAACCGCGCTCCCTGATCTACATGCTCCTGACGCTGGCGGCGGGCGTCTTGATTATTCTGACAGGCGGATGGGTCTCGAAGCTGATCGGAGGGACCATCCGCGGTACCGATGACCGCGAATTGCGCAATCGGCATCAGATGGAGGGGGACCTGACCAGATTGGCGCGGAGGCTCGATTCGCTAATGCGGACGTGCGAGACTCGTCGTGGCGAGCATCCCGCCAAGGCCCATTGTTTCGACGGCCGACGAGGGAACGATTACCATCGATCCCTTCTCTTTGATCGCCTCGTAAAGCATGTTCATGGCACGCAGATGCAGCGCGGTAGGGTTATCGGCGTACACGAGCGACGCCTGCCTGAACTTGTCGGCGATCTCGGTTTCCGCCGTTCCCAGAATAATTCGCGCCTGGCGCTCGCGCTCGGCCTGCGCCTGCCTCGACATCGCGTCCTCCAGTTCCTTCGGGATGTGGACATCGCGGATTTCGACCGACTGAACCGTGATGCCCCACGGGTTAGTCTTCTCGTCGAGGATGCGCTGAAGTTCGCGGCCGAGCGTATCGCGCTCCGTGATCATCTGTGCCAACTCGTGCCGCCCAATCGATTCCCGCAGCGCCGTCTGCGAGCTCAACATGACGGCTTCTTTGAAATCGGCTACCTCGAGAATGCACTTCTCCGCGTTCCATACGATCCAGAAGACGATCGCGTCCACGTTCACCGGAACCGTATCGCGGGTGAGGGCCGTCTCGGCCGTGACGTCGGTGACCCGTACGCGCTGGTCGACGAAGCGGCTCAGGCAGTCGATGACGGGGATCACATGAAAGATTCCCGGCCCGCGAAGGCCAATGTAGCGGCCGAGGCGGAGCACCGCCACTTTCTCCCACTGGTCGGCAACTTTGATGGCGAACAGGAAGTACAGCCCGGCGGCAATTCCCGCGAAAACCGGTCCTGGGGACTTCATCATTGCGGTCGCAGCGATGCCTGCGGCAAGGCAGGCCAGGCAGATCGCGGCCCCGATCGGGCTGACCGGCTGAGTGTCGGCCATTCTCCCCTCTTTTTTTCCAGCATCGGTATGAATGATCGGTACAAATACCATTGTCACTTCCTCCTGTTTTCGTGTTCGTCGAGATACTCGCTCAGGCACGCCGCCAGTTCCCGTGCCGTGAAACCCGCGCCGCCCGCGCGCGCAACAAATTCGCCGGTGAGTTGGGTCAACTGCCGCTGCCGCTCCGCCTCGTCCAGCTTCACCTTCCGGCTTGAGATGAATGTCCCGGTTCCCTGCTGGGTTTCGAGCACAGCGCGAATCTCGAGTTCCCGGTACGCCTTCCCTGCCGTATTCGGGTTGATCGCCAGGTCCACCGCAACCTGGCGAACCGTAGGCAGCTGGTCTCCCGCGACGAGCGTTCCCGAGGCGACGGCAACCAAAACCTGGTCGATGATCTGGCGGTAGACGGGAACTCCGCTACGCGCGTCGAGCGTGAACGTGAACGAGCGGCGGGGTTGGGTTTGTTCACTAGTCATCTACATAACTAGTGTACTAGTTATGTACTTCATTGTCAAGACAAATATTGCCCTTGCGGAAATTTCGGGTCAAACATGGAGGCGCAGCTTGTGCGGACGGTTGCCATGGATACCAGGGTCACTCCTCCAATGGTCAAAAATTGCACCCTAAGGAACCAAGCCCGGTTTGCTGACCCTGAGCGGGAGCAGCTTGCGGTTTCGGAGCCCAGCATCCTTTCTCCAGTGGTAGTCGCCGGTCAGGTTGATGTTCCCACTTGAGCGGTGAGAGATGGGCGAGCGTTTGGAGATGGCAGAAATCGAGCGGATTTGGGCAATCGTGTCTGCTAATCTAGAGCATTTTCATATAAAGTAGGTTCGCAGTCTGATTGCCGGCAATAGTCGATGAACTTCGGAGCAGCCTCAATTTATATGAAAATGCTCTAACTACTTTCCGGCGCTAAATTCGCTGTTTCATAAATTGAAAAAATCCCCGCAAGCGCGATTCGCCTAATGTTCGCCTGAAGCTGCGACAGTCTGATCTGGACGCGACCAGTCGAGTAGTCGGGCAGGCCAAAAAGTTCTCCGGGGAGATCCGCCGGAAAGCGGTCGGGCGAAGTCAACCGGGACGATGAATATGGCGGGCAACTTCGGCTCGTTCGTCAGCGCGAACGCGTTTCCATTCCTCAACCGGCAGACGGGAGGCGCGGCCGCCTACTTCGCCGCGGTCGCCGTGCTCAGCGGCGCTGCCGCGGTTTGCTGGACGGGAATGCGCAGCCCATTCGCTACCAGCTAAACCTCGCGTTCAACTGAATCACACGCGGCGCGCCGGCGCTGACAAACCGTCCGAAATTGACGCGGTCGATGCGCGATTCTACATTTGTCAGGTTCCTGTGATTCAGGAAATTGAACATGTCGGCGCGGATCTGGAAGCGCACCGATTCCCTAATGGCGAACGCCTTGCCCACAGCGAGATCGAGTCCCCACTGGCCCGGACCGCGCACGGCGCCGTTGCCGACGTTGCCCGGCCGGATGGTCGCTCCTGACGTTGTGTTGGTGGGCACGCGGGCGAAGGCCCTAGGGTTCAGGAATTGCAGCGAGTCCCGGAAACCATCCAGCGTTGGATCACCGCCGACGTAATCGGGACGACTGCCCACGATACCGGAAGGTTGCGTGATCCGCAGTGGCTCGCCCGTCCCGGTCCTGAAGATGCCAGAGACCTGCCATCCGCCGACTAGCTGACGCAGCGCGCCGTTCATGGCTTCGAGGCGCGGCAGCTCATAAACCGTCTCGGCGGCCACGTAGTGGCTCACATCGCCGGCCGAGGGGCCGCGCTCGGCACGCCAGTTGAAGAAGTTCTGCACGGTCTCGATCTGGTCTCCGTAGTTGGTGCCGCCGATATCGCCGCCCGTGTAGGAGAGCGCCTTGCCCCAAGTGTAATGAGCGCTGCCCGAAAAATTGCGCGAATAGCGCTTGCGCAGCGAGGTTTGCCATGAGTAATAAACGCTGTTCTGAGAGTCATCATAGTAGCGGCCTTCACCCAGGTTCGGATTCCGCCGGCGGCCGGTCTCGCGCTCCACGGGGTTGTAGACCCGGACCATAAACAGCTTCACGCCGCGGTTGCCTACAAAGGCGCTTTCGAGCGCGGCGGTGGAACTCAGCGCGCGTTGTATCCCCAGGTAAAGGTTCATCGTGTAGGGGCCCTGGATGTGCGGATTGAACAGGTCGGATGGCAGAAAACGGTCGCTGGCAGACACCAAAGGCCGAATGTTGTCATTATAGATGGGGTACCGCAAGCCCAGGTTGATGCCTTCGGGGCGGCTGAAAAACGTCTGTCGCGGGATGTTGGGCGCGCTCGAGACAGCGATGTTGAAGGCGGTCCAGACCAGAGGGCTGAACATCACGCTGAAGCCACCACGAACCACGGTTTTACCGGCCCCGTCCGGGTTGTAGCTGAAGCCGAGGCGCGGGCCGATGTTGATCCCGGGATCATTTTCAATGGGATTCTTAGTGTCGCGCACTGGACCGAAATTGAACTGGTCGTCGCGGATGGTGTCCAGGTTGTAGAGGCCGGCGGGCGCATCTGTCGAAGGCCGGGCCGCGTAGCGCGAAAAGAAGTCGTAGCGCACGCCCAAGTTGATCACCAGCCGCGGGCTGACGCGCCAGTCATCCTGGGCGAAGAAACCAAACTCGTAGGCGTCGTATACATAGGGATTCACGCCGAAGATCACGCTGACGCGGTCCGGGACGTTGGCCAGTAGAGCGGTCTTGGTGTTGTAAGTCACGACGGGGTTTTCGATGTTAAAGCGGCCCCCGCCGCGGCTCGAGTACTTGCCGCCGAACTTGAAGGAGTGCGGGCCGCGGTGCAGCGCGTACTTCTGGTCAATGGTCCAGGTCGGACCGCCAAGGTCCAGAACCTCGGTCTGGGCGGTGGTGAAGCCCGGCCCGACGATGTAGGCGATGCGGCGTCCACCCAGCGTTTTCTCGGGCTGGCTGGTATCGACGCCGTCTAAGTAGAATTGGTGGACGCGGTTGACGTTGGTGAGGTTGTAACCGAAGCGCGATTCCGAGGTCCAGCTGGCGCCCCCTGTGATGAAGTTGACCGTGCCGCGCTCGACCCACCCCTGGTGGTTGCGGCCGTTGCCGATGTGCAGCGAGGGGAGGATCTGGTAGGGCCGGCCACGGGTATAGGTTAGAGCCAGGTTGCCGGCGCTGCTTAGGCGGAAATCGCTTTTGACCACGGCGTGATTTTCCCGGGAGATCTGCGAGCGCGCGCCGCGGAAGAAGCCGGTATCGGCCTCAGGCGAATGGGGATCGCTAGGCAAGGGCATGGTGTCCAGCGTGCGGCGGTATTCGGGCACGGCGGCCAGCATCTCCTGGCGCAGCTTGGCTGTGGGCACGTTGCCCTGGACTGCCAGGAAAGCCCGCTCGCGGTAGCCTTCATAAGCGCCGAAGATGAAAATGCGGTCGCGTCGAATGGGGCCGCCAAAGGATCCACCGAACTGGTTGAAAGTCAGCGGCACTTTGCCCGCGAGGAAGGGGTTGCGCGCGTTCAAATTCTCCGCCTGGAAGTTCTCGAACAGGCTTCCGTGATACTGGTTGGTTCCAGATTTGGTGATCAGGTTGATGGTGCCCGAAAGCGCCTGTCCGTACTCGGCCGCGACTACACCTTTGATAGTCTGCACTTCCTGCACGGCTTCGATCGTCATGATGTCGATGTAGTTGAAGCCCTGATGCATGGCCGAGTGCCGGCCCTCGTTGGTGCCGCTGGCGTCGGTGGCGTCCACGGCGAAGGTGGCGCCGTTCTTGCCCAGCCCGTTCATGCGCACGCCCCGGTGTCCGCCCGACGTCGAGGAGCTGACGCCGGTGCCGATGTTAAGGATCTCGGAGAAGTTGCGCCGCGCCACGGGCAGCTCGGTGACGGTGTGGGTGTCGAAGCTCTGGCGCTGCTCGGCCGTAATGGTATCGACCAGAAAGCTCGCGCCCTCGACGCTCACCGTCTCGGACACGCTTCCTAACTCGAGCGTGAAGTTCTGCCGTACATTCTGGCCGGCCGCCAGCTCAATCCCGCCGCTCGCGGACGTCTTGAACCCCTGAGCCTGGATCTTGAGCGTGTAGACGCCCACGCGCAGGAAATCGAAGGTGAACTCGCCGTCGGAATCGGCCGTCTTGGCGGTAATGGACGCCGTGCCTTCGTGCGTCATGGTGACAGCAGCGCCGGGAACCACCGCTCCTGTGCCATCCTGCACGACGCCGTAGAAACGCGCAGTGGTCGTTTGAGGCAACGCCGGAGCGGCGCAAACGAGCGCCAGCATCAGTATAGCGGGAACCCGCCAATCAGGGTCCGCCGCGCGTTTAGCCAGATTCGTGTGTACCGAAGGTTTCATTTTGGGTTCCCCAGATTGAGATAGTATACACCAGACCGGAAGTCAAGAGCGGTGCGGTCAGCTTTTTCAGCTTTTTCACCCGGACCGGTGACTTGGGGGGCGCAAGCCGGTGGTTACAGAGGAGCGATCAGCCCAACGTGTTGGCTGCTGTGGCAATTCCAGGTGTTCTCAGTCGACAGGTTAGGCGTTATGCTTACTGTGGGTATCTCACGGTGCGGTTAGCGCGTACCTCAGGTTCCACAACCGTCGCTACTCCCGCGGCGCTCATTACTTTACGGAGCACAGCCGCCGTCTCTTCCGAGCTCATGAAGTTGCCGCCCCGATGGACACCCGCCGCAATTCTCAATGGGGTCCAGCCTGCCTTGTTCTTTTGATTCCAAATATCGATCTTGGCGCCCTTGTCGGAGAGGAATTGCACGACCGAGCCGAGATACTTATACGCGGCGCCGTGAAGGGCGGTCTCGCCCAGGGCGTCGACCGCATTCACGTCGTTGCCAAGCTCCAACGCTACTTTCACCGCAGCCAGGGCTTCACTGTCCGTACCGGCGTCCTCGCCCGGGGACCGCGTGCCGACTCCTGCAGCCGCCATAAGCGGCGTAGTATTCTCCGCAGTCGGCAGCAACGGGTCCGCGCCAAGCTGGGCCAACAGCCGCATCAGCTCGGCGTCCCCGGTTCTGGCCGCCATCAGAAATGGCGTGGCGCCGATCATATTCAACCTGCTCCCCCCCGCAGTTGTTCGCTTGGTCATTCGTGCGTTCAGGTCCGCTCCGTGCGCGGCGAACCTTTTGACGAGCTCCAGGCTATCCATATTCCCCGATCCCGACGGAGCAGGGTCGTTAGATCCCATGCCGGGTTTGCGTACCCAGGTGATCGTATGGAGTGGCGTCCAACCCGGTCCGGCGTCATTCGGATTGGCGCCCGCGTCAAGCAGCATGGCCGCAAGCTCGAAGTGGCCGTTGGAGACCGCCAGGTCAAGCGCCCTCGAGTTTCCTTCAGGCCCGCTGAACTCATTGGCGCCGGTTCTCCGCCGTACTCGCGGCGCCAGGATCTCCTCCACATCCGCTCCTGCTTTCAGCAACGCACGGGCAACGTCTGTCCGGCCCTCCCGAACAGCAAACAAGAACGGTGTAAACCCGCTCTTCGACCGAGCGCGCCTATCGGCGCCTTGTTCGATCAGCCTTTCGACGACCGCCACGTGACCTTCCGCCGCGGCCCACATGAGAGCCGTCTGTCCTCGAAAGTTTTCTTGCCTGTTCACGCCGGCCCCGCGCGCCAGCAGCGCGTTCACGGCTTCCAACCTGCCCGTGCGGGCTGCAGTCATTAAAGCAGTTTCGCCTTCGGGCAACACCGTGTTGGGATCGGCGCCGGCCTGCAGCAACAGCTCGACCATCGCCGTGTCGCCATTTGTGCAGGCCAGAGTCAGCGGTGTCACGCCGTAGCGATTGGGCGCCTTCACATCCGCCCCGGCGCGCACCAGCAATTCCGCTGTTTCCACGTCATCCAAGTGAGCGGCCCAGTGAAGGGCCATCATTCCGTCCGGCGCGGCTACATTCACAGCGGCCTTCTGCCGCAGCAACTGGCGAACGGCTCCCGCATCCCTCAGCTTCGCGGCTTCTAATACCCGCGTATCGGGCGCAGTAGCCATTAAGTCGAACGCAGAAAGCAAAAGAGCGATTACCGATCGGCCGCAAGATTGGATGCGCATCCTGGCTCTCCTTAAGTTAGTGCGGCGCTTCGATCAAAGCGAAGCCGGCTCGCGTAGTTCGTCAACCCTTCCGCGACTGTCGGCAAAGGATGCCATATGCACGCCTACCTTGTCCAGCAGGCTCAGATGGAGATTTGCGAGCGGGGTTGGCTCCTTATACCTAACGTGACGTCCTCCCTGCAATCTGCCCGCTCCGCCGCCCGCGACGAGGATCGGCAGGTCCACGTGATCATGCACATCGGAGTTACTCATTCCGCTGCCGAAAAGGTAGATCGTGTGGTCCAGCAGAGAGCCGTTGCCGTCGGGAGTGGACTTTAACTTTTCCAGGAAGTAGGCGAAGAGCGACACGTGATACGCATTGATCTTGGCCAGCTTCTGAAGTTTTTCCGGATCGTTCGAGTGATGCGACAGGGGGTGGTGCGGATCTGTAACGCCGACTTCGGGGTAAGTTCGCGTGCTCGCTTCCCGGGCTAGCTGAAAGGTGATCACCCGGGTGACGTCGCCCTGGAGAGCCAGCGTCTGCAGGTCGAACATCAACTTCGCGTGCTCCCCATAAGACGCCGGCACGCCGACCGGACGGTCGAGGTCCGGCAGATGGGAATCGGCAGTCTTTTGCTCGGCCTTCTGGATACGGCGTTCCACCTCGCGTACGGTGTCCAGGTATTCGTTAACTTTATGGCGGTCACCCGCGCCGAGCTTGCCTTGAAGGTGGGCAACGTCATCCCTTACCCAATCGAGAATGCTGGCATTTTTCCGCAGTTCGGCGCGCCGGTCAGCGGCCGTGCCGCCATCCCCGAACAGGCGCTCGAAAACCATGCGCGGATGCGCCTCGGCCGGAAGCGGCGTCGTCGGTGACGACCAGGAAAGGTTGTTCTGATAGACACAGGCAAATCCGTTATCGCAGGCGCCGATCGTGGTCAGCAAATCCATGCACAGCTCGAGCGACGGCAGTGGCGTTTCCTTGCCGATCTGCCTGGCGGCGATCTGATCCACGGTGGTCGCCAGTTCGTAGTCGGATCCTTCCGTCATTTTTGCCTTCGCGGCGCTCAGAAACGCGCTGTTCGCGGTGGCGTGGTTGCCGGACGAATACGCATTCTTCAGCTCGAGATTGCTGACGACAGTGAGTTGATCGAGAAACGGAGTGAGCGTGTGGAGCGTCGGCGAAAGCTCGGTGATCCGGCCCAGGCCCCGTGGAGTCCACTTCGAAATAGTCGCGCCCATGGGCATGTAGACAAATCCAAGGCGGCGCACCGGATTACCTGCCGTCGCGGCCAGAGCGGTCATTGCGGGAATCATCGCATCGAGTAACGGCAGAGCCAAGCTGGTTCCAATGCCCCGCAGAAACGTCCGGCGATGTAAGGCCTTCTTCGAAATAATCATATGGAGTTCCTCATTTGAAACGGCGTAGAGTTGACGATTCCCAGGACAAGAGAGGAAAAACGGTAGTCATTGGGGCTGGCGTCGCGCACAATCTTTCGAATCGCTGGCGCATCGTAATATTCTAGACCCCGGCCCAAGGCGTAGGTCAAGAGCTTTTCGCTCAGCGTGGAGACAAACAGCTCCGGCCGGCTCAGCAACGCCTGCTGAAGATCCGCTGCGCCGTCAAACTTGGAGCCGTCAGGAAGTGTTCCGGAGGCATCCACGGGCGCGCCTCCCTCGGCGGTCCGCCACCGGCCGATGGCATCGTACTTCTCCAGCGCGAAGCCCACCGGATCCATGAGATTATGACAGCCCGCGCAAACAGGATTGGCCCGATGTTGGGCCACGCGCTCCCGCATTGACAACGGCTTTTCCGTTCCCGTGTTTTCCTTCAATTGCGGCACCTCTGGTGGGGGCGGCGCTGGCGGCGTACCGAGGATGTTGGTCAGAATCCACTTGCCGCGAATCACCGGCGAGGTCCGCGTAGCATAAGAAGTCACCGTCAGAATGCTTCCGTGGCTGAGCAGCCCTCCGCGCTCGCTGTCCGCTGCTAGCGCGACACGCCGGAAATGGCTGCCGTATATGTGCGGAATGCCGTAATGCTTCGCGAGCCGTTGGTTGAGGAACGTATACTTCGCCCTCAGCAAATCTAGCACATTTCGGTCCTCGCGCACGATGCTTTCGAAAAAGAGCTCAGTTTCGCGTCGGAAGGACTGCCGCAGGTTTTCATCGAAGTCCGGGAACAAGCGAGGGTCCGGATTGGCGGACGCCAGATTCCGCAGATATAACCACTGCGCGGCAAAGTTGGTTACCAAAACCTCAGAACGGGGATCCGCCAGCATGCGCCGCACCTGTTTTTCCATCACCGCCGGATCTTTCAGTTTCCCTTGAGTGGCAACGTCGAGCAGGTCCTGATCCGGGATAGTGCTCCAGAGAAAAAAGGAGAGGCGAGAGGCCAGCTCGACGTCCGTGACGCGGTAGGCCGTCTTCGGCGCGACGCCCGGTGGATCGTTTTCAATGCGGAACAGGAATTTAGGATTGACCAGGATCGCTCGCAACGACATTTCTATCCCCGCGTCAAATCCACCGTCGACCCGAGCGTCTTTATAAAACGTGAGCGGAACCTGAAGGTCCGCATCAGTAACGGGCCGCCGATAGGCGCGGCGCACGAAGGTCGAAAGGATGCGTTTCGCGCACGCGTCTTCCTCGGACGGCATAGCCGGTTGGCAGGTAAGGATCAGCCGCCGGCTCGGCGTGTCGCCTGGCCCGGTCGACGCATAGGGACCCAGGACGGAGACGGAATAAAGGGCCGGCTGGGTTCGCGGATGCCGCTCCGCATTGAAGCGCGCCTGGTAGGGCTGTCGTTGCGTCTCAATAAGCGCAGAAGTCTTCTTGAGGAATGCGACGCCAAGATTGTGCGGGCCGGCTTTCACCGGAATACGGACTTCCATCTCCCTGTCGATGTGTTGATGGTCCACGTTCCTTGGCACCGGCTTCACCGCGAAGAGCTTGACTCTCTTTCCATCCAATGTCAGTTCCAGCTCATGCGGATCAGCCAAGCCCTCCACGCGCTCGTCGCGATCCCTTGAGAGGCGAAGTTGAACCGCATACTCCGCGTCGCGGGGGAAGGTGTAACGAACGACCGTGCCGCCGCGTGTCCCGATCGGAAGCCCGTCGAGAACGTCTTCTTGTGTCAGGTCGGGCGGAAGCACTATGGTATCGCCGCCCGGAGAACGCACAGCACTCCCCATGGCCAGTCGGCTGATCTTCTGGGCAGCGGACAAGTATCGCTCTAATAATGTTGGCGAGAGTTCTCCGACCGTAACATTGTCAAAGCCATGGCCGGTTTCGTCATGCGGCAACAGCGAGGATACATCAAGGTCAACGCCGATGAGATCTCTGATTGCATTTCGGTATTCAGTGCGATTGAGGCGCCGGAAGCTGGCGGTTCGACCTGGATTGGGCGTTATCGCCATTTCGCGATCGAGTGAGTTTACTAAGGACGAAATTATGGAATCGTAGGTCTGCTCATCAGGACGCGGCAGACCGGGCGGCGGCATGTGACGGTGACGCAGCTTAGAGACGACTTTTTCCCACGTTTCCGGGGAATCTCCAGGATTTGCCACGCCAATGGTTTTCAAAGTGAATCCCCCCGCTTTGATCCTATCGTTATGGCATCCGCTACAATACCGGTCTAACGCGGCGCGCGACGAGGGAGTGGGAGGAGGCGCGGCGCGGGAAGGCTCTTGTGGGGGGGCGCCGGAACATAAAAATCCAATCACAGTGACAGATGCTAAGCGGCAGAACCACGCCGCTCCGCGATTTGCCGGCTGTGAATGAAATCGCATTGTTCCGGAACCGAATAGCCGTGCGTCAGTGGTTCTACGCACTCTCAATATATTCTACTCCTTATTTTAGTGTTCACGCGATGATTTTAGTTCTTAGCACACGGCGCGATGTTAAGATGACGACTCCGCCATGCAATTTATTGCGCAGCCTTTCGGCGAAGTGCGTCTGAAGGATTTCCTGCTCACGCATCTTGCAGATCCGCAATGGACCAGATTTCGCGCGGCTGTCGCCTTCGTCAAGCATTCGGGAACGCAGTTCGTCATTCCCGCCCTTCGGGAATTCAGCGCCAGGGCGGATGTAAGGATATCCGCCGGCACGAAAGAACTGAGCGTCCGAAGATAAAGTGGCGCCGCCACCCCAATGAGCGGCCAGGGGCAGGCGATGCTGCGCATCGATCAGGCCGGCAAGGGCTTGCGCATAGCACTCCTCGCGCACATGCCAATCGGCTGTCCAGCAAAGCTGCCGCCAACTCGTATCGTGACAGGCCTCGGCCATGCGCGTGAGCCCGAGATTAATGCCATCAGCCGAAACCGCAGTGAGGAGAGCCTGCCGATTCTTGGGTGGTGCGTGTGTGCGGAGATGCACGAATCGATCGCCCATACTCGTCCATTGGTCGACCTCGGCGAGCAATTCGGTAATCTTGACGTGCGGCATCAACGCAAAACGCCTTTTCAGCGAAGGCTTCCGCGGATTCGGGGGTGTTCTTGCGCAACGGGGTGATGCGCAGCTTCCCGTCGGCGAGCGTGACATCGGGCAATGTGTTCTCTCGTGCTTTTGATGCGACCGTGGTCAGGGTGTCTTCGAGCCTTTGCCGGCACTCGGCGAAGTAGGACGGCAAGTCCGTGTCGATGAAGCGCGCTACTCCTTAGCGTGCAATTTTGAACCATTAGAGGAGTGACCCCTATAGACCGGCCCGGGCTGCGTGCCTACCGAAGTGATTCTGGACACGCGATTGGGCAGGCGCGTCTGAAAACTAAAAAGGCGGACGGGCGCCGGAGAATACCTGCAAGGCGGGCGGCCGTAGCGTTCCTCAGCGTACGGTTTGAAACACCATCCGGGTACCGCGCGGCAAATGAAGCCGCCCGGTCCGCACAAAAAACGTCGGCCCGGCGGCCTCCTTTTCAACGACGCCGTATTCGGCCATCGCGCTCGGCAACCGTCCCATCCTTGGATTCCGCATTCCCGTTATCGGCCCAACCTCGGTCAGCGCCACTTTCAATTTCGCGCGGGAATTGTCGAACGTCAGTTCCTGAAAGTCCACGCTCACGAGAAACGTCGAATCATGCCTTGCGAGCCTTGTGATGCGCCCGTGCAAGACGGCTCCCCGCGGGAGGAGCACCTGCTTGTTCTTCTTCACCGCGGAACGAAGGGTGGCCGTGATTTCGTCGCCGGCCGCGGCGTTCGCAGAATCGATCTGAGCATCGAGCGCCACGTCCAGCCACAAGCCGTCCGGAATCTGGAACTCCAACGGGGCGGTTGGAGACGCCTTCGAATCCGTTTCCTCCGGCGCATCGGCGAACGACAGGGTGGATTCTCCGGAGTACTGGTGGCAGTTGTTGAACTGGGTCACGTTCCGGCTCTCGTTCCCGCCGCTGTCGGTCATGACGAGTTCCGAACTCGCCGGAAGGTTGAAATCCGATTCGCCGATCCGCGCCAACCGGTACTCCATGGCATCGCTCGCCGACGTCAGTTGCAGGAAGGGAGGGATGTCATCGGCGAAGATTTCGAGACGAATCAGATCGAGCGTCGCGGCGTCCACCCAGAACGACCCGTGATAGCCGACTATCGCCTTCGCCTTGCCGACCCTCACCTGATATCCGCTGCGGAACTGAGGCACACTGAAGTCGTACCGGATAGCACCGCGCCCGCCCAGCGTCACTTCTCCTCTGTATGTGAAAGTGGGCACGTTCGAGAGAAAGACGCTGCGCGCGTGCAGGGCGAAGCTGCCGTTCCCTATGGCGCCGCCCCCCACCATCTCTCCAATGTCGCGATCCTCGAACCTGGCCGCGCCGGGCCACGCGAACAGTTCTTTACCTTCGACGAGAGCGACCTCAAGCCGGAGAGTGTCCTGAAACTCAAATCGCCGCGATGGCACGCGGCGGCGAGAGCGCTGGATGACTTGCCGGCAAGTGTAGTTGGGCAGATTGTTGAGATTCTGCGCCATGCGCACGCGGATGCTCGAAAGCCGTGCCAGTTCGGGAGCGAGGAGGGTGGTATCCTGCGCGCACATGGCGGCCGCATTCAACATCGCGACGCAATAGAGCAACGATCGCATTAGCTTTCTTCGGAACAAATGGAGACTTTGTTCGTATCACTCATTGTAGTTCGAAACTTTCAAAGGAGACCGTAGTTCATGAAGACTCTGCTATCGGTGCTTGCGCTGCTGACCGCGTCAGCGGCATTCGCCAAATCGTATTCCCTTACCCTCCATGAGAACTCGATTCTGGGTGCAACGGAGCTAAAGGCCGGCACTTACAAACTGGACTTAACGGGTGATAAGGCAACTATCAGCGACGGCAGGACCAAAGCGGAAGCACAGGTGAAAGTGGAAACCGCGTCCGGCAAGTTCAGTTCGACCACCGTCCGCTACACAAACGGCGATGGCAAGTACCGCGTCCAGGAGATTCGGATAGGCGGGACGAACATGAAGCTTGTTTTCAATTAGTTTAGTACCTCAACATCTGGATTCTGCGCGTTTCCGGCAGGAAATCTTCCGCGGTATGCGCCGGAGGCAATGTTGACAGGCCTTCGGTGTGCTTTTGGCGAGGCTCCAACTTTCTCCGTTCAGGTCTGTTTGGTTCCGGCTTCGCCGGGTTAGGTAAGTCAGGAAATAGCCGCTTTATTCCGCGGCGGAACCGTGCCGGCTGGGGGCGCTCCATCGTCGTCCGCGGCCTCGCCCTTGTCCCCGCACCCAAGAACTCATCGACGCCGTCGTCGCCACCAAGCAGCGGAATCCCCGCTGGGGCTGTCCTCGGATTGCCCAGCAGATCTCGTTGGCATTCGGTGTCGAAATGCGCCGCATCCTGAGCGCTCACAACCGGCCCATCGGATTCAGCCGGTCCATCCTGGCTCACTTTCATCGGTCACACCAAGGACAGTTTGTGGAGTTGCGACCTGTTCCGATGCGAATCGGCAATACTGAAGACGCACTGGGTTCTGGTCGTGATGAGCGTTCACAAGTCGCATCATCGGTTTCGGCATCCAGCGCGGCATCGTGGATGGAGTGGCCCTGTGTCGGATGTTCGGTTGTGGGATTCGCGGGCACGGCCTGCCCAAATACCTCAGCTCGGATCACGACCCGCTGTATCAGTTCCACCAATGGACAGCCAATCTTCGAATCCTTGAGGTAAAGGAGATCAAAACCGTCCCCTACGTGCCGCTGTCGCATCCGTTCGTAGAGCGGCTGGTTGGGACGCTTCGGCGCGAGTACCTCGACCGGACCCTATTCTGGACGACCGTCGATCTGGATGCCAAACTGGCCGGGCACCGAAAGTACTATAACGGCCATCGAACGCATGCCGGGTTGGAAGGAGGCCTGCCAGAACCGGGTACTGACGGATCGGCATCACCAATCGATTTCGAATCCTACCGGTGGCGCAGTCATTGCCGATGGTTGTTTCAGACTCCAATCGCCGCGTGATTTATGAATTCGCCATGGACAGGTTCCACCGCATCTAGCCTGGCAAGGCTATCCCTTCCCGAACTGCTTATCGAAAAGCTCCTTGTACGGATTCACCGGAGGCGCAACCGCGTCTTCGTTCTCCATGCAGGGCAGCACCTCGGCCTACCGGCCATCATAGGCCGCCTCGATGCGCCGGACAGTGTCGGGGTGCCGCGCGGCGGTTCCGGCGGGCAATGGCGAGTCAGCGCACCTCCGCCACGGGCTGCCAGGCTGGCCGGTCAGCTTGCCGACAGGTACCGGCTCATGTGATCGAGGGACTCCGCGACGGAGTTGTCGAGCATGGCGACGAAAGCGGCCATGAGTTCCGGATCGCGCCATCCGCGGGTGGTTTCCGACCGCGTGATTTCCAGGGCTTCGGCTGTCGTGAAGGCGGGTGTGTACGGCCGCGCGCTTGTCAGCGCGTTGATAATATCGCTCAACTGTAACGAAAATAGATTCTCGAAAATAAATTTGACAAGCGGTCGCAGTTCGATGTAGAGTACACGCATTCCGGATAGTCAGGACAGAAATTCTGATCAGCCGGCTCGACTCCACAAAAGGGGGGGGGTAATGTCAATGCGTGTAGCTACACTTGTTCTGCTTGCCGCAATCGCCCTGTTCGGACAATACGGGACAGGAACACTTATTGGAACCGTGACGGACCTTTCGGGCGCTGCGGTGCCCGGTGCATCCATCACGCTAACCAACGTCAAAACGAACGCAAAACGCGCTTTCGTAGCCGACGACGAGGGGAGCTACCAGTTCCCAGCGCTGCCCAGCGGTGTCTACCGCCTGACCGCCCAGGCACCCGCGTTCAAGACCAGCACGATCCCGGAGTTGATCCTCCAGGTGAACTCGCAGGTGCGCGCCGATGTCGTGCTGGAAGTCGGCGCGGTGCAGCAGGAAATCCAGGTCACGGCCGTCGCGCCGCAACTGCAAGCTGGCACCGCAATGGTTGGAACCGTCATTTCGTCGAAGACGATTCTCGAGTTGCCCCTGAACAGGAGGAGCTTCTTCGACCTGGTCGCTCTGTCGCCGGCTACAGTCAAAACGTTGACCGGAGGCGCCCACGTTAACGAAGGGAGGTCGATCGAGATCGGCGGCGGGCGGACCTCGTCGACCAACTATATGCTCGACGGCGTCGATTTTTCGGCCGTCAACGTCAACGACGCCGTAATCGCCCTGTCTCTCGATGTGGTCGAAGAATTCAAAGTGCGAATGAACTTCATGGACGCGTCCTACGGGCACGGCGCCGCCGGCATCGAAATGATCTCGAAGACCGGCTCGAACTCGCTCCACGGCGTCCTGTACGAATTCGTGAGGAACCGGGAGTTCCAGGCGGGCCAGTTTTTCCGGCCGGCCGCGGGCGCGCCCCGTTTCACTTACAATCAGTTCGGCACAGGTATCGGCGGACCCATAAGAAAAGATCGGACGAGGCTCTTGCAAAATTCTGGAGTTCGGACATCCATTCTGACAGCAGAGGGGCGTCGTTTGGCTGCTGAGCGTACTTTGTCGCGAATGCCGAGCCGTTGAATCAACATTTTGTCGCTCGAACCCGAACGTTCCCGGATT
>SXGT01733138.1_pt1 | contig 17069 bp, 10 predicted proteins | sample 3176221 | NCBI WGS metagenome assembly SXGT01 (sample SAMN11356862, study PRJNA531348) | freshwater metagenome | isolation source: freshwater sample F1-120 | place: China: Fuxian Lake, Yuxi | collected 2017-12-25 | reverse complement strand
GCGAGGACTTCCAGGCGCGCCGCGCCAACATCCGTTACCGGCCCGGCCCGGAGGAGCGCCCGCGCTTCGTACACACGCTCAACGGCTCAGGGCTCGCGATCGGCCGCACCATCGTGGCGATCCTGGAGAACTATCAGGAGGCCGATGGCAGCGTGCGGATCCCCGAGGCGCTCGTGCCGTACATGGGCGGGCTCACGCGGATCGCCAAGACCTGAGCGCCTCAGTCAGGCCCGCCGGTCAGGCCGGGGGCCTCGCGCTCACTCGCCAGGGGGGGCCGGCGTGGCCTCGACGATGTGAGAGTCCCCGTCCAGCAGCTCCTGACCGCTCTTCCAGGCGTCGCAGCTGAAGGCGCCTCCGACGCCGCCCCCACCGGGTGTCTCGAGCCCGAAGTCCGCCGAGAGATCACCAGAGACCCACGCGTTCGTGGAAGCATCCCACCACGCCATCGCGCTCACACCCACCGAGGCCGGCCCCACGCTGAAGCCGGCGCCGGCGCCCAACCCCAGGCGGACCGACGGGCTCGCGGCGTCGAAGTTGGCCTGTAATCCCACGGCCGCTATGGCGGTGACCGTGATCGTGACCGTGCCGTCCGCGGCGACGCAGTACTCGAGCGGCCCCACGCCGAGGCAGAGGCAGGCCACGGTGTCGCTGCTGCCGCCGGGTGGCGCGGGCCCGCGCTCGGGACAGTACGGGGGGATGCGCGCGACGCAGCGCTCCCACGCCGTACCGGCCTGCTCTCGCGTCTCGGTGAGGTATTGCGGCACGCGCCCGCCCAGCGTGTCGAGGAACGTGAGCACGGGGTGCTCCGCGAGGGTGGCACCGCACTCGGCGTCACAGGCCTCCACACCTCGCGCCGCCGCCCACAGGGGCGGAAACAGCGTCAGGAAGTGCTCGACCGAGCGCCGCAGCGGGGCGTCGTCACGGCGGGCCCGCGCCTCCTCCGACGCGACCAGGCCTATCGCGAGGTCGTACAGGGAGTCGCAGGCCTTCCTGGCCTCCGACCAGCAATCGGCGCAGTCGGGGTCGTTGGCGCAGAGGCAGGGCCCGCAGTCCGCCCGCGCGACCTGGTCCAGCTCCTCGAACTTGGGCTGGACCGGGCCTTTGTCGCCGCAGGCGGCGGCCGCGGAAGCGAGCCCCCCGACGCCGTAGGTGTCTGCTATCGCGTCCAGCCTGCGAATCACCGCGAGGTGCAGCCCTGCGGCGTAGGCCTCGAGCGGGTCGGGATAACCGAAGCTGGTGTCGAAGCGCAGCGGCGTGGGCTCGGGATCGAAGGCCGCCACGAGCGCCTCGTCGCAGAGGGTGCCCGAGGGCACGGACATCCGAATGCCACCCAGCTGCGGGCCGTACCAGGCACCGATGGGCTCGCCGCTGACGCCCCCTTCGGGGCACGGGAACTCGGCCGTAGCCCCGCCCACACCCTCGGTGACCTCGGCGCACTCGAGGCGCTGGAGGTCGGCCACGCCTCGGGGCTCGAAGGGGGGCGCGCTCATGGTCAAGGTCCCGTCTGTGTCTGCCGACAGCACGGTCATCCCCAGCCACTGCGCGCCCACGGCCGGAAACGCGTGGCCGTCGGCTTTGGTCTCGAGGCGCGTCCCCGGCGCGAGCTCCACGCCCTGGGAGACGGCGGCGGTGAGCGCCTTGACCCACGCGGCGGCGGGGCCCCCGAGCGAGGCCGCGTGACGCGCAGCAAGGAGGGCCGGGACGTCGTTGCCCGCGGCGTGCAGGGCGGCGGCCAGACCGATGAGGTAGTGCGGGTCCGTAGGGAACGCGTCCAGGGCGCCCCGATACGCCGCCACGGCGCCGGGCGCGTTGCCGAGCAGGAGACGGGCCGCTCCCAGGTTGGCGTGAGCCGCAGCGACGCGGCGCGTGGTGGTGAGCGTTGGGGTTGTGCTCTCGTGCGCGAGCGCGGCGCGGGCCAGCAGTTCGGCCTCGGCCGCCGTCTCCGCCGACAGCGCCAACACGCCCGCGGCCGAGACCCGCGCCGATATGTCCGCGTCTGGCGCCGTGAGGACCCAGAGCGCCGCTTCCAGCTCGAGCGCGCCAACGAAGGCCGCCGCGACCCCGGGCCCGTGCGCGTCCACCGCCGCTTGCACCTCTGGCAACGCCGCTCCGAGGGCGGCCTCGGCCCGGCCGCGCGCGGCCCCGAGCGCAACCAAGACCTCCGCCTCGGAGGGAGGCGGCGGCTCTGTCCAAGGCGGATCCGGGTACTCAGGTGCTACGGCGGGCTCGGGCGTGCCCACGTCGCTGGTTTCGGTGGGTCCCGAGGTGTCTGCGGCCTCGTTTCGCTCCGCCCCGGAGGCACACGCGAGGGCGAACACGCCGGTGATTACTAGCAAGCGCATCAGGACCTCCCCGAGCGACGCCCACGGGGGCGGCACAGAGTGGTGTCTGGCGACCTGCTCGAGCACAACGCCGAGCGTGGGGCCGCCCCCCGACACCATCGTAGCGAGGCTCTCTGTGTACCGGACGGGTCTCGGGGCAGCAAACCACTGAACATCCTTCCCGTGCTCTGGCGAAGGTGATACCCCTCGCGCGTGCCGCGACCGACCATCGAGGACATCGTCCGATACTGGCTCCTCATGATCCGCCACGAGGAGGCGCTGTCGCTCACGATCAAGGCCGCGCCTCCCTCCCCGGCCGATCGGGCCCCCAACCTCGCCGCGCCGGACCGCGGCCAGATCTACTTCAAGGTGCCGCTCTCGCTCGAGGGCACGGAGGACGCGCTGCTGCGCCGGCGACGGCTGCTCCGCCTAGACCTCAGCGCTGACCGGGTGGGCTTCTTCGACCACTGGCTCTCCGAGCGCTACCGCGAGGAGCGCTTCCGTCGGCGCCCCCAAGATCGCGACGCCAGCGCGACCGAAGCAGAAGACAGCTCCGCGCACGTCATGATGGGCTTCCCGGTGCTGTACCACGCGCGGCGAGGAGAGCTGTTCACCCTGCTGAGGTTCCCGCTGGAGCGCCTCGACGTGCTGGATGGCCTCGGCGAGCCCTTCGTGCCGCCGAAGCGCCGCGAACGGGAGGCCGGCGTGCTGCCGCCGCCGCCCGTTGCGCTCTCGCTCACGCTGCCCGAGCTCGACACCGAGACCCCGTACGCCGTCGATGAGAACGCGTTGTCGAGGCTGCTGGCCGTCCAGGAGGAGCAGGTGGGCGTGTTCGGGCGCTGGCTGCGGGACGTCCCGGCGCGGACGCCCGAGTCAGTGGTCAACGCGCTTGCGGCGTTGCTGGCAGTGCAGCCCGACACGGCGCTCGAGCCTGCGTTCTTCGACCAGGCGCCCGACCTCGGCGCAGACCCCGTGGGCCGCCTGGCCCAGGTGGTGATCGATCGGGGGGCGGAGGTCCGGGTCTTTCCGATGGGCCTCGCGTGGGATGGCGGCGCCGTCTACGCCACGCACCACCTGCAGCGCGACATCGAGGAACTCCTGCGCGAAGACGGACCCGAGCTGCCCCGCGAGGGCCCTCTGTCGCGTTACCTCCTGCGCGAGCCGCGCCCGGCGCGCCTCGGCACCCTCGTCGCCACGCACGGGCCTGCGCTCACGCCAGAGCAGCGCCTGGTCGCCGATCGGCTGCTCGCCTCTCCGCTCACCGTCGCCGAGGGCCCGCCGGGCACCGGCAAGACCGCCCTCATCCTCGCCTTGGCCGCGCACGCGGTGGTCGAGCGCATGAGCGAGCTGGACGACCTCGACGAGCTGCCGGACGGACCGCTGCTGTTCGTCACGTCCACCAACAACCGGGCGGTCGACAACGTCACCGGGCCGCTCGGGCTCGAGCTGCCTCCGGAGCGGCTGCCGGTGGCGCTGCGCGTGGGCTCGCGGATCGTGCTCAACACCACCACCCGCGACACGCTGGCGCGGACGAGCGCCTGGCTCGAGCGCGCGCAGGTGGACCGGGCCGCCGAAGAGCGCTTCGCCGCCGCCTTTTCGCCGCTCCGCGCCTTGCTTCGGCGGCTCAAGAAGGCCGGGCGCGACAAGGACGGCCGCGACCGGGCGAGGCGCGAGCTGGCGGACTTACGACGGCAGCTCGACGGGCACGGGGAGCCGCCGCCTGAGGCGCCGCCGCCGGAGTTGCTCGCGCTGGTCCAGGGGGCGGCCCGGTCGGCTCAGACCACCCTGAAGAAGCTGGCGAAGGGCGAACGGAGGCCCACCGGCGAAGGCTCGCCGCGCCCGGCAGGCAGCGCCGAGGTCTACGCGCACGCACGGCAGCGGCTTGGGGCCCTGGCCAGCGGCCTCGAAGGAGCCGTAGAGGAGCTCGCCGCGGCTCGGGGTCTCGATCTGGATCTGGAGGTCCCGGCGGAAGACACGGACCTCGTCCCGTATGTGGAGCTGCTCGGGGAGTCGCTGAGCGAGCTCGAGGAGGAGCTGGCCGACGAGCTGGGGCAGGCCGCGCGGCACCGGGATACCCTGGCCAGCCTCACGCGGCGGGAGGAGGAGCTGGCCCGAGAGCTCGAGGAGGCCTCCCCCGTCGAGGAGCTCGACTCGGTCCGCAGCGACGTCGAGCGGCTCAGTGAGGGTCTGTATCCGCTCGCGCTGGCCGCGCGCGAGTCGTGGGCGGCGCGTCACCGCGATCGGCTCGGGCAGGCCTGCCGGGCCGCGATGCGCGAGTTCGACACCCGGGGCACGCTGCGCCTGCTGGCCGAGCGCGGGGGCGTCTGGAAAGACCTGCTCCGCCTCTTCCCGGTGTGGGGCTGCACGCTCCTCTCGGTGCCCAGCGTCTTCCCAGCGCGCCCCGGATCCCTCGGTCGGGTGGTGATCGACGAAGCCGGGCAGTGTCACCCCGCGCACGCGATCACGGCGCTCCTCCGAGCAGAGAACGCGCTGATCATCGGCGACACGAACCAGCTCGAGCCGGTGATCGAGGTGGACTCACGCGAGGAGCAGCGGGTGGTCCGCCGTGCCCGCGGGCGCGTGGATCTGGAGGCGCTCGAGCCCTACCGCGCTGTCTCCAACACCCTGCTCTCGGCCCAAGCGCTCGCGGTCCAGGCGGTGTCGGACGTACCGCGGCTGCGCGACCACTTTCGCTGCCAACCGGAGATCATCGAGGTGTCGAACCGGCTCTGCGGCTATGAGCTCCGGGTCCACACGCCGCGGCGCTCCCTCGGCACCATCGCGCCCCGGCTTCGCGAGCCCGTGCTCGGGATCGACGTCGCCAGCGGCAACCAGGAGCCGTGGTACGGCAGCTGGCGCAACCCGGCGGAGGTCCGCGCCGCCGTGGGCCTCGTGGCCGAGTGCGTGCGGCTCGGGGTCGACCCCGGCCAGGTGGCCGTGCTCACGCCCTATCGCGGGCAGCTGCGGGCGCTACGCGACGCGCTCAAGGCGGAGGGGCTCCCCCTAGACGACGGCGAGAACGAGTCGGCGGCGCTTCAAGTCGACCTCTTCGCCGGCACCCGAGGGGCCCTCACCACGGGGACCGTACACCGCTTCCAAGGCGGCGAGCGCGACGTGGTCGTGTTCTCCTCGGTGGTCACCGAGCCGCGCTCGCTCCCGTTCCTGAACCAGCGCCACAACCTCGTGAACGTGGCCGTGTCGCGCGCCCGGCTGCACTTCGTGGTGATCGGCTCCGCCAACGTCCTGCGCCTCGGCGGCGTCACGCGGGAGCTGGTCAACGCCGTGGGCGGCTGGCTCCGCTGACTCGGCCGCGGGAGAGCTCCTCCCTTAGTAGAGCTTGCTCCGCTCCTCGTAGAGGCGCTGCAGCCGCTCGTAGAGTGGGGCCGTCTTCTTGCGCCGGGTGGCCTGGGCGGCGATCTGGCGCAAGACGAGGCGGGTGGCGTCCTTGACGAAGGCCGCGGGTGACTCCGACGCGAGCCGCTGGCCTCCGCGAATCACCAGCCGGTCCGACCTCGTGTTGGCGACCGGGGCGTCAGGCGAGGCCTCAGGGTTCGCCTCTGCGCTCCCCGTTGTCGACGAGCGGTCGACCGTGAACCAGGTGGTGCCCAGGACACGCGCCAGCGCGGTCAGGTCCTTCTCGTCGTTGGCGCGGTCAGCTGCTCGGATCGCCGCGAGCTTCGCTTGCACGGCGTCGATCTTCGCTTGATTCGCCGCGAGCGCTTTGGAGGCCGGGGGTTCGTCGGGCTCGGCGTAGGCCACGGCTGCCGACTCGAAGACCTCCTCACGGAGGGCCCACGCGGCGTCGAACGCCAGGATCGCGACGTGCTCCCCGGCGAGCAGCTCGCGGGTGGGATCGAGACGGTGCGGTTGCGGCGTCAGGAACCGCTCCACGGCTGCAACGGTCTCGGAGACGATGAGGACGCCGCGCTCCAGGGCGAAGTGCATCGGCACCGAGCCGCGCGGACGCACCCGCCACGCCGCTCCCGGGTCTTTGTCGAAGCCCATCTCGGCGAGCACCTTCTCGAGGAAGGTGGCCGCAAGGGACTCGACCACTCCGATGGTGACCGCGCCCCCTTCGGTGAACGGAAAGTCTTCGCGTCGCTCGGCCTCGGTGAGCTTCCCCGCGACGGCGAAGCCGAGCTCGCCGGTGAAGATGGGGACCAGGTCCTTGTCCCAGTCGTAACCCGTCTCTTCGCGCAGCGCGGCCTTCGCTTTCTCGAGCTCGTCGCTAGCGCGCATGCCCTCGGCGAGCGCCGTCACCGCCGCGTTGAAACGCACGGGGTCCACGCGAACCCCACACACGAAGTGCAGCGGTTTGTGTGCCGCTGACAACACGCTGAAGCCTCCAGGCTGGGACACGAGCGCGTCGACCCAAGGGTTCGGCTCGTGGAAAGTGGCGTGCACCTCCACCTCGAGGCCCCGCGTCAGGTCGAGACCGAAGCGGAGATCGCCAAGTCCGCTGGCGATGAGCTTCGCGGGACTCCGTTCGGGCCCCGTGCCCGAGAACGCATCTAGCGCTGCCGCCAGCGCCGAGAGCCTGACGAGGCCGCCGCCATGCGGTCCCGTTCCCGAGAGCGCGGGATCCAGCGCCTCGGACTCGGGCAGCTGCGCGAGGCGCGCCACGAATCCCGCGAGGGACTCTGGGCTGTTCCCCATCACCAGCGTGGCCCACCTGCCCCGAAGCAACACCGCCATCTGGTCGTCGGAGCTCAGCTGTAACACGGTGTGGTCGCCCACCGCCTTAGCCATTACCTGGGTCTTCGCCCTCACCGCCAACTGACCGAGCGCGCGCTCGAGCGCCGCGGCGTCGGAGACGGCCACGGTCAGCGCGGCCACGGGATAGCCCTCGCTGACCGACACGCTCAACGCCAAGGGCCTCTGCGGGTCCAGCCCGTGCGCCCGCCAGTTCGCCGGCACCGCCGCGCCCAAGAGGACCTCCTCTTCGAGACGCACCGACTCCTTCCCCATGGCCTTCCGAATGGCGGCCACGGCGGCGGGCGCTCCGACACTGTCGAGGAGGCCAGCAGGGCTCGATAACGAGACCACAGCCATCGTGTCGTTCGGGAGAACGGCGAGGGGCGAGGCGGGGGCGCCCGTGAGGGCCGAGAGCACGAGGAAGGCGATCATGGCGGGAGGTTAGCCCAAACTGGCTCTGGTGTCGGCCTTCCGGGCTCGCACGGCGCGCCGCCAGAAATCCGCCGGTGCGGGGGGATGAGCGTGGTGCCCCTGTCGGGACGCTCGCAGTGCGCCCGCAGGTTGGATAGGGTCGCGACTATGCGCCGCGCCCTCCTCCTCCTCACCGCTTGTGCAGCCCCCGACGCGCCGACCGAGCGCTTCGCGCGACTCCACGCCCCGCTCGGGCCCACGGTGGAGTCGAAGGTGGCCTCCAGCTGCTCCACCACGTCGGTGTGGGGCCTCTCCGAGCAGGTGGTCGCGATGATGAACTGCCTGAATCCCGGCTCGATGGCCGAGGTGACGCCGTCAGCCAACGTCGAGTTCGGCGCCGCGGTGTTCCCGTTCATGCAGGCAGCCGCGCGCGACGCGTTCGAGGACGCCACCGCCGCGGACGGCCAGAGCCTGTACATCACCAGCATGTTCCGCACCGTGGTGCAGCAGTACCTCCTGTACCGCTGGTACCAGGGCGGGCTCTGCGGCATTGGGCTGGCCGCCCCGCCGGGGTCCTCCAACCACGAGAGCGGGCTCGCCTTCGATACCTCGGACGCCTACGACTGGATCGACACGATGGCGGCGTACGACTTCGACTGGCTCGGGTCGTCGGATCCGGTGCACTTCGACTACGTGGGGCCGGGCGCCAAAGACCTGCAGGGCGAGGACGTCCGCGCATTCCAGGCGCTCTGGAACCTCCACAACCCAGGCGACCTCATCGACGAAGACGGCATCTACGGCCCCCAGACGGGCGCTCGAATCAAGGCCGCGCCGGCCGATGGCTTCCCGGGCGGCGTCACCTGCCCAGGCGTGGTGGATCCGCCCGTGGAAGACACGTGGACTCCGCCCCCGGCCGAGGACACGTGGTCACCACCGCCCGAGAAGGACGCTGGGTCGCCGCCTCCCGAGAAAGACACCGGAGGGACGCCTGCCGTCGCGGACAGTTGGGAACCGCCCGCCGAAGACACCGCGGTGACCCCGCCGCCCGAGGACGTGTTGGAGCCCGCTGGTGACACGGGCGGCGCCCCACTCCCCGTGGAGCCCACGGCGGCGCCCGACGTCGCGTCCGGACCGGGCGACGCGAGCTCTTCCCCACTTGAAGGCGCGGGGCGAAGCGACGTCGCTGCAGACCCGCAATCGGACGCCGCCAGCCCCGCCACCGGCACCGTGCTCCCCGGGGGCGGTTGCGCCACGGGGCAGCGGTCGGACGCGCCACTGTGGCTCCTCCTGGGCCTCGCGGCTTGGAGCCGCCGTAGGTTTCGGTAGAGTCGTCGGATGCGCCCTCGCCTGCTCGTCTTGTTCTTCGTCGCGTGCACCGCCGAGACCACCTCGCCCGTCGCCGACACCGCCGCTCCCGACACGAGCGCACCCATGGCGGACGACGTGACCGAGACCCCCGGTGACGATGTTCCGGCGGTGACCGACGCACCGGGCTCGGACGACGCCCCGGCGCCACCTGTCCCATCGCTCGAGAACAACTTCCTGACCGAGGAGACCGAGGGGCGCCCTGAGTGCGAGAACCTCCTCCCGGACGACTGCCTACTCCCCTTCCCGTCCGACTTCTTTCGGCGCGAGAAGGACGGGCAGCGCCGCCTCGACTTCACCGGTGGCGTCCTGCCGGTGAGCACGGCGGGCGTGCCCCTGAGCCCCGAGCCCCTCTCGTCGTTCGACGGCTTCGGGCTCTCGAGCCCCATCCTGGTGCGGCTGCCCGGCGCCACGTTGGCGGGGACAGCCCCGGTCTTCGACGCGCAGGCTTCCTTGGCCGAGGACTCGAAGACCGTGATCCTGGACGCCGCCACCGGCGAGCGCGTGCCGCACTGGGTGGAGCCGGATCACCTCGCGCGCCTGCCGGACGGTGAGCTGCTCATGATCCTACGCCCGGCACGCGCCTTGGACTTCGCGCGCACGTACGTCGTGGGGATTCGGGGCCTGGTCAACGCCGCCGGAGAGACCCTCCCGCCCCCAAAGGGCTTCGCGGCCCTGGCCAACCAGAGCGCGAGCACCTACCGCGGGCTGCAGGCGCGGCGGGCCGGCTTCGAGCAGCGCGTCTTCCCACCCCTGGTCAGCGCGGGCTTCAAGCGGCACGAGCTGCAGCTGGCGTTCGAGTTCACCACGGCCTCCGAGTCCAACAGCGCCGACCTCCTCTACGCTGTTCGGGACGCGGTGCTCGGCGCGCTCCCAGAGGACGGCCCCGAATACGTGATCGACTCCGTAGAGAAGGATCCCAGCGAGAAGATCGGGGTCATGGTCAAGGCCACGGCGAAGGTCCCCTCGGTGCTCGGGCCGCCCGACGGCACCGGGCTTCGGCTGCTGCGGCTAGACGCGCAGGGCAAGCCGGTGGCGGAGGGCTTCGAGTCAGTGCAGTTCACCCTGCAGATCCCGAACTCGGTGCTCCAGAACCCGGGCAGCGCCTCGGTGCTGCAGTACGGCCACGGCTTCCTCGGCGAAAAGACGGAGGCCGAGAGCGGCTGGATTCGGGAGTTCGCGGACCGCAAGGGCTTCGTGATCCTGGCAGCCGACATGCAGGGTATGTCGGGCGAGGAGGTGGCGATCTGGGGGGCCAACGTGCTCACGGACGCCGGCAAGTTCCCGACGTTCGCAGACAAAGTGATGCAGGGCGTGATGAACCACCTGGCGCTCGTGAAGCTCCTGAAGGGCCGGTTCCTCGAGGAGGCCAACCCCGACGTGGCGCCCGGCGGCAAGCCCGTCTACGACCCCACGCGGGTCCGCTACTACGGCAACAGCCAGGGCGGGACGCTGGGCACGTTGATCATGGCGAGCAGCCCGGACATCGAGCGCGGCGTGCTCGGGGTGCCCGGCTGCGCCTTCCCCTTCCTGCTCCAGCGGTCCATCGACTTCACCATGTGGGAGGGCCTGCTGCGCAACGCCTACGACGAGCCGCTGGGGATGTCCGTGGTGCTGGGGCTGCTCGGCACGGGCTTTAACCGCGTGGAGGGGCTGGTCCACGCGACCTGGCTGCGAGAAGGGCGCCCCGGCAGCATCCCGCACGAGGTGCTGCTCCACGTGGCCAAGGAGGACGCGCAGGTCCACAACGAGGTGAGCTACCTCCTGGGCAGGCGCCTCGGCGCGCCGCTCATGACGCCGGCGGTGCGACCCGTGTTCGGGCTCGCCGAGGTGCCGTACCCCCACACCGGTTCGGCGGTGGTCGAGGTGGACTTCAAGAAGCCAGACAACCCGCACCCCGAGCTGCCGCCGCCCGCCGAGCACGACACCCACAGGGACCTACGGGACTCTGAGGTGGGACAAGACCTGCTGTGGGACTTCCTGGAGACGGGCGAGGTGCGTTCGGTGTGTGACGGCGCCTGCGACCCGGATTAGGCGATGCGCCTGCTTGGCCGCCTGACCCCGCGGACGGCGGGGCTGCTGGCCCTCGTGACTGTGGCCGCGATGGGAGTCGTGGTCTGGCAGGCCGGCTGGCTCAGCGCCCCCGAGACCTCGATCCCGGAAGCCACCGTGGTGAAGGCGCGCGGGCCTATCGCAATCGACAGCCGCCTCGAGGAGCCCGACTGGGCGCGCGCCGAGCGCCTGCGCGACTTCGTGATCTCCACCAGCGGGAGACGGGCGCCCCTGGACGTGGACGCCCGAATGCTCTGGGACGAACAGGCCCTCTACGTGATGTTCGACGTGGAGGACTACGACATCGTGTCCACGTTCACCCAGCGCGACGACGCGCTCTACACCGAGGACGTCGTTGAGCTGTTCCTCGACCCGAACGGCGACGGGAAGGACTACGTCGAGCTCGAGGTGAGCCCCAACGGCGTCCTGTTCGACGCGTTGTTCCCCTCGTACCGCAAGGCGCTCGAGCGCTCGAAGCGCTGGAACCTCCCCGGGCTTCGGGCCGCCGTGGCCACGCACGACGAGGGCTACCGGGTGGAGCTGCGCGTGCCGTTCGATGGGCTTCCGGGTGGAGCTCCGAACGCCGGAGACACGTGGCGGGCGCACCTCTATCGAATCGACCAACACGGAGAGGGCGAGGGACACTTCACGGCCTGGAGCGCTCCGCTCGCGCCCGACTTTCACGTGTTGGCGCGTATGGGCACGCTGCGCTTCGTCGACTGAGCCCAGCGCGCATCCCCGCGCCCAGAACTCAGTCGGGGAGCCGCACGATCATGCCGATGCGGAAGCACTCCGCCAGGGCCATCCCAGCGTCCGCGCCGGTGGTCCCGAAGCCGACAAGCGCGTCGCGAAACTCCGCGCCCGTGAAGGCACCGCGCTGTTCTCGGAGACACAGACCCGCAACAGCGAGCACCCCTGTGAGCGTGTGGACTCGGCCGCTGGCCGCGCGGAAGCGCAGAGCCTCTTGCCGCACATCGTTTGGAGTGCACCGGGTGACCAGCTCGAAGGTGCCCTCGGTGCTCACCCGAAAGCGAGACTGAGCGACGCTCTCGGCGGTCAAGGGAGCGCGGGGGCCGTTGCCCGGGTGGACCAGGAGCAGCTCGAAGACCCGAGGGGCCTTCACCGCGGCCACCACGGCGTCCGAGTCGACCGTCTGCGGCAGGTTGGGTAGCGGCGGGGTGGTCCAGTAGTCAGGATCGCACCACCTCAGCACCTCGAGGCCGGCCTCACGGACCAACTGGCGCAGACCTTCGAGGTCGTACGACACCTCTTGGACGTGGAGGTAGCGGTCCACGAACTCCACGTCGTCCACCCTCGCCGCCTCCGCGAAGGCCTCGTGCGTAGCGGCGAGCGCGGTGACCACCGGGCGCGCCTGAGCGAGGCGCTCGGCTACCGGCTCGCCTCGCGGCGCGATGGCGTCGATCACCTGGGTCACCTTCGCGTAGCGTTCCCGACCGGCACGCGCATACACCATGAGCACCAGCACGCCGTGGGGCGCGAGCACGCCGCCGAGGCGTCGCAGCCCGGCAGCCGGGTCCGCCATGTGGTGAACCACCCCGGAGCTGTGGATCACGTCGAAGCCGCCCGGCGGAACCTCGAGCCCCTCCAGCGTCGTGAGGTCCACTGCGGCGAGCCTGACGTTCGCGAGCTCCATGCGCTTCACGGACGCCTGTGCGTCTGCTAGCGACGCCCGACTGAGGTCGACGCCGGTGAACCGCACGTCGGGCTGAATCGCCGCGGCGCCCACGAGCCCGAGGCCACGACCACAACCCGCGTCCAGCACCTCGAGGGGGCGCCGTGGGGCGCTGAGGGCTACCTCTCCCAGCAGCGCCTCTGCGTCACAGCTGAGACGAAGCTCCGGAGCGCCCGCGGGATAGGGGAAACGCTCGTAGAGCGCGCGTACTTCGGCGGTGGTGGTGTCCATGCCGCTCGGCATCGGCCCGAAGTCTTCAGGGGTGAAGTCCTGGCTCCGTCCGCACGTGTCCGCGCGGAGGGACTCTGCCCAGGGCGAGTGCCGCGGCGCCGGGCGAGTAGGTTGTGACGCCTCGAGCTCCGGGCCCGGCGTGGAGGGCGCGTGAAGCGAGAGGTGTCAGCCTCGAAGCGTGGCGCCGAGAGCCTCTTGCAGGTGGGCGACGATAGCGGCCGTGTGGGCGCTGACCTCCTCCGTGGTGAGCGAGCGATCGTCGGCGCGAAAGACCAGGTGGTAGGCGTCGGAACGCCGCTCGTCATCGAGGACGAACGAGCTGAGCCAGGTGACCTCGCGCACCAGCGCGGCGCCCGCCCGGGCCCCTTCGCGGATTGCGGCCGCGACCGAGGCGGTGGGGATGACGCGCGACACCTCGAACGCGAGGTCGTAGGGCACCGCCGGGAACCGCGGCAGCGGGGCGTGCCGTACAGGGGCCTCGCCGTGCGCTAGGAGGACGTCGAGATCGAGCTCTGCCACCGCTGCGGGGCGCCGCAGCTCGAGAGCACGAGCGGCGCGCGGGTGCAGGAGCGAGGCCACGCCGGCGAGGGCGCTGCCCACGTAGAGCTCCGCGCCCCGCGTCGGGTGGAGCCACGGGCGAGCGGGGTCCTCGGCCGCAAGTGGCACCCAGCGCGCCGGAGGGGCGTGGAGAGCGGCCAAGAGGCCCTCGAGCACGCCGCGCAGCGTGCGCCACGACGCCGTGGCGTCCTCGGCCGGCTCGGAGATCAGCACGCCGACGCGCCGAGGCTGGCGCGGCAGCTGACCCGCCTCGGGGTGGAACACGCGCCCCACTTCGTAGAGCCGGATGGTGTCGGTCTGACGCGCGTTCTTCTCGGCCTGGTGGAGGAGGTTCGGGACGAGGTCCCGCCGCAGCCCGTCGAGGTCCGCGGAGATCGGGTGCTGCATCAGCACGCGCCCAGCCGTGGGGGCCCCGAGGCGCTCGAGCATCGGGCGCCAGTCGAACGCGTAGCTCAGCGTCTCGGACATGCCTGAGCCCAGGGTGAGGAAGCGCCTGACGCGCCGCTCCTGCAGCTTGTCCTTGGGGAGCTCCGGGGCGGACACCGCGACCAGCGGCGCGACCGGCGGGATCTCGGCGTAGCCGATAATCCGGCCGACCTCCTCGATCAGGTCCTCGGGGAGCCTCAGGTCTCGTGTGGCGCGCCAGGACGGCACCTCCACCTCGAGGTGCCCAGACCCAAGGCCGGCGATGGTGCACCCGAGGCGGCTGAGGGTGTCCGTGATCGTCTCGAGGGCCACGGCCAGGCCCAGCCTCTTGGACACGACCGCCGGTTCCAGGGGCACCACGTGGCGAGGCGGTGGCGCGGGGAAGTGGTCGACGAGACGGGTGGCGGCGTGGGCGCCAGGAACGGTGGCCTGCAGCAAGTGCGCGAACAGGCGGGCGGCGTCCTCGGCGAGGTGCGGGTCGAGCGCCTTCTCGAACCGCGCCGACGCGTCGGTCCGGAGCCCCAGGCGAGACGCGGTCTTGCGCACGGAGTCCGCGCTGAAGGTGGCAGCTTCGAGGAGCACCTCCTCGGTGTGGGGCGCGATCTCGGAGTTCTCGCCGCCCATGACGCCGGCCACGGCGAGCGGACGCTCGGGATCCGCGATCACCAGCATGTCGGAGGCCAGGCGGCGCTCGACGCCGTCCAGCGTCTTCATCGCCTCGTCCCGGGCCCGGCGGACCACGATGTGGCGCCCCCTGACCTCACGGGCATCGAACGCGTGGATCGGGTTTCCGAGGTCCAGCATCACGAAGTTGGTGAGGTCGACCACGTTCGAGCGCGGGCGCTGGCCCACAGCCTCGAGCAGGGTCTCGAGCCACAGCGGGGAGCGCTCGACGCGCACGCCGCCGAAGACCGCGCACAGGTACCGAGGGCACAGCTCCGCGTCCTCCACGGTGACCTTGGGACCCTCGGCGGTGGGGAAGGCCCCCCTGGTCCCATCGGCAGACTGGTGTGCCAGGGCCTTCAGCGGCCTGCGCACGAGGCAGCCCACCTCACGGGCGACACCGCGGTGTCCCCAGAGGTCGGGTCGGTGCGTGATCGCCTTGTTGTCCACCTCGAAGATGGTGTCGCGGAGGTCGGGGACCACGCTGTAGAGCGGCCCGGGGGACACCCCGTCGAGGATCCAGATTCCGTCATTGTCGTCCGCGGCGCGGGCGCCGTGTTCGTCCCCGCCAGCCGCGGGACCCGAGCCGAGCAGCCCCAGCTCGCCCTTGCTGGCGAGCATGCCGTCGCTCTCGATGCCGCGGACCACCGCGAGCTCGATGCGCTTGCCGTCGGGCAACGTGGTCCCCGGCGGCACCCAGACCGCGAACCTACCGAGCGCGGACGGGGCGTTCGGCGCCCCGCAGACGAGCTCGTGGTGGGCCTCGCCGTCGAAGATCCGCACCTTCGAGAGCTTGTCCGTGTGCCGCTCGACGGCCTCTACGCGCACGACGCGCACCCGCTCGAGCCCGTGGCCTCGCGGGTGAATCCCATCGAGCTCCGCGACCTTGAGCGTGAAGAGCCGGCCCACCTCGCGCGGGTCGAGGCCCGCCGTGTCGACGTGTCGGCTCAGCCAGTTCCAGGAGATCTTCATGGGGGTCCCGTCAGACGAACTGTTGGAGGAAACGAAGGTCGCCGCCCATGACGTGGCGGATGTCGTCGATGCCGTAGCGCATCATGACCAGGCGCGAGAGCCCGATCCCGAACGCCCAGGCCTGCCACTCCTCGGGGTTGAGCCCCGCGTGCCGAAGCACGTTCGGGTGGACGAGGCCGCAGCCCAGCGTCTCGACCCAGCCGGAGTGCTTGCAGACGCGGCAACCGCCGCCTCCGCAGATCAGGCACTGCATGTCGCACTCGAAGCCCGGCTCCACGAAGGGGAAGTAGCCGGGCCGAAGGCGGATCGTGACCTCGCGCTCCATGACCTGCGACAACATGATGCGCAGGGTGGAGATGAGGTTGGCCACCGACACCTCCCGATCCACCATCAGCCCCTCGAGCTGATGGAACGTGTGCTCGTGCGAGGCGTCGATGGCCTCGTTGCGAAACACCTTGCCGGGGAAGACGGCTCGGAAGGGCGGCGCGATCGAGCGCATGGCGCGGATCTGGCCCGGGGACGTGTGGGTGCGCATCACGAGGCCGTCCGTGGTCCAGAACGTGTCCTGCATGTCGCGCGCGGGGTGGTTCTTCGGGATGTTGAGCGCCTCGAAGTTGTGGAAGTCGTCCTCCACCTCGTAGAAGTCCAGCACCCGGAAGCCCATCGCCACGAAGATGTCTTCGAGGCGCTCCTGGACGAGCGACACGGGGTGGTAGGAGCCCGTGCTCGGAGAACGCCCCGGGAGCGTCACGTCGAAGCGGCGGTCGGCCAGCTCGGCGGCGATCGCGCCCTCGACCAGCGCGGAGCGCCGGGCTTCGAGGGCCTGCGTCACGGCCGCCTTCGCGCCGTTGATCGCCTTGCCCAGGGGTCCGCGCTCGGCCGGCGGCGCCGTAGCGATCATCTTGGTGAGCTCGGTGATCGCGCCCTTCTTGCCGAGGAGCGCCACCTCCAGCTCGCGGAGCGCGGCCTCGCTGGTGGCGGCAGCAAGCTGCGCCAGCGCGTCTGCCTGAACGATCTCGACGCTCATTCGGTGACCTCTGCCAGCACCTGGCCCTCCTGCACGGAGTCGCCCTCCTTGATGTGGAGCGCGGTCACGGTGCCCTCGACCGGCGTCTCCACCGGGATCTCCATCTTCATCGACTCGAGGATGATGAGCACGTCCTCCTCGGACACGCTGTCGCCGACGGCGACCTCGATCTTCCAGACGGTGCCGGTGAGCGGTGCCTTGATCTTCTCTGCCATTGTCACTTTCCCCAGTGTTCGTCGACGAAGCGGGTGCTGAGCTCGCCCGCGCGGAAGGCCGGGTGCCGAACCAGCCATCGATGGAAGTCGAGGTTGCTCGTGACGCCCTCGAGCCGTGTCTCGTCCAGGGCGGCCTCGAGGCGCGCGATCGCGTCGCCGCGTGTGGGTCCCCAGGCGATGATCTTCGCCAGGAGCGAGTCGTAGAACGGGGCGACCGTGCTACCGAGCTCAACGCCCGAGTCGACCCGAACTCCGAACGGCCACGCGAGCGCGGTGAGCTGGCCGGGCTGCGGCAGGAAGCCCTTCGAGGGATCCTCCGCGCACACCCGCACCTCGATGGCGTGCCCGCTGATGCGGGGCGCCAAGGCTGCGGCGTCGAGACGCTCGCCGCGTGCCACGCGCAGCTGCCACCCGGGTAGATCGAGCCCCGTGATCGCCTC
>SXGT01787185.1_pt1 | contig 17070 bp, 15 predicted proteins | sample 3176221 | NCBI WGS metagenome assembly SXGT01 (sample SAMN11356862, study PRJNA531348) | freshwater metagenome | isolation source: freshwater sample F1-120 | place: China: Fuxian Lake, Yuxi | collected 2017-12-25 | reverse complement strand
GCATTCGAAGTTTTACGCAAGAACTTAATGGTGTTATTGGATAAAAAGCCATCCGGCGATGATATTCGCATTTGGATGCCGGGTTGTGCAACGGGGGAAGCTGTTGGAGCCTATCGCGGTCTGCTCGATCAGTATTGCGTCACGTGCCACAACGAGGCGCTCGTGAGCGGCACCGGCACCGCGAGCACTCCGATGGTGGCGCAGTTGCGAGCCGTGGGTCTGAGTCTCGATACGCTCGACCTGGCTGATATCGATGGCGCAGCCGCGCACTGGGAGCAGGTGGTGCGCAAGCTGCGCGCCGGACTGATGCCACCGGCCGGTCGCCCACGGCCTGACGACGCCACGTTGGACGGCTTCCGGTCCTGGTTGGAGGCTCGGCTCGACCGCAACTGGGCGGCGGCGCCGGACCCCGGACGCACCGCCACCTTGCATCGGCTGAATCGGACCGAGTATCGCAACGCCATCCGCGATCTACTGGCGGTGGAGGTCGATGTCGACAACTTGCTGCCGGCCGATGACGCCAGTTTCGGGTTCGACAACATCGGCGGTGTCTTGCGGATGTCGCAATCGCTGCTCGAGCGTCACCTCGCCGCGAGCCGGTCCATCAGTCGACTCGCGGTGGGCAGCCCGCCCCCGTCTGTCGCCTCTGACACCTTCCGCGCGGCCCAGGACGAGCAGCAACATCAGCGCCGAGAGCGCCTGCCATTCGGTACCCGCGGTGGCTTGGTGGTCGACTACCTGTTTCCCCTCGATGCGGACTACGACCTGCGCATCCAGTTGAGCGGAAACCGGGGGCTTCTCGAAGAGCATCGGCTGGAGGTGACGCTGGACGGCGAGCCGGTGGAACAATATACGCTCGGGCCCGCGCCCGCAGATGGCGGGGAGAGCCCGTATCTGACAGGCGGAACGCTCGACTTGCGCGTACCCGTGGGGGCGGGGCGACACGAACTCGCCGTGGCGTTCTCACGCAGCCCGCCGGTGTTGATCGAACAGGTACGAGAACGCTTTCAGAACCCCCGGACGTCTGGAAATACGGGCGGCCCAGGCGGCAGCCTGCCGTTCGTCAGCAGCGTCACCATCACCGGGCCGCACGAGGCGAGAGGCCCGGGCCAGACCCCAAGTCGTGAACGCGTGTTCTCGTGTCGCCCGACCACCGTGGCCGACGAACCGGACTGCGCCCGTACCATCCTGTCGGCGCTGGCGCGTCGAGCGTATCGCGGGCCCGTGTCGGACACGGACCTCGACGTCCTGCTGCAGTTTTACGAGAGGGGACGCCAGGATGGCGGCAGCTTCGAGGCGGGGATCGAACTGGGCCTACGTCGGTTGCTGGTGAGCCCCGAGTTTCTGGTCCGCATCGAGGCTGACCCCGCCAACGCCGTTCCGGGCGCGCCGTATCGGGTCACGGATCATGAACTCGCGTCCCGGCTGTCGTTTTTCCTCTGGAGCAGCATCCCCGACGACGAGTTGCTGCAACTGGCCGAGCGTGGCACGCTGAGCTCCCCGGCGGTGCTTGAGCAGCAGGTGCGACGCATGGTTGCGGACCCCCGCTCGGAGGCGGTCACTCGAAACTTTGCCGGCCAGTGGTTACAACTGCGGAACCTCGAGCAGGCTGTTCGACCGGGTGACCCCTACGCGCTGGAGTTCGACGAAACGTTGCGTCGGGCGATGCTCCGTGAAACCGAGTTGTTCTTCGACAGTGTCGTGCGTGAGGACCGCAGCGTGTTCGACCTTTTGACGGCCGACTACACGTTCCTGAACGAGCGCCTGGCCGACCACTACGACATGCCCAACATACAGGGCGGCCATTTTCGTCGCGTGCTCCTGCCAGCCGATAGCCCGCGCGGCGGACTGCTCGGCCACGGCAGTATCCTGACGCTGACCTCGCATGCGATTCGCACCTCGCCGGTGCTCCGTGGTAAGTGGATCTTGAACAACATCCTGGGTACACCGCCTCCGGATCCACCACCGAACATCCCTGCACTCAACGACAAGAAGACCCAGGCCAAAGTGGCGACCATGCGCGAGCGCATGTCGGCGCATCGTGCCAACCCCGCCTGCGCCGCGTGCCACTCCATGATTGACCCCGCCGGCTTCGCCTTGGAGGGGTTCGACGCCATCGGACGCGCACGCGAGGTGGACGAGTCGTTCAACACGCTGGATACCTCGGGGCGGCTCCCCGACGGGACGGCATTCGACGGTGTGGCCGAGTTGCGAGCCGCGTTGGTGGCCCGCCCGGACCGCTTCGCCACCACCGTGACCGAGAAGTTGCTCACCTACGCGCTCGGCCGCGGCCTGGACTACTACGACATGCCGGCCGTCCGCACCATCGTGCGCGATGCGGCCGCGCACGACTACGGCATGCATGTCATCATTGTGGGCATTGTGAACAGCTATCCGTTCTTGCACAGGAGAAGCGAGTCATGATCGTGACCAAGAAGGCGCTACCGCGCCGCACCGTGCTCCGGGGCATCGGCGCCACCGTGGCGTTGCCGTTCCTCGACGCGATGGCGCCCGCGCTGACGGCGACGTCGCGCACGGCGGCGAATCCCATCCCGCGGTTGGGGTTCATCTACGCGCCCAATGGCATGTTCCTGCCGAATTTTCATCCGACCGGCAGTGGCGGCCGACACTTCGAGATGTCGCCGATTCTCAAACCGCTGGAGCCGTATCGCGACCACATGGTGGTGATCAGCGGTCTCAGCAATCGCGGCCTGGTGAGCACCAACGAAGGCGGGGGCGTGCATACCCGCGCCCACGGCGGATGGCTGAGCGGCGTGTTGCCCAAGCGCACCGAAGGGGCGGACATCGAAGCGGGGAAGACCATCGACCAGTATGCCGCCGACACGCTGGGCACCGACACCTCACTGCGGTCGCTGGAGCTCACGACGGAGTCCAACTTCACGGTCGGCAACTGCGAGAACGGCTACAGCTGCACGTATCAGAACTCGACCTCGTGGCGCACGGCGACCACGCCGCTCCCCCACGAGCGTGACCCGCGCGTCGTGTTCCAGCGTCTCTTTGGGGATGGCGGCAGCGTTGAGGCCCGTCTGGCACAAATGCAGACCGACCGCAGCCTTCTCGACTCGGTCACCGAGAGCATTGACCGCCTGGAGCGTCGGTTAGGGCTGCGGGACCGGTCGTCCGTCGAGGAATACCTCGACGCCGTGCGGGAGATCGAGCGTCGGATTCAGCGGGCAGAGCAGGGCAACGCTGCCACTCCGTTGCCCGAGGTGGCACAACCGGGCGGCGTGCCTGACGCGTATGACGAGCATGTGTTGCTGCTGTTCGACATGCTGGTACTGGCGTATCAGGCCGATGTGACCCGCGTCAGCTGTATGCAGATGGCCCGCGAGCTGAGCGGTCGCACGTATCCGAACATCGGGGTGCCGGAAGCCCACCACAACGTGTCGCACCATCAGCTCGACCCGCACAACATCGAGCAGTACACAAAGATCAACACGCACCAGATGTCGCTGTTCGCCAAGATGGTCGAGAAGATGCACAACACACCGGATGGCGACGGCACGTTGCTCGACCACACGATTCTTCTCTACGGCACCGGGATGGGCGACGGCGACCACCACACGCCATACAACCTTCCGGTCACGCTGGTTGGTGGAGGCAACGGACAACTCGCCGGTGGACGCCACCTGGTGTACGAGCTCGATACCCCGTTCATGAATCTGGGTCTGAGCTTGCTCGACAAAGTGGGGGCGCAGGTCGACCGCGTGGCCGACAGCACCGGGCGGTTGGCGGACCTCTGATGGTAGCGGTGCCGCGCCGCTCAGACCCGCGAGCGTGGCGCAGGCCGTCAGGCCTGCGATCTGTGTGTAGCACGGCCCTGCCGGGCCGCGGGGAGATCGGAATGAGACCACTGCACATCGCGCCGCTCGTCCTCCTGGCCCTGGCTCTGGCCACCGTGGCCCCGTCGTCGACCTCGGCGGCGACCGCGGCACCAGCCGACGCTCCCCTGATTGACGCCGTGCGCAGCGGTGACGTCGCCGCCGTGCGCGCGTTGCTTGCGCAGGCATCGGACGTCGACGCGCGCTTGGGTGACGGTTCGACCGCCTTGCAGTGGGCCGTCCATGAGCAGCGGCCGGAGATGGTCGGCTTGCTGCTGGACGCGGGGGCCGACGTCACCGCCGCCAACCGGCACGGCGTCAGTCCGGTGTGGCTCGCGGCGGAGAATGGCGATGCGGCGATGCTGGAGCGACTGCTCGCCGCCGGTGCCGACCCCAACGGGACGATGCCGGGCGGCGAGACCGTCTTGATGACCGCCGCCCGCGCGGGCGAGCCGGCAGCGGTCCGCGTACTGCTGGCCCACGGCGCGGACCCTAACGCCCGTGAGGAGCTACGCGGCCAGACCGCGCTGATGTGGGCGGCGGCGAAGAACCACGCGGACGTTGTCCACGCCTTGGCGGAGCAAGGGGCCGAGGTCAATGCACGGACGCACAACCCAGCGCCAGGCATGGACCGAACTTTCGAGAGTGTCCCGGCCACCGGGTTCACGCCGTTCCTGTTCGCGGTGCGCGGGGGGCACCTGGAAACCGCGCAGGTGCTCCTGGACGCCGGCGCGGACGTGAACGACACCGTGTCGGACGGTCAGAGCGCGCTGGTGATTGCGGCGGCCAACGCCAACTGGCAGATGGCGGCATATCTGCTCGACCGTGGCGCGGACCCGAATCACGCCGGGGCCGGGTGGAACGCGTTGCACCAGACGCTGCGGACCCGCCGCATGAACATCGGATTCGGCACCCCGGGACCGTTCGCCTCGGGCACGCTTGACAGCATCGACCTGCTCCGGAAACTGTTGGCGAGCGGGGTCGATGTCAATGCGCGGATGACCCGCAACGGCATGCGTGACGGCCAACGGAACCGATTCAATCGGTTGGGCGCCACCGCGGTCATGCTCGCGTCGAAAGTCACCGACGTCGAGGCGCTGCGTGTGCTGCTCGAAGCGGGCGCCGACCCGGTCATGCCGAGCGCCGATGGCACCACACCGTTGATGGTGGCGGCGGGCCTGGCGCTCTGGAATCCAGGTGAAGACGGCGGGTCCCTTCCGGGTCAGGAGGACGAGGTGCTCGAGGCCGTCCGGATGCTGGTTGAGGCCGGCAATGACGTGAACGCCGCGAATTACCGCGGCGAGACCGCCCTGCACGGTGTCGCCTTCCGGGGGGCCAACGAGGTCGTGGACTATCTGGTCGCCCAGGGTGCCGACCTCGACGCTCGGACGGTTGATGGCTGGTCGCCGCTCGCCATTGCCCGCGGCCTCAGTTACTCAGATTTCTACAAGGCCCAGGTGCTGACCGCGGCGCACCTGGAGGCGTTGATGGCCGAGCGGGGTATCGCCATCGACGGCGCAGGACACACGGTGCCGGGCTCCGTGTGTTACGACTGTCTCCAGACGCGGAACGACCAGATTCAGTTCGTGACCGATCGAGACGCAAAGATGGAAGCGATCTTCGACCCAACCAACCGCGGCATCCAGATGCCGCCGGCCCCGTAACGCGAGAACATGTGCCGCAGGCCTACAGGCCTGCGATCCCCGCACAGCTCAACCTACGGCGCCTTGAACGCCCACAACTCGCCGGGGAACCCGCCGCCGGCAATGGCCACGACCAGGTACTGTTCGCCATCGACCATGTACGTCATCGGCGACCCTGTGGCCGGGACCGGCAGCGCCACCGTGCCCACCTCTTCGCCGGTGGCCTTGTCGTAGGCACGCAGCGCCGAGCCGCGGACGCCCTCCGCATTGGTGAACAGTCCGCCGTCACCGGCAACGACCAGCGTCTTGGTGACCAGCGTGCCGATGCGGGCATTGGCGACTCCGGTGCGCGGCACCTCCACGCCCTGGAGCAGCGGGTGATTCCGGATACTGTCCGCGGTCTCACCGTGCGCCACTTGCCACACGATTTCGCCACGGTTCAGGTCGATGGCCGTGATCCGCCCCCATGGCGGTTTGACGATCGTGATGCCCTCGATGTTGGTGCCACCGACGCCCGCATCGCCCAGGCCTCCGCCTGTCCCGCCGCGACCCTGACCGCTCGGCCGTGGTTGTCCCATGATGTAGTCCATGTTCGATTGGCGCGGATCGTTCACGAGGCCCAGGCCGTGCACCTCCGTCTTCGAATACTGATAGAAGATGCCGGTCTCCGGGTCGAACGAGCCGCCGGGCCAGTTCGCGCCCCCGGTCAGGCCCGGGAGATGGAGCGTGCCCAAGGTCCCGTCGAGCGTGGCCACCGATGGCGGAGAAAAGAGCGGGCCCATCCGGTAGCGCAATGCCGCGTCCTCGGCTCGCTGCCGTAGCTCGGGCGTGAAGTCGATCAGGTCGTCCACGGTCACGCCCTGCCGGTCGAACGGCGGCGGCTTGGTCGGGAACGGCTGGGTCGCAGAGGTCACCTCGCCGGGGACATCTGACTGCGGCACCGGCCGTTCTTCGATCGGCCAGACCGGTTCACCGTTGGCTCGGTCAAGCACGAAGAGGAACCCTTGCTTGGTCGGTTGTGCCAGCGCCTTGATTGCGCGACCGTCCACCGTGATGTCGACCAGGACAGGTGCGCAGGGCAGATCGAAGTCCCACACGTCGTGGTGCACGGTCTGGAAGTGCCACACCCGGTCACCGGTGGCAATCTCGATCGCCACGATGCTGTCCCCGTACAGGTTGTCACCCGGGCGGTGCCCCCCGTAGAGGTCCCCGGTCGGCATCTCGACGGGCAGATAGACATAGCCCAGCTCCTCGTCGATGGTCATCTGGCCCCACACGCCCGTGTTCCCGGTGTAGCGCCACGAGTCGTTGCCCCAGGTGTCGTTCCCCGGTTCGTCCGCGGTGGGGATGGTGTGGAAGATCCACTTCCGTTCGCCCGACCGGGCGTCGATGCCGCGCACGTAGCCCTTCGGTTTCTCTTTCGTTGCGGGTGCCACGCCGGCCAGGTGTGCCGCGCCAATCATGATGACGCCGTTGGAGATGACCGGTGCCGCGTGGAGCCCGATCTCCGCATCAGGACCAAGGTCCTGATCCAGCCCCTGCTTCAGGTCCACCATCCCGTCTTCCCCGAAGTCGGCCATGCGGCGACCGGTGAGGGCGTTCAGGGCGATCAGGCGGTAGCCCGGCGTCACGTAGAAGATGACGCCGTCGTCACCGTCGTCCCAGTAGGTCAACCCGCGACCGGACAGCCGTCGTGGGGCACTCGCGCCGCGCTCGCCTTCGTTGAGGCGGTGCATCCACAACATCTCGCCGGTGGTGGCGTCCAGCGCTACGGCGGCCCGGCGGGTGCCCGCCGTGGTGTAGAGCACGCCGTTCGCCATGAGTGGGGTCGACTGGAAGATGTACTCCGGTCCAGGCCCGAGGTTGGCGGTGTCGAATCGCCACGCCAGCTCGAGGTCGTTGAAGTTCCCGGCGTCGATCTGGTCCAGGCCGGAGTAGCGCGTGTGCCCGAGGTCGCCGCCGTAGGTCGGCCACTCGCCGTCGGGTGCGCCCTGTTGGGCGGACACAGGCGCGGCGGCGAGGAGGAGCGCGACGCAGAGGCGCGGCAGGGCGCGTGCTTGATATCTGTCGAACATGCCTTGATTGTGCCACGGACGCCGTCAGACGGGTGCCGAGTGGGGGTCCCTACGATGCAGCCCAGTCGCCGCGCAGAAACGCCGTCGCAGTCGCCACGAACTGGTCCGACAGGCCTTCGGCGACGAGACTGAGATGTCCACCGTTCGGCACGACCCACAGCCAGGATCTCGGAATCGCGTGGTGCATCGACACCGCGATATCCACGGGGAAGAACGGGTCGCGGTCCCCGTGCACGATCAGGGTCGGAGCCGTGATGGTGGCCAAGGTCTTGGCCGTGAACGCCATGTCGTCATGGCTGTCCGCAAAGCCACGCGCCACCCGCCAGAGCGCCCGAATCTGGTCGTCCCCGTGACGATGCACACCACGCATCATGGTCCACATCTCCTCCGTCTGCGACTCTTCGGTCGTCCCTCTCATCAGGGTGCGCGCCTGCGCGGGGAAGTGACTGGTCGCGCTGATGAGCCCCATCGCCTGAACCCTGTCCGGTTGTTGCGTCGCCATATGCAACAAGGTCATGCCGCCGCCACTCATCCCGATCGCCCTGACGCGACCGATGCCCAGCTCGTCGAGCAGGGCGAAGATGTCGAGGGCCGATTGGCGCATGGTGAAGACGCCGGTGGGATTGGTCGAGCCGCCGTGGCCGCGCAGGTCCGGCACGATCAGGTCGTAGCTCTGGCCGAACCGGTCCAGTCCGCCCAGAATCGCCGACCACGTGTCGCCTGACCCCAGGAATCCGTGCAGCAGGACGAGCGGCTCTCCGTGCCCGGTGCGTTGGTAGTGCAGTTGGATACCGTTGAGGGAGACGGTGTGCTTCTCAGGCGCCATGCGCCTATTCTGCAACAGGTGGACGGCCTTCCGGCGTTGTCACGCGGCGCTGAGACGACTATGCTCCTCAGCATATTGGAAGGGAGTTGTCATGACCGTAGGTACATTCCGCGCTCGCGCCCGTCGGTTCAGCGTCGCCTGGGTGGCGTTGCTGGTGTTGCACGCGTTGGCTGGAAGCGCCCGTGGTCAGGGCCAGAGTGCGTGGGTGGGGACCTGGGCGACCGGGCCGGTGTTGCTGCCTTCGTCCACCGACGGGGTCCCGCCCGGACCCGGGCCGGCACCGGTGCGGATCCACGACCAGACCGCGCGGCAGATCATCCACACCAGCATCGGCGGGTCGGCGCTGCGGGTCGCGCTCACGAATGTCTTTGGCAGCGAACCGCTCGATATCGGTGCGGCGCACGTCGCGTTGCGGGACGGCGAGGCCTCCATCGATACGAGGCACGGGGCGGCGCTCCTGTTTGCGGGCGCGCCCTCGGTCACCGTCGCGCCCGGCGGCATGGTCGTCAGCGACCCAGTCGAGATGGGCGTCCCGGCCCTCGCCGATCTGGTTATCGATCTGTATGTGACGAGCGACTCAGCCGCGGGCGACGGCGCGACGATGCACGGGACCGGGCTCACCACCAACTACGTGTCGCCCGCTGGCGAGCACACCGGTGTGGCCACGCTGCCGGTCGATCGGACATTCCAGTCCTGGTTCTATCTGTCGCGGGTCGACGTACTGGCACCGGCGGGCACACCGGTCATCGTCACGCTTGGCGACTCCATCACTGATGGCACCGCCTCGACCCCAGACACCCACAGTCGATGGCCGGATTTCCTGGCCCGCCGGCTCGTGCAGCGCCCTGGTAGCACGCCACCCGGCGTGCTCAACGTGGGGATCGGCGGGAACCGCGTGCTGAGTGACAACGCGGGTCTCGGCATCTTGCGGCGCGACGCAGACGGGCCGGCGCCACCGCCGCCACACCCCAATGCCCTCTTTGGTCCGAGTGCCTTGTCGCGGCTGGACCGCGACGTGTTGGCCCAACCTGGTGTGACGCACGTCATCGTGTTGGAATCCACCAATGACATTGGGATGGCCTTCGAGTCGGAAACGCCCACGGTGGAGGAGATCATCGCCGGGCACATGGAGTTGATCGAACGGGTGCGAGCCCGGGGACTCAAGGTGTATGGCGGCACGCTGGCTCCGTTTGAGGGCGCGTTCTACTTCCGTGATATCGGTGAGGTGAAGCGCCAGGCCTTCAACGAGTGGATACGTACGTCCGGCGCTTACGACGCGGTCATCGACTTCGACGCGGCGGTGCGCGACCCGACCAACCCGGGTCGCATCCGCGAGGATTACCAGTCGGGTGATTGGCTCCATCCAAGCGACATCGGCTATCGCGCCATGGCGCAGGCCATTGATCTGACGCTGTTTGATAAATAGCCAGAATACGTCCGAAAGATCCATGAAAACGCTTCCGACCCAACGTCGTCTCGTCATGCATGTCAGTGTCGCCGTTGCCGCCGTGGGGTTCGTGTGGGCGCCGTGGCTCGCTGCGGGTCAGACGGCGGAGCCGCCCCGCACGCCGTGGGGCGCGCCGGACTTGGACGGTGTGTGGGATTTCCGCACCATCACGCCGTTGGAGCGGCCCGCCGCGCTCCAGGGCAAGTCGGTGCTCACGGCGGAAGAGGCGGCGGAATTCACACGCCAGTCGGCGGAGGGTCGCGATGCCGACCGCCGAGACGGCGGAGCCCAGCGCGATGTCGAGCGCGCCTACAACGATTTCTGGTGGGATTGGGGCAACAGCCTGACCGGGGATCTCCGCACGTCACTCATCGTCGATCCCCCGGACGGTCGCATTCCGGAGCAGACCGAGGCTGCACGGGAACGGGCGCTGGCGGCGCGTGCGAACGGGATCCGTCCCGTGCGGGGACCGAGTTCTATCAAGAGAACCGGCTTGCACGCGGCACCCTCCAGCTTGGCGGGACGGCGGTCGATCTACGCAGTATTACCTGCCCGCTCGTGGTGGTGGGCGCCAGTGAGGACAACATCGCACCGCCACCGAGCGTGAAGGCCCTGATGGAGCTGGTTGGCAGCGTCGACAAGGAATACATGGAATTGCCGGGTGGCCACATCTCGCTGATCGCCGGCCGCGGCGCCTCGCGTGACTGCTGGCCGCACGTGGCGGGTTGGCTGGCGGAACGGTCCCAATGCACGGAGGAAGGTAGACGACATGCCTGACTCAGCTTCGAGCGACGAACTGTTCAAGATGTGGCGAAAGCAGGTAGAAGGCACCGAGGCCTGGACCAAGGCGGTCAAGCAGGCGGCCAGCCATGGGCAGGTGCCTCCGAGTCCGCCTGATCCGACGCAGTTCTGGCAACAGTTCGTGGATCAGGCCTCGGCACAGGCGGCAACACCTTGGGCGGCATTTCAGCGCGCGGCGGCTGGCCCACCGAACCCCGACATGCTCCAGCAGTGGAAGAAGTTCCTTGATGACTGGATCGCCGCGTGGTCCAAAGCCCTCGAGGAGGCCATGAGCACGCCGGAGTTTGCCGAGGCGCTCGTAAGACCCTCGACCAGTTCCTGACCGTGCAGGGCAAGGCCAAAGAAGCCGCCAAGCGGACAAACAAGGCGACCCTCGACGCGTTGGGTCTCCCGTCGCGCGAGCAGATCACGGGGCTGTCACGTCAATTGATGGACCCGAGGACCGTCTGGAGTCGCTGGAAGATAAACTCGACGCCGGGGCAGCGGCCGCGCGAGCGGTTCGACCGGCGGCGACCCGCGGACGTACCAAGAACACCGTGCGAAAGCCTGTCGCCAGGCAGACCAAGCCGGCGGCGCGACGCGCGAAACCGAAGAAGTAGTCCGTACGAGCGGGGTGGCACATGCGAGGATTACGTCTTGATGATATGGCCGTGGGTGACGCGGCAGAGTTGACGCGCGTGGCCAGCGCGGGCGATGTCGCAGAATTCGTCGACTCCATCGGTGACCGCAACCCCATTCATCACGACTACGCGTACGCGGCGACGACGCGTTTCGGAAAACCGATTGTCCCAGGCATGTGGACCGCGGGCTTGGTGTCGGCCGTGCTGGGTACGAGACTGCCTGGTCCGGGATCCACCGCCGAGGACGGTGGTCGAGTACACCGAACACAAGGTGGGGGCGGCCGCTGCGACACAGTTTGCACTGGAGCCCTGGCTCTGGGCCGCGCAAGCCGCCGGGGCCTGGGCGCGCATGAACACGTCCCTTCTGGCGGCGTGGCAGACGACGCCGCGCACGCGCTCCCGATCGTAGCGGTCTCGCGGACCGTCTCGTCCACTCAGTTTCTCGCCGATCCCGCTTACTAGGGGATCTCCTAGTTCCGCGTGTCCCAGGCCGAGCACTATCCTGGGTGTGCTCGCCAGGGGACCTCTGGATGGGTCTGGGGGCCCCCTGGCTTGGTAGACAAGGAGGTGCAGTTGGAAACGCCGCCGGGGAGCACCAGCTCTCAGAGCCGCCGGGGGGCGCCGCAGTCGGGGTCGCGTAGAAGCGTGACCGCGAGCGGCTCCTGGTGGCGTTGAGGGCACGATGGGGCGCCGACCATCACACACACCCTGTCGAGGGCCGCGACGACACGCATGGCGAACGCGGTGACCAGCAAACAGGCCTGAGTCCTCAGGACTCGCAAGATGGCTCGACGCAGAAGCGCTCGGGGGAGCCGCGTGGCGGGAGGTGAGCGGAAGCAGGCGCCCGCCGCCGCCACGCGGCTCACGGAGGACGGCGAGCAAGCCCTCACTCGGTTGCAAGACGCCGAGTCGGCCTACAGGGATCTCTACGAGAACATCCCGGACATGGTGGTCTCGGCCGACGCGTTGGCGATTCTCGCAGACTGCAATCACTCGGCCGCCGAGGCATTGGGTCTCTCGAGCGACCGCCTGATCGGCACCGCCCTGGCCGACCTGTATCATCCCCAGTGCCGCAAGCGCGCGGTGCGAGTCTACGCCGCGGTGGTGAGCACCGGCGTGTCGCGCCAGGCTGAGTTCGACATCCGGCGTCAGGATGGTCGCACGATTGCCGTCGTCGCCCACGTGTCAGCCGTGCGAGACCGCCGTGGGCAGGTGGTTGGAAGTCGGTCCGTGCTGCGCGACGTCACGGCCCGCAGGCGGGTCGAAGACGCGCTCCGTGCATCACGCGCGCGCTACGAAAGCCTCTACGCGGACGCGCCGGACATGTTCGCCTCGGTCGACGTCGAGACGGGTCGTATCGTCCAGTGCAACCGGACGTTGTTACGGGCAACCGGCCAGACCCGTGATGCGATCATGGGACGTACGCTGCGCGATCTCCATGAGGCCGCGTGCTGGGAGACCCTGGCGCACGCGCTTCAGCGGTTGCGTGACGAGGACCACGTTCGGGATGTCGAGTTGCGGTTGCACGGCACGGGCGCCAGCGTCCTGGAGGTCAGCCTGAGTCTGGCGGCGATTCGCGACGAGGAAGACAACCTCTACTATCGGTGCACGTGGCGTGACATCACGGCGCGTCGTCGCGCACAAGACGCACTGCATCAGAAGCAGCGCGAATTGGAGCGCAGCCAAGCGGAGCTCCGGGCGCTGACGGCGCGGCTCATGACGGCGCAGGATGACGAGCGTCGCCGCATTTCGCGCGAACTGCACGACGATGTCAACCAGCGACTTGCCTTGCTGGCGCTCGAGATCGACACGCTCGAGCGGGACCTCCCGGGATCGACGGCCGAGACGGTGGCGCGCCTGGCCGCGCTGCGGGAGCGGGTGGTCTCGCTCTCTGATGACGTCCACCGGCTGGCGTATCAGTTCCATCCATCGATTCTCGATGACCTGGGGCTACCCACAGCTCTCGAAGCACTGGCCGACGATTTTCGACGACGGGAAGGGATCGAAGTCGATCTGGCCCTCACGGTGCTGAACAGAATCCCGCCGGAGGTTGCGTATTGCTGCTATCGGGTCACCCAGGAGTCGTTGCGCAACATCGCGGCGCATGCTCACGCGGACCGGGTCGCGCTGACGCTGCAGGCGACGGATGGGGGCATCGGGCTCGTCATCGAAGACTTTGGCGTCGGATTCGAGCCTGGCGGCGACGCCAACCGGCCGGGGCTCGGTGTGGTTGGCATGCAGGAGCGCGTGCGGCTGGTGGGCGGGCGCTTTCAGCTGGTGTCGCGGGTAGGGGAGGGGACCCGGATTGATATCTGGGTTCCGGCAGCGGGGGCGGCGTCGTGACCCGACCCCGCGTCATTCTGGCTGACGACCACACGCTGGTCGCGGACGGCCTCCGGAGTCTGCTTGAACCCCACTGCGAGCTCGTCGATATCGTGGGGGACGGTCGAGCCCTCCTCGAGTCCGCCGAGCGGCTGCGTCCCGATGTCATCCTGCTCGATATCTCGATGCCGGTGCTGAACGGGCTCGAAGCGGCGCATCGACTCAAGGACCTCCTGCCGAACAGCAAGGTGATCTTCCTGACGATGCACGCCGACCTCTCGTATCTCAAGGAAGCGTTCCGGGCCGGGGCATCGGGGTATCTCCTGAAGCGGTCGGCCGCGTCGGAACTCACGCATGCCATTTCCGAGGTGATGCGGGGCCGGCGCTACGTGACCCCGCTGCTGAGCTCGCCGGAGCTCGAGGCCTCCTTTGCCGGTCCGCTGCTCGACCCGCCAGCGCAACTCGGAGATCTCACGCCGCGGCAACGGGAGGTGGTGCAGCTCGCCGCGGAGGGCCGCACTGCCAAAGAGATCGCCGGCGTGCTGTCGATTTCGGTCAAGACGGTCGAGTTTCACAAGGCCCGCATCATGGAGCGGCTCGGCTTGCAGACCACCTCTGATCTGGTCAAATACGCTATCGCCCACGGCATTACATCCCTGTCGTAGCGCCGCCGCCCTACCCCCCAACCTGGTAACACGCACCGAACGTTGGGACTGGGGGACTGGGGATCGCCCTAGTTCCGGCGTGGCCCCTGCAGCCGCTATCGTTGATTACAAAGTGGAGGGTGCCATGCCGACTAGCCCACGCCAAGATACCCCCTCAGTGACCCCGCCCTGCCGCTATGTGTCCTGGCGTGCACCCACCGGGCTGTGGATCCGACACGTCCGGCTGGATGAGCACATGGAAATGATGCCGAGAGCCGTGTGCCTGCCCGCCGCATCGCCGCGTCGCCCCGTGGCGCCTCCGGCCGCTGGGCGGTCTGTGTCTTCGCGCTGACCCAAAGTCGTTTCGACGTAGCGCGTCGGTGCGCGACGCCCGCAGGGCACCGCTCGTTGTCCCGGGAGGTGTGAGACATGATCCAGTGCGTTGATACATACGAATCCTCGTTCGCGACGATCCTGCCAGCACATCTGACGCGGTTCGCAGACGTGTGTGTCGTCTGTGGCAAGGGACTGGTGACGGCGTGGGCAACAGGCGCGCACCACGCGTGTATCTGTCCCGAGTGCCTCAGCGGCCTGTACCCGCGAGCGTCGGGTGTGCGTCTGGGTGAACGTCGTGGCGCTCTCGCTGCGACCCGGTATGAACGCTAGCGCTAGGGGTCGCGGGAGCGAAACCGGCCTTCCTGCAGGAAGTGGATCGCTTCGTCAGCGACATCCCGCCGGTTCATGATGAATGTGTGTGTCGCGGGAAGGACCAGAAAATCCGCGGCCCCATCGAGCCGGGCGCGGTCCACGCCGACCTTTCCATCGTCTGGCCCGGGGATGAGCCATGAGGTCAAGGGGTTCAGGCTCCGGTCGCCGGTAATGATCCCGAGGCTGAACCGGATGGGTGGGAGCTGCCGCGCGATGCCCGATGCGCCGGTTCCCAGCTGGGACCCCGCCGGTCCCAACAACGCGCGCAACAGCGGGGTCGACGCAAACGTGTCGACGATCTCGCTGCCCTGGCTTGGTGGACTCAGCATGACAACGCGCCCCGCATGCGCCCGCGGCTGCCCCGCAAGGTAGGCTCGCACCAGCACGCCGCCCATCGAGTGGGTCACGAAGTGCACCGTCTCGGTCGCCGCCGGGCAGCATGCCTCGACCGCGGCTGCCAACTCCTCCACGAGCGTCTCGATCGATTCAGACGTCGATGGATAGCCGAAACGAACCACGCGATAGCCGGCGTCTTCCAGTCGATTGCCGAGAATGGCCATCGAGGCAGCTGTACGGCCAAGACCGTGAATCAACATGACCGGGTCGCCACTCGGCGGCGAGGAGGCGCAGCCAAGCCACCCAGCGCACCAGCCGAGCACCACGGCGAGACGGATGCCATGCCAGGACAGTGGGGCGTCTCGGCGCGGAACGCTGCTGCGGTGTGTCACGTTCGGCCATCCGCTGGTTCTGGCCCGCTGGGACGAGCCCCGCTGGGACGAGCAATGACGCGAATCAAGGGCTGCGAGCTGATGAAGGTTCGGGATAGCTTGGTGTGTCCCGAGTGATCGAAGAGTCGATACCCGAATCGCTCAAGGAGGTCCAAGGGCCCTGCGGGGTCGCGTCCGCCGTCCAGCATCATCTGGTTGTGCAGCTCCAGAAACAGCAAGGGCTTGTTGTCGGATTCGAAAATCGCCGCGCCACCTCTCAGCACATCCTCCTCGAGACTTTCGACATCCACTTTGACGTGAGTCGGCCGCACCGCGCGATCGCTCGCGAGGCTCGCCAGCGTGACTTGCCGTATCCTCGACATCTCGGCGTCGGTGTGTCCTGTCGTGGGCTCGACGTAGTAGCCTATGCCGATGACTCCGGCGGCGATCATCTGTTTCTCACCCACCGTATCGCCGACGCACGCTTCGACGATCTCGATTTGTTCGGAGACCTCGTTCAAGCTGGTTTGAATTCGTAGCATGCGGGCTGCGACCGGAGACGGATCGACCGCCACGATACGAGCCCCGGGTCCGGCCTTCCGGGCGGCCGCGATGGAGAAGATCCCGAAATGCGCCCCGATATCGAACAGCACCATGTCCTTCCGACACAGCCGCAGGAAGCCAGTCAGCTCCCGTTGTTGTTCGGGGTCGTCCATGACCGGTTTGTAGGCCACTCGATACGCGAGCGGATGACATCGCAGTGCGAGGCCGGGCGACACGTCCAGGCTGACGTCAGTACCGAGGCGATACAGTGCTTCGTCTGTCAGCCAGTTGAGACTGCGTCCCGGGGATCGGAGCCAGCTCCTGGCCTGCCTGGGAATCAGTTTCGCCAGTCTTCGCACGTGTCCTCGTCGATCGGATCGTCCCGCCGACACATCTTCGCATGACGCGCACGTTTCGACTTTGTGCCCACCGTTAGACGTTCGTCCAGGTGCTGGAAGACGAGGGCCTGGACGCGCCAGCCCAATCCTTCGCCGACGCCTTCGCGACTGCGGACTACAGCCTGTGGTTTGCCAACCAGGTCGCGCGCTACAACGTGCTGAACGGACTGCGTCCACCGGAGTCGGGCCACTGGCTCAACAACCCCGCGGCTGACGACATCGACTTCCAGATCGAAGCGGATTTTGCCGGCATCATGTCGCCCGGCCTGGTCAACAGCGCCGTCGATATCAGCGACCGGGTCGGCCACATCATGAACTACGGCCACGGATGGCATGGAGGCGTGTTCATCGCCTCGATGTACGCGTTGGCATTCCTGCAGGTCGACATCGAGACCATCATCCGCGAGGCCCTTAACGTGATTCCCGCCGAGAGTGATTTTCACCAGGTCGTGGCTGACGTCCTCGCCCTGCATGACGAGAATCCGGACGACTGG